>BNJS01000484.1_pt1 | contig 154582 bp, 167 predicted proteins | sample 8540461 | NCBI WGS metagenome assembly BNJS01 (sample SAMD00202454, study PRJDB9452) | human saliva metagenome | isolation source: human saliva | place: Japan | reverse complement strand
TCAGTTACGTATTGCTGGCGATGCGTGCCTCTGCGCCGTCCTCCACCAGGCCGGCCAGCTTGAGGAACTGGCCGAGCTTGATGCTTCCAGACACTGAGACGGCCGAGTACCGGGATGCGTCTTGAGGTGTTGTGTACGTCATAGGTTGATCCCCTGCAGAAAAGAGACAGAAAGCGACACATCGGTCCAGGTAGCACCTAGGACAAGTTTGTCAGGGCGCCATGGTTGAGAGAAGGCGTCTCTCGGAAGCAAGCGGATATAACGGATGCCAAACGCGATTTATCACGGTAGGGTAACGGCGTTCTGATAACACTACGGAGACGGAGACACCATGAAGCGTCGAATCGTCGCCCAGATGGCGATACTTTCGCCCTATCGCTGTCGGCGCCTGTTTTGGCTGTGACTCATGCGCCAGAAGCGGCTGCTGCGGACGGCAACACCATCCATGTCTCAGCCGAGGGAGGGGCGGACTCGGGAGACGGAACCGCTGCCAAGCCCTTTCCAGACCATCGGGAGCCGCCCTGCAAGGCAGCCGGCAACGGCGACACCATTGAGCTGGCTAACGGCACGTACCGCGAGGGGTGAGCTCGCTGTGGACAAGGGGCGTGACCATCAAGGCCGCCGAGGGCGCCAAGCCGGTACTCACTGGCGCCGAGGTCCCCACCAACTGGAGTGCAGGAGGTGACGGGGAAAGTGGTCCACCGGCCAGGACATGGTCCGCTTCTGCACGGTCTGCACCATCAATGCCGACCCCGCCAAGGGAGGGCTGGCCGCGCACCCTGAGCAGGTGTTCGTCGACGGCAAGCCCCTGACCCAGGTGCTCAGCCGTGAGGAGGTCACCGAGTCCACCTTCTTCGTCGATGACCCCGACCCGGTCACCTCAAGAGCCCCAACAACAACCAGGCCGGTTACAACGTCAAGCCCCACCGGGGCACGTCCTACGTCGTCGGCGTCGACCCCAGCCAGCACCAGGTCGAGGTCGTCCAGCACTCCCTGAGCCCCTGTCCTTCAACACCGACAACATCGCCCTGTCCGGGCTGACGGTGGAGAGTACTCCGCAGTCCAGCGTGTGACTACGAGGACCCGGAGATCGGCACGATCTCCGGTGGCGGAACGGTCGTGGCCGCGCACGGCGCCCCCGCATCGAGAACTCGACCTTCCGGTACTCCTCGACCGCCGGGTGCGCTGCAGGTCATCGACTCCACCAACGCCGCGGTGACGAACAACCTGTTCGAGAACAACGGCTCCAACGCCTTCGGGATCAACGACTCAGTGGTGCCAAGGTGGAGGGTAACCTGTGGAGGAACAACAACACCTCCGGCTTCATCACGAAGGACTGCGGCGCCTACTGCACTCTGGCCGACACCAAGATCACCCACTCGAAGAACATCCGCTTCGCCAACAACACCGTGGACTACTCGGCCACCGGCGTGGACATCTCAGACCCCACGGCCTACGACCAGAACCGCGGCGCGGGCATCTGGTTCGACGAGGGCGTGATGGACTCCGAGATCGTCGGCAACTACTTCGTCAACGTCCCGGTGGCGATCTTCAACGAGGTCTCCTCCAACAACCTCATTGCCTCCAACATCGTGGCCGGCGCCGGCGTGGGCATCCACATCTCCGGCTCCAACGACACCCGGGTGTGGAACAACACCGTCTCCCACGCGCTCACCAGCCTGTGGATCCAGGAGGACACCCGCTCTGACGGCTGCAACGCCCGCAATGCCCAGGGCGTGTGCCCAGGTGCAGAAGTGGAGCGCCGAGCACGGAATGAGCTGGGACACCACCAACACCACCGTCATGAACAACATCTTCTCCTCCGAGCAGACCACCCCCAAGCCCGGCGACGAGTGGCGCTACTCGGCCATGGTCCAGGTTCTCGGCGGGGCCAACGATGACGGCTCCGGTGCGGTCTACGCCAATGAGATGGTCTCCACCATCGACTACGACGTCTACTACCGCCACGAGAACCCCGCGACCCTGTCGACCACGGTCCCTAGTGGAACTGGGGCGCTGACCGTTCGACCCAGTCGGTCAACGCCGAGAAGCTCGCCGACTTCACGGCCGACTCGAACGTGAAGGCCGCCGGCAAGGAGTCCAACGGCCTGGACCTGCACGGCTCCCCGGAGAACAACCCGTTCTTCGTCAAGGAGTCCGCCAACCCGATGGACAAGACCTCCGACTTCCATCTCAAGGAGGGCAGTCCCGCCTCCGGCACCGGCCACGCGCTGCCGGAGGACATCGCCAAGACCCTCGGTGTGAGCGCCAACGTCGCCGTGGACCGTGGTGCGCTGGTCAACGTGGCCTGGGGCGGCGGCGCCACTCCCGGTGCCGGTGACAACGCCGGCGACAACGCTGGAAATGCCGGCAACAACAACGGGGGCGACGCCAACAACGGTGGAAACGCCGGCAACGCGGGCAACAACGGTGGAAACGGCGCCAGCCAGCCTTCCTCCAGCGCTGCGCCCCAGGACGGCAGCGGCTCACCGAGCCGGCACTGACGCCACCGGGGCGACGGGCAGCGGCTCCACCGGAGCCGGCACTGACGCCACCGGGGCGACGGGCAGCGGCTCCACCGGAGCCGGCACGACGCCACCGGGGCGGCGGGCAGCGGCCCCGAGCACCAACCCTCCAGCTCCAAGGCGGGTGCCGGCCAGAAGAACTCCAGTGTCGCCAAGCCCGGCACCGGTGCGGAGGCCGGCCAGGGACAGCAGGCTGCTGCAGCGGCGGCCGCCGGCGGAGGTCGGCTTCCGCTGACCGGCGCGAGCATGACCGCCATCGCGATGGCGGTTGCCGCCATCGCAGCGGGAGGCGGAATCACCCTGGTGCGTCGTCGCTTGGCCGGCTGACCAGTGCCGACCTCGGGGCGCAGCGGCATGATCTTGTGAACGGGTCCGGACATCCCGGATCATCGCACTGTGTCACAGCCGCTTGCCATCGTCGTCGGTGACCGTTTTCCCGTGGGGGAGAGGATGTACCGGCTCACCCCGAGGCTGGCCCAGTCCACCAGCGCAGCACGCTCCGTCCTCATCGACGTCGCTCAGCACCGTGAGGTCATCACTTACGGAGAGCTCAGTGACGCGATCGGACGGAGCGTGCTGCCGCGTCATATGGGGCCCCTCCTCAGCATGATCGACCACGACTGCGCAGCTCGGGACGAGCCCGGCCTGGCGGCGCTCGTGGTCTCGGCGGCCACGGGCGAGGTGGGTACCAGTGATGACAGCTGGGCGGCGCCCCAGAGGCTCGCCTGCTGGGAGCGATGGGGCGGAGCCCCGCGCTAGCCCCGCACCAGCCCTGTGCTTGCCACGCGCGGGCACGGTGCGACAGACGCCGGACCGAATGTTCTCATTATCTGGGACGTCGGTTGGGCGAGGGGACGGTCGTGGTTTGATACGCTCGACCATCCAGAGCGGCCGAGAGACCTGGTTCGATGACGCCGCAGCAACCCGGTGCGCGGGTGCTTCAGCCAGGATCGATGGAGACGACGTGCGAGACAACGAGCCCACCCCCTCAGGCGGGGGCCATGGCGGGCAGGCAGACAGCGCCGGTGCGGAAGTAACCCGGCCACTGCCAACCGTCAGTCTGGAGCTCTTCCCCCGCGCCCGGGCAAGGCAGCCTCGGCCACCTGGGGCGCATCGACAAGCTCCTGGCCACCGGCCCCGACTTCGTGTCAGTGACCTACCGGCCCACCTTCGTCACCGATCCAGCGCCGGAAGCCCACCAGGAGGAGCGCGGCACGGGTTGCTTAGGGGCGGTGCGGCCACAGCGGGATGAGACCCCACGAGTACGAGTGGTCCAGGAGGAGACCAACCCCTCCGAGGGGGTGCTCGCTCACGTGCTCGAGTCCAGCACCATCCCCCTCATGGCCCACCTGACCTGCATCGGATACTGCAAGCAGGAGGCCGTCGACATCGTCACCCGTTTCCTGCGCATGGGGGTGCGACGCTTCCTGGCCCTGCGCGGCGACCCCCCTGCCGGTACTCGGGCCGACGACGTCGCCGGGGAGCTGCGCCACGCCGACGACCTCGTTCGGGTCATCCGGGAGGTCGAGGCCGACTTCTTCGGCGACGGCAAGCGCCACGTCACCATCGCGGTCGCCGCCTACCCGGCCACGAACGACCACATCAAGGCCATCGAGGTGCTGGCCGCCAAGCAGGCGGCCGGGGCTGATCTGGCCATCACCCAGGTCTTCTACGACCCGGCCGACTACGTGGCCCTGACCAATGCCGCCTCCTACGCGGGCGTGACCATTCCCATCCTGCCCGGGGTCATTCCGCTGACCGACCTGCGCCGGCTCACCCGCCTCGAGGCGCTTACCGGGGGTCCGGGTGCCGGAGAGCCTGCACTCCTCGTTGGGCTCGGCCAGCGGTGCGACCCTCGTGGAACGAGGCATCGGCGCCACGCTGGACCTGGCCACGGCGCTGCTGCGCGCCGGGGCGCCCGGACTGCACCTGTACACCTTCAACCGGACCCGTCCGGCCCTCGATGTCATCAGCCACCTGCGTCTGGGCGGCATCCTGGCCGGAGCCGCCCCCTGACCGCGAGGTGCGCGACGCCGTGGACCGCGGCTACCTCCAGGCGACGCCCGGCCGCGGTCCGTCCTTCCTGCGCTGCGGCTCCCTCGGCGCAGCAGCCCTGTCCCATCACTCCGTCCAGCCCCACACCACCATCATCAAGGAGAACGCATGAGCGCAACCCCTGAGCCGGCCACCACCGCCTCACCGGCGGAGATCGCCCTGACCGAGTCGCAGGTCCCCGCGGTCGGTCTGCCGGGCGCCACTATCCTGGGCTACCCCCGTATCGGCAGGGGACCGCGAGCTCAAGCGCGCCGTCGAGTCCTTCTGGAAGGGCAACATGGACGTCGACGAGCTGCGCCACGCCGCCTCGGAGCTGCGTGCGGCGACCCGCACGCGCCTGGCCGACCTGGGCCTGACCCAGTCCTCCTCGGTTCCCGCGGACTTCACCCTTTACGACCAGGTCCTCCAGGTCACGGCCACCCTGGGTGCCGCCCCGGCCCGCTTCCGCGACCTGCTGGACGCCGACGGCGCCCTCGACGTGGAGGGCTACTTCACGCTGGCTCGCGGCGAGGGCGCGCGCCCCGCCCTGGAGATGACCAAGTGGCTCGACTCCAACTACCACTACCTGGTCCCCGAGATCGACGCCTCCACCCCCATCGGCTACGTGGACACCGCTATCGCCGACCAGGTCCGTGAGGCCAAGGAGACCGGGGTGGAGGTCCGTCCCGTCGTCGTGGGACCGGTGAGCTACCTGCTCATGGCCAAGCCCTCCGACGAGGCGGCCGAGGGCTTCCACCCCTGGACCGGCTCGGAGACGTCCTGCACGCCTACGGCCACCTGCTCATGGACCTGCAGAAGGCCGGTGCCACCTGGGTCCAGCTCGACGAGCCCGGCCTGGTCTCCGACTCCTGGAACATCGATCGCGGGCGCATCCTCGACGCCGTGCGCGATGCCTACACCTGGCTGGGCGCCATCGTGGAGCGCCCCCAGATCCTCGTGGCCGGCACCTACGGCTCCCTGGGCGACGCCCTGCCCGTGCTCGGGCAGGCCCCGATCGAGGCCGTGGGCCTCGACCTCGTGGCCGGCTCCCTGCCCGAGGCCGGTGACCTGGCCGCTCTCGAGGGCAAGGCCGTCGTCGCTGGCGTCGTCTCGGGACGCAACATCTGGCGCACCGACTTGGACAAGGCAATGAGCACGCTCGAGCGCCTGCGCGAGAGCCTGCCCGAGGGCACCCCCATCACTGTGGCGACCTCCACCTCCCTGCAGCACGTGCCCCACGACGTCGAGCGCGAGACCGGCATCGACCCGCAGATCCGCTCCTGGCTCGCCTTCGCCGACCAGAAGGTCGGCGAGGTCATCACCCTGGCCAGGGGCTCGCCCAGGGCCGCGAGGCCATCGCCGCAGAGCTCGCCCAGGACTCCGACCTGCGCCATCAGCGCGCCGCCCACCCCGGGGTGCACCGCGACGAGGTGCGCGCCGCCGTCGATGCCATCACGGAGGGCGACCGCACTCGCGCCCCCTATGCCGAGCGCAAGACCGCCCAGAACGAGCGCCTCGGCCTGCCCGAGCTGCCCACCACCACCATCGGCTCCTTCCCGCAGACCGCCGAGATCCGCAAGGCCCGCGCCGCCTGGCGCAGGGGAGATATCGACGAGGCCGCCTACGACGCCGCCATGCGCACCGAGATCGCCAGCGTCGTCGCCCTCCAGGAGCGGCTCGGCCTGGACGTGCTGGTGCACGGCGAGGCCGAGCGCAACGACATGGTCCAGTACTTCGCCGAGCTTCTCGACGGCTTCGTGACCACCGAGCACGGCTGGGTCCAGTCCTACGGATCGCGCTGCACCCGCCCCTCCATCCTGTGGGGCGACGTTGCCCGCCCGAGCCCATGACGGTGACCTGGTCGGCCCTACGCCCAGTCACTGACCGACAAGCCCCTCAAGGGGCATGCTCACCGGGCCGGTGACGATCATGGCCTGGTCCTTCGTGCGCGACGACATCCCGCGAGCCCAGGTCGCCGACCAGCTGGGCCTGGCCCTGCGCGAGGAGGTCGCAGACCTCGAGGCCGCCGGTATCGGGGTCATCCAGGTCGACGAGCCCGCCATCCGCGAGACACTGCCGCTGCGTCGAGCCGACCGCCCCGCCTACCTGGAATGGTCCGTCGGTTCCTTCCGCCTGGCCACCGGAGGGGCGGCCCCCGCCACCCAGGTCCACACCCACCTGTGCTACTCCGAGTTCGACGTCGTCATCGACGCGGTCGACCACCTCGACGCCGACGTCACCTCCATTGAGGCCTCCCGCTCACGCATGGACATCCTCCCTGCCGTGGCCGAGCACGGCTTCGAGCGCCAGCTCGGCCCGGGCGTGTGGGACATCCACTCCCCGCGCGTGCCCAGCCAGGCCGAGTGCACCGACCTGCTCCAGCGGGCCGTGGACGCCCTGGGCGCCGAGAAGGTGTGGGTCAACCCCGACTGCGGCCTCAAGACCCGCGCCTACGCCGAGACCGAGGCCAGCCTGGCCAGTCTCGTGGGTGCCGCCCGCGCCGTGCGCGAGACCCTGTGAGCGCCTGGCGCGAGATCGCCCGACAACGCAGCAGCATCACCGCGCTGCGGTCATACCGTCGACCTGATCGGCGGACCGACGTGTGAGGCGGCCTGGGAGAGGACATCTCTCCCAGGCCGCTGCGCGTGCGGCCGGTAGGCTTGCACGCATGCTCACCCGCACTGATCTGCGCAGCTCCCGACTCGGCCCCCGCGAGCTGGCACAGGCGCTTCCCCGGGCCGTACTCGACGTGACCGCCGCTCAGGCGGCAGTGCTCCCCCTGATCGAGGACGTCCGCTCCCGCGGCGCTGCCGCCCTGCGCGACGCCGCCGAGCGCTTCGACGGCGTACGCCCCGTTCACCTGCGCGTACCCGCCCAGGCCATCGACCAGGCCCTGAGCGACCTGGACCCGGCGGTGCGCGAGGCCCTCGAGCTGTCCATCGCCCACAACCGCGCCGGGCACGCCGCCCAGGTGCCCACCGAGCGCACCACTGAGGTGGTTCCCGGGGGCGCCGTCACCCAGCGCTGGATCCCGGTCAGGCGCGTCGGGCTCTACGTCCCCGGGGGACTGGCCGTCTACCCCTCCAGCGTGGTCATGAACGCGGTGGCCGCCCAGGTCGCCGGCGTCGAGCAGATCGCCCTGGCCAGTCCGCCTCAGGCCGAGTTCGGCGGCCTGCCCCACCCCACGATCCTGGCGGCCTGCGCCCTGCTGGGCCTGACCGAGGTCTACGCCGTGGGAGGCGCCCAGGCCATCGCGATGCTCGCCTACGGGGCCCACTCCCAGGATGACACCGACCGCGCCGACGCCGGGGGAGAGGCCCTGTGCCAGCCAGTTGATGTCATCACCGGCCCGGGCAACGTCTACGTGGCCGCCGCCAAGCGCGCGGTCATGGGGGCGGTGGGTATCGACGCCGAGGCCGGCCCCACCGAGATCGCCGTCCTGGCCGACGCCGGCGCCGACCCCGAGTACGTGGCCGCCGACCTGCTCTCCCAGGCCGAGCACGATCCCAACGCGGGCAGCGTCCTCATCACCGACTCCCCGGAGCTGGCCGACGCCGTCGATGCCGCGCTCGAGCGCAGGCTCAGCGCGACCCGGCACCGTGAGCGAGCCTCCAGCGCCCTGAACGGCCCGCAGTCGGGGACCGTCCTGGTGCGCGACCTCACCCAGGGCATCGAGGTCGCCAACGCCTACGCCGCCGAGCACCTGGAGATCCACACCGCCGACGCCCCGGGCGTCGCCCGTCGTATCCACAACGCCGGCGCCGTCTTCGTGGGCCCCTACAGCCCGGTGCCCCTGGGGGACTACCTGGCCGGTTCCAACCACGTCCTGCCCACTGGTGGCACCGCCCGCTTCGCCGCCGGACTCAGTGTCATGGCCTTCCTCAAACCGGTCCAGCTCATCGAGTACGACGCTCAGGCCCTGAAGGCCATGACACCTGCGCTGGAGGTCCTGGCCACGTGCGAGGACCTGCCCGCCCACGGTGAGGCCGCCCGCGCCCGACAGGGGTGAAAAATCCATCCACGGAGGTCGCTGAGATCAATCTGTGATCTTCTGTGACCTTCTCGCCAGTCCGTCAAGGAGGAGGCTCCGGTTCCGAGGCGCCTCCTCCTTGAGGTTTCAATCGTTGTAATTCCGCCATTCAAGGTTCTTGTGAGGCTTCCTCCAATAACCTGTTGATCGGATAGTTGATCGACACAGTGTTGCGAAGCGTTATTCTATTGTTATATTTGGTTCTGGCGCACGGTGTGCCGTGCCCGACGGGCTGAGTTCCCACATCCCGTCACCCCCGGGCACGCCGCACCGAGGCGTTGGCGCCGGCTGGCTCTGCCCGCTGCACCCGGCGATGCCGGTCGGTGTCGGCCCCTACCCTTGGATCCCAGATGGATGGCCTCATGCACTACTCCCCATTCGCCGCCGGGACCGGAATGTTCGTCGTGTGGTACGTCGCTCCGGCAGGCTCCCCTCCCGCTCTCATCGCCCGCTTCCTCATCGATTGCGCCGGGCTGGTCTTCGTCGCCATCCTGACCTTCTTCCCTGCTGACCAATTTCTACGGCGCGGCGCGCGGCCTGCTTCCGCGCTCGCGGCGAACCGTGGGGAGTCATGCCCACCGACGCGGCGGCATGATGAGCCTGCGAGCCTGATGAGTACCCAGGCCCCGTTGACACGCATGGACCTCGGTCCCTCGAGCCCCCTGGGCATCCTCGACCGCATCGGTTGGTGGGGAGCCCTGGCAATGATCGCCGTCGCCCTCGTCTACACGCTCTTCATGCTGCTGGCCTCCCGAGGGGCTCCCAGGCACGGCGGACCCTCCTATCCGGACGCCCCTCTTCTCATCGTCATCCTCATGCCGTGCCTCAACGAGGCCGAGGTGATCGGTGCCAGCGTCAGGCGCCTGACCTCGATCCCCGACCCGGGACTGCGCATCATGGTGATCGACGACGGCTCCGACGACGACACCGCGCAGGTGGCCGCCCAGGCCGGGGACGAGCGCGTCGAGGTAGTTCGCCGTCGTCCCCCGCACGCCCGCCTGGGAAAGGGGGAGGCCCTCAACGACGCGCTGTCGATCGTGAGGTCCCGGTGCACCTCGGTGTCCTCCTCCAGGGTCGTCGTCGGGGTCATGGACGCCGACGGCCGGCTCGACCCCCCACGCCATCGGCGAGGTCCGCAAGGCCTTCGCCCCCCAGGAGGTCGGCGCCGTCCAGATGGGCGTGCGCATCAACAACCGCTTCGGCTCCCTGCTCGCCCGCATGCAGGACATGGAGTTCGTCATCTTCACTGAGGTCTTCCAACGGGGAAGGCGCCGAGTGCACAGCGTCGGCATGGGCGGCAATGCCCAGTTCGTCCGCCTCAGCGCGCTCGACGCCCTGGGCCCCAGGCCCTGGACCCGGTCCCTGACCGAGGACTTCGACCTTGGGATCCGGCTCAATGCCACCAGCTGGACCAACGAGTTCTGGCCCACCGCCTCCGTCCACCAGCAGGGCGTGACCAACATGAGCCGCCTCATGCGTCAGCGCACCCGCTGGTTTCAGGGAAACCTCCAGGCGCTGCACCTCCTGCGCTCCGTCGCCCGGGAGCAGAGGGGCCTGGGACGAGCCGACACGCTCTGGCAGATCCTCACGCCCTACCTGCTTCTGACCGGGTCCCTGCTGACACTGTCCTTCCTCATCACGATGGTGACCGCCGGCGTGGCCGCGGTCCTGAGGTGGGAGCAGTCGTGGGCCTGGCTCGTGGGCGCCTACGTCATCGCCTTCGGGCCGGCGCTCGTCTACGCCTGGATCTACTGGCGCATCGAGCGCAACCAGGGCCTGAACCTGCTCAAGGCCGTGGGCTACTCCCACCTGTTCGTCCTCTACGGGCTTCTCCCCAGCATCTACGGCTGGCGAGCCGTCGCCAGGGAACTGACCGGACGAACCGGGTGGGCCAAGACCGCCCGCGAGGCGGAGCCCGCGCAGGCCACCTACCCGACAACGCACCCGGCAACCTGACCGACGAGGAGATGAGATGACAGCCACCCCCGGCACTCAGCACGCAGGAGTTCTTGACGGTCCCCGTCGCAACAGGATCCTGCGCCGCTCACTACTGGCCGGCTGCGTCCTGGCACTGATCCTAGGAGTCACCGTGTACTGCCACGCCAGAGAGACCGACGCCCAGGCCTGCTCCCAGTGGGAGATCATCTTCGACGGCTACGGCGAGGCCTCTGCACCGACGGCCTGCTGCGTCTGAAGCCGACGTCGGCCAACTCCCAGGACAAGACCCATGCCGGACTGGCCAAGTCCACCACCGTCGAGGTCGAGGCCGGAGGCGTCCAGACCATCCACACCACGATGACCACCGTCAGGCAGCTCCGCGAGGACGGCAGTCCCAACGCCTGGGAGGTCGCCTGGCTTCTGTGGAACTACTCCGACAACAACCACTTCTACGCCCTGGCCCTCAAGCCCAATGGCTGGGAGGTCTCCAAGCAGGACACCGCCTACGACGGCGCCCAGCGCTTCCTGTCCTCCGGCAACTCGCCCGCCTACCCGCCCGGAACGAGTCACGACGTCACCGTGACTATTGACACGACCAACCCCGCATCGATCACCTTCGTCATCACCGTCGACGGACAGGAGCTCGGCACGGTGACCGACACCGAGTCCCCTTATCGGTCCGGTGCCGTGGCGGCCTACTGCGAGGACTCCGACGTCACCTTCACCCCCATCACCGAGGACCAGTGACCGCCTCGCAGCGGCCGGCTGCGCCAGATCCCGAATCCATCGCCCTCAGGATCTGCAGAGATTCCTACACCTGAGCAGGAGAACCCATGACAACAGCCCCCACACAGCCGAGCCAGTCCCTGCAGGTCATGCTCGTCTACGGCACCCGCCCGGAGGCCATCAAGCTCGCCCCCCTGGTGGCGGCGATGCGTGACGACGAGCGCTTCAACCCCGTCGTCATCGTCACCGGACAGCACCGCGAGATGCTCGACCAGGTCCACGAGTTCTTCGGCATCGTCCCCGACGACGACCTCGACATCCATGCCCCGGGACAGACCCTCACCCAGATCACCAACCGCTCTCTGCGCGGGGTGGGTCGGGCGATCGAGGCTCACCGGCCCGACGCCGTCGTGGTCCAGGGCGACACCACCTCCGCCTTCGCCGCCGCGCTCGCGGCCTTCTACCACGAGGTCCCGGTCCTGCACGTCGAGGCCGGCCTGCGTACCGGAGACATCTCCTCACCCTTCCCCGAGGAGGCCAACCGGCGCCTCATCAGCCAGGTGACCACGCTGCACCTGTGCCCCACCGCGACCAGCCGGGACAACCTGCTGGGTGAGCGCACAGACCCGCAGCGCGTGCGCGTCACCGGCAACACGGTGATCGACGCCCTCCTGGTCGCCGTCGACCGCCGGGTCCCTCCACCGGACGAGAACCTGGCAGCAGCGCTGGAGGACGGCTCCCGACGGGTCGTGCTCGTGACCGCCCACCGCCGCGAGTCCTGGGGGGAGCCGATGCGGGCGATCGGACGCGCCGTCGCCCGCCTGGCCGAGCAGCACCCCGAGGTGCTCTTCGTGCTGCCGGTCCACCGCAACCCCAAGGTCCGCGAGGCCCTCCTGCCGCAGATCGAGGGCCACGGCAACGTCATCTGGTGCGACCCGCTCGAGTACGGCGCCTTCTGCGCACTCATCGACCGCTCCGACGTCGTCCTGACCGACTCCGGAGGCGTCCAGGAGGAGGCCCCGGCACTATCCAAGCCGGTCCTGGTCATGCGGGACAACACCGAGCGTCCCGAGGCCGTCGCCTTCGGGGTGGCCGAGCTGGTCGGAACCGATGAGGACCGCATCGTCGAGAGGGTCTCCGCCCTGCTGACCGATGAGGCGGCGTACACGGCCATGGCTCAGGCCGCCAACCCCTACGGCGACGGACACGCCTGCAAACGCATTCTGGCCGCCACCGCCGCCCTGTTCGGGCGCGGTGTTCCCCTTCCCGAGTTCGAGCCCGTTCCCACCTCATCCAAGGAGGACTCATGATCGTCCCAATCATCCCGTCCGCCCGACGCCGCCGCTGCGCGCTGGCCGCCATCGCGTTGTGCCTGGGCACCTCCATAGCATCCGTCGGTCCTGCTCAGGCCGCCCCCCGCCGCCGGCGGGCAGGCCCCGGTCGCGGCGGTGGCCGCCGCGGCCCAGGGCAAGGGTGCCAATGGAGCCAACGACGCCGACCCGGCCAAGAAGGCCCTGCCGGCTCCGCCCGAGCCCGCCGCCGCGGCCAAGAAGGAGCTGCCCCTCAAGGGAGACAAGCAGGCCGACGTGGACCTGAACAAGGCCGCTGCCGCGGCGGGGCAGGTCCAGCTGCGCGACCTGACCCAGAACGCCCCGGAGGTGCCGGCCAGCGCCGTCAGCTTCTCCAACCAGGATGCGGGACCGGCCTCGACACTGGTCCTGTTCGACACGACCGGCGACTACGCCAAGCTGGGGGAGTACTACGCCCTGAGCATGGGCACCCTGGCCAGCCACTCGGGAGCCGTGACGACCCTTCCCGTCAAGGACTACGTGGCCGGCCTGGCCGGACGCTTCTCGAACGTGGTCTACGTCGGCTCCACCTACGACGAGCCCCTTCCCCGGGCCTTCATCGACGACACCCTCACCGGCAACATCCCGGTGATGTGGTCCGGCTTCAACATCTGGCAGCTGACCAAGACCGACGCCGACCGCGCCGCCTTCACCCAGCGCTACGGCTGGGATCCCGCCACTTCCTACATCGACTCCACCGACCGGGTCACCAAGATCAGCTACAACGGAGCCTCTCTGAAGCGCAACGAGCTCAACACCGGTGGAATCGTCGCCCCGCACATCACCCGTGAGCAGGACGTCAAGGTCCTGGGGCGGGCGGAGTGCTCCAAGCCCGACGGCGCCGCCACCGCCTGCGCCTCCGTGGCCCAGTCCGGGACCAGTTCCTTCCCCCTGGGCCGTCAGCTCCTCGGGCCTGACCTTCATCGGCGAGATCCCGCTGACCTATCTCGGGGAGCAGGACCGCTACATCGCCGCCGCGGACATCCTCCTGGACGTCCTCCAGCCCAGCGCCCAGCAGTACCGGCAGGCCGCCGTGCGCCTGGAGGACATCACACCGGACAGCGACCCCGAGGAGCTCCAGGCGATCGTCAACTACCTCCACAGCGAGAACGTGCCCTTCCAGATGGCGGTTGTGCCGATCTACACCGACCCCAAGGGCACCGAGAACAACGGCGCCCCCAAGGAGATCACCCTCGAGGACTCCCCGGAGCTGGTAGCCGTCCTCCAGGACGCCGTGGGCAAGGGCGGAACGATCATCCAGCACGGCACCACCCACCAGTTCGGCACCCTGGACAACCCCTACAACGCCGTCTCCGCGGACGACTTCGAGTTCATCCGCTCATGGTGCTCGGCCACGAACGACACGAAGGCGCCGGCCATTGACTGCCAGGACAACTCCTTCGTCCAGATCGGCGGCGCGCTGCCGGGCACCTCCAGGCAGTGGGCCTCCGCGCGCGTCGATCAGGGCCGACAGATCTTCGGCAAGGTCGGACTGCCCACACCGGAGATCTTCGAGACTCCGCACTACTCGGCCACCCGTGAGTCCTACGAGGGCATTGGTGAGCGCTACCAGGTGCGCTATGAGCGTGAGCTGCTCTACGCCGGGACGATCACCAGTACCCAGGCCGGTCCTCACGACTACTACGGCCAGTTCTTCCCCTACGCGGTTAACGACCCCTACGGGACCCACGTGCTGCCGGAGAACCTGGGCAACTACGAGCCCAACGAGATCAACCAGCACCCGCCGCGCCTGGCCCAGGAGGTCGTGGACGCCGCCAAGCTCAACCTCGTGAACACCCACGCCACCGCCAGCTTCTTCTTCCACCCCTACTACCCGCTGCCCGAGCTGAAGAAGATCGTCGCCGGGATCAAGGCCGAGGGGTACACCTTCGTCCCGGCCTCAGCGCTAAAGTGACGATGGCGGTGACCGCGACACCGAACCGCAAAGGCTCCACCCTGTGGAACCGTCCGGTCAGAAGGGTTCTCAAGAGACAGGAATAACGTCCCATGACTCTTGAGACGAACCGCAGAAGGGCGCTGGCGCTCCTGGGCGCCGGGGTTCTGGGAACGTCAGTGTCCTCCTGTGGTCACGAGCGCGTGGGCACCCCACCAGCCACGGGCGACGGGGCAACAACCACCCACCTGAGCCTCCACCTCACCGATGCCGAGGGCAACGCGCTCAGCCTCGAGGCGCTGCGACGCATCCAGTCCAACGGCAAGGGCGAGGTCGGCTACGACGACGCCCTGCTGGACGCCACGACCCTGGAGGCCATCGCCATCGGGCCGCTCTACCAGGACGAGGACGGCGCCATCGGCATCGACGTACCCACGGGGCGCGCCTGCACCCTGACGATGTCGTGGCCCACCAGTCACGGCTACTCGGCTCTGATGGCGGACCTGCCGGCCTCCGGTGAGCACGACCTCCTGGAGGTGGCGGCCAGGACCCTCCACAACCGCCAGGCCGAGCGCTACCAGCAGGCCGCCGCGCAGGGCATCAAGGGCGCCGACGAAGCGGCGACGCTGCGGGCCTCCGCCCAGCAGTTCTTGGACGCCTGCACCACGGCTCAGTCCTGGGCGGACCGGGGCCGCCTGGCGAACTCGGCCCTGGAGTCGGCCTCCGGGGCCCAGATTGCCTTGGACCGGGCGCTGGTGGCTCAGGCCCCGCAGGACGCCATCATCGGGGTGACGTTCACCCGCGTACCCACCACCACGGAGATCACCGCCGCCTGGCCCCGGGCGGACCGGGAGGCGGCAAGCGGAAGGTCTCGGCCCGCCTGGTGATCGGCGATCCCCACGATGCCCAGGAGATGGCCGGCTGGCGCGCCACGGTGGACTCGCTCCACGCACAGGGAGGCCTGGCCCTGGCCCAGATCTGCGACTCTCTTGACATGGCCGCCCTGGACGACACGGCCTGGGACACGCGGGTCGACACCCTCATCAGGGCGCTTCCCGATGTCGACACCTGGGAGATCGGCAACGAGATCGGCGGGGACTGGCTGGGTGCAGGAGCGGTGGCCAAGGCCCAGCGCGCAGCCAAGGCCGTGCGTGAGCGCACCAGCGCCACGACGGTCCTGACCCTCTACTACCAGCTCGGGCAGGCCGACCCCGCGTTCTCCCTGTTCAGCTACGTCACCAAGGAGGTCACGCAGCCGATCAGGGACCTGGTCGACGTCGTCGGACTGTCCGTCTACCCCCAGCTCCACCCGCTGGGTACAGCCGCCGACCGGGTCCTGTCCACCCTGGACGCCGCCTTCCCGACCTCGCGGATCGCCGTCACCGAGCTGGGCTACGGTGGCCAGGACCTGAACAGCGGCCTATGGTGGTTCGGGTCGGCCTCCGACCCGGTCGTGGCCCGCACCGCCGTCGCCGAGCATGTCACCGGTGCGGCGCTGGGGCGGGCCGATGCCTGGGGAGCGCCCTTCTGGTGGTACTACCTCGAGGACCAGATCGGAACCCCCGGCGGTCAGGTGGCTCCGGCGCTGGCAGCCGCCTCCAACGGGTTCTGATGCGACGAGGCCGGATGAGGGCCCGTGGGTACTCGCCCGTCCCTACCGCTGGGCCAGCACGAAGGGATGGACCGACGCCGCGCCCGCCCGGCGCAGCAGGGACGCCGCCACAGTGAGCGTCCAGCCGGAATCGCTCCAGTCATCCACCAGGACCACCGCGGCGCCGCGCAGAGCCTCGAGCGCCTGCGTCTGCCACGCCTCGAGCGTCAGGCTGCGAGCCACCTCCGCCAGGCGGAACGCCGACCCCACGTCGTGGCGTGGCAGCTCCATGCTGGTGAGCCCCACGATCCCCAGCGGCCTGGCCCCGAGCCGGTTCGCCACGGCGCGACCCAGCTGGCGGACCAGACGGGGCCGAGCACGGGAGTCCACGATGACGACGGCGATGCGCTGCTCCGGGGCGCCGGCGCCTTCGGCGGCTCCGGAGCCGGGTTCAGAGCCGGCCTGGGAGTCGGTGTCGGACCGCCTGCCGTCTCGGATGGTCTCTCCGAGCCGGTCCACCACCTCCAGCACCAGCGGTCTCAAGGAGTCGGGAACCTCACCGTCCTGACCGGAGGCCACCAGCTCCCGCAGCGCGCCAGCGGCGCCCAGCCCGTCCAGACGACCCACGGCCAACCCGGTCCCCGCCTGCTCGTCGGCACCGATACGACCCTTGTACCGTCCCAGTCCCAGACGATCCATCCCGGTGGGCCACTGACGGCGCGGCCGCAACTCGACCCCGGCGCGGCTGAGCGCATGGTGAGCGGCACCGACCTGCTCCACACCGGGAGCCTCGGGCAGGACCAGGCCTCCGCACAGGTCGCAGGCCCCGCAGCGCCATCCCCTGCCGAAGGTGCGGATCGTCGAGGCAGGATCTCAGGAACGCCATCCGACAGGGCGGGGGCGCCCCCGAGGAGTCGGGCACTTGCCCGAGCCGCTCATAGGAAACCATCGCCTCCTGCTCCCTCCGACGGGCGGCATCCACTCGTGCATAGCGCTCGGCGTCGTAGGACCAGGGCTCGTCGGTGGACTCCCAGCCGCCACGAACCCGGCGGACGGCGCCGTCGACGTCAAGGACCTTGAGCATGGACTCCAACCGGTTGCGCCGCAACGACGTGACCGTCTCCAGCGCCGCCGTCGACATCGGTCCGGCCCCCGCGGCCCGTTGCTCCTCCAGCCCCTCCAGGACCGCACGGACCTCCGCCTCGGGAGGGAAGCCCTGCGATCCGAACCACTCCCAGATGGCGCGGTCCTCAGCACCCGGGAGCAGAACCACCTCGGCCCGGTCCACGCCTCGACCGGCACGCCCCACCTGCTGGTAGTAGCTCACGGGTGAGGACGGTGCGCCCACGTGCACCACGAAGGCCAGGTCCGGCTTGTCGAAGCCCATCCCCAGGGCCGAGGTGGCCACCAGCGCCCTGACCCGGTTGGCCTTGAGATCCTCCTCCAGACTCTCCCGCTCGGCGGCGTCCGTCCGCCCCGTGTAGGCGGCCACCTCCACGCCGGTCCCGAGCAGGTACTCGGCGACCTCCAGCGCCGCCGAGACGGTCAGGCAGTAGACGATGCCGCTGCCGGGGACGCTCCTGAGGTAAGCGGTCAGCCAGGCCAGGCGGGTGGCGGCGTCCGGCAGGGCCTTGACCCCCAGGTGAAGGGAGCTGCGTTCCAGGGGACCGCGCAGGACCAGGACTCCCAGGTCGCCGCTCCCGGCCGGGTGAGCCCCGAGCTGCTCGGCGACGTCGGCGCTCACCCGGGCATTGGCGGTCGCCGTCGTCGCCAGGACCGGGGTGTGCGGCGGCAGTCCGGACAAGAGGGTGCGAATGCGCCGGTAATCCGGGCGGAAGTCGTGCCCCCAGTCCGAGATGCAGTGGGCCTCGTCGACGACGACCAGTCCGGCGTTGTCGGCCAGGTGCGGCAGGACCTCGTCCCGGAAGGTCGGGTTGTTGAGCCGTTCGGGAGACACCAGAAGGACATCCACCTCACCGGCGCGCACCTGGGCCTCGATCTCGTCCCACTGGGTGACATTGGCCGAGTTCATGGTGACGGCCCGGATCCCGGCGCGCTCGGCGGCGGCGACCTGGTCGCGCATCAGGGCCAGAAGCGGCGAGATGATGACGCTCGCACCGGTGTTGCCGGGCCTGTCACCCGCATCGGGGGAGGGCTGCGGGGCGCCCGGCCGCCAGCCGCCCCAACCCTCACGCAGCAGCACAGTCGCCACGAAGTACACGGCTGACTTGCCCCAGCCCGTGCGCTGGACCACCAGGGCCCGGCGACGGTCCACGACGAGAGCCTTGATCGCCTGCCACTGGTCCTCGCGCAGGCGCGCATCGCTCCTGCCCACGAGCTCGCGCAGGACGGCCTCGGCGCGCTCACGAACGGGGGAACCGAGGTGCTCGGAGTGCTCAGTGCCTGTGATCGCCATGGGCCCACGGTAACGCGGGTGATCCAAGCGGTCAGGCCTTGGTTACCCTTGGCCCATGGACCTCCTCATCATCGCCGTCCTGGGCATTTTTGGCCATCGCCGCGGCCTCCCAGCTCAGTGACCGTATCGGTGTCGCTCCGGCGCTGATCCTTCTGGTGGGCGGCACTGTGGTCGGTTTCCCTGCCCTTCATCCCGGCGGTTGAGCTGGATCCCCAGGTGGTCCTCGAAGGCATCCTGCCCCCGCTGCTGTACTCGACGGCGGTGAGCATCTCCACCATCAACTTCCGTCGAGAGCTCGTCCCGGTGGCGGTGTTGGCCATCCTGCTGGTGGCCCTGTCCGCTGCGGTCATCGGTGCGGTGCTCACCCTCCTGGTGCCTGGGCTCTCCCTGGCATGGGCGATCGCCATGGGGGCGATCCTCAGCCCCACCGACGCCGTGGCCATCTCCATCGCCCGCCGGCTGGGAGTCTCACAGCGCATCATCACCGTCCTGGAGGGGAAGGGGCTGCTCAACGACGCCACCGCCCTGGTGATCCTCTCCTCGGCCGTCTCGGCGGCCACCTCAGGGCGGGGCCAGCGTTGGAGGCGTGCTGGGCGGTTTCGCCCTGGCGGTTCTCGTCGCCCTGGGTGTGGGGTGGCTCGTCGGCGAGGTGAGCCTGCGGATCCGCTCCCACGTCACCGACCCCACCGTGGACACGGTCCTGTCCTTCACCGTTCCCTTCCTCGCGGCGATCCCGGCCGAGCACATGCACGGGTCGGGCCTGGTGGCCGCCGTCGTCGCCGGGCTCATCACCGGTCACCGCGGCCCCCGGATGCTGCCTCCGGCCCACCGGGTGGCCTCACGCACCAACTGGCACACCGCGGAGCTCACCCTGGAGGGACTCATCTTCCTGGTGATGGGGCTGGAATTCTTCGGCGTCGTGGAGAGGGTGGACAACTCGGACCTCGGGGTTCGACGAGCGGTGGCGGTCGCCGTCATCGCCGGGCTTGTCACCGTCGTCATCCGGGCTCTCGTCGTTGCGCCGATGCTCAAGCTCCTCAGCCACCGAACCGCCAGGTGGGCCGTCCACTGGGAGGAGAACGAGGAGGCCATCCACCAGTTCCAGAACCGCTGCTCGGCCATCGTACGCGGTGAGGCCAAGATGCCCCAGGTCCCCTGGGATCGACGCCGCCTCTCCCGGGTCCAGCGCAAGCTCCGGCGCGAGCCCAGTCACGAGAGCATCGCGCGGCGCGCCCGCAGGCTCTCCAGTCGGGTCCGACGCCGAGGCGCCGACCTGGACTACTTCGCGGCCAAACCCCTGCGCTCCCGTGAGGGGGCCGTCATCGTCTGGGCGGGCATGCGCGGCGCCGTCACCCTGGCAGCGGCCCAGACACTGCCGACCACGGCGCCTCACCGCCCCTTCCTCCTCATGGTGGCCATGCTCGTGGCCGCCGGCTCGCTGACGATCCAGGGCCTGACACTTCCGGCGCTGGTGCGTGTCGTCAGGCCCGCGATGGCCGGTCCCGCCGACGACGAGGAGAAGACAGCCGTCGTCTCGCTGTTGGTCAACGCCGCCCGGGACGCCGTGACCGAGGACCAGGAGCTTCCCAGCCGCAGCGTCCACGACGTCGTCAGTACCGCACCCGGGGACCCTCCCACCTCCGGAGCGACGGCGGAGATGGATAAGTCCCCGAGCCCCGCTCAGAGCGGTGAGAACCTCAGTCCTACGCCAGAACAGCACATCCTGCTTCGACGCGAGAGGAGCGATGTCCTTCTCTCCCCGGCCGCCGTGGCCCGGGCCTGGACCGACCCCACCTGGCGGCACGACGAGCTCGCCCCGATGCGAGAACACGCCCTGGACATGATCAGGGCTCAGCGCGAGGCCCTCCTGGACGCAGGCGACGAGGGCCTGTACTCGGCCGACTCCCTGGAGCACGCCCTGGACCGCCTCGACTTCCAGGAGATCATGCTGACCAGCGAACCGCACTGATGATCTGAGCGGTTCCCGCCTTCCAGTGGTGTCCCGTCTGGTGACGGATCCCGACCATGCCTGGAGACGGGGCCGTAGACTCCGACCCGTGAGCGCGAACCTGCCCCTGAGACCTGACCTGGAGGGCGAGGCGCCCTACGGCGCCCCGGAGATCGACGTCCCCGTGCGGCTGAACGTCAACGAGAATCCCTACCCGCCCTCGACAGCCGTCATCGAGTCGATCGCCGCTGCCGTGGCCCAGGCCGCCCAGGGCCTCAACCGCTACCCGGAGCGCGACTTCCCACGGCTGCGGGCCGCGCTCGCGGACTACCTCGAGGCGGAGTCCGCAGTGCGCCTGCCCCCTGAGCAGATCTGGGCGGCCAACGGCTCCAACGAGGTCATGCTCCATGTCCTGCAGGCCTTCGGCGGTCCCGGACGCACCTGCCTGACCTTCACACCCACGTACTCGATGTACCCCGAGTATGCTCGCAACACCCTGACCGACTACGTCACACGCCCGCGCCGTGACGACTTCACGCTCGACATCGAGGCCGCGGCCGCGGAGATCGAGGACCTGCGGCCGGCCGTCGTCATCCTGGCCAGCCCCAACAACCCCACCGGAACAGCCCTGCCGCTGGAGGACGTCAGCCGGATCCTTGAGGCGGCCCGAGGCCACGGCCCCCTGCTCGGAGCCGAGATCGGCTCACCGGCCCGGGCCAGCGACTGCGTCGTCGTCATCGACGAGGCCTACGCCGAGTTTCGCCGTCCCGGCGTGCCCAGTGCCCTGGAGCTGTTGGGTGAGGACAACCCGCACCTGGCCGTCACCCGCACCATGTCCAAGGCCTTCGGGGCCGCCGGCCTGCGCCTGGGCTACCTGGCCGCCCACCGCGCCTTGGTCGACGCCCTGCGCGTCGTGCGCCTGCCCTACCACCTGTCCACGGTCACCCAGGCCGCCGCTCTGGCGGCCCTGTCCCACCGTGACGAGCTCATGGCTCAGGTCGCCGCCCTACGCGACGAGCGCGACGCCCTGGTGACCTGGCTGCGCGACCAGGGACTGACCGCGCACGAGTCGGACGCCAACTTCGTCCTGTTCGGCCCGTTCCCGGACCGCGACGCCGTCTGGCAGGGCCTGCTTGACGCCGGGGTCCTCATCCGGGTCGTCGGCCCCGAGGGGTTCCTGCGGGCCAGCATCGGCACACCCGAGGAGATGGGCCGACTGCGCGGCGCCCTGGCCGCAGCCACCGGGAGATGAGGCCAGCGCCTGGCGCGGACGGCGCTCCGGGCCGGTAGGGTTGCTACCGGTTGAGATACCTGAGAACCAGTACCGCTGAAAAGCACGAACACACGATGCTGAGGAAGCACACATGAGCCGCACCGCGCGTATCGAGCGAACCACGAGCGAGGTCAGCGTCGTCGTCGAGATCAACCTCGACGGCACCGGCCAGACCGACATCTCCACCACCGTCCCCTTCTACGACCACATGCTCACCGCCCTGGGGCGCCACTCACTCATCGACCTGACGGTGCGCGCCACGGGCGACACCGACATCGATGTGCACCACACGGTGGAGGACACCGCCATCTGCATCGGACAGGCCCTGTGCGTGGCACTGGGGGACAAGCGCGGTATCCGCCGCTTCGGCGAGGCCAGCGTCCCCCTGGACGAGGCCCTGGCCCACGTCGTCGTCGACATCTCCGGGCGCCCTTACCTGGTGCATGAGGGCGAGTCGGAGGCCTTCGTCCACCACCTCATCGGCGGGCACTTCACCGGCTCAATGGTGCGCCACGTCCTGGAGGCCGTCGCCTACCACGCCGGCATCTGCCTGCACGTGCGCGTCCTGTCCGGACGCGACCCCCACCACATCGCCGAGGCCGAGTTCAAGGCCCTGGCTCGTGCCCTGCGCGCCGCCGTGGAGGACGACCCCCGCGTCGAGACCATCCCGTCCACGAAGGGAAGCCTGTGATGGACCACAACCACCAGCCCGGCGAGAACGGCGACGACAGCCAGGACCACCAGCGCGACCTGGACGCCGAGTTCGCCGCCCTCATGGACGACGTCGATATCCCTGATGACCTCTCGGCGGTCGACAGCCTCGAGGCGCCGGAAGGCCCTCATCACGGGCGGGCCTCAGCGGATGCGGCGGATTCCTCGACCGTCCCGGTCACCGGACAGGACGAGACGACGCCCGCGGTGATCGACCCCGACGACGTCCCCCACAACACCTACCACCCCCTCAACGGCGGGGAAGAGCCCTCAGACGAAGCCGTCCGGCTCACTGACTCCCAGGAGGCGGAGATCGCGGCCGCGGCAGACTCGCTGAGCTCCTTCAGCCCCGGCGAGTCCGAGGAGCAGGCACCCAAGGCGGTCAAGGTCGCCGTTGTCATGACGCCACTGAACCGGGCCGACGCTCTGGCAGGGATGTGCTCGCTCATGGACCTGGACTGCACCGTGGTGCCCTCCTCCAGCGGTGCCTTCGCGGTCAAGCAGTTCGTCTCGGCCCACGCGGACTGGGATGTCGCCGAGCTCCTCGGAGGATCCGACTCCGAGCCCGCAGAGGCCGCCGAGCTGGCCGCCCAGCTCTCCCGCCTATCGCGAGCCGGCGCGATCCTCATGACCGCCGACCTGGCGACCGACGTCGGCATCGAGTCCGGACTGTCCGGGACGATCACCGCCCGTCACTTCACCAACGGGCAGCCCGGGGAGGAGGCATCGGCGGGGCTCCTCCTGGCCTCCATGGACCAGGTCGTCGAGGACGTGCTCCTGGGTGCCATTGACGCCGACGACGTCCCCGGCGCCATGAGGTCCTCCGAGATCAAGGCGCCCCGGGCGATGCGCTGGTTCGGGAGGGGACTGCGCCGCCCCCCGCAGTGACGTCGCTCACGTCTCACGTCACGGTATGACGCCACGATGACGTCACCGTTCGCGCCCGGCCCCGCAGCGCGGGCGGGCCCGGCCTCTAGCTGGCGTACGAGCTGGTGCGCTGCCCGCCCTTGAGGTCCGAGGCGATGCAGGAGAAGCCCCGCTCCCCGGCGTTCCAGCCGGCCTCGCCGGGGCCCAGCACCGATGTGCTCGGGTTCGCTGCCCCGTACTGCTGCGCCGCCTGCGAGGTGCAGGTCGCCTGTACGTTGGGGGTCGGAGGCCAAGTCGTCATCGCTGGAGCCAGAGGTGCTCTCCGCCAGGGTCCCCACCTGGTAGACCTCCCAGGAGTGGGGCTCACTGCAGTCCACCTTCCTGGCGGTGGTCTGCCCTGACACGGAGGTGGTGCCGGCCAGGCAGGTTCCCACCGGGTGCGGCGGGGTGGAGGCGACGTCCTGACCCGACGGTGAGGACTGGGCCGACGTCCCGGTGGATGAGCCCGCTCTGGCCGTGGTGAGGGCGGGAGCCAGCCATGCCCCTGCTATCCAGCCTGCGCCCAGCCCGATGACGAGGCCGACGATCGCGCCCACAGCCCCGGCACGCAGACTGATCTGGCGACGCTCGCGGGTAGTGAGTCTGAGAGACTGGCCGGCGCCCACCTGTACCGATCCGCTCGGTGAGGCGTTCAGCGAATCGGGTGACGACATCGGCATCGGCATCGGCGACTGGTCGTAGCGCTCCAGGTAGCCGGAGACCGCCGACGGCGCGGACTGCGCCGAGCGGGCTGAATCGGCCGATGATCCAGACAGTGCGCTGGAGGCGCCGGACAGGTACCCACTGGGCGGGCCGTCTGGGCTGCCCGGGCTCGTCGAGCCGGCCGACCGGGCTGAGACGCCGCGGTTGGACAGCGGCACCAGACCCGCCTCGACCAGTTGCAAGGAGGTCACCGGGCCGCCGATGGCCAGGTTGCCGGTCCCCAGCTGCTCACGAACCTGTTCCAGGGCGCCGGTGAGCTCGGCGCCGTTGCGGTAGCGGTCCCGTGGTTCTGGAGCCATGGCCTTGCTCAGCAGCGGCAGCAGGATCTCGGGAACGTTCGGGTCGCTGAGGTTCAAGGGCTCGTCGAGGGAACGGACGATCGCCGGCAGGCTGCGCTGCACGCCGTCGGGACCGCGTCTGGGGCCGCGACCCGTCAAAAGAGCGAAGAGCACCGCACCCATGGACCACACGTCGCCCTCCGGACCGGGACTGGCCAGCATGAAGGCCTCTGGCGCAGCGAAGTCGGGGGTGAGGCACTCCAGGGTGACCGTGGGGTCCTGTCCCGCACGCTGGACGGAGGCGATGCCGAAGTCAGACAGGCGCGGCGAGCCGTAGGAGTCCAGAAGGATGTTGGCGGGTTTGACGTCCCGGTGCATGACACCGGCCGCGTGGGCCGCTCCCAGTGCCGAGGCCGCCGCCTCCGCCAGCGCCACGGCGTCCGAGGCGGGGGTCGGGCCGCGTGAGACGAGGTCGTACAGGCTGCCTCCTGCGCACAGCTCCATGACTAGGTAGGGACGCTGGTCGAGCAGCTTGCCGGTGTCGACCAGGGACACCACGTGGGGGTGCCCCCGAGATCCGGGAGGCCGCCTGTACCTCGCGCATGAATCGCCGCTCATTGCGCGGATCATCCAGAGGACGGGAGTCGACCTTGACGGCGACCGGACGTTCCAGGGAGTCCTGCACGCCGGCATAGACCGTGGCGAAGCCCCCACGTCCCAGGACCGAGGTGATCCGGACCCCGGGGATGGAGAACGGTGCCGCACTGTGCGCGCCAGCGGACCCGCGCGGCCCTGAGCCCGCCGAAACTGGCGGCTGACTGGCGGAGTGCGGCACTGAGGGCGACGGTGGGTGCGGCTCGCCGGAAGAGGACTGCATGCTCACAGGTGAATCCTCGCCCATGTTGGAGGTTTGCGAAAGAAAACCGGGCGCTTGTGTCAGGACCGGCCCTCAGGCATGGCACCGCTGATCGGCGTGTCGGGGCCGGCTCGAAGGGCCCACGGCCTGCTGGAACTGTCGCACAAACGTTGTCAGTCTCGGATTCGTGCATGTCAGCGGTTGTTTCATAGTGTGGAGAACGCCCCGGACCGATCTACTGGGACGGTAGGGTATGTCACATGCAAGCGCCCTGCGTCACCGTCCTGTCCTACGGATCCGGCAACGTCCGTTCGGCTGTGCGTGCCCTGGAACGCGTGGGTGCGCAGGTGACACTGACCCACGACCCCGGGAGGGTGGCCGAGGCCGACGGCCTGGTCGTCCCCGGCGTGGGGGCCTTCGGTGCGGTGATGGACCAGCTGCGGGCGGTCGATGCGCCCCGTCTCATCGAGCAGCGCCTCGCCGGAGGCCGGCCGGTCCTGGGAATCTGCGTGGGCATGCAGGTCATGTTCGACCGCTCCGAGGAGCACGGGACCGCCGAGGAGGGGCTGGGACAGTGGCCCGGCACCGTCAGGAGGCTGCAGGCCGACATCGTCCCGCACATGGGGTGGAGCCAGGTCCGTCCTCCGCGGGACTCCGTGCTGTTCGACGGCGTCGCCGAGGAGCGCTTCTACTTCGTCCACTCCTACGCGGCGACCGAGGACCCGGCCGAGCTGCTCGGTCCCGGTCCGACCCGGCTGCCCCGGGCCACCTGGGCGACCCACGGGCAGGACTTCATCGCCGCCGTGGAGAACGGCGCCCTGTGCGCCACCCAGTTCCATCCTGAGAAGTCCGGTGACGCGGGGGCCCAGCTCCTGCGCAACTGGTTGACGACCCTCTGAGCCCGCCCGAATCCACCCGAGCCAACCACAGACCACCCCAGGAGAACCGTATGCTCACCCTGCTTCCCGCCGTCGACGTCGCTGACGGCAAGGCTGTCCGCCTCCTCAAGGGGGAGGTCGGCTCCGAGACGGACTACGGCAGCCCCGTCGACGCCGCCCGCGACTGGGTGCGGGCCGGGGCCGAGTGGATCCACCTGGTGGACCTCGATGCCGCCTTCGGACGTGGCTCCAACTCCGAGCTGCTCTCGCGCATCGTCGGTGAGGTCGGCATCAAGGTGGAGCTCTCCGGGGGCATTCGCGACGACGCCTCGCTGGCCCGGGCCCTGGCGGCAGGCGCGGCCCGGGTCAACCTGGGCACGGCCGCCCTGGAGGACCCCGAGTGGACCGAACGGGTGATCGCCGAGCACGGCGACAGGATCGCCGTCGGCCTCGACGTACGCGGCACCACCCTGGCGGCCCGTGGCTGGACCAAGGAGGGCGGAGACCTGTGGGAGACCCTCGAACGGCTCAACGCCGCCGGGTGCGCGCGCTACGTCGTCACCGACGTCACCCGCGACGGCACCCTGAGCGGCCCCAACACCACGCTGCTCACCGAGGTCTGCCAGCGCACCGCGGCGCCGGTGGTCGCCTCGGGCGGTATCGCCCACCTCGACGACCTGACCGCCCTGCGACGCCTGACCCCGCTGGGGCTGGAGGGGGCCATCGTCGGCAAGGCGCTCTACAACGGCAACTTCACCCTCCAGGAGGCGCTGGCCGTGGCCGGCGATGAGGAGGCGCGTGAACCGTCGAAGGTGCACGTCTGACTGACTGCCTGACGGCGCCCAACCGCGCCGTGCGATCTACCGGTGTCCGGGACGCCTCGGTCGCTGCCAGTGCTTGATGACGCCACGCAGCGCGGTGGCGAAGACAACGCCAGTGGCCGCCAGGTAGGGGCCGTAGTGCTGCCGGGTGATCGGCCCGAGCGGCTTGCCCAGCGCCTTGACGACGGCAGTGGAAACCGCCATACGAGCGGCCCGCTCCCCGGCCGCGTGGATGACGACCGCGGGCAGAGGCAGGTCACGGCGTCCGGACTCGGCGGCGAAGAGCTTCACCGGGATCCCGGTGAGCGCCTGCTTCCAGTACCCCGACGGGCCCCGGCTCAGGTAGCGGGAGGTGGCAGTCCTCATCGCCGGCGTGGTCCACGGTGCAGGTGGGCGGTGCCCGGCCCGGACGAGCAGGTGGGTGATCGCCACCCCGGTGACCGACCCCGCCACGACCAGCGCCGCGCGGCGCCACATCCGCTCAGGATGGGTCAGTCCCAGCCACACCTGGCTCATCTCCGCCATGATCGGGAAGGAGACGGCCTCGGCCATGCCCCAGACGAACATGACGGCGTCTCCTCGGCGGCCTTCCATTCCGGTGCGCAGCACGGTGAAGACGTCTGAGACCGGCTCTGGTCTGCGGGGGCGCTGGAGCATCTCCACGATCTGCGCACGAGCCTGCTCGCTGACGCCCTCGACGTCGTCGCTAGGGGCGATCGGTTCCCCTACGCGGACCTCGACGGGGGAGTAGCGGGGCAGGCCCCCTTCTTAGGCATCATCTCGCGGGTCCCCACCAGTGCGACTGGAAGCACAGGGAATGCCGAAGTCACGCGCGAGCCGGGCGGCTCCCGAGTGAAAACGGCTCATCTCGCCATTCGTGGAACGGGTGCCCTCGGGGAAGATGAGAATGCTCATGGACTCTGCCACCCGGTTGGCCAGTGTTCCCCGCAGCTCCTCGTAGGCGCCTTCGCCGTCACGTCGCACCGGGTAGGCGCCCAGCAGGCCCCTGGCCACCATGCGACGCGAGCGACGGGTGAACCAGTAGTCCTGAGCGGCGACCGTGACCACCCGCATCAGGGTGGGGGAGGCGCTCATCATGGCGATCGTGTCCGCATGGGAGCCGTGGTTGGCGACGACGACGTAGGGGCCGTCTGCCTCGAACCCGCCCTCAACCCGCACGCCCCCGAACGGGGCGATGATGACGGACCAGAAGCGCTGACGCAGCACCGCCCGCCAGGTGACCTTCTGGGGTGCTTGCACGATTGATCGCAGTCGATGTCCGGCTGAGGCGATCTCGGTGGGACCTGGCACTGAGGGCATCTGAGGAGGCATGTCAGCTGTCTTTCTGTGGAAGTGCGAGCGATGGAAGGAGAGGGACAGGGGTCGTCGGAGCGGGATGTGAGGTGGAGGAGGTGGCGGGGACAGCGGAGGAGACGTGGTGCGCTCACCCCGAGGACAGCGGGCCAGGGGCAGGACCAGGAGCAGGGAGTCGATGCGGTCCAGGAGCCCTCCGAACCCGGGCAGCCAGGCACCGGCGTCCTTGACGCCTGCGGTGCGCTTGACGAGGGACTCCAGAAGATCGCCCAGGACCCCGCCCAGACCGACGGCGATCACCAGGCCAGGCGTGATGTGACCCAGCAGGGTAAGAATGAGCGCCGCTCCGACGACGGCTCCCACCAGCCCACCGAGTGTCTTGTTCGGCGACAAGGGGGACAACGGGCGGCGCGCCCACGCCATCGGGCGCAGGAAGGTGCCGCCGGCCCACGCGGCCACGTCGGCTGCCGCAGCCGCGAAGGCGATGAGGAAGGCGTCGTGCCACAGGACTACGAGGTGCGCCAAGGGACCAGGGGATCCAGATCGAGGAGAAAGCCGGCCACCGTCGCCCGCCTCAGACCGTGTTCGACGTCGCCGGCTAGGACCGCGGGCACGGCGCACACGAGCACCATGAGCGGGGCGAGCGCCATGAGGCCCGGGCGCAGCCAGGCGGCCAGCGGATAGGCCACCGCCAGTAACGCCAGCATCGTGGTCTCCATCCTGGGCAGCCGAGTGAGCCGGGAGAGCTCACGAACCGCCTGGAGCCCGAGGGCGGTGGCGAGCAGCGCCGTCGTCCCCCGTCCGACCCAGATCGGAATGCCGACCGCCGGGATGATGATGGCCCAGGTGGTCCAGCGGCGGCGCAGCTCCGCCTTGCGGGACAGGGCCACACCGATGCCGGCCAGGAGCAGGATGGTGACGGCCGTGGCCGCGAGGAACACGGCTCGACCGGTGAGGACCCACCCCGACCCCGGGAACGGTCACGGTCCACGAGCGGCTACCGCCCACGAGCCAGTCGATCACCCCGCCGGTCCGCCTCGTGACCCTGCCCAGGCGCTGATCCTGGTGCTCACGACTGGGCTCCCGGGGACGGCTTCGTCCTCAGGGGCGCTGCGGCCGATGCGGTTGATGTCCTGCGGCGGCGGTGGGGCCATGGCGTCGGCCATGGCCGGGACCGGTGCGTCCGGCGAGCGCCTTGGCGGTGCGCGTCAGCCGGAGACAGGCCGTCAGCACGGAGCCCACGATGATGACCCAGGCGGCGATCGCCAGGTACTGGGGCAGGGCTGCCGCCACGACCGCCGCCAGGCACCGTTCGGTCTTGCCGAACGGCCCGCCGTTGAGCCTGGCGGCGCCCGCACCTGCAGCGGCCAGGGAGATGAAGGTCGGCAGCGTCGCCGCTGCCAGGGCGATGAGGGTGAGGTGAACCGTGGTGGAGGAGGACCCCGTACGCAGGGCGAGCCCCACCAGGCCGGCCATGATGAGGAGGTCGGAGACCCGGTCCCCGATCTCGTTGAGGACGAATCCGAAGGGGTCGCGACACGCCGCGGGCTCGGGCCACGGCTCCGTCCAGGTTCGCTCCGCCGAGCCTGGCCGCCAGCAGGATGAAGGCCAGTGGCCACCACCCCATGACCAGGGCCCCGCACCCCAGCGCCGCAGCGATGACGCCGACGGCGGTCCACACGTCGGGGGAGACGCCACGACGCACCGAGGTCTGGATGATGAATCCCCAGGTGGCGGGTGTACCAGTACTTCAACGAGTAGAGCGACAGCACCGCTAGCAGGCTATCTCTCGAAGACGCATGATTGGTTCGGAATGCCCCGGGTAGTAATACCCCTGCGCCCGGACGCGCTACCGTGAGTGCTATGAGCAGGTCTGTGGATAACCAGGTGTCGAACCCCCGGCTCGAGGATGCGCGAGGTCCCGGCCCCTGAGGCGCCCCAGGTGGCTGCAGCCATGGCTGCCCGGGCCAAGCTGGAGCGACTTCTCGCCGCCCCCTCACCCTTTGCCGGCGACGACGGGACGATCCGCCCGGAGGTCGGTGCAGCACTGGAGGCCACCGACCTACCCCGCCACGAGTACATCGACCGGTTGTGGGGGGCCCTTGTGAACGGACGGCTGATCGTTCCTGTTGCCGCTCACGCCCTGCCCGGCCACCTGGAGAGCAGTGAGCCGCGGTCCATGAGCCTGTCGCGCGGTGGCGCCCGGAGGTTCCGGCTCACGAGGTGCACACCGCCGACGCCTGCCAGGACGCGGCGACTCTGGCGGTGAGCCTGCCCGACGGGCACATCGCCCTGCCGGTGTTCACCAGCGCCGAGGCCATGGTCCGGTGGCGCAGTGACGTGCGCCCCGTGCCGGTCTCGCCTGAGCGGGCCGCACAGGTGGCCTGCTTGTCCACCGACCAGCTGTGGGTACTGGACCCGGGCAGTCGGGACCTGCGCCTGCCTCGGCCCGCCGTCGTGGCTGTGGCCGGGGAGAGGATGGGTACCGTCGTGGCGCAACGAGCCGGTTCAGGCCGAGGTGCGCGCCCAGCTCAGGAGGTCGACGGCGTCACCGGTGTGGCCTTCGGACCCGGCGAGGGCGCCGAGCTGCGGGTCTTCATCCGCATCGATGCCGCGGACGGTCGCTCCGGCGTGGCCCGGAGCCTGGAGGGCTGCCAGCACGTCATGGTCAACCCGGCCTGGGGCGACCTCATCGACACCGTGGAGCTGTGCCCGCTACCGGCCTGATCCGGTTCTGCTCGCAGCCTCGCGGGCAGGGACCGCAACGATGTCAGGGAGCGCCCCAGAATCGTCGCGCTCCACCGACTCGACCTGGCCGTAGTGGTCCTCCAGCGGGACCCGGCCACCTGGTCGAAGCGGGCGACGACCTCGCGCAGGGACCCTGCGCATCCTGCTCTCGTCCATCGTCCTGCGCGATTCGGGCGGCCGCCTCGGCGATCGCGCGGACCTGGGCGAGGTCCCGCGTCGAGACCATCACCCGGCCGGGACCTGGGTCCCTCGTGGTGCTCCAGTCCGTACCCGCCTGTCGGGAGGGAGGAGTCGCCGTCGGCCACGCCGTGCGGGTCCGAGGCCCTCACGCTGTTCCATTCCATGGGTTCGGAGCGTAAGGCATCTCGATTTCGACCAGACCACCAAGGAAAACGTGTTGAAATAGTGCCGATGAGCCCCGATGCCGACCACTGCTTCTCAACATCGGCCGGACCCGTGACAAACGCCCGAGAACCGGCCGGAGACCGCCGACGACGTGAGCGAACACCACCATTGTGCGGGAAGCTGCGGCCGGAGGTGTCCACGGCCCTCGAGGCGAGTCATGAGCCCCTGGTGAGCTGCCACGATCTCAGCGTCGGGGATACGGTGACCAGCCGGTCTGCGCCCCGGCGACCTTCGATCTGATCGCCGGTCAGGTCCTGGCGCTGGTCGGGGTCAACGGGGCCCGGCAAGTCGACGATCCTGCGCACCTGCTGCGGGCTGTTGCAGCCGCTGAAGGGACAGGTCAGGGTGCTCGGGCACGTTCCGGACCCGCGCTCAGGTGCCCAGCGCGCCGCTGCTCGCCACCGACTCTGGGGCAGGAGTCCTTCTTCCCCACGCTGACCGTCGCCGAGCACCTGCAGCTGGTGTGCTTCGGGTCACGGCGTCGTCGAGGCTGATGAGGCGGTCGCCGAGCTGCTGGAGGACCTGGATCTGACCCGGCTCGCGGGGCACCTGCCCGAGGAGCTCTCCTCGGGGCCAGCGGCGCCGGCTGGCGCTGGCATCGGTCCTGGTCCGCCCGCGCAGGTCTTGGTCCTCGACGAGCCTGAGCAGCGCCTGGACCGGGTGACCCGGCTGCTCCTGGCGGATCAGCCTCGTCGAGGAGCGCGAGTCCGGTGGGGAGTGCTCATGGTCTCCTCACGACCCCGAGATCGTCGAGGAGGCGGCCACCCATGTGCTCCTCGTCGGACGCGACACCCGGATGCTGAGCGTGGACGACGGGCGTCCGCGCCATCGAGGAGGGGCTGCAGTGACGCTGCTGGGCCTGAGCGGGAGACGCAAGCCGCCTCGACCGAGCCGGAGACGGGCGCCCTTTCCCGACGGCGCCGACCTGAGGAGCTGGACCGCGAGCGCGCACCCGACGGCATCGTCGCGGCGTGTGGGCGCTCGTCGGGAGACATCTACTCCGTACTCCTGACGCTCAGCCGTCGTCGTGATGATCCTGGCCCCTACCTGCGTCGGCTGGTCGCAGCTCAGCCCGGTTCCGTCCGCGCGGAGCGGGTGCACCGGTCTGCCGGGATCGGCTCGATCTGGACCCGGGCTGGCTGCTGCCTGGCCCTCATGCTGCTGCTCTGCGCGGTCGGCCTCGGTTCACTCCGGCCGGCTCGGACCGCTCTTCCTGCGCCCCCCACGAGGCGGCCTGGTGGCTGCCCGATGCCCGGGGCACCGGGCGGCCTCCTGGTGCCGGTGGCCCGCGTCGAGTATCTCATCGCGGCCGCCGTCGGGGCTATGACGGGCGTGCTGCCCGGCGCTGCTGGCCGGCGGTGGGCTGGGTCTGCCGCCGCGGCTGTGGCCGGCCCTGCTCGCGGCGGTGACTCTGCCTGGTGCTCACCGAGCTCATCACGGCGCAGATCAGGACCGCCGGCTGTCCCAGCCTACGGGCGCCGTCTCTCATCCTGGCGGGGCATGCCATCTGCGTGACCGGCGCGGCGCTCCCTTCCCACGCTCCCTGCTCGCGCACACGCGGTCACGCTCCTGGCCGGGGTGCTGGGCACCGTCAGCGTGCTGCAGGGATGGAGGCGGGCACGGCTCAGCCTGGGACAGGTGCATGACGCTGCGCTCCTCGCCGTTGTCGCCCGATCCTTCGGCGCGCACGTCTCACTGCTCTCACTCGACACCAGGGGCCCTGGGGCGGCTGCTCTCCCCGATCCCACCCGGCCCGCTGCCCCTGCCCCGCTGCGATGGGCCCGGTTCGCCAGCCGGATGCCCCGGCCCGTCAGGGTCGTGGTGTGCGTGGCTCAGGCGGACTGGATGCTGCTGCGTCGTCAGCGCCGGCGCCTGCTTCAGATGGGGGCCGGCCTGGCCGTCGCGGTTCTGCCGCTTCCTGTCCGGGGTCCGTCGGTGCTCCGCTGCGCGCGTCGGGCTACCTCACCGGAGGCTGGATCGCGACCCTGGCCGTTGCCGAGCCCGGCGCGACAGGCCTGGTTCGACGGCGGTCCTGACGCCTCCTGGCCGGTGCCGCCCTGGATGGTCCGGAGCAGGGGCACCTGCTCGTGCCAGCAGTCCCTCATGGGCGCGTGGTCCCGTGCTGAGCCTGGCTCCCGGCCATGGCGGCCCTCGGGGACCGCGGCGGCCTGGAATGGGACTCGGGCATCGTGGCCGCCCTGGCCCTGGTGAGCGGCTGGGCCTGGGCCGGGGCTGCGCTGCGTTCCGGGGTACCGGAGGATGCCCGACTTCGCCGCCGGACTCATCACCTCGCCCATGGGGTCCCCTGCCGCCGGGGCTGGTGCAGATGCTGACGGCGGGCCCTGACGCGGTCGCTCGTCGGGAGCGCTCGGCTGACGGCGCTCGTCGCCAGCGGTATCAGCGGTGCCGACGACGACGGTGCTCGGGATCGAGGCCGCAGCCGGTGCTGTCGTCGTCCTGTGGGGAGTCCGCACGAACCGCTGGGCCTCCTGACACCTGCCTCGCCTCGATGAGCGCCTCACACGTGGGAGGACTCACGTCAAGAGGAGTGAGGACGCAGTGGGAGAGCGAGCCCGTGTCCTGGTAGCATTCCTCACTGACCACCCGGGGTTCGCCCCGGTGCGCAAGCGGAGCGATCCCACCTGGGTTCCTTTTTTGGGAATCGGGTTCATGCAAGGGTGACAAGCCCTTCGCGGTCCCTGCTCGGCCACGGCCGTGCGGAGATCGCGCTCATCACGAGGCCTCCGACCTGCGCGGCAGGAAACGGGGCCTTTCCTCGTTCCGCAACCATCCGTGACTCAGAGTGAGGAACCGACATCAGCGAGCCCCGTATCAACGAACGGATCCGCGTTCCCGAAGTGCGTCTCGTCGGCCCCAGCGGCGAGCAGGTCGGCGTTGTCCGCGTGGAGGACGCCCTGCGTCTGGCTGAGGAGGCCGATCTCGACCTGGTCGAGGTGGCACCCGACGCCCGCCCTCCGGTGTGCAAGCTCATGGACTACGGCAAGTTCAAGTACGAGTCGGCCATGAAGGCGCGCGACGCGCGACGCAACCAGGCAAACACCCAGCTCAAGGAGATCCAGTTCCGCCCCAAGATCGATGAGCACGACTACGCCACCAAGCGCGGCCACGTCGAGCGATTCCTCAAGGGCGGGGACAAGGTCAAGTGCATCGTCCGCTTCCGTGGCCGTGAGCAGTCCCGGCCCGAGCTCGGGATCAGGCTCCTCCAGGGCCTGGCCGAGGAGATGGCCGAGCTGGGCACCATCGAGTCCCACCCCCGCCAGGACGGCCGCAACATGGTCATGGTCCTGGCCCCGGTCCGTAAGAAGGCCGAGGTCAAGTCCGACCAGCGCCGCCGTCGCGAGGGAGGCCCGCGCCGCCCGCCGCGCCGAGAAGCACGCGGGCCGGGCACCCAAGGGCGCCAAGGCCTCGGACGGGGAGCCTGCCGGCGAGAACGCCTGAGAGCGCCCTGACGGGCGCTCTCGACACTCACCTGACACCCACCGACCCACCCCTCGCCACCGTGAGCGGGTCCGCAGTCCCGGCGACCACGCGTCTCCCAGGGACCGAGAAGAGGAAATTACCCATGCCGAAGAACAAGACGCACTCCGGTGCCAAGAAGCGCTTCCGGGTCACCGGCAGCGGCAAGCTCATGCGCGAGCAGGCCAACAAGCGCCACCTGCTGGAGGTCAAGTCCTCCCGCCGCAAGCGCAAGCTGTCCCAGGACCAGCCGGTCGCCCCGGCCGACGTCCGCCAGGTCAAGAAGCTGCTCGGTCGCTGACCGCCCAACCCACCAAGGAGTCTCACCATGGCACGTGAAGCGGGCTGTTAACGCCCAGAAGAAGCGTCGTTCCGTTCTCGAGAAGGCCTCGGGCTACCGCGGCCAGCGCTCGCGCCTCTACCGCAAGGCCAAGGAGCAGGTCACCCACTCCGGCGTCTACGCGTTCCGCGACCGTCGCGCCCGCAAGGGCGACTTCCGTCGCCTGTGGATCCAGCGCATCAACGCTGCCGCCCGCGCCGAGGGCCTGACCTACAACCGCTTCATCCAGGGTCTTGGCCTGGCCGGCGTGGAGATCGACCGCCGCATGCTCGCCGAGCTGGCCGTCAACGAGCCCGAGGGCTTCAAGGCCCTCGTGGAGGTGGCCCGCAAGGCCCTCCCCGAAGACGTCAACGCCCCCAAGGCCTGACATCAGCCAGTGCAGTCGGGCGTCAGCCCTCACTGACACATCATCGCTGAGTCCTCGTCACAGACTTCTGAGCCGGCTTGTGGCGAGGACTCGGTGTTCTGGTCGGCCGCTCGCGTAGGCTGACGGTATGAGCCCTACCGCCTCCACCGTCCCTGATGAGTTCCTCGAGGACTCTCCCGAGCGTCCTCAGGCCCGCGGGCCGCGGCGGCGCACCGTCAGCGAGGGCCCGGCCGCCGGCCGCGAGGTGCTGAGCAATCCGGCCTCGGCCCGCATCTCCCGTGTGGCGGGTCTGTCGCGCCGCAACGCGGGGCCAAGCACCGACGCTTCCTCGTCGAAGGCCCCCAGGGCGTGCGCGAGGCCGTCCGGCACGCCCCAGGCCGCGTGCTCGACGTCTACCTCACCGAGGCGGCCCTCGAGCGCCACAGCGAGATCTGGGATGAGGTCGTGGCAGCAGGGCTCTACGTGCACGTCACGACTCAACAGGTCATGGACGCCATGAGTCCCGACGCGCAGGGTCTCCTGGCCGTCGTGGCCACCGAGGAGGCCACCGGCTCCGAGGCGCTGACCACCGCCCTGGACGGGGCCAGACTCGTCGCCGTCCTCACCCAGGCCCAGGATCCCGGAAACGCCGGCACCATCATCCGGGCCGCCGACGCCGCCGGCGCCGACGCCGTCGTCCTCGTACGCGGCAGCGTGGACCCCACCGCACCGAAGGTCGTGCGCTCCACCGCCGGAAGCCTCTTCCACCTGCCCGTGGTCACCGGCGTGGCCCTCGACGACGCCGTCACCGCCCTCCACAGTGCCGGACTCACCGTCCTCGCCGCCGACGGACGCGGGGACTTCGACCTCTTCGAGGCCGAGTCCCTCCTGGAGGCCCCCAGTGCCTGGCTGCTCGGTAACGAGGCCCACGGACTGCCCTCAGAGGCGTTGAGCCGAGCCGACGCTGTCGTCTCCATCCCCATCTACGGCAAGGCGGAGTCTCTCAATGTCGCCGCTGCCGCGGCCGTCTGCCCTCTACGCCAGCGCCCGGGCACAGGCCCAGACTCTGGCCGCGGCTGACTCACAGCAGCTCGCAGATCGCCTCGGCAGCCCGGCCCGGTCCGTCCAGCCCCTCCATGAGCCGCGCCATCCGCCGAGCGCGCGAACGCATGCCGTCGTCGGCCAGGGCCTGGCGCACCAGCGCGGCCCAGTCGGTCCTGCGAGCCTCATTCTGCGACACGAGTTTGGCCGAGCCGAAGGCCACGCAGCGCTGAATGTTGAATCGCTGCTCGAACTGCAACGGAATCCCGATGACGGGCCACCCCTGGACGCAGCTGGTCTGCACCGTTCCCTCCCCGCCGTGAGTGATGGCCAGGTGGACGGCGTCGCCCAGCTGGTGCGCCGGGATCCAGTCAGTGACGTGGACGTTGAGCGGAAGAGTCTCCAGGTCCTCCTCGTGAAGGTGGGAACGCACCGGCGCCAGTACCTGGCAGTCCGCCCGGCCCAGGCCTGCGAGGACGTCAAGGACGAGGTCACGGTTCCCCGATGAGCCCATGGCGAAGTACACCAGGGGCTGGGGGCTGGCAGCCAGGTCGGCCAGGAGCTCGGGAGTCTCCCCGGGCAGACGGGCGTAGACCGGTCCCACCACCCGGTGCCCCTCCGGCATCCTCAGCCATCGAGGCAGCAGGTGCGGAGCGCTGGCGATGAGATTGAGGTCGGCAGTGAGCCCGGCGAGCACTCCCTGGGGCAGCGAGACGCCATTGGCCTTGGCCACCTGATGGAAGGATCGAGGCAGGGGGACCCGAGTTCCCAGCGCATGGAGCGCGTGGGCGGCCACGTTGTCGAGGAGGCACTCCTCGGGGGACGTGCGCGGCAGGAAACCGGTGGCCCCGGTGGTGCGCGCCGCCTCCAGATGCGCCAGGGAGTAGGCGAAGGGCCGTACGAAAACCAGTGGCACGCACTCCGCCCGCGCAGAAATAAACTGGCTGGGAGTTACTCCGATGACAACGGCGTCCGGGCGTAGGGCGCGCAACAGCACCCGCTCACTTGTCACCCGCTGAGCGAGCATCTGCGCCGTGAACGGGTGGTGCAGGCTGCGACCCTGGTCGAAGTCCAGCGCCAGCCTTCCCTCCTCCTCACTGAGGTAGGGGGTCAGCAGACGGAACTCGAAGCCCGCGGCCTTGATGTACTCGGAGTTGCGTCGCGAGAAGCCGGCAAAGACGCACTCAACGTGCGAAGGCATCCGGCGGGCCACCTCGATCGCGCGGGTTACCTCGGCGAAGTTGAAGGTCTCCGGAGCGAAGAGGACGCGCGATGTCCTGTGGTGTACAGCCACCACACCTCCAGTGGTGCCATCAGGCATGATTGGCTCTCCTTCTGAGAGCGAGGGGCACCATCATGTGGGGATCCCTCATCGTCGTTATATTGTACGTCTTGTACAACTGAGGGAGAGGTTAGCACGCTCGAGTCTATGTGAATGTCTTTTTACGTCAGGTTTGGAGTGCTGGAAAAAAGTGTGTGGTGGGGGCTCGGCTGAGGCCTGATCCTCAGTGCGGTTCCGGCGGCCGCCCTCAGTGGTCGCCCGCCAGGTCGTGGGCGGTGCTCGGCGCTGAGGCCTGCTCGGAGGTGTGCTCAGCGCCTTGCCGAGCCTGGGACACCAGGCTCCGTAGCGTCTGGGCCGACATGTTCGTGATGGTCTCCTGGCTGATCTCGGGGTGATCCAGCCAGGCCAGGCACAGGGTGATCATGGTGCTGATCCACACCTCAGCGGCGAACATGGCCTGCTCATCGGGCTCTGCGATACCCAGGAGCATGAGCACGAGACGTTCGTAACGCTCGAAGCTGGTGGCCAGTGCGGCCGCGATCTCAGGGTCCTGGTCAAGACCTCCGGTGTGAAGTGCTCGAAGGCTGTCGGGCCTGGCCTTCACGTAGCCTGCGAAGGTGGAGATCGCCCCTTCCAGGGTCAGTGCCGTCTGCTGCTCGACCAGGCCGTGAAGATGAAGGATCTCGTACTCCACGATGGCTCGGGCGAAGGCGATCTTGGAGGGGAAGTAGTGATAGAAGAGTGTGCGTGACACGCCGGCCCGCTTGATGATCTCGTTGACGTGAGTGCGGTCGAGCGTTCCTTCCGCGAAGAGCTCAACGCCGACTCTCACCAGCTCCTCCCGACGCTGCTCGGGCTGGAGACGGCGACGCGGATCGGTGGTGCTCGCGGGGCTCATGCGCATGAGACTACGACCGGATGGTCGACTCGCGCGGTTAGGCGCTCTGCTCGGTGTGTGAGCATCATCCCAGGGTCATGGGCGCTCAGGATTGGTTGACGCCCCGGTTGCCGACGGTGCTACTCTTCCTGACGAGAGGTCGGAACTTTCTCAAACGTGCAGGCTGACATGACGCAAGGAGGAATGCAGTGCGCATGTGGATGTGTTGCTGTTGCTGTCGATGAGACAGATGACGCTCCCATACCCATGTTGAGACGAGGTACTCGTGACCGTATCCGCACCCTCTCCTGATCAGGCAGCCGCAGACCAGAACGATGACGTCCTGGTGCGGATCAGCCACGTCACCAAGTACTACGGCCGCTTCAAGGCTCTCGATGACGTCTCGCTCGACATCCGCCGTGGCGAGGTCGTGGCCGTCATCGGCGCCTCCGGATCGGGTAAGTCGACCCTGTGTCGTACTGTCAACCGTCTGGAGCCGATCCAGAAGGGGCGGATCGAGATCGACGGAACCCCACTGCCTCAGGAGGGTCGGGCTCTGACACGGCTGCGCGCCGAGGTGGGAATGGTCTTCCAGTCCTTCAACCTCTTCCCGCACCGTACAGTGCTGGACAACATCACCCTGGCGCCCATCAAGGTGCGTGGTGTCCCTCGGGGCTGGGCTGAGGAGCGTGCTCGGGAGCTACTGGCCCGAGTCGGTCTGGAGGACCAGGCCGGAAAGCGTCCCTCCCAGCTCTCCGGAGGGCAGCAGCAGCGCGTCGCCATCGCCCGCGCGCTGGCCATGGGCCCCAAGCTCATGCTCTTCGATGAGCCCACCAGCGCCCTGGATCCGGAGATGATCAACGAGGTCCTCGACGTCATCAAAGGACCTGGCGACCTCGGGCATGACCATGCTCGTCGTCACCCACGAGATGGGCTTCGCCCGCTCGGTCGCCGATCGGGTCGTCTTCATGGACGGTGGCCAGATCGTTGAGTCGGGCCGACCCGCCGAGTTCTTCTCCTCCCCGCGCACCGAGCGCGCCCGCGACTTCCTCTCCAAGGTGCTCAGCCACTGAACCCTGAACCGCACCTCCTCCCGAGTGCGGCGACCACCGCAGGCCCAGCGCCTGGGACGGCCCCTCCCCGTCCGGAACGAAAGGAACACCATGACCATCCTCTCCCGCCGCGGACTCCTGGCCACGACCGGTGCCGTCTCCCTGGCCGGCGTCCTGGCTGCCTGCGCCGACACGGGTGCCGACGGTAAGGTCGTTGCCTCGTCGACGGCCTCTGAGGCCGCCTCACGACAAGGCCATCAACCCGGTCCGGTGGCTCCCGCCGACGTCGTGGCCGCCTCCCCTGGGCCGCCGCCGTGAAGCAGGCGAACAAGCTCGTCACCGGTGGGACCAAGACCTCGGAGGTCTTCTCCTGGGAGGACTCCAAGACGAAGAAGATCTCCGGCTTCGATGCGGCCATCGCCCAGGCGCTGGCCCGCTACATCATCGGCGGCGACGACGCCCGCTCCCTCCTTGAGGTCCAGCAGGTCACCGCCGACACTCGCGAGACCGTCCTGACTAACGGCACGGTCAAGGCCGTCATCGCCACCTACACGATCACCCCGGAGCGGGCCAAGAAGATCGACTTCGCCGGTCCGTACTACGCCTCCAGCCAGGCCATCCTGGTCAAGGCCGACAACCAGGACATCACCGGCGTCGACACCCTCACCGGGGACGTCGCGGTCCAGTCCAACTCCTCGTCGGCCGCTGCGTTGAAGAAGCACGCCCCCAAGGCCAACGCCAAGCCCTTCGACACCCAGGCCAAGTGCGTCGCCGCCGTCGAGAGCGGGCAGGTCAAGGCCTACGTCGTGGACCAGTCCCTGCTCAAGAGCGAGGTCCTGTCCAATGACAAGGTCAAGATCGTCGGTGAGACCTTCGCCGAGGACCCCTACGGCATCGGACTTCCCAAGGACTCCGGCGCGCAGGTCTTCGTCAACACCTTCCTGAAGACGATCGAGGCCGACGGCACCTGGAAGAGGATCTGGGACGCAACGATCGGCACGTCCCTGGGCGGCACCGCCCCTCAGCCTCCGGCCATCGGGTCGGTCCCCGGGTCCTCGACGGCCGGTGCTGACGGCGCTCAGCAGACTGCCGCGCCGGAGGGCGGCTCAGCGCCGGCCTCCGAGCAGGCCGGTGATAAGACTCCGCAGAACTCCTGAACGACTTCGTTGCCTGTCAGGCTTGCCGTGTCCTCGGTCCGAGTGGACCCGCCGCAGGGCCGACGGCGCGGCGGCCGGCAGCACTCTCGTCATAGTGACGACCCGCATCTTTCAAGGAGACGACCGTGAGTGCCATTACCGACAATCTCGCCGATATCGGCTGGGGACTGCTGGTCACCCTGGTGATCTCCGCCCTGTCCTACCTGGGTGGGCTGCTCCTGGGATCGCTCATGGCCGTCTTCCGGGTCGGTCCCATCCCTCCGCTGCGCGCGCTGGGCGCGGCGTGGGTGACTGTGGCCTGCAACATTCCGAATCTGTGCCTCATGGTGCTCATCGGTCTGGCACTACCCCATGTCGGTATCACGATCCCGCTTTTCTGGTCGGTGGTCGTCGCGCTGATCTTCTCCTCATCCGGATTCGTGTGCGAGACGGTCCGCAGCGGGATCAACTCGGTGCCGAAGGGACAGATCGAGGCCGCTCGCGCGCTGGGCATGCCCTTCGGGCTCATCATTCGTGGAATCGTTCTGCCCCAGGCGCTGGCCCGCACGATCCAGCCGCTGGTCAACATCTTCATCGCCTGCCTCATCGGCTCCTCGCTCGCCGCGGCTATCGGCGTCGTCGAGCTGACGGCGGTCACACAGAAAATCAACCAGGACCGAGCTGCGGGAGTCATCACCTTCCTCACCTCGGGACTGACCTACCTGGCGATCGCCTTCGCCGCCACGAAGCTCGGCGGGCTTCTTGAGAGGCGCCTCGAGTTCATGGGGAAGGAGCGAGCATGAGCGAAGAGATCATGCCGATGACAGATCCCCGTCCCGTCAAGCAGCGGGGTCAGGGTTCTGGGGCAACGGATGCGGCGCTGCTCTTCGATGAGCCGGGGCCGCGGGGGCGCATCCTGATCGCCGTCGGATCGGTCTTCGCGGTTCTCGGAATCGCGGCGCTGGCAGGTGCGGTCCTCTATCGGCTGGATCTTGCAGGGCAGCTCGACTACCCCGAGTGGCGCTACTTCCTGGGGCGCTCGGTCGTCAGCCAGCTCCTGGAGGCAGCCGGTACCACGTTGAGCCTGGGGGCCGTTGCTGCCGTCCTCACCTTCCCTCTGGGAATCGCCCTGGGGTGGCTCCGCCTGCTGGACAACCGTCCCGTGAGGTGGCTGGTGGGCCTGTGGATCGATGCCATGAGGGCGGTACCGATGCTGCTGCTCGTCTACTTCTTCCTCCTGGTGGTTCCGCGCTTTGCGACGGTCTCGGACTTCTGGAAGCTGGCACTGCCCATCGTCATGTGCACCTCGGCGACGACGGCGGAGGTCTTCCGCTCCGGTGTCCGGGCGCTGGACCGGGGCCAGACGGAGGCCGCTGCGGCACTGGGGATGAGTTCATCGCTCACGATGCGCCTCATCCTGGCGCCACAGGCCCTGCGCCTCATGCTCCCGACTCTTGTGACCCAGCTGGTGACCATCATCAAGGGGACGACGCTGGCGTACGTGCTTGCCTACCCCGAGCTCATGTATCGCGGTTCGACCATAATTGGGCAAGCGAAAATCGACGCTCGTTTGTCGGTCTTCTTCCAGACCTACGTCATCATCGCCGTGCTCTACATCATCGTGAACTGGTCCCTGGGGGCACTGGCCAGGTACATCGAGTCGCGTACCCGTTGAGGGCGGGGCGGGCGACAAACATCGCTGCACCCTCACAGGCGGAGTCAGCCGGCTAGGAGGCTGGTCCACTTGTGTCGGTCGAGTGCGACTCCGACGTAGAGGCCGAAGTGCTTCGTGATGTTCTCATGGTTGTTGTCGGGCCATTTGCTCCACGTGTTGTTGAACGCGACATTCGGGGCTGAGCTATAGAAGGCCAGTCCCTTCTTCGCGTTCCCAAGGGCGTCATACTCTTTGGATGAATCCTGTTTTCCGGTGACCCAGTTCAGTGAGAACTTGCTTCGATCCTGGGGGGAGAATGAGATTCCAGTCTGGTCATTCGGGGCATCGCCTCCACCGAAGACAATGAATCCTCCACCTTTCATGCTTTCGGCATACTCGGGGAAGAAGCTTTGGGTGATGAACTCGGATCCTCCGGAGTAGCCGATGAGCCACACTTGGTCCATGGTGCACCGGTGCTTGCTGCTTTCCCTCTGGATTGTGTCCGCCAAATACTTGACATTGTCTCCGCTCCACCACTTGCCGTCCGCGCTGGGGGTGCGAACGGATAGGACGTCATGGCCCCGGCTCGTTGCGGCACCAACGATTCCGTCCGTTCCAGCAAGGCCGCCGGGGATAGAGGACGTGTTGTTGCTGTCGCTGTCATACAGCTCCTGGCCGTCGCCGTCGAGGTAGACGACCAGTCCTTTTCTGCCGTTCCGACCCGCGTAGAATCGTGTTGCAGGAACGGAAGCATCGTTGCTGTTTGTTGAGGTGGCCGCTGCTGCTCCTGTGCTATGTCCGATGTAGGCGCTCGCTGCGAGAGCAAGCGGCAGACCAAGGGTATGACGCCGGGAAATGAGCCTTGCCATCAGTGATTCTCCTCGTGTGATGGTGTTGCTGTCTGCGTCGGGGTAATGGGACGCTAGCACGAGCAATCGCGACAGTAAAGCAGGGCGGGAGAGCGTTCAGTCATTATGGTGCCGTCTGCAAGGCGCCGCTGGGTAGAGGGGCGGAGGCGGGCTGTGGTGATGGCATTCAGGAGGGCAGGTCGCGGCGGGTGTAGGCGACCAGTCCGATCATGATGCCGGTGAGTCCCACCGCCGTCTGGACGGCCAAGGGTTTCCAGTCAGGTGAGCCGACGACGTCGAGATGGTGTCCGAGCACACTGAGGTCCTTGGCCCAGTCCTTGAGCTCCACGAGTCCGCCGAAGAACTGGGCGAAGCCGCTCCAGGCGATGACCGCCCAGGACATGCCGGTCAGTCTCGGCGCCAGACCCACCAGGGCCGCCGCGATCCCGATGGCCGCCACCATACCGGGCAGCTGGCTCACCGTGAACACGAAGGACCGCGCCACGGCATGGTCGTCCGTGAGCTGAGTCGCCGTCGTCGCCGCAAGGACCGTCGCCGAGGCGAGCAGCAGGACCATCGACTCGATCAGCGCGTACAGAACCTGGGAGAGGAACACGCGTCCACGACTGACTCCAGCAGCGAGCTCGATCTCCATCAGGCCCGCGCGCTCCAGACCTGCCAACCAGTTCACCCGCCGTAACACCGCTACAGCCACGAGCAGCACCGTCACCACTGTCATGAGGGACATGAACTGCTCCACCGGGGAACCCACGGCGACCTTGCCTACCCAGGACGCCGTCGGCGAACCAGGGGCCAGCAGATCCTTGACGCTGCCCGAGACGGATCCGTACAGGAGCGCAAGACCCGTCGAGGCCAGGACCCAGCCGACGAGACCGCGCCACGACAGGCGCCCGAGCAGATCCATATGGCCCCGCACCCGCCACCGACGCCGAGACGAGCCGAGGTCGGGCAGATAGCCGTCCAGGTACTCACGGCGCATTGCGAGCACCATGGCACCGAGCGCCAGCGCGACCGCAACGGCGCAGCACACCGAGAGCACCGCGAACCGATCGTCGGAGTACGGGCGCACGAGGTCGCGCCAGCCCAGAGGAGTCAGCCACCTGAGCCAGTCCGAGCCGCCGGCGTCAGAGATCTGGTCAGCACTCACCCGCATCACGAAGGCGAGTGCGAGCGCGACCATCGACAGGCCCCTGGCCTGGCCCAGGTGGCGTCCCAGCTGGCAGGCCACCGCAGCAGCACCCGTGAACGCCCAACCGCTCACGCAGATCGTTCCGGCCAGCGCCCAGGCCCCGGAGACCGTCAGCTCCGCAATGCTCCTGGTCTGCCAGGTCAGAATGCCTCCGACTCCTGCAGACAGGCCGCCGACAGCCGTCCAGACCACCATCACCGGGACCGCATGCGGAACCGCCCTGCCGGCACCGGTGGACCGCAGGACCTCGATGAGCCCCTCATCCTCGTCCCCCCGCAGCATCCGGCAGGTCAGCATGATCGCCATGAGCGCGGTGCACACGAGCAGAAAGGTCCCGGTCTCCCACTGCAGGAGCTGCCCGAGCCGGCCAGGAGTCGGGACGTATCCGTAGAGCAGACGCGTCCCCGGAGACTTGCGCATCTGGTCGATGAGTACCGTCCGGGACTCCAGTGAGGGGTAGACGCTCTCGTAGCTCGGTGCGGTGACACCGACCAGGAGCCACAGGGGCAGGACCCAGGCCACGATCTGAACCCGGAAACGCCTGAACGCGATCCGCAGGTACACGACCCATCCGGACAGGGCGCCACCATCGTCCGCACCATGCCTGCCGGGCACGGGGCCGCCTGCACCAACTGTCGGTGCCGACGCCGCTGCGCTGACACTCATCAGGCCTCCTCGTAGTGACGCAGGAAGAGATCCTCCAGACTGGCCGGCTCACAGGTAACGTCCTGAATCCGGTGCTCACCCACAAGGCTCAGCACCGTTGGTACCTGCTCCGCCGGCACCTCAAGGCTGAGACGGCCACCGTCCTCGACGACATCGAGCCCCATGGTCTCCAGCGCCTGCGAGACGGCCCCGACCTCAGCGGTCGGAGCACTCATCTCGATGCGCGTGAGCGACAGCCGCCGCAGCGTTCCCAGGTCGCCGTGCTCGACCACGCGGCCGCCCTTGATGATCGTCACCGCGCTGCACAGGCCCTGGACCTCGGCCAGGATGTGGCTGGAGAGCAGAACTGTACGGCCCTCGCCGGCGGCTCTGGTGATCTCCTCGGTGAAGACCCGCTCCATGAGCGGATCCAGACCGCTGGTGGGCTCGTCGAGCACGAGCAGACTCGTCGGTGCCGCCAGGGCGGCCACGAGCGCCACCTTCTGCCGGTTCCCCTTGGAGTAGGTCCGTACCCGCTTGGTCGGGTCGAGATCGAAGCGCTCGATGAGCTCGGCCTCCCGATCGGTGTCGCGCGCTCCGCGCAGTCCTGCCAGGGCGTCAAGCACCTGGCCGCCGGTCAGGGGCGGCCACAGCGCCACATCACCGGGAACATAGGAGACCTGCCGGTTGATGACCGCGGCCTGTCGCCACGGCTCGCGGCCCAGCACTCTCACGCTTCCGTCATCGGGCCGGTAGAGCCCCAGCAGGATACGGATCGTTGTGGACTTACCCGCCCCGTTGGGACCGAGGAAGCCGTGGACGCTGCCCGCCTCCACCTCCAGGTCCAGGCCATCGAGCGCCCTGAAGTGCCTGAAGTGCTTGACCAGACCGCGCACGAGCACCGGTGCCTCGCCGCCGCCGCCCGAGATCACGGACCGCGGCGGGAGGAGAGTCCGTCGTGGGCTCATCCGAGCCCGAGCCAGACTGCTGCTGACATGCTCGTTGCCTTCTGCGCCTTGGCGCTCTTCTCTCATAGCGCTGGCTCCTCTCCCGCCGAGCGGCGGATCGTTGCGGCGAAGTCCGGATCAGCGAGCATCAGCTCCATGAGCTCAGCCACGAAGGCCTGCTGAGCCGGATGGGGGTAGCTGGAGGTGGCCAGCACGTGGGTGAGCCGCCACATGGCGCGCCCCAGAGCGCCCGAGGGCAGGTCGTTCAGGACGGCCAGGGCGTGCTCCTTGTGGCGGGACGCGAGCCCCCAGCTGTTCTGCGCGAGCCGGTGCGCCTCGGCGCGCCCCTCGGCCTCGCTCAGCGTGGCCAGACGGGTGAAGTCCATGACCTGCTGAGCGGACAGCTCGCGATCATCCTCGTCCAGCCCTTCGATGAAGGGGATCGCACTGTCGGGCACCATGCCCAGAGAGGCGAGCACCACCATCATCTGGCGCTCGGCCCTCAGGCCGCGCACACTGCCGCCCAGCCGGGACGATCCGAGCCTCGATGTCGTCATAGAAACGCGTCAGGGCACTGGGAGCGGGGGACAGGCCCTCACCGCGCTCCACCCGGGCGATGAGCTCATCGACCCGGGAGGCCTGCTCGGCCAGGCTGCGCTGCTGGGCCTCGATCGTGCCTCGCGTGGCGCGCAGATCGCGCAGCACCGCCTCACGGCGGGAGTCCTGATCGGTGCCGATCGTGTCCGGAGGCGAGCATCTCCGCCACCTGGGTCAGCGACAGTCCGCCGTCGGCCAGCCACCGGATACGCAGCAGACGGGCCACGTGCTCGACGCCGTACTCGCGCCGCCCCTCGCACCGTGGGCGGAATCTCCAGCAGACCCAGGTGGTGGTAGTAGCGCACCGCCCTCGGCGTGGTTCCCGGCGATCCGGGCGAGCTCCTTGACGTGCATGAATCCCATCTCAGCAGGGTGACGTCACGTCACCGTCAAGTCCCACGTGGCGGCCCTCATCGGGACCCAGAACCAGCCCATGCCCAACCCCGACCGAGTTGGGCAGGACCCTCGCCCACCCGCCGGGCGACGGGACGATTCACACCCGCGACGGCGCGGACTACCCTTAAGGGCGGACAACCCCGGAGACACCTGGTGGAAGGCACCGCATATGACTGACGCTCCCGGCGCGCTCTCGCCCCTGGACGAGGCCGGCATCAATGCCGCCGTCGAAGAGGCCCTGGCCGCCTTCGCCACAGCCGGCACCCTCGCCGAGCTCAAGGAGGCCCGCCTGGCCCACACCGGCGATACCTCACCACTGACCCTGGCCAACCGACTCATCGGCACCCTGGACAAGGCGGACAAGCCCACCGCCGGAAAGCTCCTGGGGGGCGCTCGCGGGCGCATCGCCAAGGCGCTGACTGCCAGGCAGGAGACGCTCGAGGCCGCCGCTGAGGAGGAGATGCTGCGCACCGAGGCGGTCGACGTCACCATCCCCACCTCGCGGACGCAGACGGTCGCCCGGCATCCTCTCGACGTCCTCGTCGACGAGGTCTGCGACTTCTTCACCTCCATGGGCTGGTCCATCGCCGAGGGGCCGGAGGTGGAGCACGAGTGGTTCGACTTCGACGCCCTCAACTTCGACGCCGACCACCCCGCCCGCCAGATGCAGGACACCTTCTACATCGACGGTGCCAGCGTCGGGGCGGACGAGGGGCAGGCGGCCAACCTCGTGCTGCGCACCCACACCTCACCTGTCCAGGCCCGCGTCATGCTCGATCAGCAGCCCCCGATCTACGTGGCCTGCCCCGGCAAGGTCTTCCGCTCCGACGAGCTCGACGCCACCCACACCCCCGTCTTCCACCAGGTCGAGGGCCTGGCCGTGGACAAGGGCCTGACCATGGCGCACCTCAAGGGCGTCCTCGACCACTTCGCCAAGGCCATGTTCGGCCCCGAGGCGCGCACCCGCCTGCGCCCCTCCTTCTTCCCCTTCACCGAGCCCAGCGCCGAGATGGACCTGTGGTTCCCTCAGAAGAAGGGGGGCGCCGGCTGGATCGAGTGGGGAGGATGCGGCATGGTCAACCCCAACGTGCTCACCGCCTGCGGCATCGATCCCGAGGTCTACACGGGCTTCGCCTTCGGCATGGGGCTGGAGCGCACCCTCATGCTGCGCCACGGAATCGCCGACATGCATGACATCGTCGAGGGCGACATCCGCTTCTCCCAGCAGTTCGGCACCACCGGAAGGGGAAACTGACATGCCCTACGTCCCCATTGAATGGCTGCGCGAGCACGTCGACGTCCCCACCGGCCTGAGCGCCGAGCAGCTCGCCGCCGACCTCGTCCGCGTGGGCCTGGAGGAGGAGCGCATCGTTCCGCCGGCCGTCACCGGCCCCCTCGTCGTCGGCAAGGTCCTCACCCGCGAGGCCAAGGAGCAGTCCAACGGCAAGGTCATCAACTACTGCCGCGTCGACGTCGGCCCCGAGCACAACGACGCCCCCGGCACCGGCAAGGAGCCCTCCGACCTGCCCAGCCGCGGCATCGTCTGCGGCGCCCACAACTTCGACGTCGGTGACTACGTCGTCGTCTGCCTGCCCGGCGCCGTCCTGCCCGGCGACTTCCGCATCGCCGCGCGCAAGACCTACGGGCACGTCTCCGACGGCATGATCTGCTCGGCCCGCGAGCTCGGCATCGGGGAGGACCACTCCGGCATCATCGTGCTCCAGCAGTGGCTGGCCGAGCACGGCCACGAGGGCGAGGAGCCGCCCGCACCCGGGACCGACGCCATCGGCATCCTCGGCCTGGGGGAGGAGGTCCTGGAGATCAACGTGACCCCGGACCGCGGCTACTGCTTCTCCATGCGCGGCGTGGCCCGCGAGTACTCCCACTCCACCGGCGCCCGCTTCACCGACCCCGCCGACGCCACCAACACGGGGCTGTACCCCAACGGCGTGGCCCGGCGCCGGGCAGGGCGGCTTTCGACGTCGTCGTCCCCGAGGATCCCCGCCCCCATTCACGGGCGCCCCGGATGCGACCGCTACGTCGCCCGCCTCGTGCGCGGCATCGACCCGAGCGCACCGTCGCCGACCTGGATGCAGGACCGCCTCACCGCCGCAGGCATGCGCCCCATCTCCCTGGCCGTGGACGTCACCAACTACGTCATGCTCGACCTGGGCCAGCCGCTGCACGCCTTCGACGCCGGCAAGCTCACCGCCCCCATCGTCGTGCGACGCGCGCATAAGGGGGAGCGCCTCACCTTCCTCGACGAGGTCACCCGCAGCCTCGACCCCGAGGACCTGGTCATCGCCGACTCCCCGGACGGCGAGGGCTCACGGGCCCTGGTCCTGGCCGGCGTCTTCGGTGGAGCCCTCAGCGAGGTCGACGCCGACACCCGTGACGTCCTCATCGAGGCCGCCCACTTCGACCCGGTCAGCGTGGCCCGCTCCTCGCGACGCCACAAGCTGCCCACCGAGTCCTCCAAGCGCAACGAGCGCGGCGTGGACACCGAGCTGGCCCCCATTGCCGCCCAGCGCGCCGTCGACCTGCTCGTGGAGTACGGCGGCGGCACCGCCGAGCCCGTGGCCACCGACATCAACCGCACCCGAGCCCCCGAGCCCATCACCATGCGCGCCGACGCCGCCGAGCGCCTCACCGGCGTCGCCTACGGAACCGAGCGCGTCACCGATCTGCTCACCACCATCGGCTGCACCGTGGAGCGCGACGGCTCCGCCGACGACGGAACCGCGCTGCTGACCGTCACCCCGCCGACCTGGCGCCCGGACCTGGTGGGGCCTGCCCACCTGGCCGAGGAGATCGCCCGCCTCGACGGATACGATGCCATCCCGGTCATCGTGCCCACGGCCCCGCCGGCACGGGGCTGAGTGCTGACCAGAGGGCCCGCCGCGACATCGTGCGCGCCCTGGCCGACGCCGGACTCACCCAGGTCCTGTCCTACCCCTTCATCGGGGACATCCACGACCTGCTCGAGATCCCGGCGGACGATGCTCGCCGCCAGAGGGTCCGCCTGGCCAACCCCCTGGCCGAGGACGCCCCCTACCTGCGCACCAGCGTGCTCGACTCCCTGGTCGATGTCGCCCGGCGCAACGTCTCGCGCGGCCTGACTGACGTCGCCGTCTTCGAGCTCGGCTCCGTCACCCACCCGGCCGGCACCGTTCCCGCCCCGATCCCCGGAACCTCTGGGCGCCCCACCGACTCCGAGCAGGCAGCCCTCGAGGCGGGCATTCCCGCCCAGCCCACCCATATCGGCGCTGTCATGACCGGTGAGCACGAGCGCAGTGGAGTCCTGGGGGCCGGCCGCCCCTGGGACTGGGCCGATGCCGTCGAGGTGGTCCGCACCGTGGCCGCCGCGCTCGGGGTCAAGATCGAGGTCTGTGCTCCGGAGCGCCCCTACGCCCCGTGGCACCCCGGCCGCACCGCGGAGATCCGCCTGCCCGGCCGACGTCGGGGCAAGGAGATCGAGCCCGGCAGGCGTATCGCCCACGCCGGTGAGCTCCACCCGCGGGTTGTGCGCGCGCTCGGACTCCCCGAGCGGGCCTGCGCCGTCGAGATCGACCTCGACCCGCTGCTGGAGACCGCCCGCGACGCCGGGGCGCTCCAGGTCAAAGCCGTCTCCACCTTCCCGGCCGCCAAGGAGGACATCGCCCTGGTTGTCGACGAGACCACCACTGCTGCCGAGGTCGAGGCCCTGGTCAGGCAGGCCGCAGGAGACCTGGCTGAGGAGGTTCGCCTCTTCGACGTCTTCCGCGGCCCCCAGCTCGGTGAGGGCAAGAAGTCGCTGGCGTTCTCCCTGGTGCTGCGGGCCCCTGACCGCACGCTGACCGCCGAGGAGACCGCCGGCGTGCGCAAGCGCGTGGTCAAGCGCGCCGCCAAGCTCCTCGGCGCCGAGCTGCGCAGCTAACCAGGCAGGTCCGGCTAGCCGTCCTGTCAGTACTGACGGCCATGGTGTGATGCACATCATGGCCGTCAGCGCTTCTTCAGTGCTTTCGTCGAGCAGGGGATCCCAGACAGCGGGTGTGGTCTCGGTAATACTAGGCGGCATGAAGATCCTGCTGACCTCTTCCTCCAAGCACGGGTCCACCGACGAGGTGGCCGCGGTGATCGCTGAGCGGCTCCAGGCCGCCCACATCGATGTGGAGACCAAGCGCCCCGAGGATGTCGACAGCGTCGATGAGTACGACGCCTTCATCCTGGGCAGCGCGGTCTACATGACCAAGTGGACGCCGCAGGCCGTTGACTTCACCGAGCGCTTCCGTGACGTCCTCAGGGCCAGACCCGTGTGGGCCTTCTCCGTGGGGCTCTCCGGCCTGCCTAAGGGAAAGGTCGCCGACCCCATGCGCATCGGCCCGGTGCTGCTGGCCATCGACCCGGAGGACCACATGACCTTCGCGGGCCGCTTCGACCCCTCCAAGCTCAGCCTGCGCGAGCGCTCCATCGCCAAGCTCGGGGGAGCGAGTGAGGGTGACTACCGCAACTGGGACGAGGTGCGCGAGTGGGCCGACGCCATCGCCACCTCCCTCTATGACGACACGCTCACCAGTCGCCGCGACCGCTCCTAGCCCCCGGCGTCCCTGGCGTCCCCGGCCCTGAGGGCGGAGGGGAGATGAGTCACAGCAACAGACGATGAATGCATTTCTATGCATGCGGATGTATGGTTGCTGCATGACTTGGTCAGTTGCTGTTGCTGGAGCCACTGGGTACGCCGGTGGTGAGGTTCTGCGCCTGCTCACGGCCCACCCGAAGGTGGAGGTCGGCGCACTCACCGCGGCCTCGTCCGCCGGCAGTCGGCTCGGTGAGCACCATCCGCACCTGCTTTCCCTGGCTGACCGCATCGTCCAGCCCACCGAGGCGGAGATCCTCGCCGGGCACGACGTCGTCGTCCTGGCCCTGCCGCACGGGGCCTCCGGAGCCGTCACGGCGGCCCTCGAGGAGCTCGCCTCGGGCGGCAGCAACGCACCGCTACTCATCGACTGCGGCGCGGACCACCGTCTGACCAGTCAGCAGGCGTGGGAGGCCTTCTACGGCTCGGACTACGCCGGCGCCTGGACCTACGGCATGCCCGAGCTCCTGCACCACGGTGAGACGCGAGCCCGCGCCCAGCGCGAGGAGCTGGCAGCCTCCAGGCGCATCGCCGTCCCCGGCTGCAACGTCACCGCCGTCACCCTGGCGGTCCAGCCCGGCATCGCCGCCGGACTTCTCGACCCCTCCCGGCTGACCGCGGTGCTGGCCGTCGGATACTCCGGCGCAGGCAAGGCCCTCAAGCCCCATCTCACCGCTGCCGAGGCGCTGGGATCGGCTCAGCCCTACGCCGTCGGAGGCACCCACCGGCACATTCCCGAGATCGTCCAGAACCTGGAGGTGGCCGGAGCCGCCGCCGGAGTAGCACGCCTGTCCTTCACCCCGGTCCTGGTCCCCATGAGCCGCGGCATCCTGGCCACCGTCACCGCACCCATGACTGCGGCTCTGCGCGAGGCCCCCGACCCCGAAGCCGCCCTGCGAGCCGCCTGGGATGACGCCTACGGAGCCACCGGTAGTGGCGAGAGCCTCATCCAGCTGCTGCCCGAGGGGAGCTGGCCCACCACCGGCACCGTCCTGGGGGAGCGGAACCGCCACCGTTCAGGTCACCATCGACCGTGGTGCGGAGGCCGTCGTGGCCATGTGCGCCATCGACAACCTCGGCAAGGGCACCGCCAGCGCCGCCGTTCAGTCCCTCAACCTCGCCCTCGGGCTGGAGGAGACCACCGCCATCACCACCCAAGGAGTCGCACCGTGAGCGTGACCGCAGCACAGGGCTTCCGCGCCGCCGGCGTGCGCGCCGGCCTCAAGGCCTCCGGCAAGCCCGACCTCGCCCTCGTCGTCAATGACGGGCCGCTGGACACCGCGGCCGGGGTGTTCACCACCAACCGCGTCGTTGCAGCCCCCGTGGTCTGGTCACGCCGGCTCCTGGCCGGTCCTGAAGGCGGGCAGGCGGGCCGTGCCCGCGCCGTCGTCCTCAACTCCGGCAGCGCCAACGCTTGCACCGGAGCGCAGGGCATGCACGACACCGAGGCCACCGCTGTCCGTGCCGCCGGCCTGCTGGGCGCCGAACCGGACCAGGTCCTGGTCTGCTCCACGGGCGTCATCGGGGAGCGCATCGACATGCCCGTCCTCCTGGAGGGCGTCGACGTCGCGGCCCTCGCCCTGGCCGATACGCCTCAGGCCGGTACCGACGCCGCCACCGCCATCATGACCACCGACACCGTCTCCAAGGAGGACGCCCTCACGGTCGGTGCCGGCGAGCAGAGCTGGACCATCGGCGGCATGATTAAGGGCGTGGGCATGCTGGCCCCAGGGTTGGCCACCATGCTCGCCGTCATCACCACCGACGCCGTCCTCACCCCTGAGCAGGCGCAGGACGCCCTGGCCTCCGCCACGATGCGCACCGTCAACCGGATCAACTCCGACGGGTGCATGTCCACCAACGACACGGTTCTCCTGCTGGCCTCCGGAGCCTCCGGTACCACGCCCTCCCAAGACGAGCTCGACGAGGCGCTCACCGAGGTGATGAGCCGGCTCGGCCGGCGCCTGGTGGCCGACGCCGAGGGTGCCACCCACGACATCGCCATCACCGTCTCCGGAGCCGTCAGCGAGCAGGCCGCCGAGGCCGCAGCCCGCACCGTCAGCTCCTCCAACCTCCTCAAGTGCGCCGTCGCCGGGGCCGACCCCAACTGGGGGCGCATCCTCTCCCAACTGGGGACCGTGCCCGAGGACGTGTGCCCCTTCAACCCCGACGAGGTCGACGTCGCCATCAACGGCATCACGATCTTCAGCCACGGCGCCCCCCAACCCAACCGGGACGCAGTGGACATGAGCCCACGCGAGACCCGCATCGACATCGAGCTGTCGGCGGGCCCGGCCCAGGCCACCGTGTGGACCAATGACCTCACTCACGGATACGTCACCATCAACGCGGACTACACGACATGAAACGTACCCCTCTCGACCCACAGACCAAGGCATCCGTCCTGCTGGAGGCCGTGCCGTGGCTGCGCACCTACAAGGGCGCCACCATGGTCATCAAGTACGGCGGCAACGCCATGGTCAACGATGAGCTCAAACGCGCCTTCGCCCAGGACATCCTCTTCCTGCACCAGGTCGGGGTGCGCCCCGTCGTCGTTCACGGCGGCGGGCCCCAGATCAACGCGATGCTCAAGCGGCTGGGTATCAGCTCGGAGTTCCGCGGAGGACTGCGCGTCACCACCCCCGAGGTCATGGACGTGGTCCGCATGGTGCTCACCGGCTCCGTGCAGCGCGAGCTCGTCTCCCTGCTCAACACCGACGGCTCTGCCGCCGTCGGCATCAGCGGTGAGGACGGCGGGCTCCTGCGGGCTCGGCAGCGCCTGGCCACAGTGGACGGGCATAAGGTCGACGTCGGCCTGGTCGGCGACGTCGTCGACGTCAGCCCGCAGCCCATCATCGACCTGCTCGACCAGGGCCGTATCCCGGTCATCTCCTCGGTCGCTCCCGCTGACGACGGACTCCGAGACCGTCCTCAACGTCAACGCCGACACGGCTGCCGCCGCGATCGCCGTGGCCCTCAAGGCCCGCACCCTGCTCATGCTCACCGACGTCGAGGGGCTCTACTCCGCCTGGCCCGACCGCAGCACGCTGGTGCCCTTCATCAGTACCGCCGCGCTGGAGGAGCTCCTGCCCACGCTCGAGGCCGGGATGATCCCCAAGATGGAGGCCTGTTTGCGGGCCGTCTACGGGGGAGTCGCGCAGGCGCACGTCGTCGATGGACGCCAGGCCCACAGCATGCTGCTCGAGATCGTCACCGACCAGGGCGTCGGCACCGTCATCCACCCCGGAGACGCCCCGGTCCCACCGCTGAACGGAGGCAAGAGCCTATGACCCACTCCTCGCAAGCGCAGGCACCCACCGCGGAGGCGAAAGGGTCCGGCACCGGCAACGCCGGCTGGCTGGCGCGCTACACCGACGCCGTCATGAACACCTTCGGCACCCCGGGCCGGGTCCTGGTGCGGGGGAGGGGCGCCCACGTCTGGGACGCCGACGGTCAGGAGTACATCGACCTGCTGGCAGGCATCGCTGTCAACTGCCTGGGCCATGCGCACCCTGCGATCGTCGAGGCCGTGTCCACCCAGATCTCCACCCTCGGGCACGTCTCCAACTTCTTCACCACCCCGGCCCAGGTCGGCCTCGCCGAGGAGCTCGTCCGCCTCACCTTCCCTGACTATCCCGCTCACGACTCCCGCGTCTTCCTGGCCAACTCCGGTACCGAGGCTAATGAGGCCGCCTTCAAAATCGCCCGCCGCCACGGCGGGAGCCGACGCCCCCGGGTCCTGGCCCTCCAGGACGCCTTCCACGGCAGGACCATGGGCGCCCTGGCCCTGACCTACAAGGCCGCCTACCGGGAGCCCTTCGAGCCGCTGCCCGGTGGAGTCGAGTTCATCCCCGCCGGTGACGTCGAAGCACTGCGCACCGCGCTGGGGCCGGACGTGGCGGCACTCGTCGTCGAACCCATACAGGGCGAGGCCGGGGTGCGTGAGCTGCCTGCCGGGTACCTGGAGGCGGCCCGCGAGCTGACTGAGGCCGCTGGCGCGCTGCTCATCATCGATGAGGTTCAGACCGGAATGGGACGCACCGGCGCCTGGATGGCGCACCATCTGCTGGCACCGGGCATCGTCCCCGACGTCGTCACCCTGGCCAAGGGACTGGGCGGAGGCGTCCCCATCGGCGCAGTCGTCGCCAGTGGGCAGGCCGCCGCTCTTCTCGAGCCGGGGCAGCACGGCACCACCTTCGGCGGCAACCCGGTGGCCTGTGCAGCAGCGCTCGCCGTCATCGGGACTATCCGCAGCCAGTCCCTGCTGGAGAGGGTTCAGCAGCTCGGCTCGGCCTGGTCCCAGGCAGCTGGCGGCCGTGGACGGAGTCGATCAGGTGCGCGGCCGGGGCCTGCTGCTCGGCGTCGGGCTGGACGACGGGCTCCCGCCCGCTGCTGAGATCGCCGCTGCCCTGGCGGCTCGCGGTTTCATTGTCAATGCGCCGCGCCCCGACACGATCCGCCTGGCTCCCCCCTTCATCCTCTCCGACGATGACGCCAGGGCCTTCACCACCACGCTGTCCGAGGTCCTTGCCCGGGCACTGTCAGAGAAAGCCGGTTCATGAGCGCCACCATCGAGGCCTCTCAGCGCGACCTGGAGGCAACGGCCCCCCTGGTACCCGGGACCAAGACCGCCCGGCACGCCAGCATCGTCCAGATCCTGTCGCGGGAACGTATCAGCTCCCAGGCCCAGCTGCGCAAGGCCCTGGCACAGCGCGGCATCAGTACTACCCAGGCCACGCTTTCACGGGATCTGGTGGAGCTGCGGGCCACGAAGATCCGCGCCCCGGGCGGAGAACTCATCTACTCCATGCCCGAGGCCGGCGCCCCCGGCCAGGTCCATACCGGTGCCCTTTCCGAGCCGGAGGAGACCGAGGACTCTTTGCGTGCCCACACCACCCCCCGTCTGTCCCGGTGGTGCGCAGAGCTACTCGTTACTGCCGAGTGGGCCGGCCCCCAGGTGGTCCTGCGAACGCCCGCCGGCGCCGCCCAGCTGCTCGCCGGGGCCGTCGACGACGCCATGATGCCGGGCGTCATGGGGTGCATAGCCGGCGACGACACCGTCCTGGTCATCACCCGCGGCGCTCAGGTCGCAGCCGATGTGGCCAGGCACCTGCTCGCTCTGGCTGACCCCTCAGCCCGAGCCTGACCTCTCCCCACCACCCTTGACATCCCCAGTCACCTGAGCGCCGCTGCGTCGGCGTCATCACGAAGAGAAGAGTGATCCCATTGAGCATCCACAAGGACCGTGTCGTCCTGGCCTACTCCGGAGGCCTGGACACGTCCGTCGCCATCGGCTGGATCGGCGAGGCCACTGGTCGAGAGGTTGTGGCCGTCGCCGTTGACGTCGGCCAGGGCGGCGAGGACCTTGAGGTGATCCGTCAGCGAGCCCTCGACTGCGGAGCCGTCGAGGCCTATGTCGCCGACGCCCGAGACGAGTTCGCCAACGACTACTGCATGCCGGCGCTCAAGGCCAACGCCCTCTACGAGGGGACCTATCCGCTCGTGTCGGCCCTGTCCCGCCCGGTCATCGCCCGCCACCTGGTCAAGGCCGCCCGCGAGTTCGGCGCGCACACCGTGGCCCACGGCTGCACCGGCAAGGGCAACGACCAGGTCCGCTTCGAGGTCTCCATCACCTCCATGGCCCCCGACATGGACTGCATCTCCCCGGTACGCGACCTGGCGCTGACCCGTGACGTGGCCATCGACTATGCCGAGAAGCACAACCTGCCGATCGAGACCACCAAGCACAACCCCTTCTCCATCGACCAGAATGTTTGGGGCCGTGCCATTGAGACCGGGTACCTCGAGGACCTGTGGAACGCTCCCACCAAGGACGTCTACGTCTATACCGATGACCCCGCCTACCCGCCCCTGCCCGACGAAGTGACCCTCACCTTCAAGGAAGGAATCCCTGTGGCCATCGACGGCCGCGACGTCAGCCCCCTGGAAGCGATTCAGGAGCTCAACCGTAGGGCAGGCGCCCAGGGCGTGGGGCGCATCGACATGGTCGAGGACCGGCTCGTGGGGATCAAGTCCCGCGAGATCTACGAGGCCCCCGGCGCCGTGGCCCTGATCGAGGCCCACCGAGCGCTCGAGGCCGTCACCCTGGAGCGCATGCAGCGCCGCTACAAGCGGAGCATGGAGCAGACCTGGGCCGAGCTCGTCTACGAGGCCCAGTGGTACTCCCCGCTCAAGCGCTCCATGGACGCCTTCATCGAGGACACGCAGCGCTATGTCAACGGTGATATTCGCATGGTCCTGCACGGCGGTCGGGCGACCGTCAACGGGCGTCGCTCCGAGACGGGCCTGTACGACTTCAACCTGGCCACCTACGAGAGCGGAGACACCTTCGACCAGTCCTCCTCGCGGGGCTTCATCGAGATCTACGGGATGCAGTCCAAGCTCGCCGCCGCCCGCGACGTGCGCGCTGGCAACGGTCAGGGGTTCTGACCGGGACATAAACCGTCTCAGGTTCTACGGTGCGGGGATGCCCGAAACCGACTGACCGTGACGAACCGGTTGCCTCCGCAGGCAGAAAAGCGGAGACAACCGGTTCGTCATGCTGGCTGCGCCTCGCCGACGGGGACGGCCGGCTCACGGCAGGGAGCCGGCCGTCCCGATCACTCAGGCGACTCAGTCGCTTGTGCCCCGTTCTTCTGGGGCTGGCGGCGCAGCCAGCGGGAGTCGTCGTTGGCGTAGGCGTAGTAGCCGCCGATCAGCAGCCCGCCGCCCACGAAGTTGCCCAGCAGTGCCACAGCCACATTCCCCAGCGCCGGCAAGACATCGATCCCATGCGTCAGACCGACGACCGTGAACAGGACCGTGTTGGCCACGGAGTGCTCAAGGCCGAGGAAGGCGAAGACGAACACGGAGATGAGCATCGCGAAGATCTTGGACCAGTCCTCGCGGATGAAGCCGTTGTAGATGAGGAGCATCGCCAGGTTGATCATGAAGTTGCACAGGACCGCCCGCACGAAGAGGTCCCCGATCCCCGAGGCCGACGACAGGTAGTGGAGCTTGGCGGCCACTGAGTGGGTGGCCTGTTCGCCGGTTGCCGCCTCTACGAGGGTGGAGAAGCGGTACATGGCCGCGAAGACCAGCCCTCCGGCGAAGTTGCCGGCCAGGCACATGACCAGCACCCTCAGAGCCCGCCACGTCGAGATCCGCTTGTAGTAGTGGCCGATGGCCACCACCATCATGTTGCTGGTGAGCAGCTCGGACTTCGTGTAGTAGATGAAGACGAGAGCGGGTCCGAAGGACAGAGCCCCGAGCATCTTCCCGATCCCCGCCAGCGAGGTGTCCCCGAGGCGCAGGCCGTCGAAGACACCGACGATGGCGTAGTTCACGACATAGAAGACCGCCACGATCATGCCGGCCATCGCCGCGCGCATGAGATAGCGGTGGGCGATCACCCCGGTCATCCGGGTCTTGGTCTCGAGGGCCTCGAGCACGGTGGAGATGAACTGCTTGCCTGGGAAAAGTGCGTCTTGTTCGGCGGGCATTGGCTCATCAGGGCATTGCCCGCCATCCGAGATACAGGCCTTTCTTCCTTCCCGTTGGTCGGGATCTCCGGTCCTGGTTCCACTTACTGCGTCTTCCTCAAGAAAGTGGGGATCGTTTTGTCTGCGAGCCACGACAGGGCCCGTCCAGACTGATCGTTGAGGAACCTGTGCGGGCAGATGGGCCATGATGGGGCCATGAGCCAGTTCTCCAGCCAGCCCGCAAAGCCATCCGCTGCCCAGTCCGTCGCCGTCAGAAGCTCAGCAGGACGCGGCCCCCGCCGGCGTCAGCCTGTGGGGTGGACGCTTCTCAGGAGGACCCGCTGACGCGCTGGCCGCCCTGTCGGTGAGCACCCACTTCGACTGGCGCCTGGCCCGTTACGACATCGCCGGCTCCCGGGCCCACGCCCGCGCCCTGGCACAGGCCGGTCTGCTGGACGCGGAGCAGCTGTCCGGCATGCTGGAGGCCCTGGACCGTCTCGAGGCCGACGTCGTCGCCGGCATCTTCGTCCCGGAGGCCACCGACGAGGACGTTCACACCGCCCTGGAGCGCGGCCTCATCGAGCGTGCCGGTGACGATCTGGGGGGCCGTCTGCGCGCCGGGCGCAGCCGCAACGACCAGATCGCCACTCTCATCCGCATGTACCTGCGCGACCAGGCCCGCCACGTGGCCGGACTCGTCCTCGACGTCGTCGACGCCCTCATCGACCAGGCCGCCCAGGCCTCCGACGCCATCATGCCCGGACGCACCCACATGCAGCACGCCCAGCCGGTGCTCGTCGCCCACCAGCTGCTGGCTCACGCCTGGCCGCTCATGCGTGACGTCGAGCGCCTGGAGGACTGGGACTCCCGCGCCGCCGTGAGCCCCTACGGCTCCGGCGCGCTGGCGGGCAACACGCTCGGCATGGATCCCGACGCCGTGGCCGCCGACCTCGGATTCGAGGCGGCCGTGGAGAACTCCATCGACGGCACCGCCGCCCGCGACGTCGTCGCCGAGCTGAGCTTCGTCCTCGCGATGGTCGCGGTGGACGTCTCGCGCCTGAGCGAGGAGATCATCGTCTGGAACACCAAGGAGTTCGACTTCGTCACCCTGGACGACTCCTACTCCACGGGCTCGTCCATCATGCCGCAGAAGAAGAACCCGGACGTGGCCGAGCTCGCCCGCGGCAAGGCCGGGCGCCTCATCGGCGACCTGACCGGGCTGCTTGCCACCCTCAAGGCCCTGCCCCTGGCCTACAACCGGGACCTGCAGGAGGACAAGGAACCGGTCTTCGACGCCGTCGACACCCTGGCCGTCCTCCTGCCGGCCGTCAGCGGCATGGTGAGCACGATGACCCTCCACTACGAGCGGATGGCGGAGCTCGCCCCCCAGGGGTTCTCCCTGGCCACCGATATCGCGGAGTGGCTGGTCAAGAACGGTGTGCCCTTCCGCAGCGCCCACGAGATCTCCGGTGCCTGCGTGCGCGAGTGCGAGAAGCGCGGCATTGAGCTGTGGGACCTGACCGACGCCGACTTCGCCGCCATTGATGAGCGGCTCACCCCGGGGGTGCGGGAGGTCCTCTCGGCCGAGGGGTCGGTGGCCGCTCGCACCGGGCACGGCGGCACCGCCCCGGTGCGAGTGGTGGAGCAGCTCGCCCGCGCCATCGCCCGCAGCGCCGAGCTGCGAGTCTTCGCCTGGGAGGGATCCTTGCTGGACGGCCCCGCCGGTCCCCAGTGGCCCGAGCCCCAGTGAGACCGATGAGGAATGGGGCGAGGAGGACCAGGACTGAGCCGGGGCGGCAGGTCGATGTCAGACGCTTCCCTGACGGAGACGGCGATCGAGCTGAGCGCCGAGGTCGCCTCACTGCTCAGATGCGACAGCCTGGAGGCGGCCCCGGCGCTGCTGGGTGCCGTCATCACCGTTGCAGACCCGGCCGGGCGCGTCGCGATCCGCCTGACCGAGGTGGAGGCCTACCGCGGCGAGAAGGACCCGGGCTCCCACGCCTTCCGGGGACGCACAGCGCGCAACACCTCCATGTTCGAGGCCGGCGGGTGCATCTACGTCTACTTCACCTACGGCATGCACCACTGCCTCAACATCGTCACCGGACCCTGCCGGGGTCTCACGCGCGGTGCTGCTGCGCGGGGGAGAGGTCGTCGAAGGGCTCGAGCAGGCCAGGGGACGCCGCCCCGCAGCCCGCACTGACCGCGACCTGGCCCGTGGCCCGGCCAGACTGTGCGCCGCACTGGGCCTGGACCGCTCCGACGACGGCGCGCTGCTGGGCGGGCCGGGATCACGCATCAGCCTGACGCTGCCGCAGCAGGCACCGGATGCCGGACGCATCCGCCGTGGGCCACGCACCGGGGTGGCCGGCCCCGGGGGAGACGGAGAAGCCTTCCCGTGGCGCTTCTGGCTGGACGGAGAGCCCACCGTCTCGCCATACCGGCCGGCCGTCACCAGGCGACGCTCACAGGGCTGAACCTCGCCGAGCCCAACTCCGATGGGTCTCCACTTGCCCGCGCCACTCCTGTCCGCTAATAATGGGTACACAGATTATCGCTGCAAAGACTATTTGTGGTGCGGAACCGCCGAGCGCGGAGGACGAGGAAGGGGACGGCCATGTGGTCGACTGAGTGCCAACGGACAGTGGATCTCCCGGCGGAGGTCCTGTGGGAGACCTGGATCAAGGTTCTCTCCGGTGACATCGAGCTCCCCCAGGGAGATCGCTACGAGCCGCGCGAGCCTGTGGGACCCGGCGCCTCGATCACGATGACTCCGGAGGGGCAGGACAGTATCGAGATCACGGTGATCCGCTGGGAACCCCCTCATGTCCAGGCGGACCGGGTCTCCTACGGGGGAGTGGAGCTGACCTTCACCCACTCCTTCATGCCCGCGCAGACACAAGGGAAGAGCGTTGTGACCACCCGCCTCGACATCGACGGCCCCGGTGCCGACGATGTAGGCCCGACGATCGGTCCGGGAATCGCCGAGGACTTTCCGCAGGCCATCGACTCGCTCGTCCAGGCTGCTAGGGTCGATATGTGAAGACACGGTTCCAGGGTCCTGAGGCGAGCCCCGGCTTCCTCATGTGGAGGGCCGCGCTGGCCTGGCAGCGAGACATCGCTGCCGCCCTGGAGCCAGTTGGACTGACACACTCCCAGTTCGTCCTCCTGGCCTGCACGCAGTGGCTCGAGGAGCACGGGGACGGGGCCAGCCAGGTGATGGTCGCGACCCAGGCGGGGATGGACGTGAAGACCACCAGCCAGGTGCTGCGCCGGCTGGAGCGGGCCGGTCTGGTGTCGCGGCAGCCGGATCCCAAGGACGCCCGTGCCCGGATCGTGACCATGACGCCGGCAGGCAGAGATGTCGGGGCCCGGGCAACGCGTCTGGTGGAGGACGCCGATGAGGCGTACTTCGCAGCAGTGCCCCACCTGCGCGAGGCACTGCTGCGTGAAGCCGGCGTCGTAGCGCGCGGATCAGCGACGCAGCCCAACGAGGAGACCGCTGCGTCTACCGACCGGGCTGAGAGCCCCAAGACCTCGAGCGACACAGCCAGTCCGACCACGGCGGCTGCTCCACCAGGCTCCCGCAGTGGCCAGTGACTACTGGAACCACAACGTCGCCTTTCACCGGCGCATCGCGCGGGACGCGGCGCTGCGCGGTGGAAGCGCGCTCGATGTCGGATGCGGTGACGGGCTCCTGCTCGCACGCCTGACGGCGGTGTGCCGGCGCGCCGTCGGACTTGAAACCGACGGGCAGGCAGTTGCTCGAGCGCGCAGACGTCTCGAACGGACTCCGCAGGCCGAGGTGCTGCTCGACGACGTCATGGATCTGGACCTTCCTCAGCGCATCGGCACCTTTGAGACGGTCACCTGCGTGGCCACGCTGCACCACCTCCCACTGGAACCCGCCCTGGTGAGGCTGAGTCAGCTGGTGGCACCCGGCGGGCGTCTGATCGTCGTCGGCTTGGCCGCCAACAAGAGCCTGTGGGACTGGACGCTGTCCGCACTGGCCGTCCTGCCTCTGCACGTGGTCGGCGCCCTGCGACGGGAGAGCTCAGACATCGGTGTGGTCACTCGTGTTCCACGAGAGTCCCTGGCCGAGATTCGTCGGGCGGCAGTCCGGCTGCTTCCCGGGGCCAGGACTCGACGGCGCTTCTACTACCGATACACCCTCATATGGGATCGCCCGACTGAGGGCTCGTGAAGGCTCCCCGTATCCGGCTCACGGCTCCGTGGCCTGGCCTCTTCGTGGAAGCCGAGCCGGAGCATGGCAGACTATCTGCGCCGGAGGTATCAGCCGGACCCGAGCGTGACGCGCCGGGATCATGCGTGCGGCAAGCACGACAACCCACGGAAGGCGACTGGACAGTGACGGACATCCTGGACGAACTGCAGTGGCGCGGGCTCATCGCCCAGCACACCGACATTGACGCGCTGCGAGCGGCGCTCAGCGACGGGGCCGTCACCTTCTATTGCGGGTTCGACCCCACGGCGCCGAGCCTTCACCACGGCCACCTCGTAGCCGTCAAGGTCATGCGCCATCTTCAGCTGGCCGGGCACCGTCCGCTGGCGCTGGTGGGTGGGGCGACCGGGCTCATCGGCGACCCGCGCGCCAAGGGGGAGCGCAGCCTCAACACCAAGGACGTCGTTGCCGGCTGGGCGGCCAGCCTGCAGGAACAGCTCGAGAACCTTCTCGACTTCAGCGGGGAGAACCCGGCGCAGATCGTCAACAACCTGGACTGGACCCAGGCGATGAGCGCCATTGACTTCCTGCGGGACCTGGGCAAGCACTTCCGCATGGGCACCATGCTCTCCAAGGACATCGTCGCCCGGCGCCTGGCCAGCGAGGAGGGCATCTCCTACACCGAGTTCAGCTACCAGGTCCTCCAGGCCAACGACTACCTCGAGCTCTACCGACGCTACGGCTGCACCCTGGAGGTCGGCGGCAACGACCAGTGGGGCAACCTCGTGGGTGGGATGGACCTCATCCACAAGGTCGAGGGCGCCTCGGTCCACGTCATGACCAACCCCCTCATCACCAAGGCCGACGGCACCAAGTTCGGTAAGTCCGAGGGCGGGGCGATCTGGCTCAACCCCGAGATGCTCAGCCCCTACGCCTTCTACCAGTTCTGGCTCCAGGTCGACGACGCCGACGTCGTGCGCTTCCTCAAGGTCTTCACCTTCCTGGAACGCGAGGAGATTGAGCGCCTGGAGGCGGTGACGGCCGAGAACCCGAAGGCACGTGAGGCGCAGCGGGTTCTGGCCCACGAAGTCTGCACGTGGGTCCACGGAGCCGACGCGACTGCCCAGGCCGAAGCGGCGACCTCCGCACTGTGGGGCCGCGGTCGACCTCGCCGACATCGATGAGGCGACGATCCTGGCGGCCACGGCTGATCTTGCCTCCGGTGACGTGGCAGTCGGACAGACCACGATCGTGGACCTGCTCGTGGGCACGGGGCTGGAGCGCGGGCGCAATGCGGCCCGCAAGACCATTGCCGGAGGCGGGGCCTACATCAACAACGTCAAGGTGGCCGACGAGACCGCGGTCATCGGTTCTGAGCACCTGCTCGCCGGGGGAGTGGTGCTGGTGCGCAAGGGACGGCGGAACCTGGCCGTCGGACGTGCGGTTTAGGCTCCACCGTCAAGGGAAAGCCTTACCTTGCGAACACGGTTGTTGAGCGGTGACGATGCCTTGTGGGCACCGTCACCGCTCATCAGTTTGACGGGTTGGTGGTCGGTGCGTAATGTTCTCTCCGGCCCGAAACGGGGAGGATGAATTTCCTCAGACCGGCCGGGGACTGAGAACTGAAGAGAGCCGAAGAGAGACGAGGGTCACCGCCCATTCGTTTGACTCAGAAAATCCGGCTCGCTAAAGTTTCTCAGGCGCTTCTGAGAGCGAAGCGAAAGGCAAAATGCCTTACGAAAAGTTCTCGGTGGGTGTGTTGTTTGAGAACTCGATAGTGTGTCATGTTTTTTATGCCATGGCCCTGGGGGCTGCGCATGATTTTGGTTGTGTGTGGTTTTTGGGGCTTGTTTTGTTTTGGTTTGCCTGGTCCTCATTTCTTTTGTTGTGGGGGTTGGGTTGGGCCTGGTCTGGTTTTCTGGACTGTTGTACTGACGTTGGGTTCTGGCTGGCTGTTTGTGGTTGGTTGGGGCCTGGTTTTTGTTGGTTTTGTTTGGAGAGTTTGATCCTGGCTCAGGACGAACGCTGGCGGCGTGCTTAACACATGCAAGTCGAACGGTGAAGGGACCAGCTTGCTGGTTCTGGATGAGTGGCGAACGGGTGAGTAACACGTGAGTAACCTGCCCCCTTCTTCTGGATAACCGCATGAAAGTGTGGCTAATACGGGATATTCTGCGCCTGCTGCATGGTGGGTGTGGGAAAGATATTGTTTCGGTGGGGGATGGGCTCGCGGCCTATCAGCTTGTTGGTGGGGTGATGGCCTACCAAGGCGGTGACGGGTAGCCGGCCTGAGAGGGTGGACGGTCACACTGGGACTGAGACACGGCCCAGACTCCTACGGGAGGCAGCAGTGGGGAATATTGCACAATGGGCGCAAGCCTGATGCAGCGACGCCGCGTGAGGGATGGAGGCCTTCGGGTTGTGAACCTCTTTCGCCAGTGAAGCAGGCCTGTCCCTTTTGTGGGTGGGTTGACGGTAGCTGGATAAGAAGCGCCGGCTAACTACGTGCCAGCAGCCGCGGTAATACGTAGGGCGCGAGCGTTGTCCGGAATTATTGGGCGTAAAGAGCTCGTAGGCGGCTGGTCGCGTCTGTCGTGAAATCCTCTGGCTTAACTGGGGGCTTGCGGTGGGTACGGGCCGGCTTTGAGTGCGGTAGGGGAGACTGGAACTCCTGGTGTAGCGGTGGAATGCGCAGATATCAGGAAGAACACCGGTGGCGAAGGCGGGTCTCTGGGCCGTTACTGACGCTGAGGAGCGAAAGCGTGGGGAGCGAACAGGATTAGATACCCTGGTAGTCCACGCCGTAAACGTTGGGCACTAGGTGTGGGGGGCCTTTTCCGGGTCTTTCCGCGCCGTAGCTAACGCATTAAGTGCCCCGCCTGGGGAGTACGGCCGCAAGGCTAAAACTCAAAAGGAATTGACGGGGGCCCGCACAAGCGGCGGAGCATGCGGATTAATTCGATGCAACGCGAAGAACCTTACCAAGGCTTGACATGTGCCGGTCGGCTCCGGAGACGGGGTTTCCTCCTTGTGGGGCCGGTTCACAGGTGGTGCATGGTTGTCGTCAGCTCGTGTCGTGAGATGTTGGGTTAAGTCCCGCAACGAGCGCAACCCTTGTCCCGTGTTGCCAGCACGTTGTGGTGGGGACTCGCGGGAGACTGCCGGGGTCAACTCGGAGGAAGGTGGGGATGACGTCAAATCATCATGCCCCTTATGTCTTGGGCTTCACGCATGCTACAATGGCCGGTACAGAGGGCTGCGATACCGTGAGGTGGAGCGAATCCCTTAAAGCCGGTCTCAGTTCGGATCGGTGTCTGCAACTCGACACCGTGAAGTTGGAGTCGCTAGTAATCGCAGATCAGCAACGCTGCGGTGAATACGTTCTCGGGCCTTGTACACACCGCCCGTCACGTCATGAAAGTCGGCAACACCCGAAGCCCGTGGCCCTACGGGGAGCGGTCGAAGGTGGGGCTGGTGATTGGGACGAAGTCGTAACAAGGTAGCCGTACCGGAAGGTGCGGCTGGATCACCTCCTTTCTAAGGATTGATTATGTGGGGGTGGCTTCCTGGCCGTGTGTTGTCTGGATCGTTGATGGGTCTGGGCCGGCTGGGGGTCTGCTCTTGCGGAAGGGCCGGGCAGTTGACTGTGTCCCGTGAGGCTTGTCTCTCGCGGGTGGTTGGCTTGTCTGGTGATTGGTGTAGGAAACACGCCTGTCATGCTTCTGCTTCCTGCTTGTGTGGGGAGTGGGGCGTGGTGGGTGCCCCCCTGCGTGCTTGTGTGTGGGGGGTGGCATGCTGTCGGGGTTCTGGGGCAGTGCGCCCTGGTTGCCCGGCCTGTCTGGGGCTCCTGGTTGTCCGGGGGTTGTGGGTGGGTGTGGGTGGGTTGGTTGTGAACTGTATAGTGGACGCGAGCATCTTACTGTAAGATTTCTGCGACAAAATTGTTTCTTGTTTTGTTCGTGTGTCTTTGTTGTTTGTTTTTTTGAGCGTTCGGTGGATGCCTTGGCATCAGGGGCCGATGAAGGACGTGGTGGCCTGCGATATTCCTCGGGGAGCCGGCTGGCGGGCTGTGATCCGAGGGTTTCCGAATGGGGGGACCCGGCACGAGTTATGTCGTGTCACCTGCATCTGAATTGTATAGGGTGTGGGGGGTGACGCGGGGAAGTGAAACATCTCAGTACCCGTAGGAGAAGATATTCCGTGAGTAGTGGCGAGCGAAAGCGGATGATGGTTAAACCGTGTGCGTGTGATACTCGGCAGGGGTTGCGTGTGCGGGGTTGTGGGGCTGTCCTGTTTCTCTTCTGCCGGAGAGGGGGCGCGTGTGCTGGCTGGTAGCTGAATCGTCTGGGAAGGCGTGGCGTAGTGGGTGATACCCCCGTAGGCGGAACTGGTTGGTGCGTGTCTGGGACAGTATTGCCCGAGTAGCACGGGGCTCGTGGAATCCTGTGTGAATCTGCCAAGACCACTTGGCTGCCTGAATACCTCCTGATGACCGATAGTGGATAGTACCGTGAGGGAATGGTGAAAAGTACCCCGGGAGGGGAGTGAAATAGTACCTGAAACCGGGCGCTTACAAGCCGTCAGAGCCTTCCGCACCTTGTGTGTGGGGGTGGTGGCGTGCCTTTTGAAGAATGAGCCTGCGAGTCAGTGGCGTGTCGCGAGGTTAACCCGTGTGGGGTAGCCGTAGCGAGAGCGAGTCCGAATAGGGCGTTTGTAGTGGCGCGTTCTGGACCCGAAGCGGGGTGATCTACCCATGGCCAGGTTGAAGCACGTGTAAGAGCGTGTGGAGGACCGAACCCACCTAGGTTGAAAACTGGGGGGATGAGCTGTGGGTAGGGGGTGAAAGGCCAATCAAACTCCGTGATAGCTGGTTCTCCCGAAATGCATTTAGGTGCAGCGTCGCGTGTTGCCCGGCGGAGGTAGAGCTACTGGGTGGCTGATGGGCCCCACAGGGTTACTGACGTCAACCAAACTCCGAATGCCGTCGGGTTCTAGCGTGGCAGTGAGACCGCGGGGGATAAGCTCCGTGGTCGAGAGGGAAACAGCCCAGATCGCCGGCTAAGGCCCCTAAGCGTGTGCTAAGTGGGAAAGGATGTGCGGTCGCGCAGACAACCAGGAGGTTGGCTTAGAAGCAGCCATCCTTGAAAGAGTGCGTAATAGCTCACTGGTCAAGTGATCGTGCGCCGACAATGTAGCGGGGCTCAAGCACACCGCCGAAGCCGCGGACCCATGACATGGTTCCCTTCACCGTCCGGCTTGCCCGGGTGGTGGCAGGGGTTGTGGGTGGTAGGGGAGCGTCCTGCACCGGGGGAAGCCTGTGGGTGACTGCTGGTGGACGGTGCGGGAGTGAGAATGCAGGCATGAGTAGCGATACTAGGGTGAGAAGCCCTAGCGCCGAATGACCAAGGGTTCCAGGGCCAGGCTAGTCCGCCCTGGGTGAGTCGGGACCTAAGGCGAGGCCGACAGGCGTAGTCGATGGATGACGGGTTGATATTCCCGTACCGGCGAAGCACCGCCCATGCTGACGCGCGGGTGCTAACCCACGCCCAACCACCATATAGGCCGCATGTGTCAGGTTCGCCTGACGGTGTGGTTGTGGTGGTGGGGTCTGGGGATCCTCCGTGCAGGTAGGCAAGCGTGTTAACAGGGGTGACGCACAGTGGTAGCCCGGCGGACCTGATGGCTTGGTCCGTTCAAGCGCGCAGCCCGTCTCCCAGGTAAATCCGGGGGACTGTCTTTGATGACGGGGGTGAGGCGTGATGGTGACCTCACACTGGTGGGGGATAACAGGGTGATCCTGGGGTGCCGAGAAAAGCCTCGACGCGATGGTGCCAGCCGCCCGTACCCTAAACCGACACAGGTGGTCGGGCAGAGTATGCCTAGGCGCACGAGTGAATCATGGTTAAGGAACTCGGCAAAATGCCCCCGTAACTTCGGGAGAAGGGGGGCCTGATCCCTGAAGCCCCGTTTGCGGGCTAGGGGGGAGGGTCGCAGAGGCCAGGGGGAAGCGACTGTTTACTAAAAACACAGGTCCGTGCGAAGCCGTAAGGCGATGTATACGGACTGACGCCTGCCCGGTGCTGGAAGGTTAAGAGGAACCATCAACCCCCTCGGGGGTGAAGTGGTGAATTTAAGCCCCAGTAAACGGCGGTGGTAACTATAACCATCCTAAGGTAGCGAAATTCCTTGTCGGGTAAGTTCCGACCTGCACGAATGGCGTAACGACTTCCCCGCTGTCTCAACCATGAGCTCGGCGAAATTGCAGTACGAGTAAAGATGCTCGTTTCGCGCAGAAGGACGGAAAGACCCCGGGACCTTTACTACAGCTTGGTATTGGCGCCCGCTATAGCTTGTGCAGGATAGGGTGGGAGACTGTGAAGCCGTTACGCCAGTGGCGGTGGAGTCGTCCTGAAATACCACTCTGGTTATGGCGTGCGCCTGAACCTGGGCCCGTGATCCGGGTTAGGGACAGTGCCTGGTGGGTAGTTTAACTGGGGCGGTTGCCTCCTAAAGTGTAACGGAGGCGCTCAAAGGTTCCCCTCAGCCTGGTCGGCAACCAGGTGTTGAGTGCAAGTGCACAAGGGAGCTTGACTGTGAGACCGACGGGTCGAGCAGGTACGAAAGTAGGAACTAGTGATCCGGCGATCCCGTGTGGGTGGGTCGTCGCTCAACGGATAAAAAGGTACCCCGGGGATAACAGGCTGATCCTGCCCAAGAGTCCATATCGACGGCATGGTTTGGCACCTCGATGTCGGCTCGTCGCATCCTGGGGCTGGAGCAGGTCCCAAGGGTTGGGCTGTTCGCCCATTAAAGCGGTACGCGAGCTGGGTTTAGAACGTCGTGAGACAGTTCGGTCCCCTATCCTCTGCGCGCGCAGGAGACTTGAGAAGGCCTGTCCCTAGTACGAGAGGACCGGGACGGACGAACCTCTGGTGTGCCAGTTGTCCCGCCCGGGGCACGGCTGGTTGGCTACGTTCGGGAAGGGTAACCGCTGAAAAGCATCTAAGCGGGAAACCATCTTCAAGATAAGGTCTCCACAAGAAGGACTTGTCCTTTTTGGTAGGCCCCCAGCAGACTACTGGGTTGATAGGCCAGAAGTGGAAGACCGGCAACGGTCTGTGAGCTGACTGGTACTAATAGGCCAACACAAACAACAACACCCCAACACACGCCACACACCACGTGCGGTGGGGGGTGAGCAACCACAGTAAAGCGAAGCGTCCACTATACGGTCCACACCCAACCCGCACCACCAACCAACACACGCACCACGCGCGAGCGTGCGGGAGCGTGGGTTGCGAAGGGGCAGCCATTACGGACAACCGAATAGACTCGTACCAGAGACGACGGCCGCGCACTGCCCACGTAGTCGTCTCGGTGGTCACAGCGACAGGGAAACGCCCGGACCCATCCCGAACCCGGAAGCTAAGCCTGACAGCGCCGATGGTACTGCACCCGCCAGGGTGCGGGAGAGTAGGACACCACCGAGCACACACTTGAATAAGGTTCAGCCCCCGGGGACTCCACAACGGAGCACCCCCGGGGGCTGAACCGTTTTCCGCCGGAGCGCTCATCTTCGCCTCGAATCTCCACAATGCTACGGCCGGCCCCTCCGAAGCCCTCCGCTCGGACACGCACCACACCACGTGTCGCCGAGTCCCGTTACGCCTGAGCACCTCGGCCCAGGTAGGCTCTTCCCAGGTATTCAAGGACAGCGGGGGAACTGACGGCAGTCCCGGAGTGAAAGAAGGACCATGGCGTATCAGGACCGTCAGCACGGCTCGGACCACGGCGAGACAGGTCGGCGTCGCCACAATGGCGAGCGTCACGGCTTCGGAGCGCGTCACCGTTCCGCAGGGGAAGACGCTCACTCTCGCCGCAGCGGACGCCCGGGACGGGACGATGACTCCTACGGCTCGCGGGGACGTTCCGAGCGGTCGAGCCGCGGGGAGCACTCTTCGCACAATGATCGCCGGCGCCGCGACGACTGGCGTGACGAACGGCGTCGTGATGGTGAGAACGGTGATAGGCGCGGCGGCCGTCATGGTCGCAGGCCTGGGCGTGTCAACGACCGCTCCGGACGGAAGGACTCGCGTGGCAGGCGTGATGACCGGAGTGGTCGTCCACCGCAGCGTCAGCGCGTCCCCGAGCCCACGGTTCCGGACAACGTCGAGCCGGCAGATCTTGAACGCGGCGCCAGGGCCGAGCTGCGTGCCCTGGGGCGTGCCAACGCTGAGAACGTCGCCCGGCACCTGGTCATGGTTCAGCGCCTCCTCAACGACGATCCTCAAGCCGCCTACGAGCACGCGCGCTACGCCGCCTCCCATGCGGGCCGTGTCGCCGTCGTCCGGGAGACGGCAGGAATCGCGGCATATCTCGCCGGCCACTACAGCGAGGCGCTCCGAGAGATTCGCGCCGCCAGGCGCCTGTCCGGTCTTGACCCTGCACCGGGCCATCGAGGTCGACTGCGAGCGTGCACTGGGCAACCTCGACAAGGCCCTCCAAGCCGCTCAAGCGGCAGACCCGCGCCAGCTCGACGAGATCGAACGGGCCGAGCTGGCCATGGTCGTCTCCAGTCTTCGCCATGACATGGGCCAGACCGATCTTGGCCTGCTCATCATCGAGGATGCCATCAGGGCGCGTCCCTCCGACAGTGACACCCTCAGACGCCTGCACTCGGTGCGTGCCGACCGGCTCGAAGAGCTCGGACGCAACCGGGAGGCTGAGGCCATCCGTGACCGGATCGGTCCAGAGCCGGTGGAGGAGGACGAGGTCGAGGTCTTCGACATCGAGGACGACTACGACTCCGAGACCCCCGAAGAGAGCACCTCGGAGAGTTCCGGCACTCAGTCCGCCACCGATTCTGATGGTGACACGAATGACGAGGCGGTGAGCGAGACGACCGAGACCTCGCAGGCTCCTGGAGAGCCGGCTCAGGACGAGGCCTCACTGGACATCGAGGAGCACGACGAGCCTGTGGACCGGGACGAGGACGCTCAGTGGTCGCAGTCCTTCGCCGAGCGCGTCGAGGCCGAGATGGCCGAGCTGCTCCAGGACGCGCAGGACACGTCGACGCCTTCCGCAAACACCTCTGAGGAGCCCTGATGGCCGTGACCCAGGCCACTGATACCGCTGCCCCCGCCACCCTGATCGGCAGCGAGCAGCCCCTGTGCGCGGCCTACGACGTCGCCCTGCTGGACCTCGACGGCGTCTGCTTCGCCGGCGAGGCCCGAGTTCCCCACGCGGCCGACAACGTCAACGCCGCCCGCAAGGCCGGAATGCACCTGTCCTTCGTCACCAACAACGCCTCACGGGCTCCTCAGACGGTTGTGGACAAGCTGGCGGCCAACGACATCACTGCAAAGGCGTCTGAGGTCTTCAGCGCCGCTATGGATGCGGCCGCCATGCTCACTGAGCACGTTGAACCGGGCTCCATGGTGCTCGTCCTCGGCGGCGACGGCGTTCGCCAGGCCCTCCTCGACGAGGGCTTCCAGGTAACCAGCAGTGCGCAGGACGGGCCCGTGGCCGTCGTCCAGGGCTGGGACCCGGCGGTGGACTGGGCGCTGCTGTCTGAAGGCGTCTACGCCATCAATGCCGGGGCCCTCCACGTGGCCACCAACCTCGATGCGACCCTGCCCACCGAGAGGGGCTTCGCCCTGGGCAACGGTAGTCTCGTGGCCGCCGTCGTCCATGCGTCGGGCAAGGAGCCCCTGGCCGGGGGCAAGCCCTTCCCCGGTATCTACACGCGCGCCCTCAAGCGGGCCGGTGGGACCAGGCCCCTGGCTGTCGGCGACCGGCTCAACACCGACCACGTCGGGGCACGAGCCGCCGGGATCCCTGGGCTGCACGTCCTCACCGGCGTCTCCGACGCGCGAGACGTCATCTGCGCGCCGGCAACTGAGCGTCCCAGCTTCCTTCACACCGACCTGCGTGGCCTGACTGAGTCCCACCCCGAGCCGGCGCGAGTTGAGCTCGACGGCCAGGTGTGGTGGCGGGTCGGCAACCGCAGTGCCCGAGTCCTCGGCTCCGGGCTCGAGCTCCAGGGCACCGGTGCTGTGACCTCTCCGGACGGTAGTGCGGTGCGTATCGACCTGGACTCCTACCGGGCGCTGGCCGTGGCTGCCTGGGAATGGGCCGACGCCCAGGGCCACCAAGGTGAGGCCGCAGCGCTGGAGGTGCCCCAGATCGAGGTGATCGAGCCCTGAGACCCCGGCCGGGGGGCAGTGAGACTGCTACCGGAGGAATAGAGGAGCCCGCAGCAGTAGCGCGAACAATGTCGATGGGAGTCAGGTATGAGCGGCAACGAGGCGAGAACCGACGTCGGGGAGGAGACGCCGGCGACGTCGGACTCCGCGCACCGGCCTGCTCCTCGGCCGCCGGTGCCTGCGCCCCCGCGAGCCGACGTCGCCCTGACGGCGGCCCAAGGCCTCCACGACCACACCGATGAGCTCGCCCAGATCGCTCAGATGCCCCTGGAGGAGCGCGCAGCCGCCCTGGCCGCCATTCACGAGGACCTCGCCTCCGTCCTGCACAAGGCGGAAGGCTGATATGGCCCGGCTCATCCGCATCGACTCAGAGCTCGTGCGCCGCGGGCTGGCCCGCTCCCGCACCCATGCCGCCACGCTCATCGCCGACGGTCACGTCACCCTCGACGGCGAGGTCGTCACCAAACCCGCCCGTCAGGTCAACCCGGCCCAGGCCATCGAGATCCTGGTGCCCTCCGGAGACGACTACGTCTCCCGCGGTGCCCACAAGCTCGCCGGCGCGCTGGACGCGCTGGGCCGCCGCGGCCTGGCACCCCGCGTCGAGGGACGCCGCTGCCTGGACGCCGGCGCCTCGACCGGCGGCTTCACCGACGTCCTCCTGCGCCGCGGTGCTGAGCACGTCGTGGCCGTCGACGTCGGCTACGGCCAGCTGGCCTGGTCGCTGCGCTCCGACCCCCGCGTCACCGCCCTGGACCGTACCAACATCCGCACACTGGATCCCGAGGTCGTCGCCCCCGCCCCGGAGCTGGTCGTGGGCGACCTGTCCTTCATCTCCCCTGACCCTGGTCCTCGAACCGCTGCTGCGCGCCGCGGCCGACGACGCCGACCTCCTGCTCATGGTCAAGCCCCAGTTCGAGGTGGGCAAGGACCGGGTCGGGCACGGGGGAGTGGTGCGCGACCCAGAGCTCCATGTGGCCACCGTCATGACGGTGGCCGAGCGGGCCCATGCTCTGGGTGTGGGAGTCGAGGCCGTGACCGCCTCCCCTCTGCCGGGGCCCGCCGGTAACGTTGAGTACTTCCTGAGCATGCACGCCTCCCGCGCCGGTTGCCCCGGGGACCTGAGCGGGGACGAGCTGCGCTCCAGCATCGAGGACGCCGTCGCCGCCGGCCCCGCGGCGGGCGGTACGCGACGACGCAGAACAAGGACCCGCCCATGAGCAAGCTGAGCCCTTCAGACACCAGTGCTGCGGTGCGGCCGGTCGCCCCGGCCGACACAGCCGCTCTCCACCGGTCCTCGCAGCAGCCGGGAACGGTGCAGCAGGGCCGGAGGATCTCGCGTGTCATGCTGCTGCAGCGCGAGCTCAACGACAAGCCCGTCCCCGTCCCCAGGCCCAGTGCTCCCACGGCCAGCGCCGTGGCCCTGGGCCTCGAGGCGCTGCGCGCCCGAGGAGTTGAGCCAGTCGGCCCGGACTGCACCGACCACGTCGACCTCGTCCTGGTGCTCGGCGGCGACGGCACGATCCTGCGCGCCTTCGAGATCGCCCGCGAACGCGACATCCCCCTGGTGAGCATCAACACCGGCCACGTTGGTTTCCTGGCCGAGGCCGACCCCCGACGGTATCGAGCAGGGTCGTCGCGGATCTGGTCGCCGGCCACTACGCGGTCGAGACCCGCACCACCTTGGACGTGGAGGTCATCTGTCCTGACGGGACGGTCACGCGACTGGGCACTCAACGAGGCGGCCTTGAGAAGCGCGACCGCGCCCGCATGATCGAGGTCGCCATCGGCGTTGACGGCCAGGCCGTCTCCTCCTTCGGCTGCGACGGCCTCATCATGTCCACCCCACCGGCCTCGACCGCCTACGCCTTCTCCTGTGGTGGCCCCGTCATCTGGCCCGAGGTCGAGGCGCTCCTCCTGGTGCCCGTGGCTGCGCACGCCCTGTTCACCCGCCCCCTGGTCCTGGGGCCCCAACTCCTGCATGGAGGTCGTCGTCCAGCGGGTGGGCTTCGGAGGTGCCGAGATCTGGTGCGATGGCAGACGCAGCCTGGACGTGCCGGTCGGCGCCAGGATCCGGGTCACCCGAGCGGCGCGTCCGGTACGCCTGGCACGTTTCAACCAGGCCCCTCGCCAGCCGCCTGGTGCGCAAGTTCGACCTGCCCGTGGAGGGGCTGGCGGGCCTCCAGCAGCGCCGATGAGGCCCTACTCACCCGAGGAGGACGCGCTGCACCAGCCAATGGACACCCTCAGCTGACACGAGCACCGACGGCGGGAGCCGGCCGGACTCCTCGGGAGGGCACGGCGTGATCGAGTCTTTGCACATCGAGGACCTCGGTGTCATCGAGGAGGCTGATCTTCCCCTCAGCCGCGGCCTGACCGCCCTGACCGGTGAGACCGGCGCCGGTAAGACGATGGTGCTCACCTCGCTCGGGCTGCTGCTGGGGCAGCGGGCCGAGACCACCATCGTGCGCACCGGTGCCGAGCGCAGCCTGGTTGAGGGCGCCTTCCTGGTTGACCCGGACTCGCGCGTCGCCGCCCGCGTCGTCGAGGCCGGGGGCGATCTCGACGACGACCTCCTCCTGGCCTCTCGCACGGTCCCCGCCTCCGGACGCTCCCGCGCCTACCTGGGAGGGCGCTCCGTGCCGGCCTCGGTCCTCAGCGAGGGTGGGCGGCAGGCTGGTCTCCGTCCACGGCCAGGCCGACCAGCTGCGGCTGCGCTCGACCGCGGCCCAACGCGCTGCCCTGACTCACTGGGCGGCCAGGACCACGCCGCCCTGTGCCGCCGCTACGCCCAGGGCCTACCAGGCGCGCCGACAGGCCGACCAGGAGCTCCAGGACTGGCAGGCATCGGCTCAGGCCCGAGCCGTCGAGGTGGCCCAGCTGCGCACCTGGCTCGAGGCCCTGGAGGAGGTCGACCCCCGCAGCGGTGAGGACCGGGAGCTGACGGCGGAGGCAGAGAGACTCGACCACGCCGAGGACCTGCGCAGAGCCGCCACCGGAGCCCGCACTGCCCTCAGCGGGAGGAGTCCGCCACCGGGCAGGCGCCCGATGTCGTCTCCCTCATCGCCCTACGCGCACCGCAGCCTGAGTGCCGAGTCCGACCGGGACCCCGCCCTGGCTGAGCTGGCCGCGCGCACCCAGCGCCTGGGCATCGACGCAGCCGACATCGCCGCCGAGCTGGGCGGGTACCTGTCCGCGCTGAGCGCCGACCCGGCTCGCCTCGCCCAGGTCCAGGACCGCCGCGGAGAGCTCGCCCGCGCCTGCCGGGAGATCGGCGGGACCCTCAGGGAGCAGCTCGACGACGTCGATGCCCTCCTGGCCTGGGGCGAGCGGGCGGCCGCGCGTCTGGCCGAGCTCGACGGGCCCCAGGACACCGCCACCGTCCTGGCCGAGCGCCTGGCTGCTGCTGACGAGGAGCTGGCCGGTGTTGGTGCCGAGCTGAGCCAGGCCCGTCAGCAGCTCGGCGAGCGTCTTGAGCAGGCCGTCACCGCAGAGCTGGAGGGCCTGGAGATGAAGGGTGCCCGACTCGTCGTCGAGCTGGACCGGCTCGATGAGCCCGGGCCCACCGGCCTGGAGAGCGTCGCCCTCACCCTCGTCTCACACCCCGGCGCACCCGGCCTGCCCCTGGGCAAGGGGGCATCGGGAGGTGAGCTCTCCCGCATCATGCTCGCCCTGGAGGTGGTGCTCGCCGACGCCGCGGCCTTAGCGCGCCCCTCCACCCACACCCGCACCCTCGTCTTCGACGAGATCGATGCCGGGGTGGGAGGCCGGGCCGCCCGGGAGATCGGCAGGCGCCTGGCCCGTCTGGCGCGACACCACCAGGTCATCGTCGTCACCCACCTGGCGCAGGTGGCGGCCTGGGCCGACACCCACCTCGTGGTGCGCAAGGAGACGGTCACCGATGCTGAAGCCCGTCCCAACTCCGCAGAGACGTCCGAAAGGAATGTGAGAAAGTCCCAGCCAGGACGCACCCGTACACAGGTCTTCGTCGTCGAAGGCCAGGAGAGAGAACGAGAGCTGGCCCGGATGCTCTCCGGGCACGAGGACTCCCAGGCAGCGCTCCGGCACGCCGCTGAGCTTCTCCAGGAAGCAGTCGTGGGACAATCCGAGCCGTGAGGAATCCCTTCCGCAGGAAGTCTGCGTCCGTCTCCGAGCATCCCAGCGGTGTCGTACGCGTCGACGCGCGCACGAAGAAGCTCACCAAGCGTCTCCAGCCCGGGGAAATTGCCATCATCGACCACACCGACCTCGATCGGGTGGCCGCCGAGGCTCTGGTGGAGTGCGGTGCCTTAGCGGTTCTCAACGCCTCCCCGTCCATCTCCGGGCGCTACCCGAACCTCGGCCCCGGAATCCTCCTCGACGCGGGAATCCCGCTCGTGGACGACCTGGGCCCCGACATCATGCGCCTGCACGACGGTCAGCACGTCACCGTCGAGGACGGCTCGGTGCGGGTTGAGGGCAAGGAGCAGGTCATCGCCGAAGGAGCGGTCCAGACCAAGCAGACCGTTGCCGAGGCCATGGAGGAGGCTCAGAAGGGCCTGTCCGTCCAGCTGGAGGCCTTCGCCGCCAACACCATGGAGTACATGCGCGGGGAATGGGACCTGCTCCTCAACGGCGTCGGCATGCCCTCGCTGACCACGCAGATGAGCGGCAAGCACGTCCTGGTGGTCGTGCGCGGTTACTCCTACAAGGAGGACCTGCAGGCGCTCAAGCCCTACATCCGCGAGTACAAGCCCGTCATCATCGGTGTCGACGGAGGCGCCGACGCCGTCCTGGACGCAGGCTTCAAACCGACGCATGATCGTGGGCGACATGGACTCCGTGTCCGACAGGCACCGACCTGCGGCGCCGAGATCGTCGTCCACGCCTACCGCGACGGACGCGCCCCGGGCCTGGCCCATGTCGAGGAGCTCGGGGTCGAGCACCACGTCTTCGCCGCCACCGGCACCAGCGAGGACATCGCCATGCTCATGGCCGATGAGGCCGGCGCCGAGATCATCGTGGCCCTGGGGACGCACGCCACCCTGCTGGAGTTCCTCGACAAGGGGCGCGCCGGCATGTCCTCGACCTTCCTGACCCGGCTCAAGGTCGGCGGCCGCCTCATCGACGCCAAGGGCGTCTCCCAGCTCCACCGCACTCGCATCTCGGGGTGGTGGCTGCTGTTCCTGGCCCTGGCGGGCACCTTCGCCCCTGGCCATCGCCCTGATGTCCACGCCCGGTGGACAGACCTTCCTGGGCCTGTCCGGTGCCGTGTGGGACGACGTCGTCAACTTCTTCCGCTCACTGCTGGGCCTGGCCCCGAACTCACCCACCGTCTAACGACCCCCGCCCATCTGAGAGGCAGTCCCTCTCACGGTCATCTTCAAGGTCTTCAACCATGATCGACTTCCGCTATCACCTGGTATCGCTCATCTCCGTGTTCCTGGCCCTCGCCGTCGGGGTCGTCCTGGGTGCCGGCCCGCTGCAGAACTCCCTGGGAACCGCGCTCAACGACCAGGTCACCGCCCTGCGTGAGAACCGCAACGCCACCCAGGCCAAGCTCGAGCAGACTGAGACGGCCGTCAACGAGCGGGACTCCTACATCACTCAGGGCTGCCACCAGCCTCCTGCCCGGGACCCTGGCCTCCAAGAATGTGGCCATGGTGCTCCTGCCGGACGCCAAGGCCGAGGACGCCGACGCCATCGCCGCCCAGCTCAAGAACGCAGGCGCCACCGTCACCGGCCGGGTGAGCCTGACCAGCACCTGGGTGGACCTGTCCCGGGAGAACTACCGCTCCACCTTCTCCGGACAGGTCCAGGGGCACCTGGACAGCACCACCTCCAAGGACGCCAACGGCATCCTGGGGAGGCACTGGCCAAGGCCCCTGACCGCCAACGACGACTCCTCCCGGGTCCCTCGCGGACATGCTGTCGGTGACAGTGGACAAGTCCGGCACCCCCTTCATCTCCGTGGACTCCACGCCCACCGCTGCGGCCGAGATGATCGTCGTCGTCGGGCCGCGTCCGCAGGCATCCTCCGGCAAGGGAGCAACCGTCGAGGCCTCGCCGGGCAGGACCCCAAGGCCTGGGCCAAAGGCGCTGGAGGGGCACGGCCGGCGGGCGCCCACAGTCGTCGTCGGCTCCGCCGACGGTGACGACGGCGTCGTCGGCATCATCCGCTCCGAGAAGGCGAAGGTGACCACCATCGACTCCGTCGGCCAGATCGCCGCCTCCGTCTCCACGCCCCTGGCCCTGGCCTCCACCCGTGCGGGAACCACCGGGCACTACGGCTTCGACAAGGGGGCCGAGGCCGTCATGCCGCCAGTGACCAAGTAGTCCTCTCCTCAGCGACGCAGGTGACCCAGGCGGCTCGGGCGCCCTGTGGCGCGTCATGGGTGGCGACGCCGAGATCCGTCCTCGCCCCTGCCTTAGGCTGAGTCCATGGCTGGCACGATCACGCGAGTAAGCTCCTGCGCCCGAGACCTGGCGAGGACGGGTCTCAAAGCGGCGGGCACCGCCCTGTCCTGGTCCACCTGTCTGGCGCCCATTGCCCAGGGACTGGAGCGCACCAGCTTCCACGGCCGCACCGTGAGCCTGCGCGGAGGCGTCGGGGCCGCAGCCGGCGCCGTGACGGCTGGGATCGAGGCCGGCAGGCTTCTGCGGGGCAGGACGGGCTCATCCTCACGGGCAGGACTGGCCGCCACCATCGCGGCTGGGGCCGGTGGGTGCGTCGGCCTGGTCGACGACCCTCGATGCCGGGGCCCACGACGGCGACACCCCCGCGAAGGGGCTCAAGGGTCACCTCACCGCCCTCGCCCACGGGCGCGTCACCACCGGAGCCCTCAAGATCGCCGTCATCGGCTCAGGGGCGCTTGTCGGCGGTGTCCTCCTGGCCCGCCACCGCAGCTCGGGCGCCGGCGCACGTCCGCTGGCGTCCAGCGCCGTCGACGCCGCGTCCAGCGCCGTGGTCATCGCGCGCCTGGGCGAACCTGCTCAACCTGCTCGACCTGCGCCCCGGACGGGCGCTCACGACCGCCTGCATCGTGAGCACCCCGCTGCTGGCCACCCCCGGACGCGACGGCGAGCCCACCCGGATGCTGGCCGCGGGCACTCTGGGAGTCAGTCCTGCAGGCCCTGCCGGAGGACCTCCTGAGAACACGATGCTGGGGGACACCGCCAACGCCGTCGGCGCCCTGCTGGGAACCGCCCTGGCCTGCCACCCCCACGCCGCGGTGCGCGCCGGGGCCGCCCTGAGCGGGGTGAGCCTCATCCTGGCCAGCGAGAAGGTCTCCTTCTCCTGCGTCATCAGCGAGACCCCGGTGCTGGCCGCACTCGACGGGCTGGGACGCCGCCGCTGATGACGGCCCAGCAACGCCGCGGCGGACTGCTCTCAGTGGCCGGGTCCGTCGCCGGCCTGACCCTCGTCTCCCGCGTCCTGGGGTTCCTGCGCTGGCTCGTCCAGGCCGCCACCGTCGGCACCGGAACGGTGGCGGGCGCCTACACCACGGCCAACCAGCTGCCCAACACCCTCTACGAGGTCGTCGTCGGCGGGGTCCTGGCCGCCACCGTCGTCCCGCTCCTGGCGGCACCGATCGCCGCGGGCCGGCGTGAGGAGGTCGCCGCCACCGCCTCGGGGCTGCTGGGCCTGGTCCGGCGGTCCTGACCCCACTGTCCCTGGGGCTCATCGTCCTGGCCGCCCCGATCGCCTCCCTCTTCCCCACCTCCCAGGGCGTGGACCCGACGCTTCAGCATGAGCTCGTCGCCTCCTTCCTGCGCATGTTCGCCCTGCAGGTGCCCATGTACGGGGTGGCCGTCGTCCTCACCGGCGTCCTCCAGGCTCATAACCGCTTCACCTGGCCGGCGCTGACACCGATGCTCTCCAGCCCGTGGTCGGCGACCCATGGCCTCTCGGGTGCTGGCTGGCGGCGACGACGCGGCTGCCCTCCAGGCTCGCCCTCCAGGTGCTGGGCTGGGGACGACCTCGGGGTGGCTCGCCCTCAGCCTGCCGCTGCTGTGGCCGGTCCACCGGCTGGGGACTGGGATCTGCGCCCCACCCTGCGACTGGGGCGCCCAGGCCCGGCGGGCGCTGCGGCTCGGCGGGGCCGGGGTGGACGATCCCTGGCCCAGCAGGTGAGCGTCCTGGTGGTCCTGGCCATGGCCCGCTGGGGGTGGGCAGACCGGAACTGCGGCGGTCTATCAGTACACGCAGGCCGTCTCACGTCCTTCCCTACGCGGTGCTGGCCGTCCCCGTGGCCACCGTCCTCTACCCTCGCCTGACCGCCGCCTTCGAGGCCCGAGAGCTGTCGGCGGGCAGTCCTGCGGCACAGGTGAGGATGAGGACGTCAGGAGGCTGGTGGCCACCTCCACGGCCCTGGTCACCGCCGTCGCCGTGGCTGAACCGCCATGCTGCTGGCCGCCAGCGCAGCCGCCGAGCGCTTCTTCCTTCAAGCAGGTCGACAGGATGGGCCAGGCGCTGGCCGTCCTGGCTCTGGACCGATCGGCTACGCCCTCATCTACCAGGTCACCCGGGTCCTGTTCGCCGCCGACCGCCTCGGCCCGCCGCTCACGCCACCGCGGCCGGCTGGCTGACCGCGGTGGTGGCCTGCGCCGCCTGCGTGCGCCCTCATGGCGCCCCGCAGGTGGGGACGGGCGCGCCACCCTCGTGGCCCTAGGAATGGGCACGACCATCGGGATGACGGGTGGCTGGAGCGAGCCTGCTCATCGTCCTGGCCCGGAGTCATGGGGGCCGCGTGCTGCGCTCCACCTGACCGCGCTCGGTGCGGGCTGCCCGTGGCCGTCGTCCCTCGGGCTGGCTGTCCGAGAGGCGACCACCCGCGTCACCTCCTGCCCCTGGCCGTCATCACCGCCCTGATCGGCGCCGCTGCGTGCCGCGGCCCTCGTCCTGGTGGTCATCCACCTGGCTGACCGCAGCCTCCTGGCATCGGTACGTGGCGGCAGGCCGACGGTGACAACGAAGGACGACAAGGAGCAAATCCATGAGCGACGTCGACGCCACGAATAAGCCCGGTGCCGTGCACGGGACCCGCAGGTCGGACGCCGGAGGATCCTCCAGGTGGCGGATCGGCCGCTCGGAGGGTGTGGCCCACCTGGCTGACTGCGCCCGCCTCCTGGCCGCCGACGGCCACGACGTCATCGTTGAGGCCCCGCCGCGGTCGCTCGACGGACTGGATATCGAGCCGGCTCGCGCCGAGCCACTCGAGATCGGCCCGCCCCAGCCTCAACGACACTCCTGTCCGTAGCCAGGCTGCGTCGCCTGGGCCGGCGCGCCGACGTCCTTCACGCCCACGGCCTGCAGCCGGGGCCCTGGCCGCCCTGGCCCTGGGACGACGCCGCCGCGGACACGCGGCTGGTCGTCACTCTCTACAACCTCACCGTCGGGGGCGCCTGACCACCTTGGTGGGGAACAGGCTCGAGCGGCTCATCGCCGGCGCGCCGACCTCGTCCTGGCGGTCAGCCCCTGACCTGGCCGAACGGGCCCAGGATCTGGCGCCCCACCACGTCGAGTCGCCATCATCCCCGCGGTGCCACCCCAGCAGCCCGCTGAACCGGGCGCCTCCGACGCGGCCGCGGCGGAGGATGCCTGGCCGCGAAGCGGGCCCGCCTCCCGACCGTCGCCCGCCTGCCACCCTCAGAAGGGCCCGCCGCCTGCTCGAGGGCCGCCGCGATCCCTCTCCCGCGAGGTTGACGCCGGCCGGCGGGTGGCCTTCACCTGGGCCTCGCCGGGACGGCAGCCCGGCGGGGCCGAGCCGCTGAGCGCATCGCCGCCGAGCAGCTCCCTGGTCACCCTCCTGGGGCGGCGAAGCGATGCCCCGGCCCTCATGGAGTCGCCGACGTCGTCGTCCAGACCAGCCTGTGGGAGGGCCAGCCCTCACCATCCAGGAGGCCTGCGCGCAGGCACCGCGATCGTGGCCACCGACGTCGGAGGCATCGCCGTGACCGCCAGAGGAGGAGCCGTCCTCGTGGACCCTCAGGCCCAGGCCATCGCCGAGGCACTTCGAACCCTCCCTGAGCGACCCCGAGGCCCTGCACCCGCGCCGCTGAGCGCGCGCAGGCGGCGGCCAGAGGCCTTCCTGGGCCCGAGGGGACCTGGCGGCCCAGCGCGTGACAGACGGTCCTCGACCTGCACCGAGCCGCCCTGTCCCGAGCGGTAGCATCGTGGTGCCCGAGCGCCCAGCAGCGACGACGCCGGCAGCGAGAATGAGGAGCCAATCGTGGATCATCCGGTGACGAGCACCCGCAGTGGCGACGGCATAGGGAGAACAGCCTCGCTGACACCCACGAACCTGGGGCGGGAGCCTGGTCTCCAGCGAGCGGGTCTGGAGCGGGCCGACTTCGCTGCGACGCCGACCAGGTGCCTCCTCGGCCCCGGCTCAGGAGCCGGTGGCCCCGTCAGGTCGTCGTCCACCACGACGCCGTCGCCGTCGTCGCGCTGCGCGAGGGCGAGGCGATCCTCCCAGGCCGACGGCGCCGCGAGATCCTGCATGATCCGCCAGTACCGTCATCCCGTGCGCGCCTGCCTGCAGGGAGATCCGCGGGGCTGCTCGACGTGGCGGGGAGGAGCCGGCTGTCGCCGCTGCCCGCGAACTCGCCGAGGAGAGCCTGACTACGAGGCGGCCACCTGCGTCACGCTGGCCGAGTTCTACGCCCTCGCCCGCTTCACCACCGAGGAGCCCGGATCTTCCCTCGCCCAGGACCTGAGCCTGCTGCCCGAGGACCGGCGCACCGCCCGCGAGGACGAGGAGGCGAGTTCGTGCCCACTCGTCCGCTCTGACGAGGCCCTCGACGCCGTCATGGGCGGCCGCCTCGCACCAACCCTCCACGGTGCTCGAGTCCCGGCACGGCCCAGGCGCGCACCTGCGGCTGCGGACTGCGTCCCGCTGACGCCCCCGGCTGCGCAGCCCGGAGAGCCTGTAAGACGAGTCAGTACTTGTCTGTCACCAGTGGGAGCACTTTCGACCGGCGTTCCGGGCAGGATAGTGGCCAGATTCGGCGAGTCTGCCCGCCATGGCGAGCGAGGGCCGCCTGACTCAGGTGAAGAACACCTTGGACATCAATCGATTAATCGACCTGGCTCAACGTGGTTAACCGGTTGACCCGATGAGCGTGTTCTGAGTCATGATCTCTGTGTCCGGTACCGATGCCGGGCCTCCCGACCAGAAGAGGGAGGAGACGATGACGACTCGCCGATGCGCATGCCGCGGCTGGTGTCTCCAAGGCTGCGGCCTCCCCGTGCCTCCGGCAAGTTCGAGGGACGCGAGCGAGCGCGGGGCTGAGCGGGTCCGATGGCCGCTGACGAGTGCTCGGCTACGTCCGTGACGCCATTGCCGGTGGCATGCAACGGTCGAACCCGGACGATCGGGTCATCGGCGAGCGTGTCCTGTCCACGCCCTACGCCGTCTCCCCATGATCGACGCTGTTCTGTCCACCAGCCAGAGCCTCGGGTGGTCCGTCCTTCTCGACTGACGCGGGACGCGACGCGTCGCCGCCATGAGGCAGTCCGCGAAATGGTCGCCCGCGCGTCGGCCAGGTGGTCATTGCCTCGATGTATCACCGCGTTGTTCCGGTTCCTGAGCAGATCAAGGATGTCGTCGTGCTCAACGGCGTTGCTTGACCGCCCCAGTTCCTGGCGTCGTTCCCGATGAGCGTCAAGGCGCCAGCGATGCCGCTGCCCACCTCGTCGACCTCGGCCACCGCCGTATCGGCTACCTTGGGCACGACGACGCCGAGAGCATCGCTGTGCGTGAGCGTTCCGACTCCTCACCGCCACAGCCTTCGAGAGGCCGGGCTGGCGGTGGACCAGTCGCTCCCTCGTCACCGGGGACTCGACCCGATAGCGTCGACGCCACTGCCCGCCGTCTCCTCGACCGGCCTGATCGTCCGACCGCCGTCTTCGCTACAACGACGCCCTGGCGGCCGGCGTCTTCCGGCAGGCGGTACGCCTGGGGATCCCATTCCCAACGACCTCTCTGTTATCGGCTTCGACGACCTTCGCGCTCATCTCTACGAACCTCGATCCCAGGCTCACCACGATGCGCCTGCTGCACTGGGAGATGGCCGAGTGGCTCACTCGCGAGCCTCGCAGCGGGCCGTACAGCCGAGCTCCCGGACGTCACCGTTTCCTGCCCTCTCATCGAGCGAGGCCCACGGCGCCTCCCACCACCTCGCTGCCGTGATACCGGGCGCCGCACACGAGGTCGGCCTCACCAGCTCTCCGCCCGATGGGTCGGGAGTCAGATCCCACCACTCACGCTGATACACAAAGGAGTGCCATCATGATGACCACCGCCGTATGTTTTCTCGGCGCCAGCCGCCGCCTTGACCACGCTTGCCGCATGCTCCTCTCAGTCCGGAAAGGAGCGGGCGGCCTGACGCCTGGACCCACAACGGAGGCAACAAGGAGGAGCCTCGACGTCGTCAACAGCGCGGTCAAGGACTTCAACGCCACGAACCCTCAACACCCCGGTCACGGTGAAGTCGCTTCCGCAGGAGTCCTCACAACGATGCCATCGCCTCAGCCGCAGTCTCCGGCAACCTGCCCGACATCCTCGACCTTGACCCGGCCCGATCATGTCCAACTGGGCCTGGGCCGGATACCTCCGCCACTGACAATCTCGCAGGATCTCCAGGGAAAGATCATCGACCCGCTAAAAGGGGTCTGGAACAACAAAAGTTTCTACTCCGTCGGCCCCTGACGACACCTCGCTGTAGCTTCCTCGGTCGTAAAATCAGCCTTCGACAAAGCCGGTGTCACCATCCCCACGGTCAACAAGCCGTGGACGAAGGACGAGTTCATGGGTGCCCTCGACAAGCCTCTCAAGCTCGACGGCTTCAGCTCACGCCATCGATATGTCGGTGTGGGACACCGCCGAGTGGTGGCCCTACGCCTGCGCTCCCATGCTCCAGTCCTTCGGTGGCGACCTCATCGACCGCAAGAGCCTATGAGACCGCCGAGGGCTTCCTCAACGGGGACAAGGCCGTCGAGTGGGGCACCTGGTTCCGCCTCGCTGTTCACCTCCAACTACGCCTCTCAGACCCCGGCCAAGGACGGCCAGGACTCCTTCAAGGCAAGGTGCCGCCTCGTCTATGCCGGCGGATGGAAGGTTCAAGCTCAGGAGACCTTGGCGAGGACGAGGTCCTCATCCTCCCCCTGTCGACTTCTGGCGCGGGTGCTCACGTAGGCGGCGGCTCCTGGCAATGGGGTGTGCTCCTCCTCGAAGAACGCCGACGCTGCGAACAAGTTTCATTGAGTTCCTCATGCGTGGACAAGTACCTCGTTCAGTACTCCGACGCCATCGGCAACTTCCCGTCAATCGGAGTCGGCCACCCCGAAGACGAAGTACTCACGGCGAGGGCAAGCCGCTGGAACCTGTTTACGAGATCGGTAAAAAGTACGCCCTCCTGCGTCCTGCGACACCCGGATACAAAGGTCATCTCATCGACTTTCGACAAGGCCGCTCGAGACATCGTTTCGGGTTCCGATGTCAAGTCGACCCTCGACCAGGCCGTCAAGGACATCAACGCGGATATCAAGTCGAACGATGGCTACAAGCGCTGCGGGTCGAAAGTGGGCCAAGTGCGCTACTGAGTACCTGATCGTGCGGCCGGTCAACAGCCGCGCCACCTTCCTACACCACCAGCACCGATCCGGCGTGCGCGTAAGAGTGCGCCGCCGGGAAAGGAACACGATATGGCAGCCCCAGTACCATGAGGCGCCGCGGCAGGACTGCCGCATTGCGCAGAGAGGCTAGGACGGCGTGCTCGCCGAGCTCGCCGCGCCTCCTACTCCTCCTGCTTTTCATGGGCATTCCGATCCTGCTACCTTCATCCCTGTCCTTCACGAATACGCGTCTCATCTCCCCAACCCTCCGCAGTTCATCGGGATGGAGAACTTTAGTCGGGCGTTCACTGACGACCCGACCTTTCATCCGGTCTCTGGCGAATACTATCTTGTTGCGCTCATCGTCGTGCCCTTCCAGTCCGCACCTGCCCTAGCATTGGCGATTCTTGTCAACCAGAAGGTCAAGGAGTCACCGCCTTTCCGGACAATGATCTTCATGCCTGTGGTGACCTCCATGGTTGTGGTCTCCATCCTGTGAGCTTCTTCTACCAGGACAACGGTCTGTTCAACTCGATGCTCAACACCGTCACTGGCGGCGGGTGGTCCGCTATTGCCTGGCTCAACCACCCTGGCACCGCAATGCCGGCCATTATTGTCCTGTCTATCTGGCAGGCGGTCGGTTTCCATATGATCATCTGGCTCTCCGGCCTGCAAATGATCGACCCGGTCTCTCTACGAGGGCCGCTGACCTCGACGCGTCAACTGGATGGCAGCGCTTTCCGCTACATCACGTGGCCGGGTCTGCATTCAACGATGGTCTTCATCCTCGTCACCATCACGATCGCTGCACTGGGCCTGTTCGTCCAGGTTGACGTCATGACATCTGGAGGTCCCCAAGACGCCACCTCGACGATTGTCTACCACGCGGTGCGCAGGGGTTACCGGGAGCAGGACATGGGCTACGGCAGCTCCATCTCACTCATATTCTTCGTCGCCGTCCTGCTCATCAGCTCTCATCCAGCGCTGGCTCACCAGGAGAAGGACTGACATGCTCACTGAGACAACTAGGACCGATGCAGTACCTGCGGGTCGCCGTCGATGCCCTCGAGGGCTGCCGAAAGGAGCCCGCGTCGCCGTGGCCGAGCCGCCACCAGAGACGGTCCAGGGTGCTGACCTACGTCGGACTTGTCATCGCATCGTGCGTCGCTGTGTTCCCGCTGCTGTTCATGGTCTTTCTCATCCTTCAAAGAAGACCACCAGATCTTCGCTGATCTCGGCTCCCTTAAAGGCGTTCCTGACCGGTCACCCTATCACTGGATAACTACCTCCGGAGTATTCGAGCGGGTTCCGGCTGTACGGTTTATCACAAACTCGCTTATCGTGACCGTTGCGATAGTATTGCTCGGCCTCATTGCTCAACTCCATGATCGGATTTGCGATATCGCGTATGCGCTGGAGGGGCAGAACATCGTGCTCTCGCTTGTCCTAGCCACCCTCATGGTTCCTTTCGAGACCATCGTCTGTGCCGCCTCGTATACTGGGTCGCCAAGTTGCCATCGCTGCCGTGGGTCGTTGACGGGTTTTCTGTCAAACGAGGGAATGCTCAACACTTATCAGGTGCAGATTCTGCCCTTCGTTGCAATGCACTTCCATCTTCCTGTTTGCCCAGCACTTCGGTGATATCCCCAAGGAGATCGACGAGGCGGCCCGCGCTGATGGCGGCGTCCCTGGTGGGTGATCTACTCACGTATCATCGTGCCTCTGTCTGGTCCGACCTTCGCCACAGTCGCCATCATCACGATGCTGCCGGCGTGGAACTCCTACCTGTGGCCGCTCATGGTCATCCAGGAGGAGTCTATGCGTGCCCGCGAGTGTCGGTATGCAGTACTTCTTCCAACTCAACCCGGTATGGGGGCAGATCATGGCTTACGGCACACTCATCACTCTGCCTGTTCTTATCATTTTCGTTCTGTTCCAGCGCCGTGTCGTAGCGTCGTTGGCGGTACCGCCGTCAAAGGCTGAGTGTGCGTAACGAGCGGGTCATGGGCGTGTTCCAGTCTCGGCCTCTACATGCGTAGCGTGCATCTCCCACTGCCCTCGTGTCCGGTAGCGGCTCCGCTCGCTCAGTTCATGCCTGCTCTGAATATCTCAGCATCCTGATGCTCGAGAGAGACCTGTGACCACTGAAGACCCTGCTCGCCGCGACCATATTGAGGACGGCGGCCGGAGTGGTCGTCGCCACAGCCTGCGAAACAGCCTGTGGCATGGCAGCATCGCGTTTGCAAGCGCAGCTACGCCAGCCGTCGCGCGCTTCTTCATCTCACCCCTGGCAACCGGGTGGGCCTGCGACAACAACGCCCGTACTACCTTTGCGGTCAACCTCAGCTCCACGCCTCCAGGCCGCCCTTGGACTGCAGGACCCAGGGAGGGTGGAGACGTGCGACCTCGACCGACGGAAGTCTCTCTTTCTCCGGACGTAGGCGAGGCCGATCCCGCTCGTAGGTGACACTCCTGCGTGGAGCGGTGTCTGGTCGTCGTCGACACCGGCAACACTGCCGGTCTTGCCGCGGTCGTCGCTCTCGTGACGCACCGCGCACGGCGAGCCTCACTCGCCAGGCCCAGCATCTCCACTGGTCAACGGATGGCGGCGCAGCTTTTCCGGTGCTCTCCGAACCAGTCATTCCGGGCACTGAATGCTGATAATGCATCTACGGATGAGGAGATCGATGGTCGCCAGGTGGTCTCCGTGACGGAAGGTTGTCCAGAGACGAGTGCGCAGCCACGGGTGTGCGCCAATCGGTCGGCGTGCAAGTATCTCATCTGCGTACCACGTCTCCACTGACCTACACCACTGGCGGTGGACCTCAGCTTCGACCACCTCACACCTGGGGCTACCGATCTCGGAGGCGCGGTGCGACCTGTCTCGCATCATTGCCGATGACGGAACCCCATACAGTCCTCGGCGCCCCAATGGATCGGATGAGAACAGGATCGCTCGGCAACTCTACGCGTACTGGATAGGGAACTGGGATGGAACCCGCCCGTGACGAGACAACCCCAGACCGCAGTGGCTCGATCATGGGTGTGACTGGTACGCGGCTGTTACTTGGCGACGCCGGCTCACCAGAACGTGAGGCATGCTGTCGCCCGGATGACAACCGAGAGTACGCCGCCGACACGTTCTACCTCTCGACACCGATGCGTACAGCGGTCGGTGCTCTGTCGTTCGTAGAAATCCGACTCTGGTCCGGCAGCCCGGCGGCTGCGTACAGTTTCTGCTGAGCGCTCCCAAACCTGTGCCTCGCGACCGGTGCGCACTCCTCGCAGAAGTCCCTGGGTGACGACTTAATGTCACCGGCCGCCGGGTACTCGGCTTGTCCACGACTGAGGGCTCTTACGTTCGGTAACCACCGACGTGCCTGGACAAATGCAACAACGTAGGCACTTAGAGTCCTGCGCGAAGCTCAGACGGAACTCGGCACACCAACGTCGGCGTCTTTAATGGCCGCGTCTATGTCGACCGAGGTCTGAGCGAGGTAGCATATCGGCGCCCTTCGCCCGCATACACGCAGCCCGGAGGCGCCTATCGACCCCGCCGTCGTCATGTGCACCCTCGCGTGGTCGTTGATCGCAACAGTGTCGAGGTCTTCGCCGTGCCGCGCCGCACCAATCGTCCAGCCGGGTCTGTCCCGCCGCCGGCGATCATGGCGAAGCAGCCCTCTACCCGATAACGGGAGCGCGGTGCTCTCGACCTCCTCCCGCCAGAACCGTCTGACCCCTGAGGAGACCGATCACATGGCACTCGCACTGAACGACCACCGGGCTGTGGGACCACTGGATCTGTGACGACGGCGATCGACTATCACCTCTTCTTTCCTGCGGGCGTCGCGGTACGTTACACGACCCGGAGCGGCGGCACTTCCAGTGCCTCCATGGGGCGCGCCGTTTCGCGATGCGCGTACGTGGCAACTTTTGCCCGATGCCCTAGTGTGTGACATTCTGACGGGCCGGCGTTCGACGACAAGGCCATCTGGACCGGCTCCTACTACCGTCAAGCCCGACGGTGCTACGCCGTGTCTACTACCGGTATTCTCGAGCAGAGTGACGGGCTGGTTCAGCGCATCGGCTGGGCTGACTCCACCGGGACGGAGTGACGTTTGAACGCACGCGCGGATGTTCCTCTGGAGAGCGGACTCCAGGTGGTACGAGAGGAGAAACCGACGCCTCTGGCGCCGAGCACTGGAGGGATCCCTTTGTCTTCAGGCAATGACGTGGGCGCTGGCACACGCTCATCACCGCCAGGGCGAAGGGCTGAGCACTATGGTGCCGGCGTCATCGGTCATGCCGTCTCCGATGACCTGGACCACTGGCGAGATCGGGCCGCCGCTGACCAGCCCGTCGGTCTTCGGTCAGCTGGAGGTTTCCCAGAGCGGGCGTTGACGACCGTCATCTCCTCGTCTTCTCCTGCGGTGACGACATGAAGGCTGAACTGGTCCGGGCGGGGTGTGGGTCGCCGAGGAGGGCGCTGAGGCCCTGGGATATCGACGGCGCCGGGTACGTGCGCCCAGAGCACCTCTATGCCGGTCAGCTGCTTCAGCTGCGACGGGGGCGTGGGTCTTCACGAGCTTCGAGCGACATCGTCAACGGTGAGTTCGTCGGTGCGGTTCCGGGACCTTCTGCCGTGGGCTGATGTCGAGCTTCTCCCAAGAGGCGGGCGCTAGGAGGCTGCGTCGTCCGCTGCCTGGACGGCGAGTGATCGAGTGCGGTCCAGGACCGGGCTCGTCTCTAGCTCACCGTGCTGTGTGCGGGTGACGGTGCAGTTTACGGTGCCGCGAGGCCGGGCGTCCTGACCAACGACTAGTTAGGTATTCCTAGGTAGGGTTACCTTTGATTGGTGGCGTGTTCAATCCCACCCTGCGACGCTCCGTCGTGAACTTGCCAGTGTTGAATTCGGTAAAGCAAGATCTTGGTTAAACTCGGCGACGACCAGCGACGTCCCGCAGATCCTGGGCCAGCCCCGGGCTCGGTTCGCAGACACTCTCGGCCAACCGGCGTGGCGAACGTGGTCAGGCCGTGAGGCGTCACGGCGACAGGGGGAGGAGCGGTCGCGCGCAGAGTGACGATGACTCTACGCGGGCGCGTGCTCGACCTCATCGCCGAGAAGCCCTGTCTGGCGGCTCAGCTCGCCAAGGTCCCGTGGGCTGACGCCGGCCGCCGTGCTGCAGGCACATCACGGCGCTTTAGGGACGCTGCAGACGGGTCAGGTCCACACGCCGGCCCTGACGGGACAAGCGGGCCGTGGTCGCCCGGCCCGGCACTACGTGCTGACATCGAGCCCGCACCTCCTTCGCGGAGGGCTACTCCGACCTGGCCAACCGCGCCCTGCGCTACCTGTCCCAGGTGGCCGGTGACAAGGCGGTCGACTCCTTCGCCGCGGCCGGGGCCCGTGATCTCGAGCGCCGCTACGCCACCGTCGTGAGGCGGCGAGCAAGGACCCCTCGGGCAGGCCCGCGCCCGGCGGACGCCCTGACCCTCGACGTTACGCGGCCTCGGTGCGCGACGTCGGGGACGACTCCTTCGCCGATCCGCTGTGTCAGGGCAGACTGTCCGGTGCGCGATGTTGCCGGGGAGTTCCACGAGCTGGCGACGCCGGAGACGCAGGCCATCTCCAGGCTCGTCGGCGTCGGTCAGCGTCTGGCCACCCTGGCCGAGGCGAGCATGTCTGTACCACCCATTCCGATCGCCATGCCCGCGCTGCGCAAAGCGCGTTCGGTCGGGCAGCAACTGAACGCGAGGCCTTGAGACCAGCGAATGGAAGGAACCCGATGACACTGCCGACAACCGGGACCACTCGTGGCACCGACGACGAGATCATCGACTCGATCTCAACGAGCTACGACTTCGGCTGGCACGACTCCGACGAGGCCGGTGAAAGGCCAAGCGAGGCCTTGATGACACGGGTGGTCCGCGGGGATCTCCGCCATCAAGGGTGAGCCGGAGTGGATGCTGGCCAAGCGTCTCACGGCCTACTCCACCTTCGAGCGCAAGCCCATGCCCACCTGGGCGTGGACCTCTCCAGCTCGACATGGACGCCGTCAGGTACTACGTGCGCTCCACGGACCGGCCGGCCAACTCCTGGGACGACCTGCCCGAGGACATCAAGAACACCTACGACCGCATCGGCATCCCCGAGGCCGAGCGCGAGCGCCTGGTGGCCGGGTGTGGCCCGCCCAGGTACGAGTCGGAGGTCGTCTACCACCCGAGATCCGCGGTGACCTGGAGGAGCGGGGCGTCATCTTCGTCGAGCACCGACACCGCCGTGCTCGAGTACCCCGAGCTCGTCAAGGAGTACTTCGGGACCGTGGTGCCGGCCGGCGACAACAAGTTCGCCGCCCTCAACACGGCCGTGTGGTCCGGGGGCTCCTTCATCTACGTCCCCAAGGGCGTCCATGTCGAGATCCCGCTCGGCATACTTCCGCATCAGCACGGAGAACATGGGCCAGTTCGAGCGCACGCTCATCATCACTGACGAGGACTCCTCACGTCCACTACGTCGAGGCTGCACCGCCCCCATCTACTCCACCGACTCCCTGCACTCGGCGATCGTGGAGATCGTGGTCAAGAAGAACGCCCGCGTGCGCTGCGACCATCAGAACTGGTCAACAACGTCTACAACCTGGTGACCCAGCGCGCTACCTGCGAGGAGGGCGCCACCATGGAGTGGATCGACGGCAACATCGGCTCCAAGCGGAACATGAAGTACCCGGCCGTCTTCCTCATGGGGCCCCACGCCCGTGGCGAGGCCCTGTCCATCGCCTTCGCCGGCGAGGACCAGCACCAGGACACCGGCGCCAAGATGGTCACATGGCGCCCCACACCTCCAGCCACATCGTCTCCAAGTCGATCGCCCGTCACGGTGGCCGCAGCGCCTACCGCGGACTGGTGCAGATCATGAAGAACGCCCGGCACTCCAAGTCCAACGTTAACTGTGCGACGCGCTCTGGTCGACGAGATCTCCCGGTCGGACACCTACCCCTACGTCGACGTGCGCACCGACGACGTCGAGATGGGGACACGAGCCACGTCTCCAAGGTGAGTGCCGACCAGCTCTTCTACCTCCCATGCAGCGCGGGCTGACCGAGACCGAGGCCATGGCCACGATCGTGCGCGGCTTCGTCGAGCCCATCGCCCGGGAGCTGCCGCTGGGTACGCCCTCGAGCTCAACCGGCTCCATCGAGCTGCAGATGGAGAACTCGGTGGGCTGACCCACCGCAGACAGATCCTCACGCCACTTCCCACTCAGCCTACGACCCACACCTCGTACACCGGCTGGCTGCCGGCCAAGGAGCACCTCCACATGCCTCGAACTCTCCACCGACCACTCAGAGCGCCACGCTCGACGGCGCCCTACTCCACGGCGGGCGCGCTACGTCTCCTCGCGCGCCGACCGCCCCACCTCCTTCGACCCCGCCGACATCCCGGTGCCGCGAGGCCGCGAGGAGGAGTGGCGCTTCACGCCGATGAAGCGCTTCGCCCCGCTGTTCGACCTCGACGCCGTCCGCGCGGCCGCCGGTGCTGCCCAGACCGATGCCGGCGCCGTCAGTGTCGAGGCCGACCTCCCCGATGGTGCGAGCAGAGACCGTCACGCAGCGACGCCCGCATCGGCACCGTCGGGCGCCCCGGTCGACCGCACCGGCGTCACCGCCTGGAACGGCACCGAGACCGCCACCGTGCTGACCCTGGGCCTGGCGCCCAGCTGGAGCGGGCCGCCCGACTGAACATCATCGGCCAGGACGCGCCGCTCGCCGCCCCACGCCTCAGCACATCCTCATCGCCGCCGAGTCCGGTTCCAAGGGAACCGTCGTTCTCGACCACACCGGCACCGCCGCCCTGACCCAGGGCGTCGAAGTGACGGTCGCCGACGGCGCCGAGCTCACCCTGGTGACCGTTCAGGGCTGGGAGGACGAGGCCGTCCACGCCTCCAACCACCGGGTCAGGGTCTGCGGCCGCGGCGTCCTCAAGCACGTCGTCGTCAGTCTCGCGGAGACGTGCGCATCTGCCCCGACCTGGGCTTCTCCGGCGAGGCGGGCACATCGACGCCTACGGCGTCTGCTTCACCGATGCCGGCCAGCACCAGGAGCACCGCCCGTACGTGGCCCCACCGAGCCCCACTGCTACTCGCGTCACCTACAGGGGCGCCCTCCAGGGCGCGGGCGCGCACGCCGTGATGGGTGGGGGACTGCCTCATCGGTCAGGCCGCCCGCGGCACGAGACGCCTGAGCTCAACCGCAGCCTGGTCCTGACCGGGGGGCCAAGGCCGACTCCGTGCCCGAACCTGGAGATCGAGAACAGCAGCATCGAGGGGCCGGCCACGCCAGCGCCACCGGCCGCTCGACGACCAGCAGCTGTTCTACCTGCGTGCCCGCGGCATCCCGAGCTGAGGCCCGCCGCCTCGTCGTCCTGGGCTTCTTCAACGAGATCGTCGCCGAGATCGGTGTCGATGAGTCGAGGAGCGCCTCATGGCCGCCATCGAGAAGGAGCTCGAGCTCACCGGGACTCATCACCGCCCGCACCGACCAGGAGCCGTCGCCCTGCCGGCAGCCGGTGACAGGCCGGGCCCGCACGACGGTCCCGCCCACCCGCAACCAGACACAACCCAGCTGAAAGAAACGTCGCGTGAGCACTCTGCGGATCAAGAACCTCCACGTCAGGTGGCCACCAACGACGGCCCCAAAGCCCATCCTCAAGGGCGTCGACCTGACCATCAACTCAACCAGGTCCACGCCATCATGGGTCCCAACGGCTCGGGCAAGTCCACCCTGGCCTACTCCATCGCCGGGTCACCCCGACTACGAGGGTCACCGACGGAGAGGTCCTCCTCGACGGCGTCGACCTGCTGGAGATGAGCGTGGACGAGCGCGCCCGGCCGGCCTCTTCCTGGCCATCGCAGTACCCCGTCGAGGTCCCCGGCGTCACCGTGGCCAACTTCCTGCGCACGGCCAAGACCGCCATCGATGGCGAGGCTCAGGTGCGCCAGTGGGTCGGCGAGGTCAACCAGGCCATGAAAGAACCTGCGGATGGACCCCGCCTTCTCCCAGCGCGACGTCAACGCCGGCTTCTCCGGCGGTGAGAAGAAACGCTTCGAGATCCTCCAGATGGAGCTGCTCCGGCCCCGCTTCGCCGTCCTGGACGAGACCGACTCCGGCCTGGACGTCGACGCCCTGCGCATCGTCTCCGAGGGCGTCAACCGCCTCCACGACGAGTCCGATGCCGGTTCCTCCTCATCACCCACTACACGCGCATCCTGCGCTACATCAAGCCGACCACGTCCACGTCTTCGTCGACGGGCGCGTGGCCGAGGCCGGAGGACCCGACCTGGCCGATCGCCTGGAGGAAGGGGCTACGACCGCTACCTGGCCTGACCGGCCTGTCCCGTGCCGGGGTCGACGACGGCGCGCCGCGCATCATCAGCGCCGTCGTCGACCCCGGCACTGAGGAAGTGGGACTAAGGTTCCTCGTGACCTCAGGCACCCCGCCGTGAGCAACCATGCCCACGCCAGTACAGCTCGCACCGAGATCGGAAAGGTACGTCATGACCCAGTCCACGGCCCCGTTCACCGGGGCGTCTTCGCCGGCGCGCTCAACGTGGAGGAGGTTGCCGCGATCGCGCCGACTTCCCCCTACCTGGAGCGGTCCGCCCGCAACGGTGAGGTGCTGGCCTACCTGGACTGGGCGGCCACGAGGCAGAAAGCCCGCCGGCGTCATCACCACCGAGGCCGACTTCTACCGCATGTCCAACGGTGCGGCGGGGACGCTCGACCTACCAGCTCGCCGACGAGGCCACCGCCACCTGCGAGGACGCCCGCGACGCCGTCGCGGCGCTTCGTCGGGTGCGCGTGGCAGTGAGCTCGTCTTCACCAAGAACGCCACCGAGGCCATCAACCTCGTGGCCCCTGGCCATCGGGCACGCCAGCCTGGGGCGGTCGGCCGCCCGTGGTGGCGGATCCGCTGCGGACGATGATCCCGGCTCGGCGGCTCATCATCGGGGCAGGTGACGAGATCGTCGTCACCCGGGCTGAGCTACCACGCCAACCTCGTGCCCTGGCAGGGCTGTGCGCCCGCACCGGCGCCACCCTGCGCTGGCTGGACCTGACTGAGGACGGGCGCATCGATGCCGCCACCCTGGACGTCATCACCGAGCGCACCCGCGTCCTGGCCCTGACCCACGCCTCCAACGTCACCGGCGCGATCAGTCCCTCAACCTCATCGTGCCGCGCGCCCAGCAGGTCGGCGCGCTCGTCGTCCTGGACACCTGCCAGTCCGCCGCCCACCTTCCCGCTGGACTTCGGCGCACTGAAGACCACCGGTGTGGACGCCATGGTGCTCTCCAGCCACAAGATGCTCAGCCCCACCGGCATCGGTGCGCTCGTAACCACCGAGGAGCTCCTGGAGGCGATGCCGCCGGTGCTCACCGGTGGCTCCATGCAGTCGAGGTCGTCACCATGGGTCGTCGACCTTCGCGGGCAGCCCGCCCCGTTTCGAGGCCGGCAGCCAGCCGCTGGCGCAGGCCGCGGGATGGCGCTACCGCCGTGGAGTACCTGGCAGGGGATCGGCCTGGACCGGCTCCACGCCACCGAGCAGGGTCCTCACCCGGCAGGTGCTTGAGGGCCTCACCAGGTCCCAGGGCTGCGCCTGGTCGGCCCGACCGACACCACTCGACCGTCTGGGTGTGGTCGCCTTCTCCATCGAGGGAGTCCACCCCACGACGTCAGCCAGGTCCTCGACGCCGCCGGCGTCGCTGTGCGCACCGGCCACCACTGCGCCCAGCCGATCCACCAGCACTTCGGCATCCCAGCCTCCTCACGCCTGTCCTTCGGGGGCCTGCTCCACGCCCGAGGAGGTGGACCGCTTCCTGTCCGCCATCGCCGACGTCCGGCGCTACTTCCAGAGGTGAGCATGAACGAACTTGACCAGCTCTACCAGCAAGTCATCCTCGACCACTCCCGTGAGCGCCACGGCTCCGGCGCCCTCGACGCCCCGGACGCCACCAGCCACCAAGTGAACCCCACCTGCGGTGACGACGTGACCCTGGGCGTGCGCATCAAGGACGGAAAGATCGAGGCCATCGGCTGGGAGGGGGACGGGTGCTCCATCTCCCAGGCCTCCATCTCCGTCATGCACGACCTCGTCAACGGCGCTGACCTGGCCACCGTCGCCCGCCTCGAGGCGGACTTCGATGCCCTCATGCACTCTCGCGGCAAGGGCGTCGACGACGCCGTCCTGGACGACCTGGAGGACGGGGCCGCCTTCGAGGGCGTCTCGAAGTACCCCAACCGCGTCAAGTGCGCCCTGCTGGGTTGGATGGCCCTCAAGGACGCCCTGGCCAAGTCCGGCGTCGCCCTGCCCGACGTTGAGCCGAACGACCCCGAGTAGCCCGACCGTCCTCATCACCACCGTCCGACCTGCGAGGAAGAAGGAAGAAGCCATGAGCGAGAACCCCAGCGGGATGCCGGCAGCTGCCGACAACCCCATGGCCGCGCAGCAGCCGCCGGCCCCTGTCGCCAGCACCGAGGGCGTCGACGTCGCCGCCGTTGAGGAGGCCCTGCGCGACGTCATCGACCCTGAGCTCGGTATCAACGTCGTCGACCTCGGGCTGCTCTACGGGGTGTCGATCGAGCCCGACGGAACCGTCGTGCTCGACATGACCCTGACCACCGCCGCATGCCCGCTCACCGACGTCATCGAGGAGCAGGCCCAGCAGGCCCTGTCCCTCATCGCCGACAAGGTCCGCATCCAATGGGTGTGGCTGCCGCCGTGGGGACCGGACAAGATCACCCCTGAGGGCCGCGAGCAGCTGCGAGCCCTGGGCTTCAACGTCTGAGACCCCACCGACGGCGCTGTGACGCGCCTTCTTGAGGGCTGCATGCCTCAGGACGTCATGAGCCACGCTGCGGATCCGATGTGGACCACCACGGCGAGCAGCGGTGGTGCCGCTTCACGTGGGTTGCGGCTTGCGACGACCATCGCATCCAGCAGCTCAATGAGTCCGGCCGCCAGGAGCCAGATCGCCGCCTGACTCGGCAGCAGGACGGCCACGGCTGCCGTGGCGATCCCGAACGGGACGGCTCGGGCCGCATACATGCGTGCGAAGTAGGTCGTCGCCTCGCTCGGTTCCGTCATCTCCGAGCCGGGGTCATGCCCCAATGGTCGTCCAGGCATCGCCTGGGGCTTGAACAACGCGACAAGGCCGAAGAACGCGGACCCCAGTGCGACAACGGCGTTGAGCGCCATCAACCAGGTCATGGGTGGAATCTCCTGTTCTTGGGAGAGGTCGTGCGGGGCTAGAAAGCTCCGCAGTGCCATCGATAGCGGGGTTCATGTCAGGTCCTCCTCGACACCGAGAATCGCCTCGCGCAGGACGCGCGCGTGGCAGTGGAGATGGTCGTGGCCGGCGAACAGGAGCGTTACGCGTCCCATGAGTGCCTTGTCGCGCAGGTGCTCGACGGCGGCAACCGCCTCGGGCCGTTCGGTGAGCTCGGCACGGTAGGCATCGACGAACTGGGGCCAGGGCATCTCCCCGTTGTGGAGGGCCCGCCGCAGCTCGGTGGTGGGGGTAGCGTCCTTGGCCCACTCATCGAGGGCGGCGCGCTCCTTGGAGATGCCACGGGGCCAGAGCCGGTCCACCAGGACCCGTGTTCCGTCATCGGCACTGGGCTCCTCGCGGATGCCTTTGAGGACCACGCCGTCTGAAGAGGGAGATGCTGGATCATGCCTTCGACGCTACTCGTCTCTGCTTCCGGTGTGACCCCATCGGCTCGCAGTGAACCGAGCATGCACTGCAATGCATCCATGGTGTCTTTCAGCGCCGTTGGCGAGTCGGTCTCAGCAAGCCATAACGCGGCCTCGTTCATCGCTCCGGACAGCAAACGAACCACGGGCTCCACCGGCTGGGGAGACGAGGTGCCGTCCTTCATGAGACCGACCAGAGCCTCCGTGAGGAGCCTTTCGGAGGATGCTTCATCCATCTCCTTCCACTCGCGCCAACCCAGCACCGTCGGCGCGTCAATGAGCATGATCTGCCGGATCTCGGGGTCACTGTAGGAGGCAAGAAACGCCTCGCATCCCGCGACGAGTTCCTTCCAGGGATCCGCGCATGGCCGAGCGGCGTCCTGAACCCGGTCAGCGACCTCCTGCTGCACCTGCCGAAGGACTGCGAGGAAGAGATCCTTCTTGCCAGCGAGACTGATGGTGAGAGCGCTCCTTGGTCATTCCGAGCGCATCGACGACGTCGCTCAGCCGCACTGCGCTGTAACCCTCGGAGGCGAAGCGCTGCCGAGCCACGGTGATGAGCGCCTGCGTCGCCCTGCGCTGGGCTGTTCTCGTTCCTGCCATGAAGCACCTCGACAATTGACATACCGAAAGTATGTGAACTGGTTTCGCATACCAATGGTATGCGAATCCTTCGATGGCACCTGGGAGGCGACTATGCGGATCCGAGACAACTATCCGATCATCGTCACTGACCGGAAGGACGAGGCGCGAGACTTCTGGCAGCGATTCCTCGGCTTCCGTCCTGTTTTCGACAGTTCCTGGTTCACCTTGATGACGGATGAGGGCAGCGGATCATCGATCGCCTTCATGACGCCGGACCACCCCTCTGCTCCTCCAGGGCCCGATGCCTTCGCCGGAACCGGCGCCTGCTTCGAGCTGGAGGTCGACGACGCAGCAGCGGCTCATGCCGAGCTGACGGGCAGAGGACTCGCGGTGACGTACCCACTCACCGACGAGCCCTTCGGCCAGCGCCGGTTCGGGTTCGCCGACCCCAGCGGCCTGTGGATCGATGTCGTCGAGCAGATTGAATCGGAGGCCGGCTACTGGGATCGGTACATGCAGTGAGCGAAGAGGGCATCAGAGATCGATGTCGGTAGTGCGTCAACCGGGCAAGTTTGAGTGTCGCTTACTCGCTCGAGCGCCATCGGGCGATCGCGGTGAGGAACTCCCGTTCCAAGGCCTGGGTGTGTCGTGCATCGGGGTAACCGGTTGCGGCGATGAGGTCGAAGAGTCCCCGCACCGACTCGGTGTCGACGCTGCCGGCCAGGGCCGCAAGGCGCTCAGGCGGCAGCCGGGCCTCCATCCGGGAGATGATGAGCTGGGCACGCCGCTCGATCTGCGTGTCTGACAGCTCGGCCGGATCCTGGGAATAGAGAGCCAGTGACTCGGCGTCGTAGTGAGGATCCGGGTCGACGAACAGGAACTCCGCCTCCGGCGGCATCTGACCGCGGTAGCAGGCCAGGTCGGTCGGGTCCCGCTCCTTGCGCACAGCGCAGCGCGTGGCCTCATCGGGAGCGGCCTGCTCCAGCCGGTCGAAGAAGGCCGCCATGCGCGGGGACATCGGTGAGACAGTTGAACCGGTTCTGGCCCGCTCCAGCAGGCCGGCAAGCATGTCTCTCTGTCTGGTCACCTCGGCCAGGTGATCCTCCACGGCGGCCAGGGCCCCGGCCAGGTCCTCGACAACGCTCCCGTCCGCCGAGTGCGCTTCAGCCGCGGGTGCATCGGCGATCCGCTCGACGCCAGTCGCCTCAGGCTCGTCGAGGACGCGTGTGATGGTCTCCAAGGACACGCCGGCCTGCACCAGCCAACGGATCCGGGAGAGTCGGGCCACGTGGCTCAGGTCGTAGTCGCGCCAGCCGCCACGCTCACCGGGAATCGGAAGCAGCCCCAGCGAGTGGTAGTAGCGCACCGTGCGCACGGTTGTCCCGGTCAGCTCGGCGATCTCTGCAACGCGCATGGGGATAGTCTCACACGGCACCTGGCCCCTGAGTTCTTCCACCGGCGCCCATGAGGCAGGCCGGATTCAGGACTACTCGTATCCGCTTGGTGGGTGCGGGCCATGGGGAGTGCGAACCGTTTGCCGGGGCATACCCGCGTTGCTACTGTGCCCGCGTGATGACAGGCGGATCAGGTATCGACGGCGGCAGTGTCGCCCCGTCGGCTCCTCCGCAGACGGGAGGATCCTGGTGAACGGCACGCGAGCCAACCTGCAGGTCGGCGACCTGCTCCAGGGAAGTGCGGGCGCCCTGTCGGTCAGAGGCTGCCTGCTCTTCAAGGAGTGGGACTCCCAGGACCACTGCTTCTACTACTGGGAGGAGTGGCAGCTCATCGGGGCCAGCAACGCCGACACCTGGGTCGAGCTCGACCACGATCCCGGCGAGGTCCTCTTCTACGAACCCGTTCGCCTCCAAGAGACGATCGAGCCGTGGGCCCTGACCGTCGGCCAGAAGATGCAGCTGACGATCAACGGCGCTCCGCACTGGGGCCTCGTTGAGGAGGTGACCACCGGCACGCTTGAGAACGTCATCGGCTCCCCGGTGTGCCCGTTGAACATCGGTGAGACCATGACCTACGTCGAGGTGCGGTTGACGGACCCGGCCGGTGTGACCAGCAGACTGACCATCGACAGTCACCGTTTCCGTGACCTCCTGGCCTACCGCAAGACCACCTTGTCCACTGCTCAGCAGAAGCAGCTCTTCGGGCGCGTCCTCTGCAACAGTCGACCCGTCGCCCGCAAGGCGGGCCGGAACATCGGATGCGTCATCGTCGCCGCCTTCATCAGCGTCGTGCTCGTCGGAGGACTGTTCTCCGCGTGCTCCAACCCCAGTCGCCCCAGTGGTGATGCGGATCCCACCAGCACCTCGCACTCGGGCTCTTCACGGAGCTATCGTCACCGCCCGGTCTACGGGGGCGGCGGAGGTGGAGTCGGCAAGTAGTCCCGCCCCCCTCATCGACGACCGCGTGCCCGCCATATGCTTTCGACGGTGGGGGAGTGAGGATGGGGATCTCGCCCCGTTTGTCGGGCATCTGCCAGGTTGCTACCGTGCTCGCGTGAGTGCGGTGAGCCTGTGTTCTGTCAACTACAAGATCAGTGGGGCTGAGCCGAACGCGCTCAACGATCTGTCTACCATGGAGTCGATTCTCCTGACCGCCGCCCAGACAGCGGGACTGACAGCTGTCTCCAGCGCTCACCACCGGTTTGAGCCTCAGGGCCTGAGCGCCGTCATCATTCTGTCCGAGTCGCATATCGCCGCCCACACCTGGCCTGAGTCCGGCGACGGCTACGTGACGCTCACCAGCTGCCGCACACTGACCCCTGCGCAGATCGAGGCCGTGGGGGAGACAGTGCGTCAGCGGCTTCAGGCCCAGCAGGTGGTCAGCTCGGGGATCACACTGTGAGCATCAGAGGTGATCTGAGAGTCGGCGAGACGCTTCAGGGGCTCCTTGAGGAAGAAGAGTCATTCCCTACACCGTCATGGGGCGAGTTGTCCTGAAACGGCGGGATCAGCGAAGCCGGCGCCTCACTCGGTGGGAGCAGTGGCTCCTGGTCGACGACAACAGCGAAGAGCTCTGGCTCGAGATCAATCGAGATACCAGTATGGTTGTTCTTCACGAGCCGGTTCCTATTCAGCCGATGATCGATCCGCTTGCGCTCGAGGTGGGGCAGATCCTACAGCTGAAGGTCAACGGGCGACCGTATTCCGTTGAGGTCAAGGACGTATACCGAGCCAATATTGACCATGAGACAGGAGCCATCCCACATCTGGCAGGGCCAGTGACAGCAACGACATGTGTTGAACTCCGGGTCAAAGGGGCGAGGAAGCCTCTCTCCAGCATCGTGATCGATGAGCATCGCCGTCGGGAGCACGAGGCTTATCGCATCACGACCCTCGCGCCTGAGCAACAGTCCGAGATCTTCGGTCGGCACATGAGTCGACCGTGGTGGGCTCCAGGCGTTGCACGAAGGCTCGGCCGGTGGATGTCCTCGGTAGGCTCTGGACTTCGGGGTGGTTGGAAATCACCTCTATTCTGGATCATTCCGTTTCTCATTCTGATGGCGATCCTTGCGGGGGCTGATGATGACGATTTCAATCCTGCGGAATACGGCTCCGTCTTCCGCAACCGCTCGGTCTACGGCGGCGGGGGAGGCGGCGTCGGAAAATAGCGTGGAGCTCAATCACTCAACCCTGTCGACGGTCACACATGAAGGAGAAGACATGTCGCTCATGACCATCGCTCACCACTCATCGGTCGACCTCAACTGGCAGTCACTGCTCAGTACCGTCGTCTACGCGGTGCTCGGAGTCGTCCTGCTCATGGTGTTCGCGCTGCTGGTCAACCGCATCTTCCGCCTCGACCTCAGGCGCGAGCTCATCGAGGACCAGAACATCGGCCTGGGGCTCGCCTTCGCCGGTACGGCGGTGGCCATCGCCATCATCATCGCGGCTACCATCCTGAGCTGAGCGGCGAGCCATGACCCACGGCCGAATCGGGCGACGCGAGAACGTCGCCCTGTTCACCGCGGCCCTGCTCGCCGCGATCGGCGGCCTCATATACGAGCTCATCCTGGGCACGGCCGCCTCCTACCTCCTGGGCGACTCCGTCCTCAGCTTCAGTCTCGCCACCGGCATCACCCTGTTCGGCATGGGAATCGGCTCGCTGCTGGTCAACCGCTTCCGCGCCGCACCGGCAGTCGTCTTCGGTGTCAGCGAGGTGCTCCTGGGGCTCATCGGCGGAAACTCCGTCCTCCTGCTGTACCTGGCCTTCGGACGCACCCGCCTGCACTGGGTCGTCTTCGGCGGCATCAGTCTGACCATCGGCATCCTCATCGGCCTGGAGATTCCGCTACTGGTGCGGACCTTCGCCGCCTTCGGGCGTCGCTCGACCAGTGAGCTGCTCGGCAAGGTCATGGCCATCGACTACTTCGGCTCACTGGTGGCCTCCCCTGGTCTTCCCCCTGGTACTCCTCCCACAGCTCGGCCTCATGCGTGGGGCCTACCTGGTCGGGGCGCTCAACGTCCTGGTCGCGGTGCTCGTCCTGCTCCAGGTGCGCACGCCTCGCAAGATCCTGTGGGCGGCCACCGCCGCCGTCGTGGCGCTGGTCGGCATGTTCATGGCCGCCAACCGCATTGAGCGCAGTGTGGAGGCACTGACCTACAACGACCCGGTCGTCTACTACCAGCAGACCGCCTACCAGAAGGTCGTCCTCACCGAGTACCAGGACGACCTGCGCATGTACCTCAACGGCCAGCTCCAGTTCTCCAGCCTGGACGAGGCCAGGTACCACGAGACCCTGTCCGCCAGTGCCATGACCTCGGTGAAGGACCCCGCTCACATCCTCGTGCTCGGTGGGGGTGACGGTCTGCTGGCCCGGGAGATCCTGCGCTACCCCAGCGTCAAGGATGTCACCATCGTCGATATCGACCCCGACGTCACCGAGCTGGCGCGAAGCAACCGCCTACTCAAGGACCTCAACAAGGCGTCCCTGTCCGACCCCAGAGTGAAGGTCGTCAACGACGACGCCTTCACCTACGTCAGAGACTCCAAGGCGACCTACGACGTCGTTCTCGTCGACTTGGTCGACCCCTCCAACGAGAAGCTCGCCAAGCTCTACTCCACCGAGTTCTATCGAAACGTCGAAGCGCGGCTGGCACCCGAGGGCGTCATGGTCACCCAGGCCACCTCCACGTTCTTTTCACCCCATGCCTTCTCCACGGTGGCCAGCACCGTTGCCGCCGCCCAACCGGATCGGAAGATTCTGCCCTTCTCGACCAATGTCCCCTCCTTCGGGGAATGGGGCTTCGTGCTGTCCACCAGGACGCCGCAGAACCTCATCAGCCAGTCACTTCCCGAGGGACTGACCTACCAGGACCGGGAGACCCTGGAGTTCATCATGCGAACCAAACCGGCCCGTACCGAGACCATGGAGCCCTCCACCCTCCTGCATCCGCGGATCGTTGAGGTCTACAACCGAGACATGCGGCAGTGGCGCTACTACTGAACCACTCAGGGAGAGGCGGCGAAATCGGCTCGGTCTGAAATTCCGGAGTCGACTTCGCCGCTGCGCTGTTACGTACCGAGTCGGCCGCTTTATCTCATCTCAGGATTCTGATGGTCAGCCAGGCCGCAATCCCGGCGATTACCACACAGCTCATGAGGGACACGATGACCGCCATGCCGATGATGAACAGATAGAGCATTGACGTCAGCGTTGCCAGCCAGATGAGCGCGACACGAGCAGCGCGAGGAAGTGCCGTCGCCAGGCATGCCCCGACTGCGACGATCACCAGCCCGCTGACGGCGAAGCTCATGAAGCCGGGGTCAGTGACGCTGACCGACTCGAGCGTCCCTCCCCAGATGATGATGAGGAGACCGCAGACGGCCAGGCATGCTCCGGTGATGTTTCGTCCGCTCAGCTGCAGCCGGGACGACTTGTCATGGTTCGTTGCTGTCATGTTGTTGTTTTCCTTCCGATGATGAGATGCGCAGTTGTCGCCAAGACGTCTGTCGTTATCTGGTGTTCGCCGAAGCCGCGAGCTCGCGTCCCCAGCTGTGGGCGTCGGTCTTCTCTCCGTCAGCCAGCGGACCCTTGTTCGCCGTGACCACGAAGCTCCTGACCGAGGCCGTCCTCCTGCCCTGATGACGCTGCAGCGCCTTGGCGATCGCCTTGGCCGCTGAACCGCTGAGCCAGCCCTTGGAGATGACCGTGTCGAAGGCGGCAGCGCTGGTGGATGCCGGGATCACCGTGGTCTCCAGCCACCCACCGATCCCGTGGGATGCCTTGCCTGATCCCGCCTGCGCACAGGCCTTGGCCCGCGAGGTCGCAGTCGGCAGCCCCCGGTTGTGGGTGGGGGCTCCCAGCACGAGCAGATCCAGGTCTGCGGGCAGGGCACTCGGAGCCCGGGAGACGTCGATGACCTGAGCGTCGACGCCGCCCTCGATCAGCCCGGTGGAGACGGCTTCGGCGATGGCACGGGTATTGCCGAGTAGGACTCAACAACGATGAATGCCCTGGTCATGGTGTCCTCCTGAAGGCCGGTACCGGAGATGTTGCTGGTGATACGGGTGTCATGAACCCACTGTCGGGTGTGACGCCACGTCGCACGCAAACGGGGTCCGTCGCTCAGAAAGCGGCGGACCCCGTCAGACCGAGGAGATCGGTGGGTGGGGGGAGAGAGACGAGTCAAGGCGACGAATGACGTCGCCGCGTTCGTCTCAGAGCTGGGAGGCGTCGACGGCGAAGGTGTTGCAGGCCTGTACCGAGCCGGAGTTCATCCCGGTGGTGAACCAGCGCACGCGCTGCTCGGAGGAACCGTGGGTCCACGTGTCGGAGTCGACGTGCCCCTTGGCCCGCTCCTGGATGTGGTCGTCGCCCACGGCCTCGGCCGCACCCAGCGCGCCTTTGATCTCCTCACTGCTGGGGCGGTTGAGGAAGGGCTTGCCGGTGTCCGGGTCGGGGGTGGAGGAGGCATGGTTGACCCAGATCCCCGCGTAGCAGTCCGCCTGGAGCTCCAGTCGCACCGAGTCGGAGGTCGCGCCGCTGCCCGAGCGGTCGGCCTTGGCCATCTGCCCGGTCAGGTGCTGGATGTGGTGGCCGAACTCATGGGCCACGATGTACTCCTCCGCCAGGGGCGTGTCAGTGGCCCCCAGGGACCTCTCCATCTCGGAGAAGAAGCTCATGTCCAGATAGACCGTCTGGTCCCCTGAGCAGTAGAAGGGCCCCACCGCCGAGGAGGCGTTACCGCAGGCCGAGGAGATCTGGGTGCCGTCCCACAGGACGAACTCGGGCTTGGCGTACTTGAGCCCCGCCTGGGAGGGCAGCTGCTCGGTCCACACCGCGTCGAGGGACTCGGCGGTGGCCACCATGCGGCACTGGGTGTACTTGTTGGCGCTGTCCCCGCTGGTGCACACGGAGGTGTCGATCGATGAGGCTGTCGACGTCGTCGTCCCGGTCTGCTGCTGCGCGCCCAGCATGGAGGTCAGGTCCACCCCTGTGAGCTGGGAGAGGAGGACGACGGCGATGACGGTCAGGATCGAGCCGCCACCGATCATGGCGCCCCGGCCTCCGCCGGAACGGGTCTGGACCCGGTTGGGGTCGAGCTGGATATCGCGGTTGAAGGACACTGGCCACCTCTGAGAACACGCCTGCAATGAGGCTCGGACGAAGCCCACGCTACCGTGACACCGCCACAGGCGCGAAGCGGGAACACCGAGGAGAATAAAGGTGGGATCCTGCGCGGTCCCTGTAAGACCAGGTCGGGGTAGCCTGAGGCCGTGCTCTACGACCTGCTGTACAAGACCGTCCTGACCCGTATCGACCCCGAGCTGATTCACGACGTGTGCCTGGACGCGATCGAGGTCACCGGCAAGGTTCCCCTCGTCAGAGACGTGGTGCGCCAGATGTGGGGGCGCAGACCGGCCTTCCCCGTGCCCTCGGCCAACCAGGGCGGCCCCTTCGCCCGGCCCGTGCCCGGCATCCTGGGACTCGCCGCCGGGATGGACAAGGAGGGGCAGGCCGTTGAGGGCCTGGACATGCTCGGTTTCGGTTTCATCGAGGTCGGCACGTTCACCGCACACCCCCAGAGCGGCAACGACAAGCCCCGCATGTGGCGCTATCCGCAGATGCGTGCGGTCCGCAACCGCATGGGCTTCAACAACTCCGGGGCGGACGAGGCCGCCAAGCGGCTGCGCGCCCTGCGCCGTACCCCGCGAGGCCGCTCCATCGTCGTTGGCGCGAACATCGGCAAGACCAAGGTGACCCCGCTTGACGAGGCGGTGGAGGACTACCGCTACTCGGCCGCGGCGGTGGCCCGCTGGGTCGACTACCTCGTCGTCAATGTCTCCAGCCCCAACACCCCCGGGCTGCGCAGCCTGCAGAGCGTTGAGACGTTGCGCCCGATCCTCGAGGCGGTGCGCGAGGCAGCCGACCGCGTCGCGAGGCGGCACGTCCCGCTCCTGGTCAAGATAGCCCCGGACCTGGCTGACGAGGATATCGACGCCGTTGCGCAGATGGTCCTGGACATGGGGCTCGACGGGGTGGTGGCCACCAACACGACCATCGACCACGACCTGGGGGAGGGCGGCCTGTCCGGTGCACCTCTTCTGCCCCGCTCCCTGGAGGTTGTGCGCCGCCTGCGCCGCGGGCTGGGGCAGGAGCCCACGATCATCGGTGTTGGCGGCATCTCCTCCATCATGGACGCCGAGCTCATGCTCGACGCGGGAGCGGACCTGCTTCAGGCCTACACGGCCTTCATCTACAACGGTCCCGCCTGGCCGGGGTCGGATCAACCGGGCCCTGGCCACTGGGTCCCCCGCCCGGGTCACTGGTTGATCCCCGAAGCGACCGGGGCGACGGCACCGGGGCTGACTGGAACGGAAACGGCTCAGGAGGGGTACTGGCCCCGCCTGACCAGGGTGGCGGGACGGCGCCAGCGCCGCAGCATGAAGCAGCGCGACATGATGTAGAAGAAGATCGTCCCCTCGTCCTTGACCCGCTCCTCGCCGAACTTCTCGGTGAGGCGGCGGCGCAGGCGCGCCCAGCACCACACGGCGTCGGCGATCGCCAGCAGCAGGTAGCCGTTCATCGCCAGCACCGTGTAGAAGCTGACAAGCGGGTAGTGGGGCAGGATGCGGCTGAACCCGAAGGAGACGATGAGCAGGACGAAGATGAGGGGCATGAAGAACTCGCCCAGGCTGAAGCGCGCGTCGACGTAGTCACGGATGTAGCGCTTGACCGGCCCCTTCTCCCGGGACGGAAGGTACTTCTCGTCTCCGGTGACCATGGCTTCGTTCTGGCGCTTCCAGGCGGCGTCGCGGGCCGCTCGTGCCTCTCGCTTGGCGGCCTGACGGTCCTTGGGGACCACAGGGGTGCAGGTTCTTGGCCTGCTGGTCCTTGCGCCGGGGCGTGGGGCGCCCCATGCCGACGGGCTTGGGGGAGGGCTCGGCCACGGGCTCCGGCTCAGGGGTCTGGCTGCGCTTCTTGAACAGGCTCACGGTGCACAGACTAACGGCAGCGGCGCGATACCCTGAAAACCATGATCACCGTTGATGCCGTGCGCACCGCCGTGCACACCTCCATGCCCACCATCGTCTCCGACCTGACGGACCTGGTCGCGATCCCTCGGTCTCCGCCTCCAGCCACGATCAGTCCCAGGTCCAGCGCTCCGCCGAGGCCGTGGCTGCGCTCCTGCGTGACAGCGGCCTGGACGCCGAGATCCTCTCGGTGCCCGCTCCCGACGGCACCCCCGGCAGGCCCGCCGTCCTCGCCCACAAGGCCGGCCCCCAGGGCAGCCCGCACGTCCTGCTCTACTCCCACCACGACGTCCAGCCCGTCGGTGACCCGACCGGCTGGGACCAGGCCGACCCCTTCACCGCCGAGCGGCACGGTGAACGGCTGTTCGGCCGCGGGACGGCTGACGACAAGGCCGGCGTCATCACCCACGCCCACGCCCTGCGCATCCTGGCGTCTCTGGCCGAGGGCGAGCTGCCCTGCTCCGTGACGGTCTTCATCGAGGGGAGGAGGGTCGGCAGCCCTCCTTCGAGAACTTCCTGACCACTCACCGCGACCGGCTGGCCTCCGACGTCATCGTCGTGGCCGACTCCTCCAACTGGAAGGTCGGCATCCCGTCCCTGACCACCCTGCTGCGCGGCGTCGTCCAGGTCGACGTCCGCCTCGACATGCTCGACCACGCGCTTCACTCCGGTCAGTACGGTGGCCCCGTGCTGGACGGGGCCACCGCCATGTGCCGTCTGGTCGCCTCCTGCCACGACGACGCCGGTGACGTCGCCGTGGCCGGGCTGGTCAGCCAGTCCCAGGCCGACGCCGACTTCCCCGACTACCCGGAGGCCGACTTCCGTGCCGACGCGGGAGTCCTTGACGGCGTCGAGCTCTCCGGCACCGGCGACCTCACCGCCCGGCTGTGGACCAAGCCCTCCCTGACGCTCATCGGCATGGACGTCACGCCCCTGGACCTGGCCGGCAACGTGCTGACCCCCTCGTGCACGGCACGACTCTCGTTGCGCATCGCTCCCGGGCAGGACCCGGCCGCGGCCCAGGAGGCCCTGGTCGCCCACCTGGAGGAGCACGTGCCCTTTGGGGGCCGTCTGACCGTCACCGGTCGTGAAGCCGGGCCCGCCTTCGACGGCTCCGAGGTCACCCCGGCCTCCGAGGCCGCCCACTGGGCCCTGTCCACCGCCTGGGACACCGAGGCCGTCAACATCGGACAGGGCGGCTCCATCCCCTTCATCGCCACCCTCAAGGAGACCTTCCCCGACGCCCAGGTGCTCGTCACCGGGATCGAGGACCCCGACACCCGGGCTCACAGCGAGAACGAGTCCATGCACCTGGGCGAGCTCGAGCGCATCGTGGTCGCAGAGGCTCTCCTCCTGGCCCGTCTCGGTGACGCCATGGGCTCATGATGGCCAGTGCTCACCGAGACCACTACCGGGGAATGAGCCAGTGAAGGTCCTCCTTGCGCCCGGTGGGATGTGGCCCGAGCCTGCTGGAGTGCCTCTGGTGGGCTCGGGGAACGGCCTCGCCCCGAGCCGCGTTGCCTCCCGCCTGGCGCGCGGTTGGCGGGCGACGCGTCCCCATGACGCCTTGACCCTGCTCCCCATGGCGGACGGCGGACCGGGCTCGGCCCAGGTGATCGCCCCTGAGCGGGTCGCCTCCCGGGAGGCCATTCAAGGACAGGGACCGCTCGGACAGGTCAGAGAGGTCGACCTGGTGCGTCTGACTCCCAGCTCGTCACGATCCGGAAACCGGCACCGAACTGAGGCACGCACCTGGTTCCTGGACGCCGCCCGTCTCCTGGCACTTCCGGCTGATCCCGAAGAAGCGGCTCAGGAGGTCCTTGAGGGCAGCACCTACGGCCTAGGAGGAGTCATCGGCACCGCCCTGAGCCGTACCGGCCCCTCTGACACGCTCCTGGTCGGGATGGCGCGCTCCGCCGTTCACGATGGGGGCCTCGGAGCAATGGATGCGCTCGGGGGCCTGCGAGCGGCCAAGGACCTGTTGGCGCACCGTAGCCTCGGACTCGTTCTGGCCGACGACATCGCCCTGGGAGGCATGAACGGTGCCGGGGCGGCGCTTGCGAGTGTCACCTCCATCAGCCCTGAGCGGGCCCAGGAGCTGGACCGTCGCGCCTGCGCCTGGGCGATGGAAGGCGTCAGCGAGGCCCAGGAGCTCGATCCCGGTGTCGCCGGCGCACGCAGGTCCCTGCCTGTTGTCAGTGCACTCGACGATGTCGGGCTGTCCGCCTCGACGCATGCGGCGGACTCCGCCGGGAGCGCTCGCCTGAGTGTGTCGACCTGGGGAACCGGGGCGGGCGGGGGCAGCGCCCTGGTGCTGCGGGCCCTGGGAGCATGGGCGCGGCCCGGGGCGCGTGTCATGGCGGAGATCATCGGTCTGGGTGATGCCGTCCGCGGTCAGGACCTGGTGGTCGCGGCCTGGGGAGAGCTCTACGACGTTCTGGTCGACGGCGTCGTGGGCGTCGTCGGACAGCAGGCCGCCTCTCAGGCGCTGCCGTGCGTCATGGTGTCCGGGCGCTGCGCCGCGACTCGCGGTGAGCTGGCCGCTGCCGGCGTCACCAACGCCTACGGGCTGCAGAAACCCCACGCCGTCGAGCCCTGGGACGCCGCCGGAACTCACGAGCTGGAGTCACAGCTGACAGACATCGGCTCCCGACTGGCCCGTACGTGGTCGCGCTGACCGGACGGTTCACGTCAGGACGTCGCTGCGTGCTGCCTTGCGCCTCAGTCGATGGGTGCTGCGGCGGTCGAGTCGCGCACGATGAGGTCGGGGGCGAAGAGCATCTCGGTGTCGGCCGGCCGCTCCCCGTTGAGCTGTGCGAGCAGCGTGGAGACGGCCGCCCGGCAGATGGCGTCCACGGGCTGGCGCACCGTGGTCAGCGGCGGGTCGGTCATGGGGATGAGCGGTGAGTCGTCGTAGCCGATGACGGAGACGTCGTGAGGCACTGACCTGCCCGTCTGACGCACCCCGTGGACCACGCCCAGCGCCATGACGTCCGATGAGCACACGATGCCGGTGCAGCCCTGCTCCAGCAGGTGAAGTGCCGCGCTGACACCGCCCTCGTAGGTGTAGAGCGTCTCCACGATCCGCAGCGGCTCCTCGGGCAGTCCCTCGTTCACGGCGTCCTCGTAGCCGGAGCGCTTGCGCTGAGCCGGCACCATGCGCATCGGCCCCATGGCCAGACCGATGCGCTGGTGCCCCAGGGCGATGAGGTGATCCACTGCCACCCGGGTCGCCCGGCGATCATCGGTGGCGAAGCCCGGGGCCTTGATGGTCGGCGCGTTGCCGTTGACCGTCACCAGCGGCACGCCGCGCTCACGCAGGCGCTGGTAGCGGGTGACGTCACCGGTGGTGTCCGCGTGACGTCCGGAGACGAAGATGATGCCGGCGACACCGCGGTCCACGAGCATCTCGATGTACTCGTCCTCGCTGATACCACCGGGGGTCTGGGTGCACAGCAGGGGAGTGTGCCCGGAGGGCGCCAGGAGCTGCTCGATCTGCTGGGCGAACAGGGGGAAGATCGGATTGCTCAGCTCGGGCACGATCAGCCCCATGAGACCGCGGGAGGTCTGGTGCACCGACTCGGGCCGCTCATAGCCCAGGATGTCGAGTGCCGCGAGCACCTGCCGACGGGTCGAGTCCGCCACGTTGGACTTTCCATTGAGCACACGCGAGACGGTGGCGGTGGAGACACCTGCCTGGTCGGCGATGTCGGTGAGAGTGAGTCTCTGTGGCATGAGTGAATCCTATGAGGATCGGTGAAGGTCCAGGGGCCAGTTCACGCGAACCGACAGTGGTTCGTCGTCCAGCCCCAGGCCGCAATCATCGCAGATCAGACGCTGTTCTCGTGAATCATGAACCGACGTCTTGAACATGCTTCGACGCGTGGCACCCGGCTCCACTCGAGGGCCGTCCCTTCGGGGGCGACCGTGCTGGATGGGGATGTGGGGCAGACCCGCCACCGCTCCATCCTCCTCAGAGGACAGGGTGGTTAGGCAACAGTCGTGGCCTCCAGCCATGTCGTCGTCGTCGGAGGCACGAGTGGGCGTCCTCCTCCTGACGCAGGGGCTGGGAGGAAAGAAGAACCTTGGCCTCAGCCGGCAGACTGACGGGCGAGTCAGAGGTATTGACCACGACCAGGACGCCACGCACCAGGAAGGCGAGGGTCTGGGGTGGGCACCACTCCAGACCGGTGACGAGGCCAGGGGAGCGCAGGCCAGGTTGTACTCTTGGCGCACGTGGGCCGCGTGCCGCACGGTCGCAGCCGGAGATCCGAGCTGGGAGGACTGCACCTGCATGTGCTCAGACACCATGTCGGCCAGCTCAAGGGGGGCAGTCGGCTTGTCGGAGTCGGACAGGGCGATCTCATCGCCCTGACGCAGGTAGAGCGAGCCGGGCAGGGCCAGCATCATGGCCTGCAGCGCCAGTCCTCGACGCAGCCGTTCGTCGTGGTCAACGGCGTACCAGCGCTGTCCGTCGCCCGGATCCAGGTGCTCGGAGAGGATATGGGGAGGCAGGAAGCGCCAGGTGGGGGGAGCGCCGAAGCGGTCGTGCTCGTCCAGTGACCGGGTCAGGTGGGACGTGAGCGACTCGGCGCTCCACCGTGTCAGCGTCAGACAGTCGTCGCGCAGGTGATGCACCCAGTCGTCCTGAAGATGATGACGCAGCGACTCCGGGTAGTCGGCGGTCACGTCGGCACCGATGATGCCCTCATCGACGTACTCGGCCAGCTGGCCGTGCAGCATGGCGCAGTAGGTGCTGAGTCGATCCAGCCGGTTCCCGCTGGTGAGCTGGGGAGGCACGATCGTGCCCAGGTCGATCCCGGCCGCACCGGCCTGCAGGTAGGGCCTCCGAGCGCCGCAGCAGGTCGTCAGCGGCGCCTTCGAGGCCGGTGACGAAGCCGGTGGTCTGCTTGGCGTAGGGGACCCGTGATCGGACCGAGCGCCCCGGAGATGCGCACGATGGTACGCAGCTCTTGCTCGCCGGCCTTGTCGATGAACCGACGGATCGAGTCCATCTCGGTGTCGATGTCGAGCAGGCTCGGCCGGATGAGTACTGCATCCATGCCCAGGTAGAGGGCGTGCTCGATGATGGGGGCGGTGCGGTCCAGGTCGGCCGCCCCTAGGGCCGGTGAGGGGATTTCATAGACCAGTGCGTGGCGCCACCACTCTTCCGGACCGTCGTAGGGCCGGTGAACGAGGGTCGTGGTGGTGGTCACGGCAGGTGTCTCCCTTCCGCCGGGCGCGTGCCCAGGGACTTGACGCCCAAGAGGTGATTCATCGATGTGAGGAGGATGCGTGGTGACCACAAGCTGGAGGGATTGGGTACCGGCGCTCCCCAGTAACGGTGTCGGAGGTGTCGGAATGGTGACGTCCATGGTAACCCGCTTCTGCGCTACCTTGTGACTATGTCAGCGCAGCATTCTGGATCCGAGCCTGTGCGTATCGACGGACACGATGCCCTTGGCCTGTCCGGGTACCGGGTGGAGGACGTGGAGCGCTTTGTTCACGAGCAGGCGAAGAATCCCCAACGCACCCCTTTTGAGCGCGACCGGGCCCGGGTCCTGCACTCCTCGGCGCTGCGGCGCCTGGGGGCCAAGACCCAGGTGCTGGGGGCCCGCCGCCGACGACTTCGTGCGTACCCGGCTCACCCACTCCCTGGAAGTGGCGCAGGTGGGGCGCGCCCTGGGGCAGGCGCTGGGATGCGATCCTGATGTCGTCGATACCGCCTGCCTGTCCCACGACCTGGGCCATCCTCCTTACGGACACAACGGTGAGAAGGCGCTCGACGTCGTGGCCCGCCAGATCGGAGGCTTCGAGGGCAATGCCCAGACCTTCCGGATCCTCACCCGGCTGGAGCCCAAGACCCTTGATGAGGCTGGGCGGCCGGTCGGCGTCAATCTCACGCGGGCCAGCCTCGACGCTGTCGCGAAGTACCCCTGGCTCAAGGGGAAGGGACCGGGTGGCCCGAGTGGACGTAGCGCGCGCAAGTACTCCGCCTACGATAGCGACGTCGAGATCTTCGCCTGGATGCGTCAGGGGGCTCCGGAGGGCAGGCGCTGCATCGAGGCGCAGATCATGGACCTGTCCGACGACGTCGGCTACTCCGTCCACGATGTCGAGGACGCGATCGCCCTGGGACGTGTGGACCCGGCCTGCCTGACCGACCCGAACGAGGTCGATGAGCTCCTCGAGGCCACGCGGGCCTGGTACGGCACCGACCTGAGCGCCGACGCCCTCGGGAGCGGCTTTCGAGAGGTTGTCCGACCAGCCCTACTGGATCCGCTCCTACAACGGTTCAGTGGCCGACGCCGCACGCCTGAAGAACCTCACCAGCGAGATCATCGGCCGCTTCGTCTCAGCGGTCGCCGCCGCCACCCGCCAGACCTACGGCAATGGCCCCCTGCCCCGCTACGAGGCCGAGCTCGTCATCCCCGAGGAGACGGCTGCGGAGATCCTCCTCCTCAAGGGCATCGCCGTGCGCTACGTCATGGAGCCCCGGGAGCATGAACCGGTCTACCTGCGTCAGCGCACCCTCATCTTCGACCTCGCCGATGCCCTCATGACCGGCGGTGGGAAGGGGATCGACCCGGTTCTGCTCGACGTCTGGAACCGGGCCGAGAGCGATGATGAGCGCCTGCGGGTGGTCGTCGACCAGATCGCCTCCCCTGACGGATACCTCTGCGCGGGCCTGGCACGCCCGGCTGTGCGGCATGTTCTCCGAGGTCTAGCCGGCGCTCAGTCAAAACCCTGGCGCAGGATGTCGGAGCCCTCGCCTACGATGGCCCTGTGGCGGGACTGATCAGGCGTGAGGACATCGAGGCGGTGCGCGAGCGCGCCAGGCTCGAGGACGTCGTCGGTGAGCACGTGACTCTCAAGAGCGCCGGTGTCGGCTCGCTCAAGGGTCTGTGCCCCTTCCACGACGAACGCACCCCTCCTTCCACGTCCGCCCCCAGCTCGGCTACTGGCACTGCTTCGGCTGCGGTGAGGGCGGTGACGTCATCACCTTCATCGAGAAGATCAATCACCTCGGTTTCGCCGAGGCAGTCGAGTACCTCGCCGACCGTACCGGGGTCCAGCTGCGCTACGAGGGAGGGCGGCGCGGTGCGGCGCGGGGTGGAGCCGGGCACTCGTCAGCGCCTCATGGACGCCAACCGTCTGGCCGAGGCCTGGTTCCGCGAGCAGCTCGCCACCCCGGAGGCCCAGCCGGGGCGGGACTTCCTCACGTCCCGGGGCTTCGACCGCCACGCCGCCGCGCACTTCGGCGTCGGCTACGCGCCGGCCGGGATGGGACAATCTCGCCCGGTATCTGCGCAGTGCCGGCTACACCGAGGCCGAGCTGGTCGACTCCGGCCTGTGCAGCCGGGGCGGGCAGGACGGGCGACGCGTCTACGACCGGTTCCGCGGCCGCCTCATCTGGCCCATCCGAGACGTCACCGGAGCCACTGTCGGCTTCGGGGCGCGCAAGCTCTCGGAGGAGGACCAGGGCCCAAGTACCTCAACACGCCCGAAACCCCTGTCTTCCACAAGAGCCAGGTCCTCTACGGGCTGGACCTGGCCAAAGCGGGAAGTGGCCCGCTCCCACCGGATCGTCGTCGTCGAGGGCTACACCGACGTCATGGCCGCCCACCTGTCCGGGGTGACCACGGCCGTGGCCACGTGCGGGACCGCCTTCGGCGCGGACCACGTGCGGGTGGTGCGCCGTCTCCTAGGAGACGTGGACGACCCCGCAGCGGGAGTCGTCACCGGCCAGGGACGCGAGGCCCGAGGCGGCGAGGTCATCTTCACCTTCGACGGAGACGCAGCCGGACAGAAGGCCGCGCTGCGCGCCTACGCCGAGGACCAGCGCTTCGCCACCCAGACCTTCGTGGCCGTTGACCCCGGAGGCCTGGACCCCTGCGACCTGCGCATGAAGGAGGGGGACACGGGCATCCCGCGCCTGCTGTCCCGACGGGTGCCGCTGTTCGAGTTCGTCATTCGCACCTCCCTGTCCCACCTGGACCTGGACACCTCCGAAGGGCGGGTCCGGGGCCTGCGCTCGGCGGCACCGGTGGTGGCCGGCATCCGAGACCGGGCGCTCAAGCGCGAGTACACCCGACGGCTCGCCGGATGGCTGGGACTACCCGATGCTGAGGTCCACGCCGCAGTCCAGGCCGCAGGGAGGCGAGGGGCACAGCCCAGCGCTGCACGGGGCGGTCAGTGGCCCACCGACGAGACCGCCGGCCCCGATGCTGCGGCCCCCGTGCGGGGGCTGCCGCCGGTGACCGACCCCGTCGAGCAGGCTCGAGCGTGAGGCCCTGGCCGTCATCATCCAGTTCCCGGTGGCAGCCCACCACGCCGGTGCTGACGAGATGGGGGCCGACTCCTTCGGCCAGCTCACCCACCGGGCCGTTTACGAGGCCGTCGCCGCCGCCGGAGGTACTGCGGAGGTGTTGGGGCTGGTCCAGCAGGCGGTGTCCGCAGGCACGGGGGAGCAGGAGGCGCAGCGCCGGGCCACGCTGCGTTGGCTCCAGCAGGTGCGCGACGGCGCCATCGGCCTGGTCGAGGCCGCCATCACCGAGCTCGCCGTGGCGCCCCTGCCACTTCCCACGATCCGGGGACGCGGCACCGAGGTGGACGCCTCCGGGCTGGAACGCTACGCCAAGGGCGTGCTCGGCTCCCTCGCCGTCATGGGTATCAACCGGCGGCTCGTCGAGATGCGCTCACGCCACCGGCGGATGTCGCCGCAGGAGGAGGGCTACCGCGAGCTGTTCTCCCAGATCGCTGCCCTTGAGCAGCGCCGCATGCAGATCAGGCAGGGAGCCTGAGGCAGGCCGGTGGCACACCAGGTGAGCAGGTGCGGGTAGCCTGACGGTCATGTCGATCCTGCGACGTCGTCAAGGTTCATCCACCCGCTCCACCGCCGCACTTCCGCTGGAGATGCGTGAGCAGCTGCGCGAGCCCGCCCTGGGAGCCGTCCCCCTCAATGCGGATGGCTCGGCGTGGGCGGTGGCCACGACCGGATCCCTCGTGGTCTTCAACGGGTGCAGCAGGCCCAAGACCCATTCCTGGGACGAGGTGGAGCAGGGTACCTGGGACGGGCAGGAGCGCGTCTTCATCCTGAGGTGGTCGCAGCAGGATCGCGAGGACCTCGTTCTGAAGGTCCCGGCAGGAGTCCGTAACGGCGACGCCTACGCCTCCGCTGATGCGGCCGCCTTCGCCAAGGCCCTGCGCCAGCGGGTGGAGGCCGCCATCGTCCACAGCGCCGTGACAACGCTTCCCAGCGGCGCCACGGCCACAGCGAGTGTGCGTCGAGGCAGTGACGGTGAGCTCTACTCCGTCACCCGGCCACTGATCTCACAGGTCGATGAGGTGGAGGATTGCCAGGCGCTTCAGGAGCTGGAGGACCGCGTCCGCGAGGGTGTGGGCCTTCCCACACGGTAGGATGTTGTTGGAATAGCAGCGTTTCCTCCGATTCGCCGGATTCGACGTCGCCGCGGGATGTTGCTAAAGTTCACTGCGCGTCAAACGCATTCCTGCGTAGCTCAATGGCAGAGCATCCGACTGTTAATCGGACGGTTGCTGGTTCGAGTCCAGCCGCAGGAGCCACCAGGGAAGTCCTCAGTTGATCGGGCTGGGGGCTTTTCTTTTCGTCTGTGCTTTGGAGTCCATCCGGTCTTCGACGGGTGTCGTCGGTGGTGTGCGAATACCTGATCACGAGACGGGCCGGACATGACCTCGTCGCTTCGGTCATGGGAGGATGCCGCCATGGCATACCGCGACATCCGCATCATTGGCGACCCGGTCCTGCGCACCGAGTGCGACTGGATCACTGACATCGACGACTCCGTCAAGGCCCTGGTTGAGGACCTGCTCGAGACGGTCGATGAGGACGGCCGGGCCGGCCTGGCCGCCAATCAGATCGGGATCGGTCTGCGCGCCTTCTCCTGGAACATCGACGGCGAGATCGGCTACATCCTCAACCCCAGGATCGTCGAGGTGTCCAAGGACGAGTACCAGGACGGGGACGAGGGCTGCTTGTCAGTGCCGGGCCTGTGGTTCCCCACGGAGCGGGCGTGGTACGCCCGGGCCGAGGGTGTGGACCTGGACGGCAGGGAGGTCGTCGTCGAGGGGGAGGAGCTCATGGCCCGCTGCATCCAGCACGAGTGCGACCACCTGGAGGGCCACCTCTACCTCGATCGCCTCGACCGGAAGAACCGGGCCAAGGCGATGAAGGAGCTGCGAGCGCAGGGGCTGTAACGCCCCAGGATGTGGACCGGGTGGGGCAACAGGTGATGAAACCTGTTGCCCCACCCGGTTCTCAGGAGGCGATGCGGCGAGCTCCGCGGGGTGTGCTCCTAGCCGACGCGGTGCAGCCAACGCACGGGAGCACCGGCTCCTGCGTAGCGGAAGGGCTCGAGCTCGTCGTCCCAGGCCTGTCCCAGAGCCAGGTCGAGCTCGCGGCGCATCCTCTCAGGTTCAGCCGCGTAGACGAGCGCAGCCCGGATCCGGTCCTCGGGGACGACGACGTTGCCGTGAACATCCGTCTGGGCGTGGAAGATGCCCAGATCGGGGGTGTGGGACCAGCGGCCGCCGTCGGTGCCGACGCTCGCCTCCTCAGTCACCTCGTAGCGCAGGTTCGCCCAGCCGCGCAGGGCCGACGCAAGACTGGCTCCCGTTCCAGCGGGTCCCACCCAGCTGGTCTCGGCCCGCATCATGCCCCGTGCCGCAGGCTGCTCGGTCCAGTCCAGGTGGACACGTGAACCGAGCACCTCGGCCGCTGCCCACTCGATGTGGGGGCAGAGCGCCCGAGGTGCTGAATGCACGAAAAGTACACCGCGGGTGTAGGCACCGATCATGAGTATCGCCTCCTGGTTGGTTTCGAGATTCGCCTTCCCCAACGGTCTCGACCCACAACCGGGCTCATGTCATGACGTACGCGGCATGCACGGCTTATTGTGCCTGACCGCACCGGCCGGGTCCAGCGCGGTGGGTCACAGGCGAGGTCTCACGGGCACCGCCCGCCCGAGCACGACTACTGGCGGGTGAGGAGCAGAGCGACGTTGTGCCCACCGAAGCCGAAGGAGGTGCTGGCCGCCGCCTCCAGCTGGGGCAGGGCCCGGCCCTGCGGCCCAACGACGTTCAGCCCGAGCCGGGCCAGCTCCGGATCTACTCCGGCTGGCAGCAGCGTGGGCGGGGCCCAACGCTCCTGCAGCGCCATGACGGTCAGCACCGCCTCCAGGCCCCCGGCCCCGCCCAGGAGGTGACCGGTGGCGGACTTCGTGGCGCTGATCGCCGCACTCGGAACCGTCCTGGCCAGGACACCGGCCTCGACGACGTCGCCGGCGGGTGTCGAGGTGGCGTGGGCGTTGACGTGCCCGACGGCGCCGGCATCAAGGCCCGCGCGATCCAGAGCCAGCCGCAGGGCTCGTTCCTGCTCCGCACCCGATGGCTCGGGGCGTGCGACGTCGTAGGCGTCGGCAGTGACCCCGGAGCCCGCCAGCACGGCCAGGACCTGTGCGCCACGGGCCGTGGCGTGCGCGGCTCGCTCCAGGACGAGGAGCCCGGCCCCTTCGCCCAGGACGAAGCCGTCGCGGTCCGGTGCGAAGGGGCGAGAGGCGGTCTGCGGGTCGTCGTTGCGCGTCGACAGGGCCCTCATGGCGCCGAAGGCGGCCACGGTCATCGGGTGAAGGGCCGAATCCGTGCCCCCGGCCACGACGACGTCGGCCCGTCCCAGAGCGATGAGGTCCGCACCGTATGCGATGGCCTCAGCCCCCGAGGCGCAGGCTGAGACCGGAGCGTGGATACCGCCGTGCGCCCCCAGCTCGATCCCGACGGCCGCCGCCGGGGCGTTGGGCATGAGCGCGGGGACCGCTGTCGGCAGCACGCGCCGGGGCCCCTTGTCCCTCAGGGTGTCCCACGCCTCCATGACCGACAGGACCGGGCCCATTCCCGGGGACACGGACACGGCCAGACGCTGCGGGGCGACCTGTGGAGCCTCGGCCTGCTCCCAGGCCTGGCGGGCGGCCAGCAGCGCGCACTGGCTGGCGCGGTCAAGACGGCGCATCTGGCGGGGTGGGAGCATCTCGGCGGGATCGACCGCCAGGGGAGCGCCGATCCGCACGGGCAGCTCATGGTGCTCGACCCACTCGTGCTCAAGGGTGCGAACCGCGCAGGTGCCCTGGTGCAGGGCGCTCCAGGTGGTCTCAACGTCTGCGCCCAGAGGGTTGACGGTCCCCAGGCCGGTGACGACGACGTCGTCAGGGCGGCACTCGGCTTCCGGGCTCATGTCTGTGGTCAGGCCTTCTTGGAGGTCACCAGGTCAACCAGCGCTCCGACGGTGGGCAGGGTCGGGATGAGGGAGTCGTCAAGGGCCACGCCGAAGCGTTCCTCGACCTGGGTGGCGATGGTCAGCAGACCCAGGGAGTCGACGTCGAGATCCTGGGCGAAGGTGGTCTCACGGGTGATGTCCTTGGCGGCGACGCCGGACTCCTCGCTGACGATCTGGGTGATGACGGACTGGACGTCGTCGTTGCTCTGCTCAGCCATGGTGGCTCCTTCTGACGCCGCGACGGAGCATCCAGGATCCGTGACGGCACTGTGGCTCGATGATGGTTGTGGTTCGCCCGCGGCGGCGCCGCAGGTCGGACCATTGTCCCAGATGAGAAGGGGTGCTCCGGAATAGGTGCGTTACCGGGGAGCGAGTCGTGACCGACGTGTTGTCATAGCGCAGCGACCGGACCAGTCCGAATGGGACGGACGGTCCGGTCGCCTAGGAGGGGGACGCGGATGCTCACCACGTCCGCGGCGCCTCAAGCCTCTCGGCTGACAGCCAGTCGGCCCACGATGATCGCCATGTGCAGCATGAGGCCGTCACGGGCGTTTGTTGCGTCCCAACCGACTTGTTCACTGACCCGGCCCAGACGGTAGCGCACCGTATTGGCGTGCACGAACAGGTTTCGGGCGGTGGCTTCCAGGCTCCCGCCCAGGGCCAGGTAGGTGGCCACTGTGCTCTCGAAGGGGTCGCCCATCTCGTGGAGGGGTGCGTGCACCAGATTGAGGATCTGCTCGCCGGCGAGCTCGTCGCCGGCCAGGAGCCGCTCGGGCAGGAGGTCATCGGCGTGAACCGGGTTGGGCGCCTCGGCCCACCCGGGCAGGGCCCGCAGCCCGGCCAGGGCGGAGCGCAGTGAGCGGCCGGCGTGCGAGATTCCCGAGACCACGGGGCCGACGACGGCCGACCCTCCCAGGCCGCCGGCCACCTGCATAGCCGCCTGGTCCACCAGCTGCTCAGCAGTGGCGTCCCGGGAGGAGTGCTTGGATGCCGAACCGGGGGCGGCTGAGCTGTCGCCCAGGACGATGAGGACGGAGTCACCACGTACCGATACCAGGCAGTCACTGGCCAGGTTGCGGCACTCGTGGCGCAACCTGGAGACCCCGAGCGCATCCAGGGTGGTCTTGGCAGCGATGGCCACCACCGGTCCGGTTCCGTTCCAGCCGGCAGTTCCGGCCCGGGTCGCGGCGTCCTCGGGGGCGTCGTGGAGCATCGCGTCGACCGCTACAGATTCCAACCGGGCGTCCCAGGCGCCTCGTGCCTCTGCTGCCCGGGCATACACCTCAGCCGCAGCGAAGCCGACGTCGCGCCCGAAGGTCAGGACGAGGATGCGGACAGTGTCATGATCCTCCTCCGGCACGGCGCGAGGAGCCTCGTCAACAACAACGTCGAGGACGGTGCGCACCAGAGCCAGGGTCTGCTCCAGCGTGATCACGCCGGTCAGGGCGGCAGGGGCCACGGAGAAGATCTGAGAGGGGGCCAACGGGGTCGACGGGTTCTCCGCCGAGTCGACGAACATAGTGACGCCCAGGCGGGCCACCGCTGCGATCTGGTCGCGCGATCCTTCCGGCAGGGTTCGGTAGAAATCATGGGCCGAACTGATGCGGTCCAGTGAGTGTTCAATAATTGTGTCCTGCGCCTGTCGCAGTGCAGACACTCCCGGAGCGCTCAACTCATCCATGCTGTGGATGCTACCGACTGGAATATCGTGGGGACAGTAGGTTCCCGATTGGCGCGGCGTGTGATCCGACACGGGTTTGTCTTGAAAATACGGGGATAACTAAGGATGGTGTGTCGTGCAGGCGGAGTGGATTACACAGGTTACAATAGCGTAACCATTGTGGAAGCCCATGGTATGTGAATCTGCAATGACCTGAGTGTGCGCACTGTGTGCCAGCATAGATGTGCGCACGCAGGCGCCTGGCTAGACAACTCGGAGGCTTAAGATGACGCAGGCAACCCGTACGGAGGAAGATCTTCTTGGTGCACGGGAGGTTCCACTGGAAGCCTATTGGGGAATCCACACGCTACGCGCGATGGAGAACTTCCGGATCTCTGGATCGGTGGTCGGTGATGAAGAGGCCTTTGTTCGTGGCATGGTGCAGGTGAAGAAGGCCTCGGCGTTAGCGAACAGTGATCTGGGAGCTCTTGACCCGGAGGTTGCTGGTGCGATTGTGTGGGCGTGCGACCAGGTGCTGGTTGCTGAGCGCTGCCTTGATCAGTTTCCGGTCGATCAGTTCCAGGGAGGTGCCGGAACCAGCGTCAATATGAATACCAATGAGGTGATTGCCAACCTCGCTCTGGAGTTCCTGGGATATGCCAAGGGTCGCTATGACATCGTCAACCCCAACGATCATGTCAACAAGTCCCAGTCGACGAACGATGCCTACCCGACTGGATTCCGTTTGGGGCTGTTCACTCTTGTCTGCTCGCTCATCGAGGAGCTTGAGCGACTCATCGCCTCCATGCGTGCCAAGGGGGTGGAGCTCGTCAATGTTCTGAAGATGGGGCGTACGCAGCTTCAGGACGCTGTTCCTATGAGCCTGGGGCAGGAGTTCGAGGCCTTCGCCGTTCTGTTGGAGGAGGAGGTCAGTCGGCTTCACAACAACGCCGCTCTGCTTCTGGAGGTGAACCTCGGAGCCACGGCGATCGGCACGGGGCTCAACACCCCGCCGGACTATCAGAGCACTGTCGTCGGGCATCTGCGGGAGATCACCGGTCTGGATGTTCGAGGAGCGCATGATCTGCTGGAAGCCACGAGTGACACAGGTGCCTACGTCTCGATGCATGCGGCGATCAAGCGTCTGGCGGTGAAGCTGTCCAAGATCTGCAACGATCTGCGACTGCTGTCCTCCGGGCCTCGTGCGGGGCTGGGGGAGATCAGGCTGCCTGAGCGTCAGGCAGGATCCTCAATCATGCCGGCTAAGGTCAATCCGGTGATTCCGGAGGTGGTGAACCAGGTCTGCTTCAAGGTCATCGGAAATGACGTCGCACTGACCTTCGCCGCTGAGGCGGGACAGCTCCAGCTCAATGTCATGGAACCGGTGATCGCCCAGGCCATATTCGAGTCGATCAATCTTCTCACCCGTGGGATGTCGACCCTGCGGGAGCTGTGCATTGTGGGGATCGAGGCCAATGAGGAGGTGTGCCGTCGCAATGTCCTGGACTCGATCGGAATCGTTACCTACCTCAACCCGGTGATCGGTCATCACAACGGTGACCTGGTGGGACGTGAGTGCGCCCGTTCAGGACGCAGTGTGCGAGAGGTGGTTCTGGAGATGGGGCTGCTCGAGGAGTCCGTTCTTGATGAGATCCTTAGCCCGGAGAACCTTCTTCGTCCCCATTTCCGTGACTTGAGCGTCTACTCAGATCCGATCCGTCAACTCCGCCGGTTGTGTCGACGGTGACCGACTCGGAGGGATAAGGAGGCTCGGCCTTCCGATTGCACCGTCTCACCGATGTCGGAAGGCCTTGTCCGACTCTGTCGCGACCGCCATCATGAGAAGGAGCGGCAGGAGCGGACGACTGGGGCGTGAACATCCTTGCCGATCATGTTGACGCCTTGTGGATCCACCTTCGCCTGCGGAGGCCTGGAGCGCCAGAAGACGTAATTGAGGTTGTCTCCGTCGTTCGGGCCGAATGTGACTTTATTGGATGCATCGATCCAGATCGTGTTGTCAAAGCCGTGGACGGTGAGTGACTCGATCTCTCCCTCGATGACGACCACGAGATTTTGTGCAGTGATTGTTACGTCTCGTGCCCCAGCCGAGACCTTGACCACCTGATCGGTGGAGAGCCTCGTTGGCGGTGACATTGACCTGGTCGGAGGCGGGCACCACCTTGGTGACCTCGGCCTCTGCCTGGGCTCGGGTGTCCTCCGCGTCGTTGTTGGTCAGGTCGTCATCGTAGTCGCGTATCTCGGAGGACGTGCAGTTCCCGTACTCCAATGGATCAACGGGACCGGTGTCCTCCAGTTTTCCAGTGGGTTCCTCCTCGGCCTCCTCGGCGGCGGCGTCAGTGAGCCTGGTTCGACGGAGACGAGGACGCCCCCGTGGTACCGGTCCAGCCGACTGAGCAGCCAGACAGGGGTCAGCAGGCACGCGGCCATGAAGGAGGCGGAGCGCAGGAGCAGGGAACGGGACAACGGAGGACCCTCATTCGGCAGATATGGTGGTGCCGGTGGAACGCGGAAGACCGCGTTCCACCGGCACCACAATTGGTCAGTGCGTCCAACTATAGCCGCACGGGGCGGGTCAGGACTCCCCGCCCTGGGAGCCGGAGGTGCCTGCGTTGACGTTGGTCAAGTCGTAGCGGGCAATGGCTTGGGCCAGCACGGAGTGGTCGAGGCGTCCCTGCTCCACCAGCGCCTGGAGGGCGCGAACCACCACTGACTGGGCGTCGATGAGGTAGTGGCGCCTGGCGGCGGCACGAGTGTCGGAGAATCCGAAGCCGTCAGCACCCAGGGTGTAGTAGTCACCGGGCACCCAGGCTCGGATCTGGTCAGGGACAAGATGGTCGTAGTCGCTGGTGGCGATGAAGGGACCAGTGCTCTCGGAGAGCTTCTGCGTCAGGTAGGGGACCTGCCGCTGGGCATCGGGAGCCAGGAAGTTGGCCTTCTCCACCTCCAGGGCCTGGCGCCGCAGCTCGTTCCAGCTGGTGACGGACCACGTGGTGGCACGTACGTCCCAGTCCTCGGCCAGGATGCGGCGGGCCTCCTCGATCCAGGGCACTCCGACGCCGGAGGCCAGGAGCTGGACCTCGGGTCCCCTCGCCGTCGGGAGCCGTGCTGATGCGGTGAATACCGCGCAGGATTCCCTCGACGTCGACGTCGTCGGGTTCAGCGGGCTGGTGGATCGGCTCGTTGTAGACGGTCAGGTAGTACATGACGTCCCGGTTGCGGCCCGAGTCCGGTCCGTACCAGCGCTCCAGGGCGTCGCGCACGATGTGCCGTATCTCGTAGGCGTAGGCCGGGTCGTAGCTGATGACGGCGTCGTTGGTGGCCGCGATGATGGGGGAGTGGCCGTCCATGTGCTGGGTGCCCTCACCGGTCAGGGTGGTTCGCCCGGCGGTGGCTCCGATGATGAAGCCGCGGGTCAGCTGGTCGCCTGCGGCCCAGAACTGGTCGCCGGTGCGCTGGAAGCCGAACATCGAGTAGAAGATGTAGACCGGGATCATCGGCTCGCCGTGGGTGGCGTAGCTCGTGCCGGCCACCTGGAACAGGGAGACCGAACCGGCCTCATTGATTCCCGTGTGCATGAGCTGACCGGAGGTGGACTCCCGGTAGGACAGCATCATGTCGGCGTCGACTGGAGTGTAGTTCTGGCCCTGGGTGTTGAAGATCTTCTTGGTGGGGAAGAGCGACTCCAGCCCGAAGGTGCGCGACTCGTCCGGAATGATCGGGACGATGCGCCGGCCCGATGCCCTTGTCCTTGATGAGTTCCTTGAGCAGGCGGACGAAGGCCATCGTGGAGGCGACCTCCTGCTTGCCCGAGCCGCCCTTGAGGATGTCGTAGGTCTTGTCGCTCGGCAGCTCGAGCTCGACGCCGGCATCGCGGCGCTCGGGGACGAAGCCTCCGAGCTGACGGCGGCGGTCCAGCATGTAGAGCAGCGAGGGGTCGTCGTCGGCCGGCCGGTAGTACGGCGGCATCTTCGGGTTGGCCTCGAGCTGCTCATCGGTGATCGGGATGTGGAGCCGGTCCCGCAGGGCCTTGAGGTCGTCCAGCGTCAGCTTCTTCATCTGGTGGGTGGCGTTACGGCCGGCGAAGTGGTCGCCCAGGAGGTAGCCCTTGACCGTGTGCGCCAGGATGACGGTGGGCTGGCCCTTGTGCTCCGTGGCCGCCTTGTAGGCGGCGTACATCTTGCGGTAGTCGTTGCCGCCGCGCTGCAGTGCCCAGATCTCGTCGTCGGTCCAGTCCTTGACGAGCTCGGCGGTGCGCGGGTCGCGGCCGAAGAAGTGCTCGCGGATGTAGGCGCCGTCGTTGGCCTTGAAGGTCTGGTAGTCGCCGTCGAGCGTCTCCATCATGAGGTGCTCGAGCGCGTGGTCCTTGTCCGCGGCGAGGAGCTGGTCCCAGCCACGGCCCCAGATCACCTTGATGACGTTCCAGCCCGCGCCCTTGAAGAAGGCCTCGAGCTCCTGGATGATCTTTCCGTTTCCGCGCACCGGGCCGTCGAGGCGCTGCAGGTTGCAGTTGATGACGAAGGTGAGGTTGTCCAGCTGCTGGCTGGCCGCCAGCTGCAGCATGCCACGCGACTCCGGGCTCGTCCATCTCGCCGTCGCCCAGGAAGGCCCAGGTGTGCTGCTGGGAGGTGTCCTGATGCCGGCGCCCTGAAGGTACTTGTCGAACCAGGCCTGGTAGATCGCCTCGGACGGGCCAAGCCCCATGGAGACGGTGGGGTACTCCCAGAAGTCCTCCATGCGGCGCGGGTGCGGGTAGGAGGGCAGGCCGCGGCCGCCGGCCGGGTGGGACTCCTCCTGGCGGAAGCCGTCCAGGTCCGGCTCATTGAGGCGGCCCTCGATGAAGGCGCGGGCGTAGTTGCCCGGTGAGGCGTGGCCCTGGAAGAAGACGTGGTCGCCGCCGCCGGGGTGGTCCTTGCCGCGGAAGAAGTGGTTGAAGCCGACCTCGTAGAGAGTCGCGGTCGAGGCGTAGGAGGAGATGTGGCCGCCGACCCCGACGCCGGGGCGCTGGGCGCGGGTGACCATGACAGCGGCGTTCCAGCGCAGCCAGCGCCGGTAGGTGCGCTCGGCGCTCTCGTCACCGGGGAAGTAGGGCTCATTGGCGACGTCGATGGTGTTGATGTACGGCGTCGTCATCTCGGTGGGAACCGTGACGTTCTTCTGCCGGGCCTGAGCCAGCATACTGAGCAGGATGTAGCGCGCGCGCTTGGCGCCCTTGTCCGCGATGAGGGCATCGAGGGACTCGTGCCACTCCTTGGTCTCCTCTGGGTCGTTGTCGGTCACCTTCGTCAGGAGGCCGTCAATGAGCGGCGTGGAGTCACTGGTGGGGCTCACGGAATCCTCTTTCCTCGCGTCTGTGCGGTCAGTCCGAGCCTCATTGCGTGCCGTGGCGCCGATGGAGCGTCGGCGTACGCCTGAAGTCAGACCGCTGTGGATGACGGCCCTAATCTACGACCTGCGACGGTGTGAACGCTGCACACGGCGGGAGGAAAGTCCCACCTCACGTATGGTGTGACTCACATGGTAACGGGTTGATCTCGGTGTCGAGGGCTGAGGAGGCATGGGGCCTGAAGCCGGTGGCCGCACCGGAGCCGATCTTCAAAGGAAAGTCCAAGGTAATCTGACATGCGTGTTCACTTGCGCCGCTGGTACCGGGTGCGGTGGGCTAGTGCCCATCGCCCAGCAGCGGGCGAGCGATAGACGGGCGCAGCCCAGAAGGACGGTGTAAGGACGTGGCGAGTACAGCGGGTGGGGCTTTCGGCTTCGCCTCCGGTCTCATCATTCAGGAGTTCGGCTACGACGACGACGTCGACGAGACCTTGCGGCAGGCCGTTGAGGCGGAGACCGGAACCACTCTGGTGGACGAGGACTATGAGGACGTGGCCGACTCGGCCATCGTGTGGTGGCGTGACGACGACGGCGACGTTGACGACCTCACCGACCTCCTCATGGACGCCCAGGCCAACCTCGACGGCGCAGGGCTCATCTGGGTGCTGACGCCCAAGGCGCGTACCACTGGCGCCGTCCAGGCCGCCGAGGTGGAGGAGGCTGCTGCGACAGCCGGCATGCATGCGACCTCCGCCGCCTCCATGGGGCAGCACTGGAGCGGTATCAGGGTCTCCAGCCGAGGGCGCTGAGTCGCTCCAGTGGTCGACCTGCGTACTGTGCCGCCGGATGCGGAGATGATTGGTGGCTTTCCCGGCGGAGGCGGTAAAGTCTCCTCCGGCTGAGGCGGCTTGCGCCGTCAGTCGCATGTGCGGGCACCGGTAGCCTGGGGGATGTCTGCACCTGGACCTGTAGCTCAGTTGGCAGAGCAACGCGTTTACACCGCGTCGGTCGTCGGTTCGAGTCCGGCCGGGTCCACCAAGGCGTGACCTCTGTTGCCCGCGCGCCCGCAGTGGCCTCAGGTCCCACCTCGCGAGTGGAGACGCCGAGCCAGGCCGGCGACGGCGTCGACGAGATCCGTGACTCCGGGGTCTTCGACTGGGAAATGGCCGCACTCGCGCAGCACCACCAGCTCGGCCGGACCTGCGGCACGCGACAGTACTCGGGCGCTGAGCTCGATCGGCGTCCACGCGTCCCGACCGGGGTGCAGCAGCGTCACCGGCGTGCGATTGCGTTCGGGCGGGGTGTGCGCGAACCGCAGGTAAGAGGCGAGGAACCCCAGGGGGACCCTGGCGGCGCCCCCACGCGGGTCGATGGCGCACAGGCGAGACAGTGCGCGGTCGCGGCTCATCCGCCGCAGGTTCGCCACTGCGTTCATCGGCACCATGGTGCGCGCCAGTCCTCCGCGTGCGAGTGCCGACAACGGCCCGCCCAGGACGCCCAGTGCTGCCGCACGCGTCATGTGTGTCCGGGCGCGCCAGTCACCCGGGTCGAGCAGACACGTGGCGGCCACCGCCGCCACGTGCGGCGAGCGGGCCGCCACCTCGTAGGCGAGAAGGCCGCCGATGCTGGCGCCCAGAAGCACCAGCGGACGGTGGTCGTGCTCGGCCTCGACGAGGTCAACGAGGAGGTCGATCCAGGTGTCGTAGCGCACGGCCGTGGGATCCGGTGACGTCGTGCGTCCGTACAGAGGCAGGTCGACGGCGCTGACGTCGATGCCGCGTGAGGCCACCAGTGCGGCAATCGGCCACAGCGCTCCACTGTGCCCACCAGCTCCGTGGACGAGCAGCACCCGGGCCGGCGCCCCGGGGTCGGGGGCACGTGCGATGTGCGCACGGTGGCCGTGCCACCGCCACCACGTCGACTCGGGTACCAGGGAGGCCGCGCGCCGGTGGTGCTGAGGCAGGAAGGATACGTACGGATTGGCCGGCATACGTTGATGCTAACCGCGGTGCCCGCGCTTCACCGCAATGAGTTCACGAAGCCGTCCCAGCCCTCCTGCCTTGCATCACCCTGAAGCGGGCGCATGAGGAACCCGGCACGCCCTGCTGGTCGAGGATGATCACGTCCTCCTTCTGTGCTGGCTTGAGGCAGCTGTGATGCTGTTGGAGGCATCGAGGTGGGGGAGTGGCTATGGTGGTCATGGCAACGGAGGAAAAGAGGGCCGCCACAAGCGCCCTATTCAATTCTTTATCCGTGTGGTACTTCTGTCAATCAGCCAGAGGAGACGCAATGAGTGACGAGCAGGCAGGAAACCCGATAGAGCTGTCCGATGCGCTGTCGGAGAATAAGGCGGCGGAGAGGATATTCGCAGCTCTGCCCCCATCGCACCGGAACGAGTACCTGCGCTGGATCAGTGAGGCGAAACGCGCCGAGACTCGCCGTCGTCGGGCCATCAAAGCAGCAGAGATGATGGTTGATAAGCACGGTAGACCTGGTCCTGGATGAGTTCCTAGCCGGCTCTTATTTAAGGTGATGGGCCGACGGAGCCCGCTGCCTCGTGGCGGATCGTCTTGACGTGATGCCTCAGGCGCGCTTGGTGAACCGGTGGTGCTGCTCGGCGTGGATGCTGAAGTGCTGAGGGCGATGCTGCCCGCGGAGAATGGCCTGATCGTCGACCCAGCGCTCCCACTGCGTGGCGCGCTTCCGCTCGCCGGCACCCAGTGGTTTAGCCATGCCGGTGTCGAGCAGATCATCGAGGATCAGGAACGAGGGCTCGGGGGTGGCTACCTTCCAGTCGACGATCCCCCATGGACCGTCTGGGCTGAGGAGAACCAGTGAGCGGTTGAGATCGTGCAGGTCGTTGAAGTGCTCGTCCTTGCCGCTCTCGGAGCTCCAGTACCAGCGTGCCAGCCGGAATGACTCCGACACCTGCGTCCAGCTCCGGTAGCGCTCTCGCAACGCACGATCCAGGACCGCGAGCGTGTCCCAGGTCTCGTCCTCAGTCAGCCAGCCCATCGCGAATCCGCAGCGTGTCAGCATGGCGGCACGGACCAGGTCCCAGGCGGCGAAGTCCACGTTTCGGATGTCCCGGTCGTTGTTGAGCATGCGCTCGAGGCGCCACAACGTCTTTGCTGCGTCCGAGGACGAGTCGGCAGTATCCCACAGCTCGTGGCGCTCGGCCTCCGCCAGGGAGGTGCTGACCCAGCGAGCACGCTCCGCATCGAAGCCGGTGCGGTGGCCTGAGGTGATAAGCCAGTAGATCCGAGCGAGGAGATCGGTGCGGGAGCATACTCCCCAGTCGAGGGAGAGCATGGTGCGGGTGCCATCGAGATCGGAGCAGATGAGACGGTCCCACGGGTCCCGGCTGCACAGGGAGTACGGCGCACAGATCGCCAGGAGCCGTTCATGCGGGCCGGTGGTGAACTCATCGGGCTTGGACTCTCTGACAGGCCGATGGTGCTCAGTGAGCTCATTCCATGTGGACTCCTCACCCCGATGCGGGGCGGAGGAGGCCCTGTCGCTGCGCAGACGTATTCTCTGATGGATTGACCTGAAGATCTCGGTGGTAGCGATTACTCCAAAAACTACTAGCGCGACGGAAAGGAGCAGAGTCTGCAAGGGCATAAAGAGAATTGTGCAGCATGTGAACAGATGAGCGCCAAATTGTTGCACAGAGGTGATGCGGATTCATTGAGTTGAATGCCTGTATATTTACAGGCGGTTGATCAGTTTTTCGAGGCGCTTCATTCCTTCATGCAGCTCGTCACGGGAGGCCGCGTAGGACAGCCGTACGTGGGAGCGAGCCGTGGTCGTGGAGAAGTCCTGTCCCGGAGTGAGGGCCACATGCGCCTCCTCCAGGGCACGGTGGCAGAAGGTCTGGGCGTCGAGCCCCGTGGAGGAGACGTCGAAGTAGACGTAGAAGGCGCCGTCGGGCAGGACCGGAACAGGTAGGCCGATGCGTTGCAGCCCGTTGAGCACAATGCTCCTGCGGGCAAGCAGCTCCTGCCGGCGGTCCTCGCATACTGAGATGGATTCGGGGGAGAAGACCGCCAGCGCAGCTTGCTGAATAGGCGTCGAAGCGCACAGGAAGTAGTTGACAGCCAGGTTCTCTGCGGGTTGCACCAGCTCCTCGGGAAGGATCGCCCAGCCCAGGCGCCAGCCCGTCATCCCGAAGTACTTGGAGAAGGAGTTGATGACGATTGCCTCGGGATCGGTCTCCAGGACGCTGTGCGCCGGCGTGCCGTCATCATCTGGATCGGCCAGACCCAGGTAGATCTCGTCGACGATCCGCCAGGCGCTGCGTTCACGGGCCAGCGCGCAGATCGATGCCAGCTCCTCGAAGGGGATCGATGTGCCCGTGGGGTTGGACGGTGTCGCCAGCATCACCGCGCTCGTCTGCGGAGTCCACGCCGCCTCGGCTGAGGCTCGGTCCATCTGGTAACGGCTGGCAGGACTGGTGGGCGTCAGAATGATCCGACCGCCATAGGTCTCCACGAGCTGCCGGTTGCAGGGGTAGGACGGATCTGCGATGACGACGTCGTCGCCGGGCTGTGTGGTGGTGGCAGCCACTAGCAGGAGTGCCGACGACGCGCCGGTGGTCACGACGATCCGGGCTGGATCGACCTCGACTCCGTGCCTGTCCCGGTAGAAGCCCGCAATGGCCTCGCGCAGTGCGAGCAGGCCCAGGGCGGGGGAGTAGGGAAGTGGTCGGCCATCCATGACACGGCACATCTCCTCGCGGACAGCGGGAGGGGCGCCGAAGTCGGGCTCACCCAGGCTGAGCTTGGAGATCGAGTGGCCCTCCGCCTGGAGGATTCCAGCGCGTTCGCCAATGCTCATCGCGTGGAAGGGCTGAGCGGCTTTGGCCCGGTTGGCGATCTTCATGACGGCTCCTTGACTCGGGGGCGGACAGAACCAGTGTCCACCTTCCCACAGTGGGAGGGCAAAGGTCTCGTGAAGGAACAGCGACGTTTCGGGAACTGGTAGTGAGGGTTTGTATAGCGATGCTGTGGTGCGCTTCAGCAAGCTCGACACAAACAACTGGAAGCCCCTGCTCGCCTTCCGCAAGCGTCTCATCGCAGGTGAGGTGGCTCCGGAACCGAGCACGGCTAGCGTAGCGCCTGCGGCGGCTAGCGAGACCACGACGGCCCCGCGGCATCCGCAACGCGGCCTGCCGTCCGGTCAGCGCGGCGAAGAAGCAGCAGATCCTCGATCTGTCCTGCACGGCCATGTCTGTCAGTCAGATCGCTGCCGAGGTCGGCGTCGCAGAGACCACCGTCCGCGCCACCCTGCCGCCAGGCCACGCAACCGCTCCCGTCGCAGGCGACGCTTCACCAGCGATGACCTCCAGCGCGCTCAGCAGCTCCACGCCCAGGGCCGCACCTACATCGAGATCGGGCTGGAGCTTGGCTTCGGGCGGGACACCGTCAAGAAGCATCTGGCGACGCAGATGTAAAGTAGCCAGAACGACACCGTGATGTTAGTGCAACGCCTCCAACGTCCATCCGGTCTATTCACGCGCGGCATATCTTTCTGCACCCGCACTCCCCACACCGCCCATACACCGTCATGCTCGGTGCGAGTCGCGTGCGCTGGCGCAGGGCATGCTGTGTGATGGCATGCCCGCAGGTGCACAGTGGTACTGGGCGAGGCACTGTGGTGGCGGCTGGACTCGTGTCTTCTTGCCAAGCAGGACGCTGCCGTCGCCAGGAGGACGTACGGAACCAAGGGGAGTGGTCCGCCTGGCCGATCCTTCTTGAGCCACTCGTAGTACCTCCTGGTGATACCTCGCCGGCTTTCAAGTTCATAGTCAGGGAGTTCTCTATCGAGCGGACGTGGCTGCGGTACGAGCAGTGGCAGGGTGACGGCCCGGCTCGATAGTTTGGTCGATTGTCGCCCACACGGTGGAGATAGCGAGCGCCTTTCGGAGATCACCCTTGGAGTTGATGCGTTTGGTGCAGACAGACCAACTTGGCCGCAGGTGTGCGGGCATGGCACCGACTCGGCTGATGTAGTGCTCAACGGGGCCGTAGTTGGTGATGTGAACGCAGCAGCCTGGGTCGCCGATGGCAGGCTCAAGGCCTAGCCGGAGTCCTTTTGGCCGGCGAAGTTCCTTCACCACCTTCCGTATGCCTGCCACCAAAGAGGCTAACGCAGTCAAGCCGCCGATGATCGTAGTCAAAATAGTAATCGTACTTAGTGCCATGATTCTGTTCGATATGTGAATATGTTCAGCAACGATACTTAATCTTCAGACAACGCCAGGTGTGGGCCGCTACAACCCTGCAGATCGCAGTTTCCCGGCATAGACATAGCAGATTGAGGCCGACTTTCTTCGGCCGGCACACCATTCCTTATCTCGTCCCTCATTTGTCCTTCATCATAATATTCTCGAGTTCGACGCGAGCTTGATCTGAAAGTTCCTTGATTTTAAGAATTTCAACATAGTCCAGATTGTCGAGTTCATTATCTTGCGAAAACGATATAAGATGTTTGCTGAGCATAAGTAGTTCCCTCGCAATATCGCGACTAAAACCGACTTCCTGCAGTTCAATAGCCTTCCGATCAGTAGTTCCATATTCTACGAGAGTTGCCACGTTGATGCCGGAAGCATTTGGTCCAAGTATCATCTCGCTGAGATCATAATAGTTTTGGAGGTAGCCAACTATACGAAACCGTAGACCATTCTCAATATCCGTGAGTGTTTTCTCAATGAGGATATTGATATGTCTTGGACTGTTCTTATCGAAAGGTTCGGTTATTAGGTATCGAGATTTAGAATAGTCACGATAGGTGATCTCACCAAGTTGAGTATAATAAGAAATGGCACGAGCTATAATCTGACTAATCGGATAACCTCGAACCCAATTGCGCATAAGAATGGCCCAATACTTGAGTCGCGCTTCCCAGCTTTCTTTATTTGCACGCTTTGGCATCAGTGGATCTAGCTCCCCGAGACTCCCGTGACCCTGCCAGTCGTACAGATCACTGAGTATTTTTAAAGCAGTGAGATAAGTATCGACACTATCGAGGGCGCTTTGTCGTTAGCGATTAACGGCGAAGATAATTCGTTACGAAGATGCTTCAATACTCGTTCTTGATACTGTGGAAGGATACCTGGTGAACGCCGAAGCGCGTCCGGTGGCACTTCAATTGATTTAGTTTTACTAGAAAGTAGCTCGCTTGCACCTGAAATTTTTCTAGGAAATGGCCATGTAATAGTGTCTGCTGCCCGTCAATTTCGTGTAGCATCAAGATGGAGGCATAATGTTCTGCAAGCTGTCGTCGTGACTCTGACGCACTATCGGGTAGAGATTCACCTTTGAGAATACGCTCAATATCGGTATACTCTTTCTTGCGCCGCTTACTCGGCTTGACTAAGAAACTAGTTGCACGAATGGACCTCGATCCGGATACAAGTTCTCTAGTCGTTCTTTCCCATTGGCTCTTACCATTCCTGATACAGACAACATTACCTGAGAAATCATAGGTAAGTCGACCAGCGCGGCCTGCTAAGTTGTTGAAGTCAATCTCAGAAAAGTGCTTTCCCCCTTGCTTATCGTTGGTAATGAAAATGTTCTTCGCAGGTAGATTTACCCCTTCGAGAAGTGTGGACGTACACACTACGAACTGGATGGGCGATTTTGGGTCAGCGAATATACGCTCGACACCTTCACGTATCTCTTGAGGCATTTTACCATGGTGAAATGCGACACCGTGACGCAAAGTATTTGCAAGGTAGTAGTCCTTATGAATGTATTCTTTCACGTCATGGATTAGTGTGTCGATTTGAACATCATCTACCACATTCTTGCGAGCCGATAGTTTCATCGCAAATTCTGCGGACTTCAGTGATCCATTGATGTAGATGATAGACTTGCTGTTTCCGCTCCTTGCGAGAACGACATCAATAATATCATCTTGGACTGGAGGCACGTCGAGTTCAGACAGTGTTCGCCGCGTAGCAGAAATATAGTACTGTTTTCGATCGACGAGATCAATAAAGTAGCGCTGCTGAGCGACTGCCCGCTCCTGAGCTGCCATTGAGCCGTTGGTCGCTTTACCGAATAATTGAAGGAATATGTCGGGATTATCCAAGCTGGCGAAGCGAAAATGAGTTTAGTGGCAAACCTTCGTATTACTTCCAAGGTGGCGTGATAATAAAGCGAACTTCTTGTGTCATTTTCAGCAATTATCTTCTGTGCCTCGTCAATGATAAGGTAGCTAATGTCTCGTACAGGGTTGGCCAAGTAACGGAGTAGTCGTTCAGGTGTAAATACAAAGATTGTCCGCTTAAACTTACGGCGGAGGAATTTAGGTAGCGACGGGTATACTGCTACATTCACTTCTGGTACGTCGCTAAGGAGCTGTCTGAGATCTGCCGCCGTCTGCGTGATAAGAGCCTTTGTCGGCACAAGAACAACAACACAGTGATCATCTAAGTTATCATGGCGAGCAAGATCGTATAATTTGTCTTTGATGATAAACGATTTTCCGAGCGATGTTGGCCCAGAAAAGCTAAAGAAACCTTCATTGAGCATTTTCTCTTTAATTGCATACTGTGCATCAGTAAAGATTCCATCGCCCTTACTTGTCCGCTGGATGACTTCTTTTGCGACGCGAGTTATGCCGCGAGAGAAAGGCAGAGCATACTCGCTCTCTTCGCCATTCTTCTGAAGCGTCTTTATGGCCGGAAAAATTGCCGAGTTGCACAAGAATTGCCTCAGTTACGGCGAGAAGTCTACTTCGTTGACTTTGTTCAAATTGATGAGTGGAGTCATACTCTCGAAGCAGGGGCAACGATCAGGGTAAGCGAGTTGCCGATAATCTGGCTCATCAGAATGAGATAACACATCAGCGTAGCGAAGAAGACCATTTGGTTCGTCAGCGCCAATTGCTGACGAAGATCGGCCTATCAGGAATGTTTCAGCGACCGCCTGTTGAGTATACTAAGCCCGGAAGTAAAGTCTTTGCGGTTGACGATGATGTCGCCAAGCAGATCTGCTGCTATACGTTTATTCATTCTATTTTCCTGAACTCAACTCACGATTTATTGCTTAATCTCGAAGCAATATCGTATCGCGCTTCTTTGATTCCCCGCACAGTGCCGTTAACGTTCTCTTTCAGAAAAGGAAGTGCATATATGTGAAAATGATGTCCACCTAGACCTCTATTTCGTATTTCGTCTTCGATTGTATGCAGTTCGCTTGAAATTTTATCGTCTGCAGTTTGACGAAAGTCGTTTTCAATCTGTGTAGCATCGCGGCTTTCAAATGGATAGCTTGTTACATCTATCTCGAAGCCAATAAATACGCCAAAAGCATTTGACTTTTTAATTTTTGATGCACTTGAGGGCTGGGGCAATAGGATTGAAGCAAGCAACTCTGCTTTGTCGGGATCAAGAGTTTCCTTTAGAAGTTCTGATTCTGCCAACCATGTATCGAATTTAAATCGATCTTGCTTAATATTGCCTATCGAGTCAAATGCCGACCTGATTCCCTGTTTGATGTCCGCATACATTTTTGATTCACCAAAGATGAGTTGGTAATCATTTGGCGCTGTTTCAAGCAGGTGTATTCCATCTGATCCATACACATAATGTTTTGGTGATGTCTTGAGTTCCATTTTGGAAAGTATCTTTGGTGCTTTGAGATGCCCTTCTAAAAACGAATATAGAAGCAGCTCGCCACCCTCCCCGGCGTTGGAGTCCGGAGTTTTGAATTGGCTTTGTGCTTTCGTTACAAATTCGACGGTGCGACTTTTATCGTCCCATAACTTGTCAAGATTATTTCTTGAATATACGTACCCAAGCATGCTGTTCGTCATTTCTTTGAACAGCTGTTCCAAAACAAAACTTCCATCTTCGATTCGAAGGACGTGAAGGTGTAAATTAGATTTTACGTTAATACTGAAGTCTGTCGGATCATAAAACAAGCCAAGAAAGCGATCTCGGTTTAGGAGTGAGAGTGGAAGGGGATTGTTCGTCATCGAGTTTATTATCTCCAAAGAGATTGTAGCATAATTTGCTGTACGGAAATATTCTTAGATGCACGCCCTCGTTTTGAGCGTGCGATGCTACTTACCTGTAACTACGCACCTTCTTCCATACAACCGAACCAAGCGCCTCCACTGAGTCGGCCAGCACGACTGTGTGCGACCGCAGCATCAGCGCAATTACTTTGTCAGTATCCCATCGAGGGGTGCTGGCAGCGGTGGGCGGAGGGTCACGGTTGCGTTGCACTGTAGCGGCTGTGACAGTAGCGCCCTTCAGAAGCGAAACTCGCTCCCCATCCACCACAACCCCGCTTTCCCAACTCCTTCAACCCTGTACTACTTCTGCAGGAGCGTCAGAGGCTCCACCCCAATCTGCTCCGCCATCTTCTCTAGGCTCTTGAGGGTGAGGTTGCGTTCGCCGCGCTCCACTCCGCCCATGTAAGTGCGGTGGACGCCAAGAACGTCTGCGAAGGCTTCTTGGCTCAGGCCTCTCTCTCCAGCCGGTAGGCACGCAGGTTCCTGCCCACCGTCTTCTGGAGATCACCAACAGCCACGTCTCTCAGCCTGGCCATCTGCTACTTGAAGGTCTACAGACTGATGAGTAGCATCAAGCCGAGCGAGCGGCAGACGATGCGCGGTAGCAGAGGGGAGGAACGCCATGGCCATCACCCTCCAGGCGCTGGCCGAGGCCCACATCCCCACCGTTCTCGAGGCGTGCGCGGACTGGCGAGACCTGGCGCAGTATGGCCCGCCGTACTGGCGGTCGAGGAGCAGCGCGGAGCTGCGCCGCAAGATCGCGGACACGGCTGGCCCGCAGCCTGCTACGTCCTACAGCTTCGTGCTGGTGGATAGCGATGGGCGGCTGGTCGGCGAGGCCTCGATCCACGCCGTCGATTGGCGCAGCCGCGTTGCCCAGGTGGGCATCTGCATCTGGCGGTCGAGCGATCGAGGCCAGGGCTGTGGTGCGGCGGGCAGCCGGGCTGTCATCGACTGGGCGGTTGGCCGCTGGGGCTGCGTCGCCTGGAAGCGTGGGATTGTGGAGGGCAACGCTGCTTCGCTCGGCCTCTTCCGCAGTCTCGGCTTCGTCGAGGAAGGCCGGCTGACGCAGCGCTACTTGGTGGGTGGCCGGCACATGGACATGCTGGTGCTGGCGCGCATCATTGGAGCGTGAGGAGATGATCGCGGGGGAGTGGATGGTCGGCGGCGGCCAGCTGCTCCCTGTTCCCCTGCTTTTTCATCTCCATCGCTGTTCTCCGTTGGCTGCTGCCGCTGGTCTGGCTTTCGTGCCTCGCGCTGCGGTTGGCTGAGGTCGTGCAAGCAGACGGTGCTTGGGGGAGAGGAGGCAACGTGCGATCTGAGCAGCCAGCAGGTGGAGCCGAGCGCTGCCCTGCGTGGTGCGTCGTCGACCATGATGTGGCGAGCGATGAGCTCGATGACGTCGTCCACGAGAGTGCTCATCTCCCCGTGGCGGGCGTCGTCCCCCAGCGCGGGCCCGGTGGCGACGGTCGGCCCGAGCGACTGGCTGTGCCAACCGAGCTCTACCTGGTGCGCTACCAGTACGCCAGCGAAGCGGACGAGTGGCTCTACCTCGGCGACGGGCACCACGGGCTGGATGTCAGCCCCGAGACGGCGCAGCGGCTGAGACGGGCGATTGGCCGGCTGGTGGGCACTAAAGCCGAGCTTCGTTGAGTTCGCGCCAGCGGTACCTACGCTCCCTGCTGCCCCAGCTCCCGGGCAAGCGGGCTTTCACCGAAAACGGAGGCGACGATCGAGGTCGCGGTAGTGGCTGTCTTGCGTGGTGAAGACGCTCTCATGCATCGTGTCGCGCACGCCGGCGTCGACGACCATCTTGCGGTTGATGCGTGCAATGTCGTGCTGGATACTCGCCTGCACCGCTTTCATATCGGTGAAGTCCTCTTCCACCTTAGCAGCCTGCTCTTCCACCATGTGTTGTAAATCTTCCTGTATCTTGACGATGGTCTTCTGCGCATTGATGATGTGGCCTTGCTTCTCGTTCAGCTCGTCGTATTTGGTGGCCAGATCATCCTGGCCTGCCTGCAACTTGTCGAGACGTCCATCGATCTCGTTGAATTTCTCGGTTACAGTTGTTGCGAGTGCTGCAATTTGCTGTGAGAGTTCTTCATTTGTCATACTTCTATTTAAACACAAAGCGGGCGTGCAAACAATGTCGGGGCGCTTATTTCTATCGCATTCAAAACCGGCTCTGACCTGCGCAAATGCAGGGGGTTGCTGTATGTGTGGTGCCCTTCTGTCGACATCCTTTGCAGATGGATTGTCTATGGTATATCACCCTGCTGCTCGACTTGTCTGTGCACCACTTGCAGTACTCAGATAATACTGCTCGCGTTTGCTCTTTGTGTCCGTATTTTTGCTATACTATATCTATTCATGGCCAGCAAGGATGTACTGCCACTGTATCGTCGGCTGCTCAAGACCAAAGCAGCGTTGCTGGCCGTCTCCTTCACCTTGATCGGTATTCTGCTCATCATGCTCAATGCCTGGCTGGCGACGCTGAGCCTGGGCGACTGGAGCTGGCTGCATCATCTGCCGCTGGATGAGGTCGGTGGCCCACTGCTTGGGGCTGGTCTGGTCTCCACCATCCTGGACTACTCCTACCGGCGCGACCAAGAGGACGTCGCCATTCAGCGCACCCAGCAGGCCATCGTCGACCTGTCGCCGGCCAAGCTGTGGAGCGTCCTGTGCGAGGGCCTTGCCCGCCACCCCGCAGAGCTGGCTCGCCTGACCACACCCAAGCGGCTCGACGACGCAGCGGCAGCCATCATGGCGCAGCGCCTGGGCGATGCGCAGTTCGCTCGGGAGATCTATGCCGACATCCGCGACCAAGCCATCCGCGCCGCCGAGCGGTGGTACGACGTCGAGGCGCGCGTTCGGCTCTCTACTGCAGTAGAGAGGAGTACCGCAGGTACTCCTCTGCTCGACGTCACGGTGGAGTGGGAGTACACCACCGTGCCCAGTGGTAGTGAGCGCCGCTTCGCCTGCGTATCCGATCGGGCGGCGTACAACGCACTGCGCGGCGACATCCCCGCTACCTCCACCTGGTTCATGGCACCACGCCCTGGCATGGACGCACGCCGCCAGGAGTCCTACGAGTTGCTCGAGTTAACCATCGATGGCCGGCCACAGCCGATCCGCCGCACCGTCCAGGCAACTGGCCAGACCTATCGCGTCCAGCTGGACGACGCGGCACAGAGCGGTGAGCCAGTGCGGATCCGGCAGCTACTCCGTGTTGTCACCCCATCGTGGGGCCACCGTCTCTTCGTGGAGTTGCCCCAGCCTGCTCGTGGGCTCTCGCTCCGTGTCGACTACACAGATACCGGCATCGCCGAGATGATGATCACCGACACCGTTGCGGCCACGCAGGTAGCACGGGTGCATCGTTCGCCAAAGGCTGTCAACAGCCGCGTCGTATCGCTCGACATGCCTGGCTGGCTGCTGGCCAAGGCTGGTTTCGCAGTGACTTGGATGCTCGAATCAGAACTGCCCCACGACGCCGAGCACCGTGAGGCAGCCTGATGGATCGCAGTCAGTCGCCACCGCTCATCGGGCTCACCTCCCCACCGCTCGGTATGCGTCTCGACCTTGATGCTACTCATCAGTCTGTAGACCTTCAAGTAGCAGATGGCCAGGCTGAGAGACGTGGCTGTTGGTGATCTCCAGAAGACGGTGGGCAGGAACCTGCGTGCCTACCGGCTGGAGAGAGGCCTGAGCCAAGAAGCCTTCGCAGACGTTCTTGGCGTCCACCGCACTTACATGGGCGGAGTGGAGCGCGGCGAACGCAACCTCACCCTCAAGAGCCTAGAGAAGATGGCGGAGCAGATTGGGGTGGAGACCTCTGACGCTCCTGCAGAAGTAGTGCAGGGTTGAAGGAGTTGGGAGAGCGGGGCCGCTGATGTTTGTCAGCATTGATGACAGTATCCTGTATTTCTACTGATTGTTTGGTAGTGTCAGGCGCATCATCAGTTGGTGCAACGAAGGGGTTGCTATGCACTTGCCGCTACGAAATCTAAAAGCACTGCGAGACGCCATGCGGAGGCAAGGATGGGTGGTGACGTGCTTTGACTTTACCTACAAACAGCGGGGGTACTACGTCACCGTCACCGACTCACATCAACAGTCCGAAGCCGGATGGCTTTGCACTTGTAGATTTGTGCTTCATGAGGAAGACAGACATTACTGATTCACTTTCGGTCCCTGCGAACCAAGGTGGGCTTATGGTAGAGCGCAAACGCTGAGAGAATTCTTTGGTATTGAGTGGGCGGAAAATCTCGGTGATATCCTCCATCAGTTTACTGAACAATTTGGTAGAGTGGATTCCTGTCGAGATCGAGGATCTGAGCGAGGGGCAAAAGAAAGCCGTTGTGCGACAGCTAGGCATCTCGGACACTAGCGACCATCCTGACAAGATCTATTGCATAGATGTGAGGCGAACCGGCACGAGAGCCGATGGCAGCCTGAAGGAACGTTCGTCGTTCAACTCACAAAAGAGCGAGTTCTTGCGCCCGGAACTCTATGCCAAGTTTAAAGATGACTTGAACCTGAGTTTCTACTATTCGATTGACCCATCAGCGGAAAAGACCGATAGGCAAATCATCGCAAGTGTCGCTGCAGAGAATCGACGCAGCTTCGTCGAGGTGAAGTGCCCCGACTAGCTGCTAGAACCGTATTGAATACATTCTCTAGTATTCATGTCCATGAATAACCTTGTATGGTATAGTATACCGAACATGTTACGAAGACATCTTGACATGACCTATCGGTTCAAAAACGTCATATAAGGGCCGGTGAAATGTTGCGAGTCGCGTCAACATGATTATTGTTAACTGACAACCGTCAGTATTTCCTAGACAACTCATGCTCAAACTGTTATCATGGTCGATAAAGGCGAGAGGAGATATCATGTATCGAAATCAAACAAACATCCAAGGAGTGTCAGGATGACAGATATAGCTGTTTCAGCGCACAATCTACACAAGTCATTTCCAGTTCCAGATGCAACTTCTGTTGAAGTTCTACACGGCATATCCTGCTCAATTGAGCAAGGAAGAATGACGAGTATGGTCGGGCCGAGCGGATCAGGAAATCAACAGCATTATTATGCTTGGCAGGACTAGAATCAGCCACCTCAGGTCAAGTTACGCTGATGGGCAGGAATCTCAATGCTCTGTCGCCCGCGAAAATCGCAAAGTTGTATCGAGACAAGGTTGGTTTTGTCTTCCAATCCTACAACTTAGTCCCATACCTGAGCGTGCGTGAGAATATTGCCATATCGGATACGTTAGCAGGGCGGCGTTCTGATCAAAGGCGTCTAGAAGAAGTGCTTTCTAGACTGAGATTAGAATCACGAGCCAATTCGTTGACTAGTACGTTGTCGGGGGGTGAGCAGCAGCGAGTAGCTTTAGGTAGAATTCTTTACAGGCGCCCGGCTATCGTATTTGCCGACGAACCAACGGGCGCATTAGATACTAGATCCGCTTCTGTCGTTCTCTACGAACTTCGCCGTTTAGCCGACGAGGGCGCCACAGTTGTGTTGGTTACTCACGATTTGAATGCCGCTTCCTTGGCTGACTCGGTAATGATTCTGCGTGACGGACATATCATTAGTCGCTTAGACAGTGGAATTAGTTCGGAGATTCTACTCTCGATAATGAATAACGCTGTTGAGGGAGAATAGAATTATGACACGGTACGTATTGCGCGCCTTGCTATCTCAGTGGAAATCATGGTCTGGTACAGTGTTAGTGTTAGCTTTCGCTGCAACATTAGTAAATGTGTGTCTAGCCCATAGATTTTCAGTCACCAGGCCTGAAGTAGTAGCTACTGCTAGAGCAGCTGGGAGTAAGCCCGGCGGAACTTGAAATGAGTGGACTATCGATCTACATTTATTCGGCATTAGTTGTTATCCCAGTGGTTGCCGTTGTCGGACAATCATGCGTACAGGCACTACGCACGAATTGGGCTCGCTGGCGATTAGCAGGAGCCGTACCACGGCAAGTGTTCTTGAGCGTCATTATGACTATAGCGACGCTAGGTTTAGTGTCGTGCATCCCCGGTATACTAGTGGGGATCTTAGTTGATCAAACTTTTTCTTCGATCCTCACCCGTATAGCGTCCGAAAAAATGGGCGCTATCGAAGTGATTCAAACACCGACCACCATTCTCTTTACCGCCGTTTCGGTAGTAGGAATCGCTGTTCTGGGAGCTTTCGGGCCCAGCAAGAACAGCTGTTAAGGTTCCAGCTACTGAAGCTATTCGCGAAATGAGTCTCTCTATTCGCCGTATGAGTCTAACTCGATGGGGCCTGGGCGCGTTATGGAGTCTGATCTGCGCAGCCCAGCTATTCCTAGCGTTCACCATTCAACCACAGAAGATAGACGATGGGTTACCCGCCGGCGGTGGTCAAGCAATGCTTGCGGCCATATTGATCTCTATTCTGTCTGTTATTATTGCTCCGGCTCTCGTACCGGGTCTATTAAAAGTTTGGTCGTTACCATTGGCGCATCTTGGTGGACCATGGCTTGTCGCCCGCCGCTCAACGAGCTGGCGCGCATCGCTGTCTGGTAGCGCTGTAGCATTACTTGGATTAGGATTCTCATTTACCGCCGCTTTAATGACCAATTTATACACTACAGAATCTGTAGTGGCATCAGCTCACCTTCCCAATAAAATCAATCAACTCGATACGCTCGTTATGATTGCTATTCTCGGTTTGATAGCGCTTTTAGGCGCTATCGCCGTGGTGGCTATGACTTCTCGTTCCCGACAGCGAGAGAGTTTGCCATCCTTCGATGTGGAGGAAGTACCATCAAGCAAATCCGGGCTCAAGCAGTTATTGAGTCTTTACTTTACACCTGCACCGCCTTATTGCTGTCGGGCGTACCTCTCATTGTGACCGCAGTAGGGGAAGCACTATTTTTCCATAAGGCGGGCCTAGACTTCCTGCCGGATCCAGCTATCGGCCCACTGATGGTTGTAGCTAGCGTCTCGTTCATCTCATTATCTATCGTTCTGTTGGCGCCAATCAGAAAGGCGTACAGTGCTCCGATTGGACCTACGCTGGCGAACGAATAGGACTTGATCTATGTAATCTTTCTATCTCTCAGTCTTATTTATTCCGCAATGTGACCGGCGTTGACAAAACGTAAGGAGATATATAATGCCGCTGGATATGAAGTACCTCGAATTCTGCCAGGATGGGTCGCCATTTTATGTCCCGTCCAAGTCTGCTACAGTAAACCCTTACAAGGTAGACATTCCAAAAGAATGGAGTAAACATATTCACGGACCTTGGACTAGTTTGGTGAGCCCTAACACAGAACTTCCTATACAAGGGTGGAAAATTCATGTTACAGCAACGTTAGATAACGCACAAAGTATTCTAGACACTGTATGTTCGTACTGTTTTGAACATGGACTTACATTTAAGTACTTATCATCTAGCAAAGCGTTGTCGGATCAAAATTGGAAGTATGCAAATCGTTCCGGAAGCGGCAAATTCATAACTATTTACCCTGTCGGTGATGAGTCATTTAGCCAATCTTTAGAAGGTCTTGACGAGCTGCTCTGCGAAGAAAAAGGACCTTATATCCTCTCCGATCGCCGTTGGAAAAATGGACCACTATATTATCGTTATGGTTCCTTCCTTCATCGTTTCGATGATGCTCCAGGAATGTCGTCACTGTTGAATCCTGAGGGAGAGCTAGAAGAAGATAAAAGATTTCCCGTCTATTCTCCTCCAAAGTGGGCAAAGTTACCAATCTCTATCACCGCTGAAGATGACGGCTCAACGGTCGATTTATCGGACTTTCCTTTTGAAGTGAAGTCGGCTCTTCATTTTTCTAATGGCGGTGGAGTCTATATTGCTCGTACTACGACCGACAAGTACGCTCCGATTGGTACCGAAGTGGTTTTAAAAGAAGCCCGTCCTTACGCTGGTTTGGACGCTTTAAATACTGATGCTATCGAACGTTTACGGCACGAAGCTAAAATGATGCAAGCACTTAAAGGCAGTCCATATGTGCCAATGGTTTATGGATATCTAACGGCATGGGAGCATGAGTACATCGTTATGGAAAAAATCGCTGGCAATGTACTGAGTAAGGAGTGGATGTTGTCTTCTCCGGTATTAAAAGTCGATCCAAATATCAGTCAGCGGAATAAATTCAGAGAGTGGGCAGTATCGATGGTACGAAGCCTAAATATAGCTCTTCAAGATATTCATCAACGGGATATTCTTCTTAGTGATATTCACATGCATAACATAATAGATTCTAACGGAACGCCAAAGTTTATAGATTTCGAGTTTGCTCATGAATACTCGGCCGATTGGAGGGGGCAGATGGGTGCCCTGGATATGCTCCTCCGCCGAGGCTTATATGGAAAAGACGCCGATCGATGGGCGCTTGGAGTGACACAACTCCAGTTATTCTACCCACAAGCTACTCTCGCAGGGTATGGAAGTAGCTTGAAAATCATAGCTCTGGTGGCCGAGACTATTAAAGCATTCGAATTGCCGTCAGACATCGGACGAATAATCCTTGCTAACACTGTAGAACTGTACGATGCCTGCGGCACTAAAAAGGAGGATCCCTTAAAACTCAACTCGGTGGCCGGACAATTTGCGGATATGCGGCGTCGTCAACCTTCTCTCGAAAAAGTTAGAAATAGCATAGCTACGTTGATCATTAAAACAGCGCAGCTGGATCAAGATAAGGAAGGACCAATATTTCCTTCGGACATCGAAGTTTATTTAGAAGATAAGAAAAACGCCTTGGATGGATTTGCCTACGGAACGTCTGGGTGTGTCTGGGCGTTGCATAATGCCAAGCTGTTACCAGAAGGACCCCTCAGGGATACACTTCTACGTGATCTCGCTAATAGTGAATCTACAGCTCCGGGATTCTTTCGAGGACGTGACGGTATCGCATATCTATTAGAACAGTTTGGTTATAGTGATCTCGCCCATCAGTTGTGGACCAAGTCTTTAAATGATCTCAATTCTGTTGGACTCTGGGACGGTTATGCCGGGCTCGGGCTTGCACATTTAGACTGCTACGGAAATACCGATTTTGTACAGGAATGTTCTCTAAAAACTCATTGAGTTGCTGGGACAGGAAAAAGAGGCAAAATCTGTCGGCCTAATTTACGGATGGTCAGGGGCGTCGATTCTATGGAGTCAGCTGTATCGCGAAACTCAAGATGGTGCTTACGTTGATCTGTCAAAAGCAGCCATACGTGCCGATCTAAAAAGATGTCGAGTTACACAAACTGGCACATTAGAATATGATGATAAATGGCGAACCCTTCCGTATTTGGGGTGGGATCGTGTGGTGTTGGTATGGCTATCAACGAGCTTCGATTAGCAACGGGTGAAGTTAGTTTCGCTGAGGAAGATGAACTGATCCTCAAAAGCCGCATCGTATGGGCCAGTATGCTCATAGTGGACTAGCTCATGGTCTTTCTGGAATTTTGATTTATCTGGCTCATAGGCGTCTCTGTGATAATAGCGAGTATGTAAATGCCACCATCGAACGCCACGCTCACTCCTTGAGAATCCATGCACTACCGTATCGGAATGAAATAGCATTCCTCGGTAACCAAAGCCTTCGTCTCTCTATGGACTATTTTACCGGGTCGGCAGGAGTTCTAGCCGCATTGACGGCTATAGACGATCGAGGTTCAGGGCTTCCACTTATCGGTTATCGATAAGTGGAGAATAATAAAGTTTCTCATATGGGAGGAGGTGAACACTATGTCGACGATCCTTGATCTCCAGGCGATTGAGCCGGAGCAGGAGGTTGCGGAGGCTGCCCGTGTCAGCACGATCAGTAATGAGCACTGCTGGGGATGGCCTAGCGCTGTGACGACTCGCTACTGCTGAGCCGGTCGCCAGAGGTTGGGGGCGGCTTTCACAAGCCGCCCCCAACCCAATCTTCATGATGCAATCCGTTCTATCCGGTGACGATGTCGATCTAGCGGACATCTATAAGTGCCGATGGATGAAAGGTAATTATATTGGCTTGGCAGCGTGAGCAATCTAGCCGTCTTCACTACCAGCGCTCGTTTCGAATGTTTATATGGGAGATTTATAGGCACTATCAAATCGAATTGACATTGGCTTTATTTTTAGGAGTCTTTGCGTCTTTAATTTCTCTTGCTCAGCCTTTTTAGTGGTTAGTAACTTCGTTCGCCATGTTAAGATGGGTGAATCAACGATTTCCGATTTATCAATGTTTGTCTTATTGATTGTATCCGGCGGAATTTTTTTATGGGGGCAGAATCGGATATCGGAACGTATAAGCGAATCTCTGCTTTATATTGTAAGGAGGGATTTAATCAATCACACGGCGTGCCTTCCAATAAAAGAGTATTCTGTTTTTAGATCAGGCGAGGTTTTAAATAAATTTTCTTCAGATGCGCAGCTCATAAAATCTTTTTGTAGCTGGCGGATTTTTAAACTGTTTGGATCGGTTCTACTGGTGCTCGGATCTATAGTAGGCATGATATGGGTTGACCCAGTGCTATTCATCGTCGCGTTAGCCGCCATTTCTTTCCTTTGCATTATTTTAACGCTTCCGGGGATCAGACTGAAGAAGGCAACGAGCGAAGTGCAAGAACATTTAGGGATAACTATGCATTTATTTGATCAAGTTCTAAAGAATATACGGATGATACGTGCACATAATTTTTACAGCTCGGCAACTTACCCAGGTACTATCGGAGCTAAAATTTGTTAAGTATTACGGGTATAAGACTGCCGGGACCACAGCGATAATAGCTCCGCTAAATACAATAGGTCTACAATTAATGATTTTAGTCATTTTAGGCGCTGGTGGAATAAGGGTTGTATCTGAAAGTATAGATGTTGCAGCTCTTCTTACGTTTATTATGTTCTTATCTTATTTATTAACTCCTGTAGGTCAGGCTATGGGCGCATATGGCGAAATAATGAAGGCGTCTCCTGCATATTATAGATTACAAAAAGTCTTTGATCGACCACTCGAATCGTCAGTCGAACAAATGATGAAAGCTCCGAGTAGCATCAGCGGGGAACATACTGATGTACACGTTAAGAATATCTCACTCCAATATCGGGAGGGAACATATGCACTAAAATCTGTTAATCTTAACGCAAAGCCGGGACAGATAACAGCCATTGTGGGTCGATCAGGTGCTGGCAAAACATCAATTTTTGATACGCTCGTAAGATTTTACGATGCAGAGGGCGACATCACCTTCGACGATGTTTCCATTAGTTTCATGTCGCGGGAACAAGTACGTGCTAGGATTCTGTATGTAGAGCAGGATAGCCCGTTATTGGAAGCTTCTTTACAGGAAAACCTTTGTTTGGATACAATGAGATCTAAGGAACAGTGTCTTGATGTTTTAGAACAGTTAGATTTGGGGCATATTGCTCGGCGAATCGGCGATGATTTCTTTGAATATAAACCAGGACTGCTTTCGCTATCTGGAGGTGAAAGACAGCGCCTTGCGATAGCACGTGCATTGTTGTCTGAGCGACAGATAATTCTTCTTGATGAGCCGACAGCTAGTCTCGACCCGATCACTGAATGGAAGGTCAATGCAGCCGTTAAACGGCTGGCTCGAACCAAAAACAGTAATTGTGATAGCGCACCGCATTAGCACGGTAATGTCGGCTGACAATATTTATCTTATCGAGGATGGTGTTATAACTCACCACGGTAAGCATCACGAACTGATGTCCACCTCTAGAATATACAGAGACATGGTAGAAAAGCAGATGATCTCTATCAGTAAGGAGGGCTTTTCAAACGATGAGTTCGCAAACAAGTAATCTTGATTTATGGCGTCAACGTAAAATTGAAGAGTTTATCTATTTTAGGGAACTTCATCGAGAGACAAGCACTTATCTTGCCAAAGAAGAGGATAAGTATACCAATATAGGACACACCGATGACTCTAGAACGTGGTTAACACTCAGAGAAATTAATGGAAATAAGTATGTTTTCCGATGCCTTAATGATTGTTTACGATTCGGACGTCAAGAATCTACAGGACGTCTACAAGAACTGGCTCGATTTGCTCTGCCAACAAACACTTCGATAGTCTGGGTAGACGTTTCGACTGACGGCCTGTATGCTGCGTTCATACTTAGAGATTTAACTACCGATACTCACGTTGGGTATTACTTAAGCAGCCGCGATGGCTCGACTGTGTCGTTCGGTGAGAATTCTATTACTAGGGCTTTCTGGTCTAATAACGGAATCGTATTTGTGATGGCCAGAAAGGATGGTACTGCTGAGAAGCTTCAGCGTGTCCGGCTCACCGATAATTATGTCGAAAATTTGTTTAGCTTCGATATTGGATCGTACGCAGATATACGTATCTCGAATGATGAAACTACGCTTCTTATTTCTGCAACATTGAGTGGTATTAAGAATACTTTTTCACTAGACCTCACTACCTATGACTCAAAGCCAAGTTGGGTGACATCATTGGAACCTCGTAGTTCGTTACGCTTGAGATCCGGGATGCTTTGGTACCTGACTCCTGGAAGTGTAAATGTTGCTAGGCAGGATCTTTCGGATGTTAGTGCACTACCAGATCAGATAGATCTTCCTGAAGGATTTATTGCTTCTTATCTAGAGGATGCTGGCCCGTATATTGTCGTTGTAGGGCGACGCCTAGGATGTGCAGCTTGCGTGGCGATTCATGATGATGGAATCATGACAGAAGTTTCTTTGCCGAGAGGAAGTGCCATAAGAGTGGTACCGGGAATAGATAACAAGAAAGCGGTCATTAAGTTATCGTCCATAGCTTTCCCTCTTAAATCTATTTGGTTAGACTCTAAGGCAAATATTTTGCCGAATAACGATGTGTTCACTTCACCTCACATAAACAGTAGACGCATTGAAATTCTCTCTTTTGATGGTACGCTAATACCGATATCGCTATTCTATATGGGAGACTTGTCGGGATCTAGAAGACCGTGCGTAGCCCATGTTTATGGATGCTATGGCGTATCGCTCGAGCCAAGTTTTAACCCCAGTCTACTTCCCTTATTGACTCGAGGAGTCGTATTTGCTTTGTGTCATGTGCGCGGCGGGGGTGAATTCGGTCCAAAATGGCATGATGGTGGGCGCTGCGACAATAAGCTATTCAGTATATATGACTTTTTATCATGTCTCAATAATCTTCGAAGACTAGACTTTATCGATAATCAAAGAATCGTTGCGCAAGCAAGTAGTGCTGGAGGTTATGTAGCATCATCAAGTGTCGGCATTAGACCTCACTGGTTTAGAGGGCTTCATTTGATCAATCCGTTTCTAAGTGTATTATCTGAAATGATATCACCTAGCTCATCCAGGAGTTACACTGATCGTTACGAGTTCGGCGACTCGCACTTATTTCCTGAACTAAGGGATATCCAGAGCCTTTCCTCGCCGAATCAATGGGCTAGAAATAACGATGTTGGAGATCTCGATGTGTGGATAGATAGCCGTTTAAATGATAAGGTAGTTTCTTGGCGAGATAATCTAATTTGGGCGACATCCCTGGAGAAATGGGCTACAAGCTCTTCCGTCAATTTTAGGCTTTTCTGTAATTTTTCCTCGGGCGATCATCGTGCTAGTTTCAATCAATCAGATACGGGATTAGTCAACTCTTGGTTAATAGAGATTCTACTGGGGCATACTAAATTGCTTCCAAAAGCTAAGGCTGATGATAACTCGACGATGAACGTATTCGCGACGTCGTGAGGACTATTATTAGTGGACGTCTTATTGAAATCGCTGCTACGAGAACAGGTAGGCCTGTGGCAGGCTTTCTATCCTCCGAGGACCTACAGGGGGTCGGCAAAGTCGATGGGCGGTTGTCTGATCTCTAGTGGGTCTGGCGTGTTGATGTGGGTGCGGCGTGACCCGCACGGTGACGATGAAGGCGTCTACTCAATCCCGTCACCAGCGAGGTCACGCCGCCAATGTCATCCTCCACCACGACCGCCTTGTCGCGCCAGCCCCTGGTCCAGGTTCTCAGGAACGTGGCTGATCCCAGGGACCTTCGGGGCGTGCGCCATGACCTGCCCACGGTCCTGTCCCTGGCCATCACCGGGGTGCTGGCCGGCTGCCGGAGCCTGACGGCGATATGGGGAGCACACCACCGACCTGACCGGCGCCGACCTGCGCCTCTGGGGCTGGAGGAGGGGCAGGACCTTCCATCGGAGTCCACCATCCGACGGGTCCTGCAGGACCTGGACCCCGCAGACCTCGACGCCCACCTGACGACCTGGTTGTGCACGCGCACCGGCACCATCAACGGCCGCACAGTGATCGCCGTGGATGGCAAGACCATGCGCGGCGCCCGCACCGGCGACGCGCCTGCCCCTCATCTGCTGTCGGCCCTGGACCAGGTCACCGGCACTGTCCTGACCCAGCGAGGAGTCGCGGACAAATCCAACGAGATCCCGGCTCTCAGGGTCCTGCTTGAACCCCTCGACCCAGGCGGGGTCGTGGTGACCGCTGACGCCATGCACACCCAGGCGGACACCGCCCAGTGGATCCGCGGGCGTGGTGGTCACTACCTCCTGACGGTCAAGGACAACCAGAAGACCCTGCGCAGGACGCTCAAGGCCCTGCCCTGGAGGGACGTCCCGTCCATCTCCTCGGTCGACACCTCTCACGGTCGGCGGGTGCGGCGCACCGTCAAGGCCCCTCGAGGCTCCCTGTGGGTGGACTTCCCCGGGCTGCCGCCCAGGTGGTCCAGGTCCGCCGCACCCGCACCATCGTCAAAAGGCCGCAAGCCTCGAGCAGGTCGGTGGAGGTGGTCTACCTGATGTGCTCCCCTGCCCATGACCGACGCCCAGCCCGAGGCCGTCGCGGCCTGGGTCCGCGGGCACTGGGGGATCGAGAACCGTCTCCACTGGATCCGGGACGTGGTCTTCGATGAGGACCGTCACCAGCTGAGCACCCGCAACGGACCCGAGATCATGGCCGCCCCTACGCAACCCTGACCATCAGCCTCATCCGCCTGGCCCACAGCGCCCAGAGCGCTCCATCGCCTCAACCACCAGATCCCTGTCCAGACGCCCCAAACGAGCCATCAGCCTACTAACCCAACCAACCCCCTAAACCGACTTTGCTGACCCCC
>BNJS01003526.1_pt1 | contig 154999 bp, 281 predicted proteins | sample 8540461 | NCBI WGS metagenome assembly BNJS01 (sample SAMD00202454, study PRJDB9452) | human saliva metagenome | isolation source: human saliva | place: Japan | reverse complement strand
ATCCCGGAGGTGGTGGAGAACGCGCTGCTGGGGCTGCTGCAGGAGGCCAAGCCGAGGGAATGGAGGGCTGAGCTCGAACCCGCGCTGGTGGGTGCCGAGGCATGGCACGCCTGCACCAGGGCCTGCATGCACGCGGGGCCGTGGATTGAGGGCATGCCAGAATGGTCGCGGTGCCTCGTGAAGGAGGAGCATGTCTTTGGATGAGCAGCCTCGGGCTGATCTGCTGGCGAGCCGGACGCCCGTACCTATCCACTGGCCCAGCTGGTCGCGTGGTGCGCGAGGGGGTCGTTCGCGCGCATTTCCAGCGTGGCTTGCGCTGGAAGAAGGCGGATGCCGTGGCGCTGATTGACAGTGTGTGCTGCGTTTCCATCGGCAGCCTTCTGCTGTGGCAGCGCAGCACCCGCGGAGTACTTTGGTCCGGCTGGGCGGGGTCACTTTTGGAAGCTGAGCGGACCGACGCCCGCCACGTGGTGGACGGGCAGCAGCGGGTGACGATCTTCCTGAATGTCTTCGACCCAGAGCATGGCCTGGAGGGTGAGTTCGCGCTGGTCTCACGACCTCGGGCAACAGCCCCCGAGGGCTCGTCGGGCGCGCACCCGGAACGAGCTCCGGCGATCATGCCATCCCTACCGGTGCTCTGCGGAACTGCCTGGGCTGCTGCGCTGGATCGAAGTGAGCACTCGAACTACACCGATCGAGTGATGAGATCAACACTGCCACCCAGCGGCTGCGTGAGCTCCACGTGCCGGCCTGGGCGAGGTGCGCCCGAGGACGATGGGGTGCTGCACGTATGGGACGCGACCGCATGAGCACGCGGCAAGCGCCTGACCCGCCGAGGCATCTCAAAGGGCGTTGTTCGCGCCGGGGAGGGTGACTCCACTGCGACCACCTTCGAGACCACATCCAGGACGATCTTCGTGATCCGTCTGGCTGCTGGGGCCAGATCGACCAGGAACACCCTGCTGCATGCATTCCTGCGCGACGACACAGATCCCTACCGATATCCACCGTGAATTTTCACCGACGATCGTGGGAGGCCTCGAATTCCCCGGAGAGATCGGAACAGGCCCATCACAGGCTACTGGATGCCCTGGAGGCGGCCATATCGAGATTTCTGCGTGACAACGCTGGGATTCCTCATTTCACGTTCCTGGCCTACCGACTGCTGGTGGTGATGGCACGTTTCTTCGGGCTTTTCTACAGCCAGTGCCGCGCAATCTGGATCTGCTGGAGACGCTGGTGGTACCGAGAATGGCGCTGTCTGGGCCTGGAATGGATGGCGGGCACCTACTGGTGCGGTTCGGACCCTGACAGCGCGCATCCGCCGCGACGAAGAGGATGATTCTGTGCAACGTCTTCCTCAATGCTGCCGCAGGGTTCCAGGCAAGAGAGTCGATGCGCATGATTTTCGCGCCAATCGTGCGTCTGGCCGAGATCACAGTAGGCGCCCTCTGGCATCGTCGCCCTTTGTCTCCGGACACGGGAGGAGCCGTTCGGATACGATGACCTCTCTCTTGAGATTGAAGCGCAATCCACGAAATGAACGCGTCGAGGTCTCCCCCGAATCCGACTCGTCTGATGATGTCCGCAACTCGCTGGGAAATCGAGTCATCATGCCGGGATCGCTGACCAGCGTGAGAGGATCCCGCAGCCTGGGAAGTGATGCGGTCCGTGAATCGCATCTGCTTGGCTTAGGGAAAACCTCCGGATGAGTGTGGTCCGTGAACGTGAGCATGCCCTGCAGGAATATATCGACAACTTCCTACGGGGCGCACGCGGGGGCTCGATGACCTCCGCGCCCTGGACGCCTTCGACTTCGACGATGAGGATGCCCCCGCAGGATGAGGCATGGTGATCGAGGCATTCCGGGTCCTGCTTGGCGGAAAGACCGTGGCACATCTGCATGCCCGCGGAGACGCTACACCTGGCTGGAATGGCAGCAGGGCTACTGGGAGGACCCCGACCGCATACTCGGGCTGCGTTTCGAGGACAACCCGAAGGAGCAGGTGGCAGCGTCCTGCGGCTGCCACCCTGGTTCTCAATCTGCTTCCCGAGGCAGACTAAGGCATGGGTCGCCCGGGATGCGGGCATCAATGAGCAGCGGGAGATGCGGCCTGGCCAGGCTCGGGCTCGGACTTCCTGGGGCGGTGATCGTCCGAACCTGTTGAGGGCGAGGCCGATCCACCTGGCAGCCAGAACAGGTGCAGTTCCCCGCTCCACGACGTCACGACGAGATGTGCTGCGATTCAGCCTGGCCGGCGTCGCGCTCAAATTCTCCCTGCTCCAATCCGGTGACCGGCTGACGCTGCCCGCGGGCGATCAGGAGGTGACTGGATCGTCAAGATGCCCGATGGGGTCTACCCGGAGGTGCCCGTCAACGAGTTCGCGATGATGACTCTCGCTCAGCGGTGTGGCATCGACGTCCCGGAGATAAAGATGTGGCATCGCGATGAGCTGCCCAAACTGCCGGGGATGGCTTGGCCCCAAGGGCAGGAATGGGCGTATGCGATCAGGCGCTTCGACCGGGAGGGCAACAGCCGGATCCATATCGAGGACCTGGCACAGGTGCGGGGTTTCTACCCGGATAGGAAGTATGACGGCTCATTCGAGACCGCGGCTGCGCTCGTGTATCGCCGCCGGGATGAGGCCTCCTATCTGGAGTTCGTGCGGAGGCTGTTTTTCAGCTTCGCCATCGGCAATGGCGACATGCACCTGAAGAACACCTCCCTCATCTACCGCAATCCCCGACGTCCCGTGATCTCACCCGCCTACGACCTGGTGTCCACGGCCCCCTATCGCATGGATGGATCTGAGGATCTCGGTCTCGAGCTGGGACGATCCAAGCGTTTCGACGAGGTGTCACCGCAGTCATTCACGCTGCTGGCACGCAGGATCGGCGCATCAGCTGAGAACACCATGCGAACTGTTGCGGAGGTGGCGGGCAGATTGGGTGATGCATGGCCTGAGATGTCGGAGATGCTGGACAGACTACCCAACCATCGCGCCTGGCTGGACCGACGGATCCCGGAGGTCGCCTGCCGTTTCGCGGATTGACAGGCTTATCGGGACGTGGGTTTCACGACCCGCCGCAGGACTGCCACCAGCGGGTCGATGTCGCCCGTGTCCTGGCTGTGGAAACGGGCCTGGACGAACTCGTCGCGCAGCGGTGAGGTCAGGGTGAACTTGGATGTGTCGATCCAGTAGCCGGCCTGATTTGCCAGCCGTGTGAAGAAGACGAGCTGGGAGCGGGTGTTGCCCTCCCGGAAACTGTGGATGAGGTTGAGGGTGCTCCAGCTTTCCGCGAGCTCCTCGACGAACTCTTGGAGCTCCAGGCCTCGCAGCAGGTTCTTGCTGGCCAGGCGTTCGTATTCCGCATTGGCTGCGAGGCTCAGATGGGGGCCGGCGTCGTGGTAGGCGTGTCCGCTCTTGGTCGCAATCCGCCGGTCGGTCCGACGCTCGCCCGCCCACTCGTGGAGACGTCCTGGAGATGTAGCGATGGATGGCCTTCGTGTGGTCGTGAGTCAGAGCGGCTGAGGAGGGGGCGCCTCGCCATCTCGGTCAGGCGGAGGCGGTGGCGGCCGTCTCCAATATCCGCAGCAGCACGCTGCGGTCGGTCTCGCCGTATGGCTTCTCCGGGGTCGTGAACTTGTTGCGCAGCACCGCTGGTGCCTGGGATGTCAGTAGTCATCCCAGGTGTGGAATTTCCTGATCTCCGACGTCAGCCCCGCGCGACATCTCATCGTCACCACACAGCTTCGTCGGCGCTCACCTCACCTTTTGCGACCCGGGTCATCAGGTCACGCAGCACAGGATCGGCGACCGGGTACTGCCAACGCCAGGGCGGCGTCGGTGAAGGCCACGTGCACCTCGGCCTCAGCCGAGTGGTGTGATCACTCTTCAAGACCATGGTCTGCCCTTCCTCGCGATTGTCTGCACCCCTACCCTGGTCACGGGGTTACATTTTCTTGAATGTGAGACAAGCCGCCGTAGCGGCGTCGGAAGTTCGCTGCCACGGCGGACGGCGGCATGGATCAGGCGGCTTCATGCGCAGCGTGCGCCAGATGCCGATGACTGCGGGGATGCCGAGCCATACCACCGCCGATGTTGCGGCATTTGCCCCAGTTGGTGGTTGCGCCAGGTCTGCGACGGCGGCATTCAAGGCGACCTCAGGTTGAGCCACTGGGCCATGTCGGAGATGACGCCGTTGAAGTTCAGCAATGCGTTCAGGAGCCTGGCCCATCATCCATATGACGATGGCCGCTGAGCGTTCATGACGGCGATGCCCAGCAGGAAGGCCGAGATGGCCAATCCCAGGTTCGGCAGCAGCGGCCCGACCACGTCCCAGGCCGTTACCGACCAGCTGATCGTTCACGTTTTCGACGTGGGTGAGAGCAGGCCTGCGACGAGCGCCCCCAGGCCGAGGCACAATACCCAGAGGGCCAGTGCGTAGGTCAGAGCGACGATGAGCTGAGCTGACAGCACCCAGCCGCGGCGGGGCACTAGCGTGTATGTCGTCATGATGCTGCGGTTGGTCCACTCGCTGGCGGTCAACGTGATCGAGGAAGCAGCCGAGCAGCGTCATGAGAGGATCGACGATGATTCTTCCAGCGTGCGCCCAGGTGAGGGTGCGGCGCGGACGTCGTCAGCATGAAAGTAGACATAGAAACCGGTTTGCCGCGGCTATGGCGGTGACGGCGAGCAGTGCGAGGAACCAGCGGTTTGCCTGATGGACACTGATTTGCGGAGCTCGCAGGCCAGGACCCTGCTGATCTGAGAGGTGGATGGCCGAGCGGGGTCCGGTCAGCGGGGGTGTCGCGGCGGCGGTCATGCGTCGTCCACCTCGTTGAGGGAGCCGTGGCTCGTGGTCAGGTTCTGGAAAGTGATCATGGTTTTATGTCACTGGAGTCGGCTTGGTTGCTGCCAGGGGTAAAGGTCTGTGGTTTCCCTAGCCGAAAGATGCGTCTGCTGAGCCGGGATACATCGCAGCCAGAGATCTAGGGTCGCGAACTGAAAGGGTCGCGGATTGATTTCCCCGGTATTTATAGTCAGCGGAGGATCCGGTGCGGCATGCCAGAATGGGCGCAGTGCCTCGTGAGGGAGGGGATATGTCGCTAGACGAGCAGCCTCGGGCTGATCTGCTGGCCGAACCAACCGCCCGTACCTATCCACTGGCCCAGCTGGTTGGCATGGTGCGCGAGGGGGTCGTTCGGGTGCCGCATTTCCAGCGTGGCTTGCGCTGGAAGAAGGCGGATGCCGTGGCGCTGATTGACAGTGTGCTGCGGGGGTTTCCCATCGGCAGCCTTCTGCTGTGGCAGCGCAGAGCACCCGCGGAGACGGTCCGGCTGGGCGAGGTCACTTTGGAAGCCCCCGAGCGGACTGACGCCCGCTACGTGGTGGACGGGCAGCAGCGGGTGACGATCTTCCTGAATGTCTTCGACCCAGAGCATGGCCTGGAGGGTGAGTTCGCGCTGGTCTACGACCTCAGGCAACAGCCCCCGAGGGTTCGCGCCCGCACCCGGAACGACTCCGGCGATCATGCCATCCCCCTACCGGTGCTCTTCGAACTGCCTAGGCTGCTGCGCTGGGTCGGTGAGCATCCGAACTACACCGATCGGATTGATGAGATCAACACCGCCACCCAGCGGCTGCGTGAGTTCCACGTGCCGGTCTATGAGGTGCGCTCCGAGGACGATGGGGTGCTGCGTGAGATCTACGACCGCATGAACAACGCGGGCAAGCGCCTGACCCGGGCCGAGGCATTCAAGGGGTTGTTCGCGCCGGGGAAGGGTGACTCCACTGCGACCACCTTCGAGACCATCCAGGACGATATTCGTGTCCGTCTGGGCTGGGGCCAGATCGACCAGGACACCCTTCTGCATGCATTCCTGGCGCGACGGGCCACAAATCCCTACCGGGATATCCACCGTGAATTTCACGATGATCGTGGGAAGGGCCTCGAATTCCCCGGAGAGGATCAGGAACAGGCCCATCACAGGCTACTGGATGCCCTGGAGGCGGCTATCGAATTTCTGCGTGACAACGCTGGGATTCCTCATTTCACGTTCCTGGCCTACCGACCCCTGCTGGTGGTGATGGCACGTTTCTTCGGGCTTTTCCCCCAGCCAGTGCCGCGCAATCTGGATCTGCTGAGACGCTGGTACTGGAGAATGGCGCTGTCTGGGCCTGGAATGATGGCGGGAAGCACCACTGGTGCGGTTCGGACCCTGACGGCGTGCATCCGCCGCGATGAAGAGAGTGATTCTGTGCAACGTCTTCTCAGTGCCCTGCCGCAGGTTCAGGCAAGAGAGTCGATGCGCATGATTTTCGCGCCAATCGTGCGTCTGGCCGAATCATGTTATGCGCCCTCTGGCATCGTCGTCCTCTGTCTCCGGACACGGGGGAGCCGTTTGGATATGATGATCTCGCTCTTGAGATTGGGGCGGAATCACCCCGAAGTCCGCGTCCCCGGAGGTCTTTCCCCGATCCGATCTGTCTGATGATGTCCGCAACTCGCTGAAACCGTGTCATCATGCCAGGAGGCTTATTCATAGACTGTAGGCGAAGATGAGTCCTGTGACGGCTTGTATTGTGGTTTCGAAGGTGTTGTAGGGGCGGCGGTAATCGGTGTGTAGAACACGCCAGGTTTTGACGTTCGCGATGACACGTTCGATGAGGTAGCGGACGCGGTTGATGGTCGTGTTGTTTCTTTTGTCGCTGTCGGTGAGTTCACCATGGGCGGGTTTCTTCGCGGGGGTGATCATCCCCAATCCGATGTAGCCTTTGTCTCCAATATGACTTTGACTGTCGAGGGCTGCGAGGAAGCCGGATTCCTTGATGGCCTTTGCATCATGCACACTACCCGGCAGGGGCGGGGAGATCCAGGCGAGCTGTCCGGCCAGGGTGCAGGCCACTTGCAGGTTCACCCCCGTCGTGTGGTGCTTGCCTGAGTACAGCTCGGGACGGTCGTGCCACGACCAGCAGGACACCAGAGTACCGTCGATGATGTACTGACGGTCCGGGTCGAGGTCCCCCACACTGGGCACCCAGTTCTGGAGGGCTTCGGCGATCAGGGGAGTGTAGACCGCCACCACTCGTGAGATGGTGGCTTGGGAGACTGTGTGGATGTCGGCCAGCAACTCCTGGGTGAGATTGTGCCGCAATATCAACACAGTGACCTGGATACAGCGGAACAAGCCCAGGACACGGGACCCTGCCGGGGGAAGGTTTCCGGAACGGGATGTGTGGATCAGTTCGCACAGGTTGAGGATCTGGTCACGGTCAAGGCTTGTGGTAGTATTCACGGCGGCGGCTTGTCTTTCATCTGAGGGTTTTCTTTCTGCATTTTGAATTATCTCAGATCGGGCAAGCCGCCCTCACATCCCCCTCGGGTAAAGTGTTAGCTGGGGAAAGCCAAAACACCCCTATGAATAGGCCTCCGGGGATCCCACTAATCAGTGTGAGAGACCCAGCAGCTTGAGTGATGCGGTGCGTGAATCGCATCTGTTTGGCTCAGGGAAAATTCCGGATGATGTGGTCCGTGAGCGTGAGCATGCTGTGCAGGAATATATCGATAAATTTCTTCAGGAGCGCACGGGGCAGGGGTTTGATGATTCCGCGCCTCTGGCTTCTTTCGACTTCGATGATGACTCTTCGCAGGATGATGCATGGTGACCGAGGGATTCCGGGTCCTGCTTGGCGGCAAGACCGTGGCACATCTGTATGCCCGCGGAGACTACACCTGGCTGGAATGGCAGCAGGGCTACTGGGAGGACCCCGACCGCCCCATACTCGGGCTGCGTTTCGAGGACAACCCGAAGGAACGAGTGGCGGCGGCCCTGCGGCTGCCACCCTGGTTCTCCAATCTGCTTCCCGAGGGCAGACTAAGGCAGTGGGTCGCCTTGGACGCGGGCATCAATGAGCAGCGGGAGATGCGGCTCCTGGCCAGGCTCGGGCTCGGACTTCCTGGGGCGGTGATCGTCGAACCTGTTGAGGGCGAGGCCGATCCCACCTGGCGGCCAGAACAGGTGCAGTTCCCCCGCTCCACGACGTCACGACGGGGATGCTGCGATTCAGCCTGGCCGGCGTCGCGCTCAAATTCTCCTGCTCCAATCCGGTGACCGGCTGACGCTGCCTGCGGGTGATCAGGAGGTGACTGGATCGTCAAGATGCCCGACGCGGTCTACGGTACCCGCCAACGAGTTCGCGATGATGACCCTCGCCCAGCGTTGTGGCATTGACGTCCGGAGATAAAGATGTGGCATCGCGACGAGCTGCCCACGTTGCCGGAGATGGCTTGACCTGAGACTTTCCCGAGATCAGCCGTCGTTTCGCGATTGATCAAGACCTACGGCAGTAGGTAGCAGATTCTGGTTGGCAGACCAGCCATATTGCTACTTACCGGACCGTAGGTCTTTGGGTTCGGTGATGTTTCTGATCAGCTGGCCTCGCGGCGCAGTGAGCGCCAGATGCCAATGACTGCGGGGATGCCGAGCCATACCGCCGCCGATGTCGCGACATGGGCCGTTGGCGCCTGTATTCGGGTCTGCGACCGCGGTCCCCAGGGCGGTATTCAGGTGGAACCACTGGCCCACGTCCTTGAGCAGGAACAGCAACAGGGTCGCGAGCCAGTCAAGCACCACCCATGCGACGACGACCGCTGGGGTATTCATGATGGCTATGCCCAGCAGGAACCCCGAAAGGGGGAATCCCACGTTCGCCAGCAGCACCCCGAGTACGTCCCAGGCCGTCGCCGACCAGCTGATGTCCACGTTCTGGCTTGGGGAGAGGAGGCCTGCGACGAGGGCCGCCAGGCCGAGGCACAATGCCCAGAAGGCCGCGATGTAGGTCAGAGCGACGATGAGCTGAGCTGACAGCACCCAGCCGCGGCGGGGCGTCAGCGTGTATGTCGTCATGATGCTGCGGTTGGTCCAGTCGGTGGTGACCATCAGGATCAGGAAAAGGCTGAACAGAATCTTGGAGATCTCGGCGATGCCCAGGAAGGAATCGGTGGTGGAATGTGCCAGCTGTATCCAGGTGAAGTGCTGTGTGGTATCGAAAATCCGTCAGCAGAAGAGAGAGATAGAGAATGGCTGCTGTTGCTATGGTTCCGGCGATGGCCGTTGCGAGGGTCCAGCGGCTTGCTCTGGTCGATACCGACTTTGCGGAACTCATAGGCCAAGACCCGGCTGAAGCTGATAGGAGCGATGGCTGAGCGGGATCCGGTCAGCAGGGGTGTTGCGGCGGCGGTCATGACAGGGCTCCTTCGCGGGAGGTGGATTCGGTGAGGTCGAGGAACAGCTCCTCAAGATCGTCGGTGGTTTTCAGCAGCTCTTCCTGGGTGCCGGAGGCGACGATGCGTCCCTGGCCGATCATCACGATCTCGTCGGCGATCTGCTGGACCTCGTGCAGCAGGTGGGAGCTGAGAAGCACGGTGCCGCCGTGGGTCGGCGAACTCCCGCAGCAGGCGTCGCATCCAGCGGATGCCGGCGGGGTCGAGTCCATTGGCCGGCTCGTCGAGGATCAGGACCGACGGCGACCCGAGCAGCGCGTGCGCGATCCCCAGGCGCTGCCGCATGCCCAGAGAGTAGGCTTTGAGGCGGCGCTTTGGACTCCCGCTCGGTCAGGCCGACCATGTGCAGGACCTCGTCGACCCGGGTCTTGGGCAGGCCCAGGACGGTGGCCCCCAGGGCGAGGGTCTCATATCCGGTGCGGCCGGGGTGCTGGGCGGAGGCGTCGAGCATCGTGCCGACCTCGAAGGCCGGGTTCTTCAACGCGTGGTACGGCTTTCCGTTGATGGTGGCTGCGCCGCTCGTGGGCACGGCCAGGCCGACGAGGCAGCGCATGCTGGTGGACTTGCCCGCCCCGTTGGGGCCGAGGAAGCCACTGATGGTTCCGGGGGCGACGTCAAAGCTGATGCCGTCGACTGCGGTGAAAGTGCCGTAGCTCTTGGTCAGGTTCTGGAAGGTGATCATGGCTCCATGCCACTGGAGCCGGCCGGTTTGCCGCCAGGGGTGAAGGTATGCGGTTTCCTAGCCGAAAGATGCGTCCGCTTAGCCAAAGGAGCTGCCGGGACGCCGCCGGGGGCGGTCTAGGGTCGTGAACGTGCGGAAACTCAATCTCAGGGCGAACTGGCCTTACCTGGTGGCCGGGATCTACATGATCATGAACTTCTCGACCGCGGATAAGAACTTCCTGCTGGGTCGGCTGGGAGCCTGGGGAATGGTCCTGCACCTGGCGGTTGGAGCGGCGGCATTGTTCGCGATGCGGCTGAGGCACCGGCACCCCCTGGCGCTCAGCCTGGCGCTCAGCGCCTTGTCCGTTCCCTTCATTGAGCTCCTCACACCCTGCACAGTCTGGGCCCTATCTGCACCTGTGCAAGCGACGAAAGATCCAGCCTGACGCTGCTCGGCGGGGTTGCGATGTAGCGTGGCCTTGCTCTCGCAGCCCGTGTATGCCGGCCCCGGACAGGGACGGGACCAGCCTGGAATCGCCGTCCCTGACGATGTGTCCTCCAACATTCGGGAATGGGTTCAGCTGTTCACAACTCTGACGCCCCTGGCCGCAGCACTTGTGGTGATGCTCATCGCGACGCTCGGCGGCTTCCTGGGGACCAGGCAGGAGGCGAAGATGGAGCGGATCGCGGCGCTGGAACGCGAACGTGAGCTGCTGGCCGACGCCGCGCGCGCCGAGGAGCGCGCCGAGGCTGGCCAGGAGATGCACGATGTGCTTGCCTAAGATCTCCCTCATCGCCATGCATGCCGGGGCGCTGGCCTGTCCGCGACGACCTGGGCGCCGAAACCCGGCCCGTCGTCGGCACCATCCAGCAGGCGCGACCCAGGCCCTTGAGGAAGCTGCGCACCATCCTCAGGCGGCTGCGCCAGATCGACGCCGAGGGCGCGCCAGCGCGCCCGCAGCCGACCTTGGCCGGGCTTGACGCCCTGCTCGCCGAGCATCGAGTGGTGGGACGCCAGATCGAAGCCGACGTGCGGATCGACAGCGAACCCACGACGTGCTGAGCCGGCACGCCCACCGGATCGTCCAGGGTGCCTGACCAACGCGGCCCGCCACGCGCGGGGGCTGTGGTGCAGCTCGCCATCGCAGGATCGCCGGAGGACGGCCTGAACATCCGGGTGGCCAACCAGCTCAGCCTCATCACGGGTGGACTCCCCGGGCTCCGGACTGGGTTTGGTCGGCCTGGAGGAGCGGGCAGAGCTGCTGGGTGGCAGGATGAGCGCGGGGCCCCAAGGGAGGCGATTTCGTGGTGGAGGTGTGGTTTGCCGTGGTGAACCGGCGCGTGCTGGTGGTCGACGATGATGCCCTGGTCAGGGGCCGGGCTCAGCTGTTGCTCAGCAAAGCGGATTCCGGCATCGGGTGGTGGGGAGGGCACCGACGGCTCCGACGCCGTCGCGCTGGTCGTCGAGCACACCCCGACGTGGTGCTGATGGACATCCGCATGCCGCAGGTTGACGGGATCACCGCCACCCGGCAGGTCCTGACGCAGCCCGAACCACCCAAGGTCGTGATGCTCACCACCTTCGACGCCGACGAGCTGGTCCTGGAGGCGCTGCGCGCCGGAGCCCACGGTTTCCCTGCTGAAGGACACGTCGCCGGAAGAGATGATCCGCGCCATCCACCCGCGCCGCCGAGGAGCGGTCGCTGTCGCCGTCGGTGATCGGGGCGGTGATCGCGGCCGCGACGTCAGCGGGCGTCGACGACCGCGCCAGCGCCCGGACCGACCTGGAGGTCCTCAGCAAGCGTGAGCTGGAGGTCGCCGTCGAGGTCGGCCGGGGCCTGAGCAACGCGGAGATCGCGTCGAGGCTTTTACCAGTCTCTGGCGACGGTGAAGGCCACCCTGACCAGGGTCCTGACCAAACTCGGCTGCACCAACCGCACCCAGGTCGCGATCCTGGTCCACGATGCCCGGCTGCTCGACTCCTAACCTGCCGGTTCGCTGGCCTTATTCACGTTTGCCTGTGCTGTGAGCGCCAGCAAACGCGCGATAAGGCCAGCAAACCGACGATAAAGGCCAGCGGTTTTCAGAGATCACGGGACCGGAAGGCCGAGATCGCCAGCAGCACGAGGGACGACCATCCAGCCCAGCACGACGCCCGCCGCCCGCGATCGGGTGGGTGAACTCTTTCCACCCGGGGTGGCGATGCCCGAGATCGTGTGCAGTGCGGGGGTGAGGGCAGCCACTGCGCGGCCCGGTCGAGCGCACTGGGCAGGATCGAGCTGAGGGTGGGCAGGCACATGACGGCGAAGACCCCCAGGAAGGCCATCAGGCCGCTCCGGGTCAGGTAGGCCATGGCGACAGCCAGGACGGTGTGGACCGGAATCATGAGCATGGTTCCCAGTAGGGACCTGCAGCGTGCCGCCGTCGAAAGCTGGCAGCGGCGCCCCGGCAGCGGTGAGGGTGACCATGCCAGCGCCATAAGCCAGCAGCGTCGCGAGAACCGAGATCACGCACGAGAGCCCTCCCGCCACGATCAGCTTCGCCAGGACCACCCGGTGCCGCACCGGAGTCAGCCGCGCGGTGACCTCGACGAGATTGCTGGAGTTCTCATTCGACACGAACAGGATCGCCGTCACGAGGCACACGATGTTGGCCACGTCCACGCCCATCAGCGACACCTCCAGCGCTGACGCTCCTGGAGCGCCGCTAGGATTGGCTCATCGTGAGTGGCACGGTGGCGACGAACATCACACTCCCCAGGGCCGCGCCGAGCAAGGCCACCACCAGCAGCGCCCGTCCCGTCCGCCACGACCGGGCTTTGGCGAACTCTCCAGCCGCAGCCGACGAGAGGCCAGCGCGGTGCACCCCCGTCATGGCTTGCCCTCCGTTCTGTCCGCCGCGGTCCTGTCCGCCGCGTGGGTGATCTGGAGGAAGGCATCCTCCAGCGTCGCCGCCTCGCTGTGCAGCTCGATCAGCGGGATGGACGCCTCCAGGGCGAGGCGTCCGATCCTCTCCGCCGCCAGGCCCGTCACGAGCATGCCGTCCGGCGAGAGGACGGACCTGCCCTGACTCGGCGGCGAGGACGTCTCGCAGGTGATCATCGTCGCCGCTGCGGACCCGCACCTGGTGATCGACTGCCTGGGCGGTCAGCTCGTCGAGGGTGACGTCTCTGACCAGGTGCCCTTTGTCGATGATGATCACCCGGTCGGCTGTTCGCTGCATCTCGTCCATCAGGTGGCTGGAGACGAACACCGTCCGTCCCTCGGCCGCGAGTGACCTCAGCATGTCACGCATCCACAAGATGCCCTCCGTGTCGAGGCCATTGACGGGCTCGTCGAAGATGAGGATGCCCGGGTCGGCCAGCAGGGGCCCCGGCGAGCGCGAGCCGTTGCCGCATGCCCAGCGGTAGCCGTTCACCCTGCGGTCGGCGGCCTGTGACAGGCCGACCAGCTCAAGCTTTCGTCCCACCGTCTCAAGCGGGATCCCGGCGGTCCTGGCCTGCCAGGCCAAGTGTTCAACGCCCGTGCGGAAACCTTGCACAGCGTGGGGGTCGAGAAGGCCGCCTATGCTGGCCGCCGGGTTCGGTAGGGACCGGAACGGGCGTCCCCCGATCAGGGCGCTGCCGCGGGTCGGGTGCACCAACCCGAGGATCATCTTCATCGTCGTGGACTTGCCCGCCCCGTTGGGGCCCAGGAAACCCGTGACGAGACCAGGACGGACTGTGAACGAGAGGTCGTCCACGACAGCCCGTCCGCCATACTCCTTGGTCAGTCCGTTGACCTCGATCGTCGACCCGGCGGAGGCCGTGAGGCGACCCGGTCTGGACTGCCGCGTGGTCTGCGATGACATACCAGAAGGCTAGCTGTGTTTCCGCACGGAATCTGGCGAACTGGGTTATTCGGCGTCTCCTGCCCGTTTGCTGGCCCTGTTCACGTTTGCCTGTGCCGTGACGCCAGCAAACCGCAACAAGGCCAGCAAACCGGGGATAGGGCCAGTTCTGGAGGCAGTCGCGCGTATGGTGTCGCGGTGGCATAAGCTTTCGTGGCAGCCTGGTCTCGGCAGGTTGCGCTGGTGGCTGTGGGCGCGCCTGATCCCGTGTGGCGTCTTCGCCAGGCTGGTGTTGTTCATCGCGATTTCCAAAGGGTGAGTGGCCCATAGGGCCTCGGCTCGACCCTTAGGGGTGAGTCATCTCTACCTTTGTTTGTCCCGCTAGCAGGGTGGATGCGGGCGCCTGGGTGCGGGATGCTGGGGGTTCCCATACACCTGTACGGTCCGGTAATGGGGCCCCATGCAGATAAAGAAAAGATAAAGAAAGGAGCGGTATGAGAACAGCGAGGACGAGGGAGAAAGTGGGGCCGGGTTCAGCCCGTTGGAGAGGCCAGAGGCGGCGTTCCGTGGCCGCGCTGGTGGTGGGGTGTGCGCTGCTGGCGGGTCCGGTAGCGTCGGCCCTGCCGGCCTATGCGGTGCCCCAGAAATCCGGCACCAATACCTCTGCCCCGGATGAGCCAGGGGCAATACCGAAGGGGCTGGAGTCTTTTTATAGCCAGGAGGCGTCGTGGTATCCGTGCGGTGACACCGGAGGCATACAGAAAACCGACGAGCAGGGCAAGTTCTCGTGCGCGACGGTGACGGTACCGATGGATTACAACCAGCCCGACGGCAAGACCATCCAGGTGGCGGTGAAGAAACGCGCCGCGGATGGCGAGTCTCGTGGTTCGTTGTTTATCAATCCAGGCGGGCCGGGTGGCTCCGGCATCAGCTTGGTTGAGGCGGTGGGTAAGAGTTTCTCGAAGGACTTGCTGGCCGGCTACGACGTGGTCGGTTTCGACCACGCGGTGTCGGCTCCTCCACCCCCATCACATGCCAGGACGCCAAGCCGGCCGAGGAGGCCAGCGCGGAGCAACCCCAGGAGGAGAGCTCCTTTGAGAACTGGGCCCAGGGCTATATGGACGAGGTATCCAAGTTGGAGAAGCAGTGCCGCGAGTACTCCGAGCCGGGTCTGCTGGATCACGTGGGCACCGCTTTGGTGGCGCGGGACCTTGACGTCCTCCGGGCGGTCTCGGGAGAGAAGACCCTGAATTATCTCGGCATGTCCTATGGCACTGAGCTGGGCTACACCTGTGCGGGAGCTTTTTCCCTCCACAACACCGGCCGCACTGGTGCTCGATGGTGCCATGGACTCCACCTCAACCAACCACAGGCTGACCGTGGAAACAGCTGAAGGGTATGAGAAAGCCCTCCACCGCTACGTCCAGGCCTGTCTGGAAGGAAAAGCCGGCGACAATTGCCCCCTGACTGGCAGCGTCGAGGACGGGGTGCAGCAGATCCGTGACCTCATTACCTCCGCCAACGAATCACCGCTGAAAACCTCCGACCCCGATGTGAAGATCACCGGAGCCCAGCTCACCGGGGCTATCCGGGAAGTACCTGAGTGAGCGGCGCTGGCGCAGCTGACCGCGGCCCTGGCCCCTGCCATCGTCAGAATGACGCCTCTGGCTTTCGCCGAGGCCGTCAAGCGAGCCTCGGCTGGTGTAAGCATGGCGGCCTGGACGGCTGTCATGTGTCAGGACCGTCCCGCACAAGGCAACATGGATGCCTGGAAGGCACAATATGAGGAGACCCAGAAGGTTGCTCCCACCTTCGCAGGCGGCGCCAGCTTCGACATGACCTGCGCCGCGTGGGGCCACTACTCTGAGACCGACCCCATCCCGCAGAACGTACGCGCCAGGGCGCAGCCCCATCCTGAGTGGTGGGCACCGCCGGCGACCCAGCCACCCCCTGCCACTGGGCCCCAGGCGCTAGCCAAGCAGCTCGACTCCTGCGCAGCTGCTGACCTGGGACGGTAATGCCCACGTCGCCTACATCCGCGGCAACAAGTGCATCACCACAGCCGTCGACGGCTTCCTCCTGGGCGGCCAGCTGCCACAGAGACAACCTCGTGTGCACCACCTGAAGGAAGCCGAGTGAGTTCAGCGATGCCAGTCAGCTTGAGCGTCGCTGAGTTACGCCATGGTGTGGCCTTGCCGGACTCCGGTGGGGCCACACTGTGTCGTATGCGTCGTCGTATGCATCCGGACGGTATGGGACCTTCGTCGATGCGTGTTCCTCCAAAGGTCGTAATTGAGGTTCCGTCCTGCGTTCGTAGCGGTGGTGAGGCCTGTGCCGGGATGCTGGTCGCATCCTCGAGGCAACTGGGTCCTGGGAACCGCAAGAAAGGGAAACGATGACGAGCTGAGCGAGACAGCTGGTTCAGGTCTAAACCGTATGGGGAAGACGAAGGCGGTCTGTGGCTGCGGCTGTGGTGGGGTGTGCGCTGTTGGCAGGGGCCGGTGGCGTCAGCCTCTGCCCATGCATGTCTCTCCTGCTGATCCAGGCCACGTCAACCTGTGGTGCCGGAGGGTTTGGAGTCCTTCTACGGCCAGGAGATCTCCTGGTATCCGTGTAGCGATACCGGCGGTATGGAGAAGACCGAGGAGCAGGGCAAGTTCTCCTGCGCGATGGTGACGGTCCCGATGGACTACAACAACCCGGACGGCACAACGATCCAGATCGCGGTGAAGAAACGTGCCGCCGATGGTGAGTCTCAAGGTTCACTGTTCATCAATCCCAGTGGCCCGGGTGGTTTCGGGGTTCACCAGGTTGAGGGTGTGGAGAAAAGTACTCGAAGGAGTTGCTGGCTGGGTACGACGTCGTTGGATTCGATCCCGCGGCGTCCGCGATCCCCCGCGGCATCAGCCCCTCCACTTCCATCGACTGCGGGGATGCCGAATCTCCCTTCGAATGGGCTCATCAGCCCAGGCCAGCCGCGGGAGGGGCAGTCTTTCGAGGACTGGGCTCAGAGCTATATGGGCAAGGTATCCAAGTTGGAGAAGCAGTGCCGGGAACATTCTGAGCCGGGTCTGCTGGATCATGTGAATACGGTTTCAGTGGCGAAAGACCTTGATGTGCTTCGTGCCGTATCGGGGGAGAAATCCCTGAACTATCTTGGCTTCTCTTATGGCACTGAACTTGGTTACACCTACGCGGAGCTCTTCCCGGAGCATGTTGGCCGGATGGTGCTCGATGGTGCTGTGGACTCCACTGTCTCCCATGTGGAATTCGGCCAGGAAGGGATAGAGGGTTACGAGAAGGCGCTCCGCAGCTATGTGCAGGCCTGTCTGGACGGCCAGACTGGTGACTGCCCCTTGGCTGGTGACGTTGAGGAGGGGGTGCAGCAGATTCGTGCCCTGATCGCTTCTGCTGATGCATCACCGATGAAAACCTCCGACCCGAGGGCGAAAGTCACTGGAGCCCAGCTTGCCCAAATCATTCAGATACCTTTTCTGCAGTCTGGGTACTGGCAGCAGTTAACCGCGGCCCTCACGCCTGCAATCACCCAGAATGATGCCTCCGGTTTCGCTGAGGTTATCAAGCAGATGGGATGGTTCAAACCCTCCAATGCAGCCACGCTGCTGGCTGTTCTGTGCCAGGACCGCCCTTCGCAAGGGAACATGGAAGCGTGGAAGGCCCAGTACGAGCAGACTCAGGAGCTGTCTCCGACCTTCGGCGCCAGGGCAACCAACTTCGACATGACCTGCGCCGCCTGGGGACATTACTCCGCTTCTGATCCGATCCCGCAGGACGTTCATGCCGAGGGGCTCCGCCGATTCTGGTGGTCAGCGCCACCGGCGATCCGGCCACTCCATATCACTGGTCTGAGGGCTCTGGCGGGCAGCTCGACTCCGGCCACCTGCTGACGTGGGAGGGCAACGCCCATGGTGCCTACGGGCACGAAGATGCTCGGTATTGCCTCACCACAGCCGTCGACGAGACTTTCCTCCTGGGCGGCCAGCTGCCTGCAGGACAATCTGCCTGCTCCCAGCTGAGATCTGGGCGTCTGTCCCTTATCGAGGTCGTGTTGCCTCCGCCTGCTCGCGCGGAGACAACACGACTTTCTGTACTGGACGCGATCTAGGGGCCTGGAAACAGCGTCGCCGTCAGCAGTGTCATAGGTAGACATAGCCGCGAGGACGATGGTTAGCTCCACAGACGCAGGCGGGCCGCGCTGATGTCATAAAACCATGAAGTTTTCACGGGCATCTCAGCCAAGTCATCCACCCCGATGCTCCCAGCAGCCCTGCGATCTCGGTGCGGGCACTGACCCGCATCTCACGACGTCCTGGGCGCAAGGATGCCCAGGTGGTCGCCCTGGACAGGGGTTGATGCCGACCTGCCCGCAGGGCAGTTTCACCGCGGTGGTGGGGGCCTCGGGATCGGGTGAAGTCGACGCTGCTGCACACCATGGCGGGACTGGACGGGCCCACCGGCGGCCAGGTCAGCCTCCTGGGCACGGTGATTACTTCCATGACGCCGGCCAAGCGTGCTGCCTTCCGCTCCCGCAACGTGGGATTCGTCTTCCAGGACTACAACCTCATCGCCTCCCTGACCGCCGCCGAGAACGTCTCCATGCCCTCCCGCCTGGCCGGGCATCCCCTGGGAAAAGGGCAGATCGTGGCCGCGCTGGAAGCCGTCGGACTGGCCGACCGCGCCGGGCTCAAACCCCACCAGCTCTCCGGTGGCGAGCGTCAGCGGGTCGCCATCGCCCGGGTGATGGCCTCGCAGCCCGGATCGTCTTCGCCGACGAGGCCCACTGGCGCCCTCGACCTGAATGCCGGGCGGGTGGTCCCTGGACTGGCTGCGCCGCCCTGGCCGAGCAGGGCGCGACTGTCGTCATGGTCACCCACGACGTCGAGGCCGCCGCCCAGGCTGACGCCGTCGCGGTCATGAGCTCAGGGCACCTGGTCGCCTGGTCCGATACCCGCGACGCCGCCCGCATCGCCGAGCTGGTCCACTCCGCCCGGATGCCTGCTCGCACGCCCGGCCACGTGCCCGCGAACCAGGCCCCGGCGCCGGCCCTCAGCGCCTGCTGACTGGCCGCTCATCCCAAGAAGACGCGCAGATAGGAAAGAAGACCGATCCCATGGCCGCGACTCATCTGGAGGACCTGCGCCACCACGCCCGCCAGTGGCTGTGGTCGCTGCTGGTGACCACCACCGGAGGCGCCTTCATCGACGTCATCATCGTCTCCTGGTACAGCGCCCTGCAATGGTCCGCCACCCAGGCCGACGCCTCGAAGTACAGCTCGATGACCAGCATCCTGGGCTCCAACTTGGTCAGCTACGCGGGCCTGTCCATCGCCGTCATCGTCTCCTCGACGCTGGCGCTGACGGTGACCGCGCAGTCCCGATCCCACGCCCTATGGAAGATCATCGGCATTCCCAGCCGGCGCATCCGGCGCGTCATCCTGGCCCAGATCGGCGCCGTCGGCATGCTCGGCGGCCTCATCGGCGGGATCCTGGCCCTGCCGGTCACCGGCTGGTACCTGCTCACGTGGCACGAGTTCCACGTCTACCCCGCTGAGCATGCCCGTGGCCATGCCGGCCTTCGCCGTGCCCTGACCATCGCGATCACCACCGCCTTCAGCATCCTGGGCGGCCTGGGTGCTGCGCGGCGCGCCGCCTCCACCCCGGAGATGCAGGCCTTGCGCGAGGCCGCCTCACCCGCTGCCCGGACCCGCATCTGGCAGTGGATCGTCGCAGGTGTGTTCCTGTTCGGCGTGACCGTGACCCTGATCATCGCAGTGGTCAACCCCAGCGAGCTCACCAGCACCGAGGGGGCGGACCCGCAGACCGCCGCAGAGATGGCCGGGCGCACGAACGACGACTTGATGGGGCTGGGCGGCGCTCTGGTGCTGATGCTGATGATCGCTGCCCTGTGCGTGCCCAACTGGACGATCCGCCCCCTCCTGACGGCATGGACCGCCCTCATTCCCGGGCGCAGCCCCGCCTGGTTCGCCGCCCGGGCCAACGCCCGTCACCGCTCCACCATGAGCCTGACGACGATCGTCCCCTTCGGCATCGCCGGTCGGCATGACCGGGGTCGTCTGCGCGATCGTGGGGGCGACCCGGGCCACCGGTGCCGACGGCGGCGTCAGCGGGTTCCTGGCCATCGCCGTACCTATCTTCATCATCTCGGGTGCGGGAGGCGTCGCCAACATCGCGATGGTCGGCTCCGCCCGGCGGCAGGAGGGTGCCCTGCTGGGCGTTATCGGGGCCCGGCGCTCCACGCTCATGGCCACCACGATCCTGGAGGGCGCCATCTACGCCATCACCGGCATCCTGTTCGGGCTGATCGCCACCATCCTGAGTGCTGCCGGGTCGGCCGTATTCTCCGGGGGAGGGATGCGCGTCTTCCTCGCGGCCCTGCCGTGGAGCACGCTCGCGCCGGTGGTCGCGGTGGTGCTCGTGCTCGCCGTGGCTACTACCTGGCTGCCTGCCCAGTTTGATCGCCGCCCCATGATGGACCGGCTCCGCCAGCCCGTGTGAGCCGGGAGTATGGGGTTGGCTCGCTTTCGCCACGGCCGGTGGCCGCCGGTGTGGGCTGGGTGTCTCTTCTGGCGGTCGAGTCGTGTCGTTCTGGGAGGTTCTTGCCTTGATGTGGTGGTGTGGTTGATGGCCGTGCCGGTGCGATGGCGTCACTGTGGGGGTTGTCCCTGTTCTTACCCCGACTTCCCGCCAAGGTGATTGAAACAGGGAGCACGTCTGTCGGAGGGTGAGGAGATGAGGATCCTGAGTCCCTTGGATACCTCCGGACTGGGAGCGCTTCCGCGAGGTGGTGTCTTTCGGCTGGTCGTCTCGCGCTGGCGTGAAGCCTGCGGGAACACAGACAGCCACCCTGAGGGGTGCCTATTTCAGCCCTTAAGGGAGGGTTTTCCCCTACCTGGGGTGTGGGTGCCAGCAGGGATCGATACGGGCGTCTGGTTCCGGGATGGTGGAAGTCCCAGGCAAGCGGGGACTGTACATGAAAGGAAATCGATGGTTATGAGGAGAACTGATCTCATTCGTTCAAAGGAGGCAGCGGAGGCGGTCCCTGGCTGCGGTGCTGGTGGGGGTGCGCTGCTGGTGGGGCCGGCGATGTCGGTTCTGCCCGGCCTATGCGACACCGCAGAAGGACGACGCCAGCACCTCACTCCTACCCCAGACGGTTCAGGGAGCAATCCGAGCGGTGCCTGAAAGGGCTGGAGTCGTTCTATAACCAGGAAGTGTCGTGGTATCCGTGTGGTGACACCGGGGGCATGGAAGACCGAGGAGCAGGGCAAATTCTCCTGCGCGATGGTGACCGTACCGATGGATTACAACAACCCGGACGGCACAGACCATCCAGATCGCGATGAAGAAACGTGCCGCCGATGGCGAGTCCGCGGACCGCTGTTCATCAACCCCGGCGGCCCAGGCGGCTCCGGCATCCAGATTTGGTTGAGGGGTGGAGCAGTACTTTCTCAGAAGGGAGTTGCTGGCCGGCTACGACGTGGTCGGCTTTCGACCCCGCGGCGTCAGCTCAATCCACCCCCATCGACTGCGGAGATGCTCAGCTAACCGCTACGGATAAGCCGCAGCCGGGTGGAGTTCTTCGAGACCTGGGCGGCGAACTACCTCACGCAGGTCCGCGAGTTCCGGGAGCAGTGCGAGGCGCACTCGAACCCGGGCCTGCTGGACCACGATGGGCACCGTCTCGGTGGCCGCGACCTCGACGTCCTCGCGCCGTCTCCGGACAGAAAACCCTGGACTATCTCGGCATGTCCTACTGGCACCGAAATCGGCTACACCTATGCCAGCTCTTCCCCAACACCGGCCGCCTGGTGCTCGATGGTGCCATGGATTCCACCTCAGCCCAACCACGGACTGACCGTGAAACAGCTGAAGGGGGTATGAGAAAGCCCTCACAGCTACGTCCAGGCCTGTCTGGAAGGCAAAGCCGGCGACAATTGCCCCCTGACCGGTGATGTGGAGGACGGGGTGCAGCAGATCCGCGACCTCATCGCCTCCGCCAACGAATCACCGCTGCAAAACCTCCGACTGACGTGACCATCACCGGAGCCCAGCTCAAGGATGCCATCGAAGGATATCTGAGGTATCGGGCGCATGGCCGCAGCTGACCGCAGCCCTGGCCCCTGCCATCACCCAGGGCGATGCGTCCGGTTTCGCCGAGCTCCTCAAGCGGGCCTCAGAGAGCTCAACACGCAGCAGTACACTGCTGTCTATGTCAGGACCGTCCCCGCAGGGCGTGGGGGACCTCTGGCGAGGCCCAGTATGAGGAGGCTCAGGAGGTCGCTCCCACCTTCGCGGGCGGCTGCCAGCCTCGACATGACCTGCGCGGCGTGGGGTCACTACTCCGAGACCGACCCCATCCCGCAGAACGTCCACGCCAAGGGCGCTGGCTCCCGATCCTGAGTGGTGGGCTACCGGCGAGCCCCGCCACCCCGTACCACTGGTCCCAGGCCCTCGGCTGAGCAGCTCGACTCCGCACAGCTGATCACCTGGGAAGGCAACGCCACGTCGCCTACCCGCGCGGCAGCAGTGCATCACACGGCCGTCGACGGCTTCCTCCTCGACGGCCAGCTGCACGAGAACAACCTCGTGTGCACCAACTAACACCCCACCCGTGGCCCTGCCGAGCCCAGCAGGGCCACCCACTAATCGCTGGGAGCCAACTACCGCGAAGACCAGCCCCTCGATCCCACAACAGACTGCTGCCGGGCATCCAAAGACCAGCTCTCCCGCACGCGGAACGCACTACCACCGGCCAGGCCGCCCAGAAACCGCCGATGAAACAAGGAATAGTGGGGACTCAAGCCCCCCATCGATTCGGCACCGTCTATTTTGTGTGGTTGGCTGACCACGAAGTTGAAACAAAGATCAACGCCTCGGATGCCGACCAGGGGCTTCCGGCCTGAGCGCATCAGACCGTCCCGGGCGAAAGTCGCCCGGCCACGGCAGAAGCGTTCACTGATCCGATGCGGACCTCAAACCGGACGCCGTTTCCATCAGCCATCGGAATGCAGCGTCTCTGTCGTCTCAACTTTCCTCAGACTAGGCAGCACCCATCCAGGGTTGAAGGGACTCACATGACGAAAATCACGAAACGAGGGTGGCGCTGCTCATCGCGGTTGCGGCAGCGGTCCTCGCGGTGGTGGCCGGTCCGCGCCCCGCACATCGACGGGAACACCTCCGGTGATGCCGACCTGTGCAGCCCGGGTGCGTTCCCCTACTGCCCGACGACGCGGGGCTGGAGCGCTGCACGTCTCAGTCATCTCGCCCGAGGAGTAGGCATGCGGGGCTCGGCTCCTCCAGTGGTGTCGTGCCCGACAGGCACAACCGCTTCGGCCTGGGGTCGGTGACCAAGACCTTCAACGGCCAGCTGCTCGCTGTGGCCATCGCCCGCGGCGAGGTGGCCGAATCCGACACCCTGGCCACACACATCCACGAACTGGAGGGCAGCCAGGCCGGGACCGTGACCCTGCTGGGGTTGGCCACTCACACCTCGGGCCCTGCCCGTGAGGCTCGCTCGGACTGGGTGTGGCCGTGGGTCTCCGGCAGCGAGCAGGCGTCGTCCGGCGACCGGGCGCCCCAGGGCGAACAGGAATTCCTGCGGCAGGCGGACACTGACCTTGAGTACCCGAGGCACATTCAGCTACTCCAACCTGGGCGCTGACCTGCTCGGACTCGCCCTGGCGCGCGCCGCCGGGGCTGCCTCCTGGCAGGACTATGCGACGACCCGGCTCCTTCAGCCTCTGGGCATGAACGACACCGTGTTCACCTCGGTCGACGACGCCGTCACCGTCCCCGAGCGCGCCATCAAAGGCAAGTGGGAGAACGGGCGCACGGTGATGCCCGGCACGCCCGGCCAGTACGCCCTTGCGGCGGGGCATTCGACCTGGACCACGGGCGCCGACATGGCCCGCTACGCCCAGGCGGTGATGGACGGCACCGCTCCGGGTGGGACGACCGCCTGGCAACCCCGCCAGAGCATCAATGACACATATCAGATCGGCTACCTGTGGATCAGGTGGCGCCTGGACGATGACCGTTCAGCGATCTTCCACGACGGCGGTCTCGCCTGGTACGGCACCGTCGTGATTATGGATCCGGCCTCAGGCCGGGCGGTGAGTCGTCATGGCCAGACACCGCGCTGGCTCGGCTGAGCTCCCTGGCCCAGGCGCTCCTCGACGACAGCCAGGATCCCGTCCCCTCGCAGGCCAGTCTCGGAGGCTGGCATGACCAGTTCATCCGTGCCACTTCGCTGGCGCTCGCAGCGGTGTTGGTGGCCCTTCGCTGCTGGGCCGCGTGGCGGGCAGAGCGGCTGGGATCCCGGCTGGCGACGGTGATCCGGGCAGTGGACGTGCTGTCCTGGGCGGCCCTGGCCGCGGCGCTGGGTCCGTGGTCGTCGATTCCGGGCTGGACCTACGCCCTGATGCTCCTGCCCGGTGCCTACGCGATAGTCCGCATGGCCTTGCGATGGCGTGAGCTTCCTGGCGGCCGGTCCCGGCAAGCTGCGCTGGTGGCTGTGGGTGCGCCTGGTGCCGTGCGTAGCTTTCGCGGTCCTGGTCCTGCTCGTCGTCATGCCCAAGGGATGAGCGGTCCGTGGCGCGTTCGACCAGGGGCAATACGAGCGTCTGGCTCCGGGATGGTGACAACACCCAAGCAGCTGGGCGATCCAGCAAGGAGATCGTCCAGGCGAGAAAAAGAAAGGAAACCAATGACAATGAGGAAAAACTGATTCAGGTTCGGCTCATTCCGGTTGGCGGAGGAAACGGTCGAGCTGCTGCCCTGGTGGGAGGTGCGCTGCTGGCGGGGCCGGTGGTGTCAGCTCTGCCCGCCTATGCCGCGCCGCAGGGATCCGGCTCTCATACCTCTGCCCGGATGGCCGGGGAATAGCCCGGTGCCAGAGGGGCTGGAGTCTTTTATGGCCAGGAGGTCTCGTGGTATCCGTGCGACGATACCGGGGGCATGGAAAGACCGAGGAGCAGGGCAAATTCTCCTGCGGCATGGTGACCGTACCGATGGATTACAACCAGCCTGAGGGTAAGACCATCCAGGTGGCGGTGAAGAAACGCATCGCCGATGGTGAGTCTCGGGGTTCGCTGTTTATCAATCCGGGCGGGCCGGGCGGCTCCGGCATCAGTTTGGTTGAGGGGGCGGAGAAGAGTTTCTCGAAGGAGTTGCTGGCCGGCTACGACGTGGTCGGTTTCGATCCGCGGGGTGTGGGCTCCTCGACCGCCATCGACTGCGGGGACGCCAGGCTGCCCTTAGAAGCAGGCAGAGAGAGCCACGGTCGGGTGAGTTCTTTGAGACGTGGGCTGCGCAGCACATCACGGCGATCCGTGAGGTTCAGGAGCAGTGTCAGGCTCACTCCGAACCTGGTTTGCTGGATCATGTGAACACGGTTTCGGTGGCGAAGGACTTGGATGTGCTGAGAGCGATATCAGGGGAGAAGTCCCTGAATTACCTCGGCTTTTCCTATGGCACCAGACTGGGGCTGCACCTATGCCGAGCTCTTCCGAAGAATGCCGGCCGCATGGTGCTTGACGGTGCGGTGGATCCCACCATCTCCCACCAGGATTTCGACCTCGACAGGGCTGGGGCCTTCGAGAACGCCCTGCACAGCTACGTGCAGGCCTGTCTGGAAGGAAAAAGCCGGCGACAATTGCCCGCTGACCGGTGACGTGGAGCAGGGGGTGCAGCAGATCCGTGATCTGATCGCCTCTGCCGACGCCTGCACCCATGGCAACCTCTGATCCCGACGTGAAGGTCACCGGAACCCAGCTCGCCCAGGTCATCCAGATGTATTTCCTGCAGTCTGGGCTCTGTACAGCTGACCGCGGTCTTGACCCTGCCATCGGCCAGCAAGACGCCTCCGGCTTCGCCGGAATCCTCAACCAGGCCTTGGGCGAGTTCAACGTCGCGACATATTTGGCTATCACCTGTCAGGATCGTCCCGCTGCCGAGGGTGGTGGACCTCTGGCAAGCCCAATACGAGGAGGCCCAGAAAGTTGCTCCTACCTTCGCAGGGAGGCATCAGCACCGATATGCTCTGCTCCGCATGGGGCCACCACTCCACATCCGATCCCATCCCGCGGGATGTCCATGCCAAGGGTGCGGCTCCGATCCTGGTGGTGGGCACCACCGGTGATCCTGCCACTCCCTACAAGTGGTCTGAGGCTCTGGCTGAGCAGCTTGACTCCGGGCAGCTGCTGACCTGGAAGGGCGAGGTCACTGCGCCTACGGACGCGGCAGCTCCTGCATCACCAAGGCTGTTGACGGCTTCCTCCTCGACGGCCAGCTGCCTGAGGGACAACCTGAGCCTGCACCAGCTAACACTCAACATCCCTGAGAGTCGTTGCCCACGCATAGCCGTGTGGGGCAGCACGACCTCTCTACGCAGATGTGACCCGCAGTCGTATGGGCATGCGGGCATCACCGTGGCAGCGCGTCCTCTTCCTCACCGGGCCTCCGCGGTCCGGTGAACACGTCCTCAGCTCCCGTCCTCATGGCGTTCGCCGTCGCCCCCGCGGAAGATGTGGTCATCCGAAGCGGCCGGTGATGTAGTCCTCGGTGGCTTTCTTCTCCGGGTTATGGAAGATGCGTTCCGTCGGGCCGATCTCGACCAGGTGGCCCGGTTCGCCCTGCGCTTTCAGGTTGAAGAAGGCCGTCTCGTCGGAGACACGCGCCGCCTGCTGCATATTGTGGGTGACGATCACGACGGTGTAGTGCTCTTTGAGCTCGTGGATGAGATCCTCCACGGCCAGGGTGGAGATCGGGTCGAGAGCCGAGCACGGCTCATCCATCAGCAGCACATCGGGCTGCACCGCGATGGCGCGGGCGATGCACAGCCGCTGCTGTTGCCCACCAGACAACCCCACCCCCGCCTTGCCCAGGCGATCCTTCACCTCTTTCCACAGGTTCGCGCCACGCAGCGCCTTCTCGACGGCCTCGTCGAGGACCGTGCGGTTCTTCTCCCCGTTCAGGCGCAGCCCCGAGGCGACGTTCTCGTAGATCGACATCGACGGGAACGGGTTAGGCCGCTGGAACACCATCCCGACCACCCGTCGCTACCGCCACCGGGTCGACGCCTGGTCCGTACAGGTCGGTGCCGTCCAGCAGCACCTCGCCGGTGCAGTGGGCACCCGGGATGACCTCGTGCATCCGGTTCAAGGTGCGCAGCACCGTCGACTTCCCACAGCCCGATGGGCCGATGAAGGCCGTCACGCTACGTGGCTCGACCACCAGGCTCACGCTGGAGACGGCGTGGAACTTGCCGTAGTAGATGTTCAGGGTCTCCTGACCTCGATGCGCTTCGACATGCGTACTCCCTCCGAGCTTCGCTCACCTGAGCCGGTTCCGGCTGGCGATGCGCTTGGCGATCAGGTTCAGCGCCATCACGATCAGCACCAGCGTCAGGGCGGCGGCCCATACCCGGTCCGCACCCGGCTGCCCCTCCGGGGAGGCTATGCCGGAGTTGATCATGGTGGGCAGGGCGCCCATCGAGGTGCCGAATGGGTTCAGGAACAGGTTCTGGGTGTAGCCGATCAGGATCAGCAGCGGCGCCGTCTCACCCATCACCCGGGCGATGCCCAGCACCACCCCGGTGAGGATGCCGCTATAGGAGGTCGGCACCACGATCTTCAGGATCGTCTTCCACTTCGGCACCCCGAGTGCGTAGGAGGCCTCCCGCAGCGAGTCGGGAACCAGCTTCAGCATCTCCTCCGTGGACCGCAGCACCATCGGCAGCATCAGCAGCGCCAGCGCCAGCACCGTTGCGAATGCCGACGGCCGCTGCCCGAGGGTGGTGATCAGCAGGGCATAGATGAACAGGGCCGCGACGATCGACGGCACCCCCGTGAGGACGTCGACCATGAACGAGACCACCCGGGCTGTCTTCGTCCCCGCCCGTACTCGACGAGGAAGATTGCGCCCAGCATCCCGACCGGGACCGCGATCACCGCCGTCAGCAACCCCAGCATCAGGGTGCCGTAGATCGCCTGCGAAACGCCCGCCCCGGTGTCGGTGGCCTGCGACGACCCCAGCGGCGTCGTCCACCACTGCAGCGACGGGGTGCGGACGTCACCGGAACCGGTCTCCGTGATCAACATCACCTGGTAGGGGCGGTCAGGATCAGGGGAGACCGGCATTGCATGGTGCGGCTGCGATAGGTGTTGACCTTCTCCCCAACCGCCACGAAACGCCCTCCCGGCACGAAGCGCCACTCAGGCTCTCATCGACGGGGGCGGTGTGGATCGTCCGTGCCGCAGTCGTCGGCGGCATGCCGGATCTTCGTTTCTTTGTCGATGCAGATGACGTGGTAGTCGGCGCCGACGCTGAACAGCAGAGGCGCGCCCTTGACAGCCACCGAGATGAGGATCCACAGCAACGGGACCGTGGCCACCCCTGACGCAGGCCCACACCAGCACCGTCGCCAGCTGATTCTTCAGGGTCCGCCAGCCCGGAGGGGCCCTGCAGGTTGAGGCTGGGCTGCAGTAGCAGGCATCAGAGTTTCGCCTTTCCTCGTTCGGCCACCACACGGGCCAGGGCGTTGACGGCGAAGGTCAGCACGAACAGCACCAGACCCGCGGAGATGTAGATCCCGGCCTTGTAGGGGGTGTCGAACTCGGCGGCGTTGCGGGCGATGATCGATGCGAACGTCTCGCCGCCGCTGAACACCGACAGGCTGAAGGGGCTGGCCGACAGGGATCAGCATGACGGCGATGGTCTCACCGAGCGCCCGACCCAGTCCAGCATTGCTGCGGCGGTGTGCCCGAGCGGGCGTAGGGCAGCACCGTCAAGCGAATCACCTCCCAGCGGGTCGCGCCCAACGCGAGCGCCGCCTCAATGTGGTCTCGGGGGGTCTGGGCGAACATGTCGCGAGTGATGGCGGTGATGATGGGCAGGATCATGATGGCCAGCACCAACGACGCGGTGAACACTCGTCCCCGGCGACGCCACCTGCGTCTTCGAGAACAGCGGGAACCAGCCCAGCGCCTCCTCCAGCTGCCGTGCGAACGGCTGGATGGCGGGTCCCAGCACCTTGATGCCCCACAGGCCGTAGATCACCGACAGCACAGCCGCCAGCAGGTCGATGACGAAGGCGATGCCCGCTGAGATCCTGCCCTTGACGTACTGGGTCATCAGCAGCGCCAACCCGATGGCCACCGGAACCGCCAGGACCAGCGCTATGAGCGACGACAGCACCGTCGTCCACAGTAGCGCCGCGACGCCGAAGCTGGGTGGTCGAGGAGGCGTCGAAGACGGTGGAGGTGAAGAAGCCGGCGGTGTTGTCCAGCAGCGGCTGCCAGGCGTTGGTCAGCAGAAACACCCGATGATCAGCACCACGGCGACGATCAGGGCGCTGGACAGTTTCGCGGCCCCGCTGAAAAGCCTGTCGCCGAGGTGGCTGGGCCTCTCCAGCAAGGTGCCCTGCCCCGTCGCCTCAGAGCCCACGCCTGCGGGTGTCATCTCCGATGGTTGCCGGTCGCTCACGAGATCTCCAGTACGGCTTGGGCCACCTTCTCCCGCAGCGCTTCCGGCAGCGAGCGCGTATCCCAGGTCCTCCAGGGCGGCCTGAAACTCGGCGGAGGCAGAACAGCCCCAGCACGTCCCTCAGCAGCTGCGGACGGGAGCCTCCCGCGGGCACGCCACCTCGTAGGTGACCGCCACGGCCGGGTAGGCGTCGCCGCCGGGCCTGTGGTCCAGGGCGAGCCGCAGGTCGTTGCCGTTGCTCTGCCCGGTGGCCTCTCGACGGCCGCGCGGCAGATGCGCCCGTCAGGCCACCCCGTCAAGTCGGGCGACGGTGAGATCACGCTCAGGGCAGAGCCCCACTCGACGTAGGTGATGGAGTTGGCGGTGGCGGCAACCGCGTCGGCCACGCCCGCGGTCTTCTCCTGCCTCCCCATGGCCGGTCGGCCATCTCTTGAGTGGGGCGTGAGCCCAGACCCCGCCGGATGCGGCATCCCAGATAGCGGTGAAGTCTCGGTGGTGCCTGACCTGTCGGCTCAGTGGGAACACCGCGATCTCCTCATCGGGCAACGCGACGCCGGGGTTGGCTGCGGTGATCCAGGATCGCTCCAGACGTGATCCGCCCGTCGAAGATCTTCGCGATGATCGACGGCGTCAGGTTCAGGATCGTCGACGCCTCCCACGTGGTAGGCCAGGGCGATGGGGGCGAAGGCCAACGGCAGGTTCCAGGCCCTGTTGCCACCGCAACGCAGCCTGGCCCGCTCCTGCTCTCGATGGTCCCATCCTGTTCCGGTGGCTCTCAGGGCGGTGTCGAACTGGCCCAGTCGGCTGTGCCGCAGAACGCCTTCATCCCCGCACCGGAACCGGAGGCGGTGTAGTCGTATGGTGGTTCCGGGACAGGCTGCCACATAGTCCTGCGACCAGCATCCGACGGCTGTCCGCTGGGGAACTGCCCTCCCCGCGCAGCGCGGGGGCAGCCAGGAGAACGAGGATAACCGCCCCGCGACCCCTGACGGACGACGACGGGAACGCCGACGGAGGCGCAGGCCGTCGCAGCAGGGGCACCGCCGAGGCCGCGGATCGCAGCTTCACGGTCGTCACCTTCCGGGGTCCTCAGGGTCTGACAGCAGGAAGGTAGAGGCCTTACATGACGGGTCCGCTGCACCAGGGTTAACGTCGGGTAAACAGGATCCGATTTTCTGTCGGGGCCGAGTCCTAATCTCTTCTGCGTGACTGAGAGGTGGAGTGAGGCCAGGGTGGCTGAGGCCGCACCCGATGAGCAGGTGTTGAGAGCCGGGACCGCAACCTCGCCGTGCCTGCGCCATGGCAGGAGGTCGGTGTCGCGGCAACCTGCTCTGGGGGCGGTGCCGGGGCTCTGAGCCAAGCCGCATCAGGTCTCCATCGACACTCGCCGCTCCCGCCCGGAGATGCTCCTGCCCCTCGGAAGTTCCCCTGCAAACACTCGGTGGCGCTGCTGCTGCTCTGGGCTCAGGGGAAATGTGAGCGCCACCGACAGCATCGCCGCGTTTGCTGAAGTGGTCGGCCGGGCGCGAGTCCCGCGCCGCAGCTCGCAAGACCGCAGGGGAGAGGGCATCGAGGTCGCACTCGAGAGCAGCAGGCCGCTGCGGCGCAGTGCGGCCAAACGAGCTGCTGCAGCGACCAGCGCGTCGATGACGGCCTGGCCGAGCTGGATCGCTGGCTGCGGGACCAGATCAGCCAGGCTCGCCACCCATCGCCGATCGTTTCCGGGCGAACTGCGACGCATGACAGCCGCAGTGGGATGCCCAGGCTGCGGTCGCCGTGGAACTGGAGCAGCTCACCCGCATCACCGACGCTGTCGCAGACTGGCCTGCCCAGCTGATGGCGGGCTATGCCCGGCTGAGGCTGTTGATTCGAGCTCGCGGCGTCGCGCGGAGCCGCCGAGGACCCGATGGCGACGGTGCGCAACCACATCGGCTTCACCGTCCGCGCGGAGGATGTCGTCGCGGAGCAGCCGCGTCGCCGACCACTGGGCGGTGCTCGGTCAGTCGGCAGCCACGAGGACAGGCTGTCTGTGCGGCGGATGAGATGCACGGACAGCGCAGCGGACGTTGAGCGCTGGTGTGTTCTTCGCCGCAGCCGAGCCAGCCTGGCGTCGAACCTGATATCCCGGTACCGCCGTCGACGCCACCCTGCACTTCCACCCCGGCCGGCTTCCGCTGCGCGCCACGGTGGGGGAGCAGACCTCCGACGCCCAACCCATCGGGCTCTGGGACCCGCCGTCGACGACTCCCGCCGACGTTCGTGACCAGTGGCGGGCCGCCCTCGCCGCCGACCCGTGGTGCCGTGGCCTGCCCGTGTGGGTGACGGGGCGGGTGCGTCGCGCCGATGACCAGTTCAGCATCGCCGATGCCGACGACGGCCTGCCGCTGCTGGGGCCGGCCGCCTGGCGTGCTGCGGTGCTGCTGACTCCCGCACCGCGCATGTCTGCGGAGAGCTGACCAGCCATGGCCTGACCCCGACGGCCGTCGTCACCGGTCAGAAGGTGAGGCTGCTGTGAACCACGACGACCTGGTGACAACCTGCACCGTGGGCACCGGGCTGCGGCCGGTGCGGCTCGGTGAGCTGCCCTCATGGCTGGCCTCGGCCCTGGAACCCACCAGTGGAACCGGAGGTCATCGCCCGCTGATGCCGCCGCATGGACGCAGTGCTGCAGGACGCCCGACTGCCGGAGATCCCCGGACGGTGGTAGGCCGTGACCCTTCCCATCGAGACCCGCCCGCGCTGGCTGGCAAGCCCTGCCCCTCATCACCAGCCCGACCTCCCAGACGGACCGGCGGGTGCGTCTCGATCCTGGAGGAGGCCTGCGCCTGCTCCACGAACGCCACCCGGGTGGGTGTCCCTCCCCGACGAGCTGCTCATGGAGCTTCTTGGGGTCACTGGGACACCGGCGGGGAAGAACCCCCTGCTGCCGCTGCTCGGGGAACGCGGCCGCGTGATAGCCCGGCTCCAGCCCGGACTCACGGGTGATCTCCCACATGCCGGTGAGACCGAGCTCGGGAGGATCCTGGATCCCGCAGCAGTGGCGCGGCACGGCACCACAGCCCAGCGCGTCGCCCATCTGAGGGCGCTGCGGCGGAACGACCAGCCGATGCCCGTGAACTGCTCGCGACAAGGCCTTCCGCAAGGAGGGGCCGAGGCCAGGGAGCCCGGACTCGTGCAGGCCTTGGAGATCGGCCCTCGACGTGGGCGATGAGCCGCGCTGGAGCAGCTGCTGAAAGATCGGGCACAGGCTCCCGGGCAGCGGCGGCCGTCATGCTGTCCCGGCTCCCCGGATCAGCTCGCTCAGCGCGCCGAGTCGCTCGCCACCAGCACATCCGGCTGCAACACTACCATCTTCCGGCAAGGCCGGGCTGCAGATCACCCCCTGTCCCCAGACCGCCGAGACCGAGCAGGACGGCTACCCCTCGACCAGGACGCCGAGGATGCCGGCATGCAGCGGGCGCAGCACCTGCTGAGCTGATCCCCGAGCCGGTGGAGGTCGCTGATCGGCTGTGATTTCGGGAACTCGTCGCAGCTGCGGCGCAGTAGAAGATGGGAGCCTGCCTCCATCTGGAGCGGGCAGCGCTTCGGCACCACGACAGCCAGGCGGCTGGCCTGCTGCTGACCGTCGGCGACCAGCGGGACAGCCCGCCGCTGGGGGCAACTCTGGCGCTCGCAACCGCTGAGGCGCGTGACCGCTGGCTGGAGGCGCGATGCGCCACCATGAAGTTGAACCAGGTGGAGGTGACGCTGGCTGGATTCCGGCCGGATCGGTCCCGCCGCAGCCGAACGGCTCTCGCATCAGCTCAAGCGCTGGGCCGGTGAGAGACCCAGCAACTGGGAGCTGGGAGGACTGGTGACGGCCGAGAGCTGCTGCAACGGCAGCGGTTTCCCGGAACTCGCAGGCCAGATTGCCGAACGGATCCGTGACATCGCCGACACCGAAGAGGCCGTGCCCCAAAGCCGGTCAACTCCGCCCGTGCAGCCCGCCACATTGACGTTGCTGATGGCCCTCACCGAGGCGATCAATGACCCTGTCGGCCCTCGGGCCGACACCCACACTACAAACACAACCAGCCGAGGAACCCGCATGACCGACAATCAGGTGCTACGTCCGCATGCCGAGCAGCAGTTCGCCGCGAGCTGCAGCCCTCTCGCCGCCGGATGACCGCCCCTGCCCGCCGGGCTGGCGCGCTGTCTCCGTGGGCGGTGGCCCATCTGATGGGTGGCGAGTTGTCGACGGAACGGTGATCAGCCCCAAATATGTCGGCAACCGGCGGCTCATGGAGGTCGCGGTCGCCACCTCGCCACCGACCGGGCCCTGCTGCTGCTCGAGTCCGGCACCGCCAAGTCCTGGGTTAGCGAACACTTGGCCGCGGCCGTCGCAGGCGACTCGACGATGCTGGTCCAGGGCACCGCAGGCACCACCGAGGAGGCCGTGCGCTATGGCTGGAACTACGCCAGGCTGCTGGCTGAGGGTCCCTCGGAGGCGGCGCTGGTGCCGTCCTCGATCATGGTGGCGATGCAGCGGGGATCTATCGCGCGCGTCGAGGAGCTGACCCGGATGCCCTCCGACGTGCAGGATGGCCTCATCACGGTGCTCAGCGAGAAGACGCTGCCGGTGCCGGAGCTCAGCACGGAGGTGCAGGCCACCCGCGGATTCAACCTGATCGCCACAGCCAACGACCGAGACCGCGGAGTCAACGACCTGTCGAGCGCCCTGCGACGCCGTTTCAACACCGTCGTCCTGCCCCTGCCCGCCAGCGAGCACGACGAGATCACCATCGTCACCCGTCGCGTCGCCGACCAGGCGGCTGCCCCGCAACCGCCGCAGGTGGAACTCCCGGAGGCTGAGATCCGCCGCGTGGTCACCGTGTTCCGGGAGCTGCGTTCCGGCCAGACCACCGACGGTCGCGCCAAGGTCAAAACCCCTCCGGAACCCTGTCCACCGCTGAGGCCATCAGCGTCATCACCAACGGCATGGCACTGGCAACCCACTTCGGCGACTGGCGACCTCAAGGCCAGCGACATCGCAGCAGGCATCACCGGCGCGGTGGTCAGGACCCCGTCTCCGACCAGGTGGTGTGGCTCGAATACCTGGAGACGGTGGTGCGGGACCGCGATGACTGGCGCGACTTCTACCGGGCCTGCCGGGAGGTGACCGGCTGATCGTGGCTGCCTTCGAGATGCGGATCCTCGGGGTCCGGCACCACGGCCCCGATCGGCGCGCGCGGCGCGGAAGGCCCCTGGGCGAATACCAGCCGGACTGCGTTGTGCTGGAGGCCCCGGCCGACGCTGAGTCGTTGTTTCGGTGGATCACCGACCCCGCTCTGCGGCCACCCGTCGCGGTGCTGGCCTGGGCGGAGACCCAGCCGAGCCGGGCCGCCTTCTGGCCGTTCGCGGTCTTCTCCCCAGAGTGGCAGGCGCTCACCTGGGCAGCGGCTAGGGGTGCCCGTGCGGGCCCATGGATCTGCCTGCCGCCCACACCCTCGCAGAGGGGAGGGGGATCAGGGGGCTCGTCGAGACCGATGCCGAGCCGTCCCGCGCCGACCCCATCAGCCAGCGGCAGAGGCCGCCGGCTAAGACGATCCGGAGGCCTGGTGGGAGGACGCCGTCGAGTTGCGCGGTGACGAGTCAGCCTTCGAGGCCCTCACCGAGGCTATGGCGGGCTGCGCGCAGCCGACGCGGGAGACCGATCCCAGGACATTGACCCGCAGGCGCACATGCGGAAGGTGCTGCGTGCCGTCAAACGAGGGACACGAGCGCGTCGCCGTCGTCTGCGGGGCCTGGCATGCCCCCGCTCTGCGAACCCCTGGCCGAGGGTGGCGAGACGACAATGCCCTCCTCAAAGGCCTGCCGGAGACCAAGGTGAAGCTCACATGGGTGCCGTGGACCAACGGTCGCCCTGGGCCATGCGCTCCGGATACGGGGCTGGAGTGACATCCCGGCTGGTACCACCACCTGTTCACCGTCGAGGATGATCCCATCGCAGCCTGGTTGACGCAGGTCGCGGGCGTGCTGCGGCGAGCCGACCTGCCCGTCAGCACCGCCCACATCATTGAGGGCGTGCGTCTGGCTGAGGCGCTCGCGGCGTTGCGGGGCCGGCCTGCGCCCGGCCTGACTGAGAGTGCAGGAGGCCACCCTGGCCGTGCTTTGCGAGTGGCAACGCCCTAGCCCAGCAGCTCGTCACCCGTGACGCCGTCGTGGGGAGCTCAGCAGGTGCCCGACGATGTGCCCACGGTGCCGCTTTGACGCGGATCTCCGCCACCGCGAGGCGGCTGCGGCTGAACTTCGAGGGCAACTGTCAGGAACTCACCTTGACCTGGCAAGCCGAACGACCTGGCCAGGTCGCAGTTCCTGCTGAGGCTTCGCATCCTGGGCATCGACTGGGGCAGAACCCAAGACCGCCTACGGCAAGGGCACCTTCAAGGAGGGCTGGCCGTCGCCTGGGAGCCGGGGCTCGCCGGTCGCGGTCGTGGACGCGGCCCGTCACGGCACCACCGTCGAGGAGGCTGCGGGAGGGGCTGCGCTGCTGGAGTCCGCCGAGGATCTCGTCGCCGTTACGAGGCCGTCGAGCAGGCGCTCGCCGCAGACCTGGAGCAGGTGCTGGAGCCTCTGCTGGCCCGCCTGACGGGTTCGCTGCCCGTGAGGCCGACATCGGACAGTTACTGCGCACCCTGCCTCCGCTGGCCCCGTGCGCAGCGCTACGGCGATGTGCGACGCACCGATACCGACCGTCTTGCCCTGGTTGCGCGCCAGGTGCTGGCCTGAGCCATGGCAGGCTTACCTCCGCGGCCTCTGGATCAGCCCGGAGGCTGCCGCCACCCTGCGCTCAGACATCGACGGGTGCAGGGTGTCGTCGGCCTGCTCGCCGAGGACGACCAGCGGGCCTGGACCGATGCCCTCACCGAGCTGGCGGGACGCCCATCGATTCCTGACCATCGCGGGACGCGCCACACGCATCCTGCTCGCTGGGGAGCCATCGACGCTACGACGCCGCCAGCAGACTCAGCCGGGTCCTCCAGCAGGCACGGAGCCAGCTGAGCAGGCCACGTGGGCTGAGGGCTTCCTCGCGGGAGACTCGCTGCTGCTGGTGCACGACCGTCGACCTCGGCATCATTGATGAATGGGTTCAACGCATTGATGCGGAAAACGTTCACCGATGTGCAGCTGATCCTGCGCTCGCGCCTTCGGGCAGTGGAGTGCCCCGCCCGAACCCAGGTCGCTGCGGCCGTGCGGAACCTGGGAACAGCTGAGGAGGAGACAGCGGATGAATTCCATCCCACTGCCGCGGACGAGCCGGTCCTGGCTGCCATCACACTGATTCTGAGAGGGGCGAACGCATGACTGGAATCCCACCCCGCCGAACGCTGGCGGCTGCTGCTGGGAGCCGATGAGCCTGGGAACCCCCGTCAAGCTGAGCGGACGGCTCCAGGAGATGGACAGGGCCCCCGCCGCCCTGTACGACCTGATGGCCGCAAGCCAGGTGGCAGTGGGCGTAGCCGGGGTGCGGGGCTCGGTTCCTCAACGCCGTCTGTGACCCGATGGCTGGGTGACATTCGCTCCTATTTCCCGTCGCGGGTGGTGCGGGTAATGCAGACCGACGCCATCGAGAGACTCGGGCTGAGGCAGTTGCTGTTGGAACCCGAGGTGCTGGAGCAGGTGGAGCCTGACGTCAACCTGGTTGCCACCCTGGCCTCGCTGTCGAGTGTGCTGCCGCGGAGCGGTCGAAGGCGACAGCCCGGGAGGTCGTGGCCAGGGTGGTCAGGCAGGTGGAGGAGCGGATCGCGGAGCACACCCGGCAGGCGGTGCGCGGTGCGTTGAACCGCGTGGCCCGCACCAACCGCCCCAAACCGGGGGACATCAACTGGCCTCGCACCATCCAGGCGAATCTGGGCAACTACCTGCCCTGAGCATCGCACGGTTGTGCCGGAGCGTCTCGTCGGCTTCGGCCGCCGAAGCCTGGGGGTGCAGCGGGAGATCGTGGTGTGCCTGGACCAGTCCGGCTCAATGGCGGAGTCGGTGGTCTATGCCTCCATCTTTGCTGCGGTGATGGCGCAGATTCGGGCTCTCAAGACGTCGCTGGTGGCCTCACGACACGTCGGTGGTGGATCTCACCGACAGGCTCACAGACCCGGTGGATGTCATCTTTGGCACCCAGCTGCGGCGGCACCAACACCTCCCCGGCGCTGGCGTATTGCGAGTCGTTGATCACCAAGCCTGCCGCGACTGTTCTCGTTCTGATCTCGGACCTGTATGACACCACCCCCGAGAAGATGCTGCGACGCCTGAATGCCCTGGGTGAAGGCGGGGGTGACGGTGGTGGTGCTGCTGGCCTCGACGATGCCGGCACCCCTCCCACAACCATGGTGTGGCGGCGAGCCTGGCGGGCTTGGGAATCCAGCCTTCGGCTGCACACCCGACGCCTTCCCGAGCTGCTGGCCTTGGCCATCAACGGGGGAGACACTGGCGGCTGGGCAGATGCAAAATGCAGCAGCTGCGGATAGCCACTGCTGATCCTCGGCTTGGCGTCAGATCCCGTCCGCCCTTCAGCGGAAGGTGATGGGTGAGTGAGATGCAGATGAAGTGCTCCTGCTCGCAGGTCTCCCCGCTGATTTTTGTCGGTTCTCTCGTTAGCTTTGGCACGTGGTCAACCAAAGTGGGAGGAAAGTCAACGAGGTGGGAGCGGGAGTGCGGTTCGTCGGGTTTGATGTCGAAACGAGCGGGCCGGACCCGCTGACGGCGGAGATCATCACGGCATCGGTGGTGATCAGGATTGGCTGTTGCGGCCTTCGAGCTCAATCCCGAGAGGGCGACTGAGCGATTCATGGCATCACCACGGAGGAGGCGATGAGTCGGGGAATGGAACACGCTGAGGCTTGGCCGCGATCCGTGATGCAATCGGGCAGTTGTGGGACGACGGCGGGCGCTCTGCGTCTTCAACGCCACGTATGACTGCACATTGCTGGATCGTGAGCTCCGCCGGTACGGTCTGGATGGTTTCCGAGATCCGTGGTGTGGGTGATCGATCCCTACGTGATCGACAAGCAGGCGGCTCGGTACCGCAGAGGGAGCCGACGGCTCGTCGATGTGGCGCGACACCATGGGGTGGAGCTTCCGCGGAGGAGGCGCACGGGGCCAGAGCGGATGCCCGGGCAGCAGCCCAACTCGGTCGGCTTCTGGCCGGATATCTGTCGGACGTGAGAGAGGCCAACGACTGGCAGGCCAGGTGGCATTCTGAGCAGAAGAGCTCCTACGCCGAGTGGTTGGTGAGCCAGGGCAGGGAGCAGCAGGCGATGCAGGTGCGCTCCGAGCGGGGCTGGCCGCTACGGCATATGTGAGGTCAAAACAGAAGGGAGCTGCTATGGCCATGTCGATGATACGGAAGCCAGTCGCGACGCTGTCTGAAGGCCGCAGACGATTCCAACTGGTGGCTGTGCTCGCAGCACCGCTGCCTCATCCTGACTTCCTGCTGAGGTGGAAGTGCGAATGCGCTGATTTCTGTGCAACACAGACTGTCAACAGTGCTTCCCCATGCCTGAGGAGCTGACATCGGCTTCCGGGCCTCTGGGGTAGCTCAAGGTGCTTGGGAAGCAGAGGTGCCCAAGACTTAGGCCCACATGGGTGTTACCGAAGGGCTTGTCGCCATTCCAAAACCTGCAGAGGGCAAAACAACTTTGAAACTGCTGAACTGGGATGACGGCGGCGAGCTGTGGTTGTGAATATCGCTCAGGAGCTTGGTGGGTTATTCAGTGAATCTGAAAGTCCTGCCACATAGGTAGGCTTATTCATGGGGGTGTTAGAAACAGTGAAACCCTTGTCGGGACCCAGTTGCTAGCAGCTGTGAATAAGTCTCAGAGTTTAAATAGTGGCGAGAGCGTCTTGTTTCAGATAGAGATAGAATAGAACGTGGAGAAGTTTATCGAAGTGAGCCGTCCTTTTTTCTTCCAGTGCGTGTTAATTACACCCATGAATAAACCTCTATCTGCCGTCAACCCCTATCCGGCTTTCGCAACCGCCATCAAATCCATCTTCGGAATCTTTTTCAATGGTTGCTAAATAACCTTCCTGGGGAAGGCGGATAGAGTGGAACGCAATCCATTGATGCAATGTGCCCGCTGGTGTCGAAAGTGCATCGTGAGGCCAAGCGGTCGGAGCGCATCGACTACGCCTCCGAGATCCAGCCGGAATAGCTGGAGGGCGTCGAGGTCATCGGTCTGAACCTCAGGGGCGTCGGTGCCTGACGAGTTGGTGCAGCAGGTGCTGGATTTCTTGGCCGACCGGGGGTTCACGCAGGCGGAGGAGGAGCGCCTCATGGAGGAGAACCTCACGTTTGCGCTGCCGCCGGAGCTGCGCCGGGACCTGAGTGGGAAAACCAGCGACGGGGCGGCCGGACGCCCCTGCGAAAACCCGCACCACCCCAGAAGCTCGTGACCCGCCAGATCCTTCAACCCGGCACACTACGATGGTGGGGACTCGGCGTCAGAAAAGGTGACAGATGGAAGATGCGGTGCTCGAAGCGCTTCAACGTGCTGTCTCATCGAATCCCGGCGATGCTGTCCTGCGGCTCCACCTGGCCGACCAGCTCTTCAAAGCAGGACGCACGTGAGGCCGTGCAGCACCGTGCGCTGATTCTGACGGAGGAGCCCGCCCACGCCGAGCGCTCGCTGCCGCCCGGGCCAGCGACCCAGCAGGGAGTCACTGAACCCCTCGGCCCTCGCAGACCCCGATGCCTCAGCTGGAGCCCTTCGACTGGCGAGCGCCGAGCGGACCTCAACGGCCCAGGCCCCCGGCGTTCACGACCGCTGAGGACGTCCCGCGCCGCCCGAGGAGGTCTGGGACGTCGAGGCGAGCCCGCCCACGCTCGACGACGTCGGCGGGATGACCGAGGTCAAAGCGCGCCATCGAGCTGCAGTTCCTCGGCCCCTGCGCCATCCGGAGCTGCGCACAGGCGTTCGGCAAGCTCCCCTGGGCGGCGGCCTGCTCAGCGTACGGGCCCGCCCGGTTGCGGAAAGTCCTTCATCGCCCGCGCCATCGCCGGGAGAGATAGCCGCCTTCCTCAACGTCACCGTCGCCGACGTCCTCGACATGTACGTCGGAGTCTCCGAGAGCAACATGCACGAGCTTTTCCTCATGGCGCGGCGCCGGGCTCCGATCGTCCTGTTCTTCGACGAGCTCGATGCGATCGGCATGCGGCGTCACGACCAGCGCCGGCCAGGCGAGCGCGAAACACAACCGTCCAATGCTCACCGAGCTGGACGGAGTCGGCGCGACAACGAGGGCGTGTACGTGCTGGCCGCCACCAACCGGCCGTGGGACCTCGATACGGCGCTGCGCCGTCCCGGCCGGTTCGACCGCTCCGTCCTGGTCCTGCCCCCGGACGAGGAGGCCCGGTACGCGATCTTCTGGCACCATCTCAAGACACCGGCCCATCTCCGGAATCGACCTCGCCTGGCTGGCGCAGAACTCCGACGGGACTCACGGGCGCTGACATCGCCGGGGTCTGCGAGCAGGCCACCGAGGCCGCGCTGGCGGAGTCGATGCGCACCGAGCAGGGTCCGATGATCACCATGCGTGACCTGCAGAAAGCTCTTCGCCGGAGCCGTCCCAGCTGTGGCGCATGGTTTCTCCAGCGCCCGCAACGTCGTCGCCTGCGCGGAACAACGATATGTGAATACGATGATCTGCGCCGCTATGGCAGCGCGCGCAAGCTGCTGTGACCAGCTATGCATCCGGTGAGGTGCCGGATCAGGCAGACTATGCGCGTCGCCTGCAGCGGTTCCGCTGCTGCGGCAGATGGGCCGCTATCGCCAGGCCTTTCGAGGAGGCCGGAAGCCTGTGCGCAAACTTTCCCGGCTCCGGCGCTAGGCGCATCTTGTGCTCGCATACGCTCTGAACGATCTCGGACGCGCGGACGAGGCGCTCGTGAGGCTTATGAGGCGCTGGCCTTGAGCCGGAATAGCGCTGGGTTGCCAGCCGCGGAGTTGGCGCCCACGTGGGATGAACGCCGGGGACCTCGCGCGTCGGGTGGTAGAGCTTGATCCTGGTGACGGCATGGCCCTCGCCCATCTCGCCTTGGCTGAACGCTGGTGCGGTGCCGGGCGTAAGCGATGCCGCGAGCTGGCCTGGGAGGCTCTAAGGCCTCGCCCCAGGACGCGTCCGTATGTGATCGTCGCTGAGCTGGAGCGTACCTACAGCGATGAAACAGGCGCAGGCTCCGTGTGAACGAGGCGCTGTCGCTGGAGCCCGATCACGCTGGAGCGCTGGAGCTGCAGGCGAAAATGGCTGACGGCACAGCTCACCTCCGAGAAGCGAGTGCGACTCTTGCAGCGGCCCTTGCCGTCGATCCAACCAATAAACAGCTCGCCTCTGGGATGCATGAACTTGGCAGCAAGGTCTACAGACCGCTGGGATTCCTCATCTTCGTGGAGATCATCATCATTGTGCTTGGCGGGCTCGCCTCACGCGGGGTCAGCGCGTTGGATTCAGATGTCAGGGCCTCAACTGAGCTGTCCTTCACCTTGACTCTGGGGCTCCTTTGGCTGGTGTTCGGCGGAGTTGCTGTTTGCTGTTCATGGCAGGCCCGTCGAGGGCTCGGCGCGCAGCGTGCCGTCATCATGTCGAACTATCGCCGCTCAGCATGACTGCCGCGTCAGTGAGAACCACCGTGATTTCCAGCGCCGTCGTCCGGTTTGTGCTGCGCATTACGCTGCATAGTCTCGGTGGTCTGGTGGGCTGCGGTCATAGCGCTTACCCTCACTCTCGCAGTAGTTTTGATCTCTATCAAAGTCCGTGCCGGAGGCCGGAAGGGCAAACCCTAGGGCTTGCGTCAGTCATTCGGTTTCCCCAACTTTATGACATGCTGTTAGGGGTAATTAATCGCACACCCTAGAATTGATGTCGCAAGCGTGCTGTGGCGATGATTGTGTGTTAAACCTTCTGAGGAGCTCGGGTTCAGCAGGGGTCTCAATAGCCTCAGGGTGTGACCCTGTCGAGGATAGGGTTGAGCAACTTCTACTCCTCGTTGAAATCCATGGAGGGCTCATGACATTCATTGATCGTCGTAGTCACGGTGGGATTGCTGTTGGCGGCGCAGCCTTCCTCAGCTCCTCTTCCTGGCTCCGCCGGGGTTGATGCCGCAAGCGGATGCCTTTGGGCTTCGCTGGTCTCGAAAAAGCGCCTGACTGACGCAGAAATGTACACCGCGTCCAACTGGAACGTGGTCGCGCGACCTCGAGATTCCCTATGTGCTTGAGAACGAGGTCAATCGGCTATCTCTTCGGAGACACCCTCACGCCGCGCGAGCCAGAAGGTGGCCGCCACCATCGTTTCGGTCATGCTCCGTTCTGCCTCTGACCCAGGGGCGCGACGGCATCGTCTTCGATAGCGCCGTGAAGGTTGTACGGCAATGGATTTTTCCCTGAGCTCATGTAACGCTCATGGCGACATTGGGAATCAATGACGCCACGGGGATTATGTGATTTTTCCAGTCTCTATTCGACCCCCGCAAGACCATTTCCTGATCTATTCCTGGATTTTCTCCGACCCCAGCACCGCAAGGATTCTGCGGCTCCGGAAACGGGATGAATCCCGTCTTTGCACTATAGCTCGTGGGCATCTTTCGTCGAAAAGCGCAAAACGCCCTAAGACCAGCGGCCGGATGAAATCGACGATCACCCTCGACATGAGCGTTGAGCCCTGACCTCGTATCTCCGGCTTTGAGGTAGACATCGCACAGTCAACCCGATGTCACACCATCGGTGACGACACGTCGCATACCCGCCTGCGGTACCGTCCCGGGCCACAGGCCAAAGAGTTGATGGAGGCATCAGCCGCTGCTGCAACCTCAAAGGACCGCCCCCATTGCCCAGAAGGCAGTCTGTCGACAACCACTTATGGACCCGGACGAGATCGAGCCGGGAACGATCAGTGTCTACGACGAAGTCATCGCGCAGGTTCACTCTTAGGCGCGGACCTGATGTGATCACATTTATCTCAGCAGACATCGCGGCTTCCTCTCGCTGCTGGAGCGGACATTGAGCTAGAGCCTCACCCACAGTACCCACTTCGCTACCGGGGGAAGGGAATCACTCACGCGTTACTCCAGGTGCGATCACCTGGAGTCCCAGGGAGCGGGCCGCGTCATGAGCCACCGGTCGTAGAGTAAGGACGGCAGCATCAGGTCAGGGCTGCCTCCAGGGTGCAATGCGTCAGAGTCCGCAGATAAGGCACTGGGCAAAAGACCTGCGCTGCGGTAGACGGCCCGGTCAAGGGCGGCTAGCGCGACACCGTCGAGAATCCGAGTCACATCAGCCTGGTCGATGTCTTCCCTGACGGCGAGGCGACGCAGTTCGGTTTCAAGCAGATCGCTGGAGACCAGCATGTCCGAGGATCCGTCAAGCCACCTCAGCACAGCGTCGCTCTCGGACTGTTCGATCAGCAACGCCCCGAGACCGTAACCATAGACAACCCGCTGTAGGTCACTGCCTATCCTCACGCAGGTCATCGAGAGTCCCCGAGTGAGTTCTGCACGCCAGTCTTCCGCGCAATCCCCAGCCGCCCATCCGCCTGACGCCGCGCTGGACGAACGATCCTCAGCGCGGGAGCAGGCTCCTCAAGCGGCACAATCCGTCCCACAGGAACCCCGCTATTGGTCAAGATGAAAGACTGTCCCCCACTCACCGACGCAGCACCCGGCCGGACTCATTGCGCAACTCGCGCTGCGACAGACTCTTGATCGGCGACTCGGCATCACTCATAACATACGACTGTAGCACATGCGCTACGAATACTGCATATTACCAAAACATATCTCCATCTACCGGAAGCCTGAAATCCCCATTTAGCAATGCGATTAAACCTCCTATTCTGGCCAAAGTATTGCTCAATTAGGTGATGACAACACGCTGCTCCACTGGCTGTTTCGTGGCCTCGGAGATAGGATCAAAATCCATATCAACTGCAGCACCGTCAATCCTGCCCTCCTCGCCGCCAGCCGCACATGGGAGATCAGGATTGACAGTGCGCGATGCCGTCCGCGATCGGCAAGCGCATTTGCACTTCCCGTGCCCGCTCCTCCATTGTGGGCGTCAGGAATTCAAGCGGCATAGCGATAGGGGCGGCATGAGACGCCTTCCAGGCGGCCCTGGCCAGAGCGCGCGGAAAAACCCCATTTTAAGCACGCCTTGATCGTGCCAACCGCACTGGGCCACGCCCGATGCGGCTGCTCTATTCATAAACTCGGCGGCTTGCTCCAGTTGCATCCCGTACATACGCCGACTTATCGACAAGCCACCTTACTGCCATGCTGACTCCGCGACATGAGGATCCGCAAGATCCTCGAATGCGGCTGCGATCGACCCCAATCTTCCGCAGTCACCGATACGTCAACAGCGGGGTCAGCAGTGTTTTCGCTTCAGCCTGCGTCGCAGGAACTCGTTGCGCGACAGCCCAGGAACACGCCTCGGCGCATCAAAAGCGCTCAATGGCTGTTTCGCTGAGACCACGAGTGAGGACAATCTGTCATATAGTTCATCCATCCCGGTGATACCACATGATATCACCGTGGTGTTAAACACTTCTCTATGAAGATTCTATTTCATGAGATAACTTAGAGAAAAGTTGATTTGCGAACCACTCGCCTGGACGACTGAGACTGGTTAGAATTTGCGCAAAAAAGCTCTTTGAGGTTTCATCGGCACCGCAGGTCTTTGCACAAATAGCGGGCAACAGGCCAACGCTGGTGACACTCTGCTCATAGGCGGCCCTCGCGGATCCGTGTCCGGGATCTCCCCGTTTCCACCATCACCATGGCCATTCCCGCCTCCAGAGCGCGACCCTCACCATGCTTCATGAGTGCCCGCCCGATTCCTCGACGCTGAAAGACAGGGTCCACGGCCAGAACATAGATCTCGCCCATCGAGTCCTCCGGATGGACGCGGGTACACACCCACCCCGCCGTCACCCCATCGGCGAACGCTACATCGACAGATTCCGGCTCATCATCAGGCACGCGCCCCAGGTCCAGGATTTGCCGCTGTCTCCAGCCATCCGGATAGAAGGCGTCGTAGACGAAGCCTGGCACAGAATCCTTCATCTGCGGGAACACCGACTCCCATGCACGCAGGGCAAGATCAAGCGCCGCCTGACGCATTGATGGGTCATATCTAGCAATGCGTAGATTCATGCATCATCCACTTCTCTCGATCCGAATGCAAACGGTTTCAGGAGATCTGTCATGTCGGTGCTGCGTGGAAAAAGCCCTTCCAACGGTGGATCTACCTAGAGGCTTGGGAGAAGGTCGCTGGTCAGCAGTCTGGCCATTGTGCCTCTGACGGCAGCGAACTGGCCGGGCTGGGGCCTGCCGTTGCCGACCAGGCACCCTGCGGCTGTCGTCAGATGTTTCACACATTGAACCGGAACTCCACCACGTCGCCGTCTTGCATCACGTAGTCCTTGCCCTCCAGGCGAAGTTTGCCCGCCGCCTGGCCGCGGCCTCCGGGAGCCGGCAGCGTAAGGTCGTCAGCTGACCACCTGGGCTTTGATGAAACCTTTCTGGAAGTCGGTGTGGATCACGCCGCTGCCTCGGGGGCTGTCGCGCCCTGCGGAATGGTCAGGCCCCTGGCCTCCTTCGGGCCTGCCGTCGGATAGCTCTGCTAGCCGAGGGGTCGCGTAGCCGACACGCGCCAACACGTCCAGGCCCGGTTTCGACGCCCGCGTCGGCCAGAACTCCGCGCCTCCTCGTCCCATCTCCACCAGCTCGGACTCGAACTTTGCATCAGGAAGATCGCCTCCCGCAGGGGCGACGATTGCCGCATCCTGTCTTTCAGCGCCTCGTCGGTCAGCTCGTCCTGGTCGCAGTTGAACACACATACAGGAGGCTTGGCGGTCAGCAGGAACAGGTCCCGCAGCAGATCCAGGTCGGGTCGACCCGTGGATGCGCCGCCGGATTCGAGGACGCCGACAGCGGCCTGCATGGCCCAACGGGGCGCTCTCCTTCTTGATCCGCGCCTCCTTCTCAACCCGGGGCAGCGCTTTCTCCAGGTTTGAAGATCGGCCAGGCCAGTTCCGTGGTGATGGTGTCGATGTCCCCGGCGAGGTCAGCCGTCCGTCGACATGCGAGACGTCGGCGTCGTCGAGACGCAGAGTCACCTGACAGATGGCGTCGGCCTCGCGGATAATGGCGAGGAAGGCATTGCCCATGCCCTCACGCTTTGGACGCTCCGCGCACGATGCCGGCGATGTCGACGAAGCTCACCGTGGCAGGCAGGATGCGGGCGGAGCCGTAGAATCTCAGCCAGCACCGGAAGTCGGGCATCTGGAACGCCAACGACGCCGACGTTCGGTTCGATCGTCGCGAACGGGTAGTTGGCCGCCAGCACGTTGTTGCGGGTCAGCGCGTTGAACAAGGTCGACTTGCCGGCGTTGGGGAGGCCGACGATTCCGATGGTGAGAGCCACGGGCGAAGAGTCTACGGCACCTTGCTCCTGCTGGCCTCATCCCACGAAGTGGACTTTTAGTTACGAACCCCTTGCGTTTCTCAAATCATCAGGGTTGAGGGCTTACCTCAGTGACCGACTTGTTCGTCACAGGTGTTCAGGACCACCGATCAGCGCTGTTGCCACGAGCGCTTCGCAGGCCCGCCGCACCAGCCTTACTCTCCTTGGGCTGGATGACGGCGGGTCTGCTCCTTACTTCTCCCTTGCCTCGTCGCCGCTGCGGGCGGGACCTCACCCCAGCAGGTAGGCGCGCAGCGCGCGGGCCAGCATGTTCGGATCCTCCGCTCCGCAGAGCTCGCGCACCGAGTGCATGGACAGTAGCCCTATGCCGACGTCCACCGTCGTCAACCCCAGGCGGGTGGCGGTGATGGGTCCGATGGTGGAGCCGCAGGGGATGGTGTTGTTGCTCACAAAAGACCTGCGACGACCCTCCCGCCATCTGACGGGCGCGCAGCCAGATGGCCTCGCTGACGGCATCGGTGGCGTATCGCTGATTCGCATTGACCTTCAGGATGGGACCGCGGTTTGGCAGCAGACTGGCCTGGGGATCATGATGCCCCGGATAGTTGGGGTGCACCAGATGCCCGGCGTCGGCGGAGACGCAGGACCCGCGTGCGAAAAGCGCCTGCGGGCATCCAGGTCGAGTCCGGCGACAGCGGTGATCCGCTCCAGCACGTCCGCCAGGAATGGGCCTGCCGCACCAGTGGAGGACTCCGAGCCGATCTCCTCGTGATCGAAGGCGGCCAAGAGCACCAGGTCGTCACTGGTCGGCAGGTCCTCGAATGCGACCAGCCCCGCGTGGGTGCTGGACAGGTTGTCCAGACGACCCGAGGCGAAGAACTCACCCCGCAAGCCGAAGCGCGCGGGACGCTGTGAATCACTAGGTGAACGAGGTCGTGACCGGACATCGTCGGCTGTCACCCCGGCCTGCTCCGCCAACGCTGCCAGCAGTCCGCCTCGGCGTCGAGGGTGACCACGGGCTGCATATGGATCTGGCGGTCCAGCGTCAGGCCGTCGTTGACCGTGCGATCCAAGTGGATTGCCAGCTGCGGCACCCGGGCGACGGCATCCAGCCGCACCAGATGCTGGGCCCCGTCGTGCGTGACGATCCGTCCGGCGACGCCGAGCTCACGATCAGCCACGAGTTGAGCAGAGACCCACCGTAGACCTCGACGGCGATCTGCCCCCAGCCCCGGGAGGTGAACTGGAGCTCTGGCTTGACCTTGAGCGCCGGGGAGTCGGTGTGGGCACCCACAACCCGCAGCCCTGTTGAGGCGCTGATCTGATCCGGTTGCCGCCAGGCGATCGGCGCCCCGTGCAACATAGAAGCGGCCCGCGCCGCTGGGGAACGACCCCGTCTCGTCAACCGCTGTGAATCCGGCAGCTGACAGACGCCGCGCGACGGCATCGGCCGCATGGAAGCTCGTCGGGGAGGCCGTCACGAACGTGGCCAGGTCATCAGGTGTGCAGCAGAGTTCTCGGACACGCCACCATTCAACACCCAGCCGCCGACAATTCTCATTCCGGGGCGCAGCGACCGAGCGGACCCAGCGCCGTGCCGCCGCGAGCCCATGACCAGCCGGTGGCCGACCAACGACGCCCTCCGGGCCCACAAAAAATGTCAGCGCCCTCTGCCACCCTGTTCCCATGGACATCAACGTGCTGCTGTGGGCTTTGATCATGCTGCTGCTCGGCATGGTCATCGGGTATCTGATAAGCGCGGGCCGGCGTCGCCTCGACGATGGCCCGCACCCACCAGCTGGACCTCGCCCTGGAACGCGCGGACACCACTGCCACGGAACGGGAGGCTCTGGCAAACCAGTTCCGTGCGCTCTCCGCCGGCGCACCTGGAACGGCAGACTCGGCAGGCCGACCGGGCCGCCGACACCAGCTCGCCCCCATCAACGAGGCCCTCCGGCAGCTGCACCAGCGCCTCGGAGGAGGTGGAGAGGGCAGCGTGCCACGCTGTCGGCGGAGCTGCGGCAGCAGGTGGAGGCGTCGGGTCTCTGAGAGGCACGTCCGCAGAGAGGCCCACTCGCTGGCGACGGCGTTGCGAAAACCGCAGATCCGTGGCGCATGGGTGAGTCCAGCCTCCGCCGCATCGTCGAGATCGCAGGCATGGTGGACCGCTGCCATTTCGACACCCAGGCCACCTACACCACGACGGAGGGGCAACAGCTGCGCCCTGACATGCGGGTGTCACTGGCCGATGGCCGGGTGGTCTTCGTGGACTCGAAGGTGCCGCGGAGGCCGTGATCGAGGCCTATCAGGCTGATGGTGACGCGGGCGCGATGAGCAGCTGGGCGCTTCGCCGCCGTCGAACCCATATCGACCAGCTTTCCGCCAAGGAATACTGGAGCCTCGATGCGGGCAGCCCGACACTGTGGTGCTGTTCTGGGCGGCGACGAATTCTACCGACTGGCCTGGAGCAGCAGCCTGACCTGCATGAATAGCCGTCCGCGCACACATCACCCTGGCAGGCGGGTCTGCTGATCCCGCTGCTACGACATCTCCACGGATGGCGGCAGGCACGGCTGGCGGAATCAGCGGCTGGGGTGGCCGGGCTCGGTCAGACACTTCATGAGCGCGCCTGGAAAGCTGGGTGATCATTTTCGCCAAGCTGGGCTCGGCGCTCAACACAACAGTCGGGCACCACAGCTCAGCGGTCGGCACCCTGGAAAGCCGTGTGCTGGTCTCTGCCGTCGGTTCCGGGATCTCGGCGACCACCGCAGACATCCGCCGCTGAATCCGGTGGAGACCAGCCCCCGCAGACCAGTGGCGCCGGAGGCTGGTTGGTGAAGGGGCGGCCTCGAGTTGAGAACCCCACAGAATGAGGACGCAGCCGTCAAGCTCCCGATGAGCACCGAGGCGAAAATGGTGCCTGCATTGCATGACTGACTCCCTGAAACTGGGACGCACATGAGGCGGCACACCGTGTGTGTGGGGTGCGGATCTTGCTGACCCAGCACAATTGGACCCGCGACTGCTCTCTCTGATGTGGCCGCCTGATCCCCGACGCCCGTGAGCGATTGGCCCGGCACCATCAGGGGAGACACCGGTGAGCTGAACCAGCGTCGACGGATGTACGGAAGCCAAGTGTGGCTGAAGCGAAGACCTGCAACCGTCGCTCTACTGGCTGCGTGGCGCAGCACACCTGATCTCCCAGCTGTCCCCCGAGGACCAGAGGGCGGGTGTGGTCTGCGCCTCCGCGAGAAACCACGGTCAGGGCGTCGCCTACAGCGCAGCCGCGCTGGGGATCTCCGCGGTGGTGTACGTGCCCTCCACCACGCCCCGGCAGAAACGGAAAGCCGCATCCAGGCCCTTGGGCGTGGGCACGTGGAGCTGGTGATGGAGGGCGCCACATACGATGAGGCCTCCGAGGCCGCGGCGAACTGCGCACGTGAGCAGGGCCGCACCCTGATCCCCGCGTTCAATGATCCCCGCACCGCGGCAGGGCAGGGAACCGCCATCGCCGAGGCCATCGAGCAACTCGGCTTCGTGCCCGACGTCGTGGTGCTGCCGTCGGGGTGGCGGCCTGCTGTCGGGGCGGCGGCCTGGCTGCGCACCACCATCCACCAGGTCCGGATCGTGGCGTCGAGCCGGAGGGGGCTCCCTGCGTGGCCGCGGCACTGTCAGCAGGCCGCCCATTCCGGCTGAACAACATCGACACGTTCGTCGACGGCGCGAGCCGTCAGCCTGGTGGTGATTTCACCTTCAAAAGTGATCCAGGAGGCCGAGGTCGAGCTGGTGCGGGTCCCCGAGGGGCAGGTGTGCTCGAGATGCTGGCGATGTACCAGATCGACGGCATCATCGCCGAGCCCGCCGGTGCCCTGGCGGCATCTGCTCTCCCCACCGGTGAACTTGGCACGCGCATCCACATCCCACAGCTCCGGATCCTCAGCATGGTTTCGGGTGGCAACAACGATGTCGCGCGCTATGCCGGTGGTGGAGCGCTCCCTCCTGCACGAGGGCCGCAAAGCGCTATTTTCTGGTCAACTTCCGCGCGCCGGGCGCACTGCGTCGCTTCCTCGACGAGGTGCTCGGCCCTGAGGACGACATCACCCTATTTCCGAGGCGTCAACGCTCCAGCCGGGAGGTTGGTCCCGCGCTGGTCGGCGTGGAACTGCAATCCGGGGACTACCGCTTCCTGCTGGACCGCATCACCGAATCCGGGATGGAGGTCAACGAGGTGGACTCCACCAGCCCCTACTTCCGGTTCCTGGTGTAGGAGCGGCAGAGACGTTCGGCAGATTCTCCTCACCCTGTGGTCGAGGGAGAGCCTCAGAGACTCGGATCGGGGTGGTGACCTCCGGAGACCCTCCTGCGCTTGGCTGCGCCCGTGGGCTTCTGAGATGCAGCAGCGGCTGTGGGCTGGGGATCGCTACGGTGAACACCATGGCTTCGACTTTCCGTGACAGGGAGCTCGCCCGCATTCGGCTTTCCGGGTGGGTGGGCAGCGCATTCAAGCGCTGGTGGAGACGTCCGGGTTGCCGTCGCCGCTGACGTTCCTCGCCGAACTGCTGACTGATGCCCAGTGGCAGGCAGCGCACCGCGCGGTGACTCTGCTGCGTGAGAAGTTCAGCGCGTTCCGGTTCGCCGACCAGGTGGACTACGGCATCGTCCTGGTTCCCTCCCGCGTCACCTGGACCGGGACCCTGGTTCCCTGCTGGCATCGGGCAAGCCAAACGCATCCGGACCTCGGGGGGACTTCCTGGATCCGGCCCTCGGCGACGAGTTGACCTGTCGCGACCCAGCCCTGCCATGGACGCCCTTCGATGACGGTGACCGGCGCATACGGAATGTCGGCGGGCAGCTGCCACGACGTCACTGGCGCTATGCCGATGACTTCACTGTGGGCGGCTATGACACCGCATCGCCATTGACTCGCCAGCTGTGGGGCGCGCGTCTGCTTCAGGCGCCAGCAGAGATGTGTCCCGGACAGCGACTGCAACGAGACGTGGACCTTCACGCTCTTTTCGGTGAACCCGCTGGTGGACGGGCAAGCCGTCTCCACCAACGGTGCTCAAGGGCGGGTCGGGTTTCGTCTCGGCAAGGCGAATCGCGGCATCGGCAGCTGCGTAGCCTGCCGTGCCCTCGCGGCGATGTCGTCGTTATGAGCCGCGGGAACGCCTGGATCCCAGAAGGAGAGGAGGAAGATGATGCCCTGCCCGCACCTTGAATGAGGCTGAGTGGATCACTGACCTCATCCAGTGGTTTCGCGAGCTTGGGGTCGCTGATGATCTTGACGGCCTCTCAGGGTTTTTCGCGAAGCAAAGCAAGCCTGGCTCGCGCTTCCCGACAACGACCGTCTGACCCGAACCCCTCATCAACAGCATCGGCGCCATCATCGGCAACCTCCTCGTCTCCAGACTCGACATACGGTGGGTCGTCGCCTCCGATGAGTATGGGACAGAGGGTGGCCGTTGTGGAGTCAACCCAGCGACATCCTGATCTATCCGATGAACGCCGTTGCCAAAAAGCGCTGGACGGGGGAGGCGGGCGACGGTGCCGATCTCAGTCGACTGGCTGGCGGCCAAGTGATTGAGGTCCGCCAGCTGACGAGGAATGATCGTGAGGTTTGGCCTCACCAAAAGCTGCGCATTCTCCTCAGGTGAGCTGTGCGGCGATCCCACGAGTGTAACGGCCAGCGCCAATGCGCCACCGCTGAAGGCTGATGGCCGGTATGGTGGATGATACCGCAATGGTTTTGGGCGGGCGAATATGGTCGTGACGAACTGCTGCGCGAGGGCTGGAGAATCGAGCTGGCGTTGGCAGCCGCCAGCCGACGCCATCGACGTGACACCGACCGCATTCGCTCCGAGCTATCCAGCATGCGCTCCATTGAGGCCCGACTGACAGCTTTGACGAATGCCTTCGTCGCCTTCGTGGAACTCGACCGGCATCCGCGAGGAGCTCGCGGCTTTCCCCACACGCCCGGGCCCGGCGTTTCGCCTGGAGGATCTCCAAAACCCTCTTCGAGGGCGGGATGCCCCTGAACGCCCCGACGTGGAGGACTACTGGCTACGGCTATGGCGGCGCTGCGACCCGATGGCTCCATCGAGTCCGGACCTCGTCTCCGTGGCCCTCCGTGACCCCGAGGTTGCGCCTCGGTTCCTGGCCGTCACACGACCGCCTCGGCGCAGGCAGCGGGGCCGCACCTGAACTCCCACATCTCCTGGCCCCCGACGATCAGGCACCTGGGCCTCCTGGCGGCTGATCGTGTGGGCCACCGATGCTACGAGGAGCATTTGGGCCGCGGGCACTGGGACTGTCCGAGACGATACGGCCGCTGCTGCGCAGCCAGAGACGACTGGATGGAGTGGGCTGCTGAGGCCGTCCCTCCTGGACGATCGAGGCCCAGGCCCTCGGTGGGTGGCAGAGACGCATTGAGAATTGAAGCCGGAGGGCACCCACTTGGAGGAGACCGGGTGGAGGAAGACAGCGGCTGTGCGTCTGATGTCGGATATCCAGTTCACTCCACGGAAGCCGGACTCCTTGCGGACGGGATGGAGGAGCACGCGGTGCTGGGGGGAGACGGACCAATTTCAGGCAGCCCATCGCCGAGGCCGCTCAGCCCCTGTTGCTGAGGGGCGGGAAGGGGAGACTACACCGGTTCCAGAACCCGATGCCCCGGCCATCGCGGAGGAGGTCTCCGCAGAGGATGTCGAACGGTGCCGATGCGCTGGGACCCTCTCAGGCCCATGCTCGTGAGAGGTGCTGCGGGTCCACATCAACGGCGGCGGCGAGGTGAGCAGGAACTGTTGGCCCGCGCCGAAGTGCTGGAGGAGCAGTTCCGGAATCCACTCGGGGCCAGTGCGGTCCCCGAGGAGGTTCCTGAAGAACGTCACGACGTGGTTGCGGTGCTGCGGCAGACCGCCCTCGACACTCACGCCAGCCGTCGGGACCGCCGCTGGCTGTGAGGGTCTGATAGGTGAAGCAGTTCAGAAGATCGCGCGGGAACAGTGTGGCCAGCCGCCACCCGCAACTCCGGTGGAGAAAGTTCCGGGCCGCAATGATCTGCTGGTCGACTCGAACGGACTGCAGGACCCGGCCAAGCTGCGTCAGCTCATGCGGCAATACGACGCCTGGCGCCCCACCGGGATCGGACAATACGGCCGACAGATCCTCCTGGGAGGCGTCGCTGTCGGGGGCCTGACGCTGATCCTCATGTTCCTGGCGCCGTCGGGGGCGTGGCTGATTCTGCTGCTTGCTGCGGCAGGGGCTGCCTACTTTGGCTATTCGACATCCCAGTCCTTCGCCGATAAGCAGAATCGCGTTGAGAGCGGCAAAAGATCCCTCCAGGTCAGCGTCGACCGCGCGGTGGCATCGGTGGCTGAGAAGCACCGGAAGGCCGTGAAGGGAGCACGAGGAGTATGTCGCCGCAGCCCAGCGGCTGATAGCGGCTGTCGGCGTGTCAGGAGGTGTGTGAGTGCTCATGGCGGATGAGCTGTCGCTGCGGGGAAAGAGTCGCAATCGTCACCGGGTGAGTCGGCAGTCGGAATTGGCTGCGCCACAGCATCGCGTTTGGCGGCTAAGGTGCAGATCTGTTTCTCACGCACTATCGACCTCACGATGAGCAGCAGCCCTGGGGGCCAGATGATGTGACGGCTGTCATCTCCGAGGTCCGTTCTCACCGCGCATCCGAGGACCAGCGCGTCGTTGATGTCTCTATGGACCTGGCGGGCGCTGAGGCTCCTGAGATGGTGATGGAGCAGGCAGTGGCGGAGTGTGGGCACGTGGACATCCTCGTCTGCAATCACGCCCGCTCTGGTGGTGATGGGCCCCTTGGCGAACTCACCGCTGAGATGCTTGACGCTCACTGGGCCGTCAACACCCGCTCATCGCTGCTGCTGACCCAGGCATTTGCAGCCCAGCATGATGGACGACCCGGTGGTCGGGTGGTGTTGATGACTTCGGGCGAGGGCAGGGGCCGCTGCCTGGTGAAGTCGCACGCGGCCTCAAAAGCCGCACTGGCTGGAATCACGCTGACGCTCGCGGATCAATTGCTGATGGGGCATCTGCAGTCAACACCGTCAATCCTGGCCCCGTCGACACCGGCTACCTGGGACCGGAGCTGGCGCGTCAACTGGCTCCGATGCTGCCCTTCGGCTGCTTTGGCAGCCCTGATGACCCGGCCCGGCTGATCGAGTGGCTGGTGAGTGACGCGGGGTGCTGGATGACCGGTCGAAGTGCTGAACACGGAGGGCGGATTCGCCCGTTGGCGCGCCCACAGTCTCTCGGCGACGTGATGCATGCCTGGGCGACGCGGGGATGGCCTCCCCGCCCTGTTGCTGCCGGCATCTCGGGAGGTGGGCAGCTTCTGGCCGAGCTGATGCGCCGGTAGGTTGTGGTCATGCCACATCGACCCAGCTTTGACGAACTCGGCATCGCGACGGCGCAGCTGTGGGCGACCCGCAGCGCCGACAGCAAGGTGCAGGTGGGGGCCTGCCTGCTGGACCGCTTCAACCGCGTCGGGTGTCGGCCTACGCAACGGCCGCGCGGCGGGGAGCCGAACGAACGGCGAGTCCTGAGCAGGGGATGAGCGGCTTCATCCACTCAGAGGTCGATGCGCTGCTGGCTGCCCACTGGAATGGGGAGGCCCACACGCTCTACATCACTCACGAACCCTGCGCCACCTGCGCCCGGCTGATCGTCAACAGCCGGCGGGTGCGGCGGGTGGTGTACGTCGAGAACTACGCGGAGCAGGTCCGTCGGGATGCAGGGCTGCCGTCAGGGGCGGAGATCATGAAGACTGCGGGCCTGCTCGTTGAGCAGTGGTCAGGAGCGTAGGCGATAGGCTATCGCGGTCTGACAAGGGTGCGACACGGTGCTATCGGGACGAGCCCGATCTTTTTGTGAGGATAGACGGTATGACGAAACCGATTTTTCCAGACAGACGAACAGTCCTTGGTGTGATGGGTGCCTCAGCAGTCAGCGCTCTCCTGCCGGGGATGGAACCCCGAGCTCACGGTGAGGCCCCCGAGGTCGGTGAGACTCATCCAGTGATCCTGAGACGTCTACTCGGACGAGGGGGACCTCCTGGACTTCTGAGAGCCTCCCGGGCTCTGCAGGGAAATGAAGCCGACGGTGACGATGGGGGTGACGCGACGAGGAAGGCGGCTGCTGAGCGAGACTACAGCTATGATGACGCGCTCCTCCACTCTAACCTGCTTATCGTCACGGGGTGTCACTGCCTGCGTGAGGCGGAGAATGCGACAGCCAGGCTGGATCTTCCGAAGAACGGGTCTCACACGTTGACCTTGTCATGCCCACGAGCCATGGCTATTCCGCCCTGATGGCGGATCTGCCCGGTGCTGGCACCTATGACCTGGAGGTGCTCGCTGCCCGCACCCTGCACAACCGGCAGGTGGAGCGGATTGCGGCGGGGCCCGCGCCAGATCAGACCATTGTCGAAGCACGCGCCAAGAGACCGGAGGCTGCTGGCGGGTACGACTCCCCCAATACCAGCGCCCAGGAGAAGCGGATCCTGACGAAGCGGTGTCTGGAACAGGCCTCCAAAGGCTCAGCTCATGCTCGATCAGGCGCTTCCCGCCAAGACACCGGAAGGAGGCCTGCATAGCGGTCACCTTCACGTCACCGCCTGCCGCCGGACAGACCGGAACATTGCTCCAGCGCCATCACCGGCGGCAAGCGCAAAGCCAGCGGTGCGCCTGGTGATTGAGCAGGAGAGCGGTGGAGAGCTGAAGAGATGCTCAGAGTGGGTCAGGGTGGTCGAGGAGATCCACAAGGCGGGTGGCCTGGCCGTTGTTCAGGTCTCTGATTCTCAGCAGCTGAAAGATCTGCCGATAGGCGACTATCAGAGAAGACTTGATGAGCTGATAAAAAACCTGGCCGCGGCAGATGTGTGGGAAGTTGGAAATGAGCTGGGTGGTGAGTGGCTGAGTGATGACGCCACAACCCTGGAGAGGGTGAGGTTGGCTGCGGACAAGGTTAGCGCTATCAACAGGGGGCAGACCCCGGACATGATGTTGACCCTCTACTATCAGCTGGGACAGTCGAAGAATCTGCCAACTCCACCTTCCACCTGGATAAAGAATAATCTGGTGGACAACGCAAAATATCGCAGCCTCGTGGAGAGGATCAAGATCTTCGGTCTGTCGATCTACCCCAGCACCATCCCCTGGGCACGGCGGCGGAGCGAGTCATGTCAACGTTTGAGAAGACGTTCCCGGGGAAGAGCGTGGCCATCACAGAGCTAGGCTATGGCGCTGAGGACCTGGATGATGGTGCCTGGTGGTTCGGATCACCTGATGATCCAGCGAAGGCCCCGTCGTATCGTCGCCGAGCACCTGACGAGCGTCGGCATGGGGCGTGCAACTCCTGTGCCCCTTCTGGTGGTACTACCTGGAAGATGAGGCCGGTTCGCCCGATGGGCGCGTCAGCGATGTGCTGGCGAAGGTGGCTTCTCAGGGGGCCTGAGCTGCCGAGGCCTCGGATGTGGTGAAGCTGCCATGCTACTTCATCCGTTTGATGAACCACTGGGAGGCTCTCCGCACGAGGGAGCCGATGGGCCTCCCCCAGCTGGTAAAAGATTCAGCGGGTCTTGCCTTTTCATCTTGGCATCATGTGCCGGGTTTGTGACCGTGGCCTTTGGAGACTGTGTGTTTCATATCCTGCCTGTTGCAGGCTTTCCATGGGCTGGTGTGGCATCGGGCTAGGAGGAGGGATCGCAATCGGTGGAAACGAGGCCTGCCTCTGTTGGTTGTGGTTGGAAGTGAGTCGGATTGCTGAAAAGATCAGGCCATGACACAACAGAATCTGCCAGACAGACGAGCTGTCTTGGGTGTGCTGGGCGTTTCAGCTGTCGGCGCTTTCGTCTCGGGATCCTACTCGCAGGCCCGCGGTGCCACTCGAGGAGGGTGATCCGGCGACTGGTGAAGTTACTTCATGCCTATGCGCCTGACGGGACATTCCTGGATTTTGCGGCCTTCCGAGATCGGCAGACGCAGCGGTGCTGGTGAGAAATGGTACGACGATGCCCTCTTGGAGGCCAAAACTCTCATGGCTGTCAAGGTGCGCCTCCTGGAGAAGTGGAGGGCGACGGCGGTTCGCCCTTCCTCTGGAAGGCGGTCACCCTGACTCTGTCGTGGCCCACGAGTCATGGCTATTCCGCGTTGATGGCGGATCTTCCGGGGCCGCGTCTGTGATCTGAACGAGCTGGCGGCCGCACTCTGCGCATGACAGGCAGGGCTGACCGTGAGTTTGGCCCCGAGCCAGGTGAGGCCATCATCGCTGCGCCAGGCCACTGAGGAAGCGTTGGCCCAAAGTGTGATGCTTGCGGTTCAGGCCGGAGAGGGGCTCTGCAGCCCGATGCCTGGAGTTGGCCTCTGAGGCTCAGCTGATGTTGGATCTGGCGTTGCCTGCCACGCACACGAGGATGTGCTCCATAGGGTGACTTTCACGAAGGTCCCCACGCCTGAGCAGGATCAACAGTCTGACAGCTATCACGGGTGGTAGCGCACGCCCATCGTGCGGCTGGTGATCGGTGATGTGAAGGAGGTCCCGCGTGGGCTGATGCCATTGAGGGAATCCATGCGTAGGTGGCAAAGCCCTCATCCAGGTCTGCAGCGGAAGGCAAGCGCGAGCGATGGGCCATGACCGCTACATGCAGCGGATTGACGTGCTGCTGAAAGGGCTGTCAGCCGCTGAATTCTGGGAGCTTGGCAACGACCTGGGAGGTGACTGGCTCTCTGACGATCAGAGTGAGAAATTCTTTGCCCTGACAAGTCTGACCTATGGTGTGAAGAAGATTTTCTGAGGTGAGCAATAGGCCGGGTGATGACCCTGGCAAAAACCCCCCTCCCAGGACGATGATGAGCATCAGGTATCAACTGGGGCAAAGTGATGAGGCGCATTCAATGTTCACTTGGATGAGGAAGAATCTGAATAACGGCAGAGTCTTCTACAGGGCATTCATTGGTTATGTAAGCATCTCAGGTCTGTCGATTAATCCGCGAAGAAATCCTCTGGGAACAGCGGCATATCGGGTGATGACTACTTTCCAGGAGAAGGAACCACATAAGGAATCGGCTATCTCCAGCCTGATCTACGCCACTGAGGGTCCAGAAGCGGGTCCGTGGTGGTTCGGGTCGTCTGATGATCCTGTGAAGGCGCGCCGTATCGTCGCCGAGCACCTGACTAGCGTTGGACTGGCAGGACAGAAGCGTTCCTGGGCTGCTCCTTCTGGTGGAACTACCTGGAAGACGAGGCTGGGGCCGATGGCGGTGGACCCGTCAGCCATGTGCTGGCAAAGGTCGCAGCCCAGGGAGGATAGCGACGCGGATGGCATGGGGCAGGGACGGCTATGTCGCCTTGGCCCAGCCCGGGTGGAAGGCCTCTGCCCCGTTGGGCCGTGGAGGCAGAGGGGAGACAGAGGCCTTCCATCTCAGGCGTATGACGTCACAGGTTCTCCTGGAAGAAGGGAACGAGCTTGGCCATGGCCTGGGCGACCGGCTCGGGATGGTCATAGAGGTCGTAATGCGTCCAGTCCTCGATCACGACGAGCTCCTTCTTCGCGGACCGGGCGCGACGCACGATCTCGTGGCCGTCGCGGTAGGCGCCGAACCCTCCGGGAATGGCTCCCACGATCACCAGCAGCGGTTGGGTCAGCAATTCCTCCGCCATGTGGAATGCGTCCCAGCCATAGGCGACTCCCATGTGGGGAGCGGAGCGTCTTGTTGACGCCATGCGGCTTCGCGCCGCGAGGGGTCTTGTAGTAGTCGGTGGCTCCGAGGATGTCGATGTCGCTGATGCCCATGTCCCGGGGCTGCTGGACTGACTCCGGCAGGCCGCCGTCGACCTGCCAGTCAGCGCCGCGAGCCTCTGCCGTGCGCTGCTGCCCGATCTGCTCCAGCTTCTGATCACCGCCTCCGCCGACCCCTCGGTCTCGCGCAGCACCCGTCCGTAGTTGGCGCCTGTGATCGTGGCAACGGCCTTGTAGCGACGTTCGGTCATCGCTGCGTTGATGGCGTATCCACCACCGCCGCACATCCCAGCCAGACCGATCCGGTCGGCGTCACGTACGGCAGCGTGACGAGGGTAGTCGACGACGTGTCGGTAATCACTCCACGCGCAGCGTGGGGTCCTCAATGAGCGAGGGCTCGCCGCCCGAGTCGCCCTGGAAGCTGGCGTCAAGGCGACGGTCACGAACCCCTGTGCGGCCAGCTGAGCCGAATAGATCTCCCCGAGGTCTGCTCCTTGCAGGATCCGATGGGATGGGCGACGACGATGACAGGGGTACTGCCTGGCCTCATCGAAGCCGGGCGGGAAGTGGATGTCGGCTGCGATCTCCCAGTACATGTCACGGTTTGTGAACTTGACATGCTGGATCTCTGGCATGAGTTGTTCCTCCGAAAGACTGTGGTGGCCGGTCCAGTGTGCAGACCGGCGTCTTTGATGTATGCGGTAGGGAGAATCGTTGATGCGTGAGCTTCTGCGGGGCCCTCACTGCTGGCCTGTCGCCGGCGTTGCCATGTGGGTTTCGGCTTCTCTTCACGCAACAGCGTGGGCATGCGGCAAGATGTCCCCTGTGAGCACCTTGACATCCCCCGCATTCATTGATCGAGCGGTGCGGACAGCTCGGGCGCTGGGCCAGCAGTCCCTCACCCACCCGGAGCCGCGTGCCGCGTCTCCTGGCGAGCGCGCTCAATCATCAGACGGCTGCGATTCACCCTGGAATTCGTCGACGGGTGCTGCGGCCCGAAGATCCGGAGGTGGCTGCGAGAAACCTGGGACGGCTGGCGAAGCAGCCGGTGCCGTTCCTGCCCTCCTATCTTCGGCTGGGTCTGGGAATTGGAGTTTCGCCGGCGCCGCGTCTCTGGCTCCCGACGGTTCGGCGCACATTTGCGATGCTGCTGGGGGACCTGGTGGTCGACATCGGTCGTGACCTCGGGCCCGCCATTGCCCGTCTGAAACGCAGCGAGCCGACCTCAACATCAACCTGCTGGGTGAGGCCGTCCTCGGCGACGAGCACGCCTCACCCGGCTGCAGCGCACCATGGACCTGCTGAGCCGTCCTGACGTCGACTACGTGTCGATCAAGGTCTCCTCCGTCATGGGGCCGCATTCCCCCTGGGCTCATGATGTGACGGTGAAGGAGGCCGTCGTGCGGCTCCGGCCGCTCATGGAACTGGCCAGCCACACCGGGAAGCTGGTCAATCTCGACATGGAGGAGTACCGCGACCTGCATCTCACTCTTGAGGTGTTCGAACGGTTCGCGGAGGAGCTCCCGAACCTGCGCATGGGGCTGGCGGTGCGGGCATACCTGGCAGGGTCGCCGCTGCTGATCACTGGTGCAGCGCATCGCTGAGGGTCGGCGGGCCGCCGGCGGCGCACCGCTGCAGGGTCCGCTTGGTTAAGGGGACCAACGCTGCCGTGGAACGCACCCAGGCTGAGATGCGCGGCTGGCCGAACCCGGTTCTGCCGACAAAGGTCGCCACTGATGCCAGCTACCTGACGGCGCTCGACCGCCCTCATCGACCCAAAGACCGTCAGCCACCTCAACGTCGGCGTCGCCAGCCACAACATCTACAGCCCTCGCCACCGCCGTCGAGCTCGCCAGGGAGCGACGCATCGGCCGGAGGTCGGTGTCGAGATGCTGGCAGGCATGGCGGGTGCCCCTGCAGCGCGTCATCCTCGACGAGGTGGGTGCGCTGCGCCTGTACGTCCAGTGGTGCCCCGTGGCGAGTTCGACGCGGCCATCTCCCTACCTGGTGCGTCGCCTGGAGGAGAACGCGGCCCCGAAAAACTTCATGTCGGGAGCGCCGCGCTCGGCCGTGATCAGGAGTTCCTGGACCGTGAGGAGAGCCGCTACCGCGACGCGATGGCGCTCGTCGGAGCCGCTGCGCCCACCGACTGGGCCACGCAGGTGCGCAGCGAGGCCACCGCGATCTTCGCCAACACCGCCGACACGGATCCGGCGCTCATCGGCAATCAGCGTTGGGCCAACGCCATCCGCGATGCCCTGCCAGCCACGGAGCTGGGACAGGAGACCCTCGCGCAGGGCACCGTCTCCTCATCTGAGCAGCTGGACCAGATCCTGGACTCGGCCCGTGAGGCCGGGAAGCGTTGGCGGGACCTGCCTGCCGCGGAACGCGCAGCCCTGCTGCACCGCCTCGGCAACGAGCTGGAGGCCATGCGCACCGAGGCTCATCACCGTGGCCGCCGACGAGGTGGGCAAGCTGATTGACCAGGCCGGCGTCGAGGTTTCCGAGGCCTGCGACTTCGCCCACTACTACGCCTCCCTCGCGCAGGAGCAGGTCGATGGCGCCACCCACAACCCGCCACACGTCACCCCTGGTGACCCGCCGTGGAACTTCCCTGGCCATCCCGCTGGGCGGTCGCTGCAGCGCTGGCGGCGGGCTCCGCCATCGTGCTCAAGCCTGCCTCCCCGTCGCGACGCTGCTCCGCGCTCCTGGCCGAGGCCTGCTGGCGGGCTGGGCTGCCGCGTGACCTGGTGCAGTACGTCGTCCTGCGGGAACGGGAGCTCGGCAAGCAGCTGATCACCGACGAACAGGGTTGAGCTGGTGGTGCTCACCGGATCCGCCGAGACTGCGGAGATGTTCCGCTCTGTGGCGGCCCGGCCTGCCCCTGCTGGCGAGACCTCCGGCAAGAACGCCCTCATCGTCACCCGTCAGCTGACTACGACCTGGCCGCCGCCGACCTGGTTGCCTCCGCCTTCGGGCATGCCGGGCAGAAATGCTCGAGCCGCCTCGTTGGGGATCCTCGTCGGCTCGGTCGCCCGATCGAAGCGCTTCCTGGATCAGGTGCTGGATGCCGCATCGTCGCTGGTGGTGGCATGGCCTGACGAGCCCTCCGCCCAGATGGGGCCTTTGACGGAGATTCCCGGTGACAAGCTACTTCGTGGCCTGACCCGGCTGGAGACGGGGCAGGAATGGCTGCTGAAACCCGAACGCATTGACGACAGGCTGTGGCGTCCCGGTATCCGCATCGGCGTGCGTCCCGGCAGCGAATTCCACAAGGTGGAGTATTTCGGCCCGGTCCTCGGGCTCATGGCGGCGCCAACCCTGGCTGATGCCGTCGCGTGGCAGAACGGCACCGACTATGGGCTGACAGCGGGGCTGCACTCCCTGGATCCCGCGGAGATCCAGTACTGGCTGGATCGGGTGGAGGCCGGAAACCTGTGCGTCAACCGCTCCATCACCGGCGCGATCGTCCGTCGCCAGCCGTTCGGCGGCTGGAAGCGGTCCGTGGTCGGAACCGGCGGCAAAGCCGGAGGCCCGGAACTATCTGGTGGGCTTCGGCACCTGGCAGCCCAGCAGCCAGGTCGCGCCCGGCAGCCCCACTGATCCGCGGCTGGTGCGTCTCCTCCAGGCCGCCGAATCCCTGCTGGACGAGACGCAGCTCAGCTGGCTGTCAGCGGTCGCGGCATCCGACCAGGCGGCCTGGCAGTCGCTGTTCGGCGCAATTCACGACCCGTCGGCGCTGAAATCGGAGATCAACGCCTTCCGTTACCGTCCTACCAAGGTGACGGTGCGTATCGAGCGCGACGACCCCGCCGCGGTACTCCGAGAGGCCTCGGCTGCGCTCGTCACCGGAGCCACGGCTTCTTTCTCCTTCCGGGAGGAGCCCACAGAGGGACTCGCAGCGGCACTGCGTGGCCTCGGCTATTGCGTGTCGGTGACCCCGGACAAGCAGTTCGATGCGACTGCGCAGGGCCGCGTCCGGCACCTGGGGGAGCGCGACCTGCTGGCAGAGGCGGGTGGCTCCATCGACCTGAACGTTTACGGCGGCCCCTCGCTGCCGACAGGACGCCTGGCGCTGCTTCCCTACGTCCATGAACAAGCCGTATCAGTTACCAATCATCGTTTCGGACATCCAACCCCGATGACAGATGATCTAAGGTTCTGAAAGAATGCGTGGGTGGGGTGCCGCCGGTTAGCGGAATCCTTCCGGTGGATTTCTGCCCCTCGACCCTCTGCCGAGGAACGGACCTCTCGTACCCAGACGGCCACTGCCGAGTGGGTACGAGAGGTTCAGCCGTCCCCGAGGTCCCGCCAGTGGAACCCCATGCTGCTCCACGAAGGACGTGGGGTGGTCGGCCTCAGGGGCAGGTGAGGGCGCGGTGCTGGACTCGCCGGGTGGGGTGAGTCGTCAGGGTGCATCGCCTCGCGCCCGGCTCCCATAACCTGTGCCGCAGTAACGGCTGACAGTGAGCTCGTCGAGGAGCGCTGAGGTGTGGGGTCGCGTCGCCAGGGCGATGGCCAGCGCTGGCACTTGGCGCGCGAGGGTGGCGGAGTGGGTGCTGAGCAGATCTTTTAAAGTCGTCTGGGCAGCCTGTTCTGGGGACGATGCCTTCGGCGAGGGGAGGTGTGCGTTCTGTGCTCCCCTGGCTTGGGAAGGGCGTCTTTTTCGACGGTGTGATCCTGTCATCTGATAGGTGATAAAAGCGATAAAAATTTGATGAAAAATGATTTTGCTTTTTGTGCTGAGATTATGTGGGAAATTTGCTGTGGCTCTCGGTTTGCTAAGATGATGGGTGGGGATAAAGACGAAGATAGGGTGGAATAAGATATGACAAGTGAACAATCCAATGGCCTTTCGGAGGTCGATCCCAAAGAACTGGCTGTCGCCCAGGGAGAGGCGATTGAAGACGAATTCTCTCGGATGAGGGGCAGCTGATTCTGGAAGGCTGTCTCGGATGAGCTGACTGCGACGGAACCGGCTGCAGAACAGCCTGCGAAAGGTGTCGTGGTCGGTGATTCTGCCGGCGATCATCATCTCCCTAGCTCTGGTGGCTCTGCGGCCATCTGGCCGAGCAGGGATGTCGCAGATCGTCCAGAGCATCAGCGGCGGAGTCGTCAATGATCTCGGCTGGTATTACACGCTGATCGTCGTCATCTTTGTGTTCTGCGCGCTTCCTGGCGGTGTCCCGCTTCGGAGACGTCAAGCTGGGGCCGGATGATGCAGAGCCGAGTATTCGCGGATGAGCTGGTTCGCCATGCTCTTCGCGGCAGGCATGAGCATCGGACTCGTGTTCTGGGGGTCGCAGAGCCGCTCAGCCACCACGTCGCCCCGCCGAGGCCAACGCGTCCTCTCCAGCTGCGGCGGCGCAGGGGGCGATGAACACCACCTTCCCTGCACTGGGGGCTCTCTGCCTGGGCGGTGTGTGTGATCGTGGGCATCAGGATCGCCTACATGAGTCATCGCCGTGGCCGTCCGGTCTCCATACGCTGGATGCTTGAACCTCTGCTCCGGAGACCGGGTGAAGGGTTGGGTCCGGGGATCTGATCGGCGTCACCGCGCTGGTGGGCACGCTGTTCGGCGTTACAACATCGCTCGGTTTCGGAGCGACGCAGTTCTCGGCTGGCCTCGAATACGTGGGTCTGATTCAGCAGAGCCCCACGCTGCTGCTCATCATCGTCATCGGCATCTCTGCGCTCAGCAGAGCTCTCAGTGGCCTCTGGGCTGGATGTTGGAATCAAATGGCTCTCAATGGAAACCTGGTGCTTGCTGCGGTGCTGCTCGTCACCATTTTGTTCCTCAGTCAGCCACTTTTTCGTGATGCGCGAGTTCGTCGAATCCATCGGGCATTACATCCAGAATTTCATTCCGCTGTCATTCAGGACCATGCCCTTCAGGGCGCAGCTGGGTGAGGTGGCTGAGCAGCTGGACAACCTACTACTGGGGCTGGTGGATGAGCTGGTCGCCTTTCGTCAGCATCTTCATCGCCTCGAATCTCCGGGGCCGCACCATCCGTGAATTCGTCATGGGTGTGTTGGCGGTTCCGACCCTAGTGACCTTTCTGTGGTTCGCGGTCATGGGCGGCACAGCTTTGTGGTATCAGATGAACACCGGCGTCGACCTGACGGCTGCCGCTGACTGGACCACCACGGCCCTGTTCACTCTCGCCCACGAGCTCCCGGGCGGCCCAGTCCTGACAGGGCTGTTCATGGCTCTGCTGGTGATCTTCTTCGTCACCAGCTCCGACTCGGCATCGTTCGTGCTGGGCATTCTGTCCGCGAACGGTGTTCAGACCCCGCCTCTGTTCATCCGGTTGTTCTGGGCCACAGTGCAGGGTGCCATCGCGGCGCTGCTGCTGTGGCTGGGAGCTGTCGGTGGCAGCACGACCGAGGGCCTGAAGGCGCTGCAGGTGCTGTCCATCCTGACGGCGCTGCCATTCTCGATGGTAATGCTGCTGACCTGTGTGTCCATGTACGGGGCATTGAGATGGGAGGACAACCTCCGGCTGCGTGCAGAACGTGAGCTGCTGCGAGACCGGATCACAGCTATCGTCGAGCGGACGGTGGACCGTTCCGGCCCGCCGAGGAAGACTCGGGTTCCGAGCTGGCCAATGCCCAAGCTGCTGCGACGGCGCTCCAAGGCCCGCGGCGAATAAATGTCCGGAGCACAATCCCGGCGTGGTGTTTCACCGCGCCGGGGATTGTCGCAATCAAACGCGTGAGGCGATGGTGGAGGCCGCAGTCCCCGTGAACTATGAAAGGCGACTACGCTGTTCGCATGGATGACCGCCATGCAGTTGCGACTATGGGCGGCTTCGTCATAGTGAGAGATGCCGTGCAAGAGCTGACCCCCGCATCGTCATTGCCGTCCTCATGCTGGCTAACGGAGGAGCGTTCTGTTGGGGCGGCTTTCGCTGCGGCGCTGGGAGGCTGAGGCGCAAGCACATCATGCGAATCAACACCCGCAACACCGTGGTCAGTGATGAGCCTGGGTCGCCGGGCATGTCCGGGCGAAGTCGGTGACCTGCTTGCCGCCGTCGTGTCGATCCTGGGAGGTGTCGACGCTGCTGCCTTCGTCCCGCTCTGGGGGAGTCGTCTGGGGGCGGTGGCGCTGTCGCTGGTGGTGATAGCACTTTTCTTCTGGGCGCCCGCGTCGCCGACCTGGCTGCCGCGCAGGGTTGCCTCCCAGGTGAGGGGCAACGGTGGGTGGGACGGGGGAACCGGCGCCCACGGAGCTGACTGTCGAAATCCCGAGCGACGGATCGTCTGGTCCCTCACTGGACCCACCTTGACCCGAGCGTGGCAGAGGCCGCTGAGTCTCGGCAGAGGGCCAGCCAGGCGTGCACACTCTTGCCTGGGCGTGGTCGGCACATCCCATGCCTCTCGATGAGCGCTGACGTTGATGGTTTCAGGCACCGGTTCGAGTGCATGTCCCTCCTGGCAGGCTGCCTGAGCTGGATCGCCGCCGGTTTCGACCATGCGGCATTGGATTTCGTCCCTCACAGGCTGCCCTGTTCTCTCTCACACAGGCTACCCTCTTCGCCCCTTTCCAGCTGGTGTGCGCATGAATCGCCGTCTTGCGCTTTGATGTCGTCGCCAGGTTCGGCGGAGTTCAGAGGTGTGCGCAACAACGGTTTCTGGAGGTGTGTTGTGCGGTTGGATGAGCAGCGTTGTGGGTGATGTTGGTACTTGTTGGGGGCGGGGTCGGTCGTGTCATTCGATCGCGCGGGAGTTGGGTGTAGTCCTTCCTGTGAGGAAGGTGGCTGTCGAGCCCGGGGATGGCGTGTTGTCGCGGGGGTCGGGTGGGAGGGTTGGTGGGTTGAACGACATCGTTACAGTCCGCGGCAGCGTCGGTGGCGGTTGCAGGAGATCCGGTGTTGGAGGTTGGGAGAGCAGCGCAGTGGCGTGATGGGCAGGGCCGGGCTGACCCTGGCGGGCGGATCCTGATCGAGGTTCGGGTCGGTGACCGGGTTCCGCTCTCCTGGATCCTGCAGAACTCGGTGTTCACCGTTCCACGGTTTCAGGGAGGTGAAGCGTTGTCTGGCCGGTACCGGGCCCAGCCAGTGCAGCGGCTGGCAGACTGAGCACGTCGGCGTCCCAGGACAGGAAGCTGGTGCTCGGGACACCGTTGTGGGATAGAGGTGGTGACACGGTTGAACAACAGACATTCCACCACAGCGGATCAGCTCACCGGCTGCGTCAGGACTGCAGAGGACATGATGTGGGTCAGTCACGAAAACGGTTACCAGGCCACCTCTACGTCCGCCGCCATAGCGGGGTTGGGTCATGAACTCACCGTCGGCCCTGCGTTCGACGTAGCGCGGGTCGGTCACGGCTGTCCGGGCGCGAGTAGCCCGTAAGCTGGATCGGGTGAGCCACCATCACCCACCGTCCGGTCGAGGTCGAGGGACCGGGCAGTTCCCGGGCACTGGGAAGGAGACCCTCATCATCGGCAAGGGCGGCACCTCGGCCCTGGTGAGGCCTCAGCGAACGCGCCACCCGCTACACCATGATCCAACGGGTCACCAGCCGTGACCTCCACCACCGTGACCGACGCATTGATCCAGATGGCCACTGACCAGCCACCTTGATGACGACCCTCACCTGGGACCAGGCTGAGGATGGCCCAACACGCCCGCTTCACCCTCCTCGGGTTTGCCCAGGCCTACTTCTGTGATCCCCCACTCTCCTGGCAGCGCCCCACCAGGAACAGCAACGGCCTGATCCGGACTTCTTCCCCAAAGGCACCGACTTCACCCATCACCGACACCCAGGTCCAACACGCCGAAGACCTCCTCAACACCCGACCCCGACGAGTGCCCGGCTGGGCCACACCAGCCGAGATGAACACACACTACTCAACGTTGCACACACCACTTGAAACCGCCCTGCGCTCAGCGCCTCGGCGCACGCTGCGGTGAATGGGAAGCAGGCGCGACGGATTACTGCATGATGATGTGCGTCTGACATTCCCCAAACGTGCGGGGACACAGGGGTGGCTGCCTGGTTAACTTGCTCGGAGAGACATGAGGGTAGATCATCATCCTGCTGAGCGGGGCGGCGATCGCCGAGCGTGCCGTGCTGTCGCGTTCAGTACGGCGACTATGGGCCATGCCGGGAACTCGGATCAGGATTGTGCGGCACCCGGCAGGCCATTCACCGGTTGTCGCTGGTGTGGCTGTACTGGTGGCAGGCGCACCTGCTCGACTGTCTCCGTCGATGCTCAACTCCGCGACCCCAGCCCTGAGAGAACCCGGCTGGCCCACATGATGGTGCGAGCCAACCTGATTCGCAACGGCCTGCGTCGCACCAACCGCTACTCACGACGATATGGCCTGGTGGGGACTCGCTCTGCAACGTGGACGGGAGCCGTTCGGCCTGTCTGCGACGAGACCCGGATTGTGCGCGCCGCCTGCGTGGCAATCCGGCCGAGGGCGTTGTGCCATGGCGCATCGGCGACGACTTCTCAATGCCCCAGCCAATGGACCTGTCGCCATCATGCTGGCCCGTGCCGGCTATCGTGAGCGAGGCCGCCAGGATGACGGATTGGATGGCGGAGAATCTGATGCTGGACAGCGGACTGGTGGCTGATGGCCTGGTGGTCACATCCAGCGGGGAACGGCTCGACAAGACCGTCTACACCTACTGTCAGGGCGTGGTGATGGGGGCTGAGCTGGAGATCATGGGGCCCGAGTCCCCTCGTCGCATTGCCGGCCTCGTCGCCGCAACCTCCCGGCATCTGGCCGCTGATGGTGTGCTGACAGGGATGGGGGGTGGCGATGGTGGTTTGTTCGCAGGCATCCTTGCCCGCTACTTGACGTTGGTTGCGAATCGGCTTCATGGTGATGAGACCACCCGGCAACTGGCTGCAGGCATGGTTCGCGCCTCTGCCGATGCGGCCTGGCGGAACCGAGCCGAGGGGGCTGAGGGATACCCCATCTTCGGACCCGAATGGGGCATCCCCGCAAGCAGCTCAGGAAGGCCGGGGCAGCTTGAGAATGACCTTTCCGTGCAGCTCTCTGGCTGGATGGTCCTTGAGGCAGCCGCCGCGTTGAGTCCAGGTGGTGGTTGGGTGCCTGAAAGGCTCTGAATCCTCGCGGCGGAGCGCAGGGTGCGACATGAGGGGGTTGAGGGTGATGAATGGCCCTACTGCCCCTATGGGATGCCCGTTAAGTAACAGAAAGGGAGAAGCAGTGTCGCACGGACTCGACGCCGCACGTCACAAGATGGTCAGGCGGGGGTCAGTGCCCCCGCCATTGAGTGTATTCAGCCACTATTAGGCTTTTGGAGACCGGCGAGACCGGTCTGATCCGTGAGGACAGCATAGAACCGCTGCTGGATCCGCCACGGCTGGATGATGTCGTAGTCAGCGACGAGGCGGCGCGAGAGGCCATAGGTGCCACTGTGGTTTTGCGCCTGAACGGCGGTTTGGGCACGTCGATGGGTCTTGACAAGGCCAAGAATCTGCTGGAGGTGCGCAACGGGTTGAACTTCCTGGACCTCATCGTCCGCCAGGTGCGTGCCGCCCGTCGTGACTGGGATGCTCGCCTGCCGCTGCTGTTCATGAGACTCTTCCGCACCGAGGAAGACACCCTGAGGTATCTGGCGCGTTACGAGGATCTTCCGGTTGAGGATCTCCCGCTCAGCTTCATGCAGAATCAGGAGCCCAAGCTGCGGGCTGATGATCTGATGCCAGTTGAGTGGCCTGCCGACCCCAGCCTCGAATGGTGCCCGGTCGGCCATGGGGACATCTACACGGCCCTCTACGGCTCAGGACTGGCTGGTGACTTGACAAGGGGTTTCCGTTACGCCTGCGTCGCCAATGGCGACAATCTGGGGGGCCGCCCCAATGCGCGGCTTGCTGGCTGGTTCCGCGCCTCCGGGGCGCCCTCATGCGGCAGAGCCATGCGTGCACCGTCAACGACCGCAAGGGTGGGCACCTGGCGATCCGCAAGGCCGACGGGCGGCTGATCCTCTCGCGACACCCGCCCAGACCGCATCTGAGGATATGCATTACTTTACCGACGAGCACCGCCACCCCTTCTTCCACACCAACAACCTGTGGTTTTGACCTTCGGGCCAGTTGCAAGAAGATCCGTGGTGGAACGTGATTACGCAGTCCCTGGGGCTTCCATGATCCTGCAATGAGAAGACTGCGACCCAGCCGGCTCCTCCGTCTCCTGAGGGTGATTCAGGTGGAGTCGGCCATGGGCGCAGCCATACGAGGTGCTCAGGGCGACCGCCATCTGTGTGGGGGCGTGAGCGCTTCGCCCGTCAAGACGACGAATGAGCTGCTGCTGCTGCGTTCTGATGTTTACGACCTCACCCGGGACGGGCATCCCATGTCCCAGCGCGTCTCGAGAGGCCCCGGAGATCAAGCTGGACTCCAGCTACTGGCAAGACCGTGCAGCAGTTCGAGAGACGCATCCTGCAGGCACCCTCCCTGCATGAGGCGACTGCGCTGCGAGCTCGCGGAGTGACTGGAGCCTCGAGCGTCCAGGTGGTGGAAGCGAAGTGGGCCTGGAGGACACAGGCCAGGCGCAGCAGGTGGAGGCCGGGACGGTGCTGTGGCGGCCGACCGGGAGTGGATGACAGGCTGTGGAGCTGGCGCGTGCGGTGACGGGGGAGACGCTGCCGTCACCGCGAGTGCAGCAGAGCTGGCCGCGGAACTTGAGCGTCTGGGCTGGGGACCTCGCTCCGGATCGCCGAACTGCGATCCGGCGCCGTCGTCAGCAGCGACTCCTGGCCGGTTCCCATCAACGCATGGCGGTGCAGCGCCAGCTGCAAAGGTTTGCGCAGTTCGACGCCGCTCGACAGAGCTGTCGCGCCAGGCTTTGGGGCTGATGAACGCTCAGACGCAGAGGCTGCCTGCAGCCGGCGCGTCCTCTCAATGATGATGAGCTGCGACTGATGCAAGACAAACCGCCCCACTGGGGATGAAACCCAGTGGGGCGAGCTTGAGCAGCCTCTGACAGGATCATCAGACGCTGCGGAGTGCCGAAGCAGGTCGCGGATCTCGCCCAGCAGCTGCCTTCCGAGGTGCCAGCCGGTTCCTCCCTCCTGCTTCTTGAGAAGCGGTCGCGCAACGCGTTGTATGCCAAGCTGACCGCAGGAAGTAGACCACGGACGAGGTGATCGGGAAAGGTGATCGTGGCATTGAGGAAGTTGCCGATGTTCACATCGCCGATGGCGACCTTGCTGAAGTCAGGCGGGCTGTGCGAGGCATGCAGACGATGTCCATGAGGATCTTGGTGAAGGTCTTGACGACCTCAGGAAGAAAACGCTGCCGACGATAACGGCGCATTACGGGTGCCTCTGCACGAGGCTGCCCTCGCATCAGAAATTCTTTGAAGCCCTGACCCTTGCACTCCTTCTGTGCTCCGACTGGGGACCAGCCGGGGAAGCGGACCGAAGCCTGGGGATTCAGGCCCGGTGGAGCCCGAGGGGCTGCCCACACGCTATGCAGATCGCCGTGCATAGCCAGCCCATCCGTCCAAGTGTCAATCCATGAGAATCTGGCCATATGGAGGCATATCGCGCGGTGTTTCGTGGGCTGTGTCGGCGTGCCAGCAGGCTGAAATAGATTGTGTCTTAGGATCACGGCAATTATCCGCTTGCCCAGAGCCGAGATGCTGGGGCCGAGATCAGCTGGAATCCACCAGCACCGGGGCTCTGCCGGGCGACAGAATGGTTCCCTCCTCTCGGCTGGGAAGGGCGGAGACTCTGGCGTCAGCGGTGACCACCTCACTGGAGTCGGCCAGTACCAAGGTGATGGGTTTGGCGTGAGCACTGTCCCTCAGTGAGGGTATCGCCCAGTCAGGATGGGCACCAAAGCACGGCCCTCAGCCAGGGTGGGGGTTGCCGCCAGCATGCCCGGTTGCACGACGGTTCCCCTGGCCAGGCCAAAACCCAGGGTCTGACCCGTCAGCTCAGTGGGGTCGGAGTAATGCCGTTCCGGCAGCGTGTTGCTGGGGAACTGCGTCACTGTGAGGTCCAGCGTCGGTCAGCACTGCTCCCGCCTGGACTGGCGCAGGCCAGGGTGACTGCTGGCATCTGATCCTTCGGGCGGGTGAGGCTGTTGTCAGCGCGAACGCGGCGAGACCGGCTAGGAGAGCCGCGATGGCGCGCCGATGCCAACTCAGGAAGCGTCTGAGGCGCGGAATTAGAGTGTCCACGTCCTCTTGATGGGCGCGTTATCACCCACATAACCTTCTTTCCACAGGGAAGGTCTTCTAAAGGGTTTCTGAACCAGCCTTGAGATGACCGCAGATGTCTTGGATTTGAATCCTTGGCCTTGACCGGTTGCGAAGACTCCAGGCGTCGTCTTCGATGCAGAGGCCTGCTTGGGAGTCACGTGGCGTGAAACCCGGACCCATGAAAACCACACCACTGCGTTGTAGACCTTTCGCAGGCTGCCGGAGCAGAGGGGCAGGTGGTGGCGAGGGCGGGGTCTGAGAACTTCTGCACAGCCTCAAGCTCTTTTCCGCAGGCCGTGCAGCAATGTTGGTGAGTGGGCATTCGCTCCCGGTCGGTGGACAAACGACGTCATGATACGCGCCCGGGGCAAAGTGGGTGAATCCATCCTCATTGACGACGGCGTCTACAGGCTTAGATCGTGTGGCTGCAGCAGCCAAAGGCAGGATCTCTCCAGCGTTCCAAAAGCCACAGAAGGGCTTTCGGACGACGATACCGCAGAGCTCCAGTCATGCCAGCCCCGCCTGTGTGAGCGTGTGCCATCCGGTGCCGTCGCGAGCGGGGCACCACCACCACGTCTGCCAGCGGCGCCTCCGCGCCGGTCCTGCGCCGCCACTGGCTGTGGGATGCCAGCAGCCCACCCTGGTCTCGAACCACTCTGACGACGCCCAGTCGGTGACCTGCGTATCTTGGGCAGCAGGATCTGCCACCCCAGCGCAGCCAACTCGTCAATCGGTTGAGCGTTCCCGGCTCTCCCGCGCGGGGGCGTAGATGGCCATCACGCCTGGCTCTCCGAGTTCAGCCAGCAGCCATCGGCTGCGCCTGGCGTCACGGCACGCATTCCTCCGGGGACAGAGCAGCACGTCGTTGGGCGATTCTCGTGCGCCAGCGCGCCATATCAATGTCTTATTCATTGGCCTCATGCAGAAACATGGCGCTGTTTGGTGCCAAAGAGGCATGTGGGCAGGATGAACTGAGTGGAGGAGGTCGTGGTCGAGACACTGCCTCCGCCCCCGCACCCTGACGAGAATGGGCTTCGCCGCGTCGTGATCACGTGGTTATCTTCTGGGCCTGGTTGAGCCGCTGCGTTTCCGGGATGTCGGTGCTGGAAGCCTGGGACAGGTGATCTGCGAGGACGTCGTTCCATGATCGGCGTACCGCCGGGCGCTCTACATCGAAGGGTAGCTGGGTATGCCGTTCGGGCCCTGGATCTCTGGACCGAGGACGGAGACCTGGTGGAAACCCTGCGGCTTGCTGCCAGGCTGGAAGGCTGGGCACTGGACGGAGGGCCGTGCCCGCCGAGCGCCGAGGAGTGGTGCCCGGGCGCCACAGCAGTCCTTTCGGTCGTTCGCCAGCCGTCACGGTGACCATCGAGATCGTCAAAAGGGTGTTCGACGGCGATTTCATGCCGCACTGCAGGTGAGCACCTCGCCGTGGGGACGCGGCTGCTGTCCGAGGGAGTGCTGACTGACGCCCGCAGCGTCAGGATACTCGCTGCCACCGGGGTGGACAAGGTTCAGTGCGACCGGCCGCGTGTGGTCGTCGTCAGCTCAGGCGCCGAGCTGGTGGAGCCGGGGAACGGATCGACTACGAGGAGTCCACCGACGCCAGCTCCTTCATCATCGCGGCGGCGGCCCGGGCGGCAAGCGACGACGGTGTTCACGTTCCTGTGTCCTCAACGACGAGCATGAAATCAAACGTCCATCACAGATCAAGCTCATCCGCGAATCTCGTGATCTCAGCGACGGAGGTCGCCGGAGGAAGTGAGGTGGTGGCGAGGCCATGGCGGAGCTGGGTCGTCGACGCCGTCAGTGGCGATGTCGCCGGGGCGGACAGACCTTCAGGTTGATCGGTGATGAGCAGGTGCCCATGGGTGATGCTGCCGGGCAATCCGTGTCCACTATGTCCTTCAAGTGTTCGATGTGGCCGCTGCTGCGTCGACGCGGATCGATGCTAACGACGCAGCGTCCGTGCCATCGCGAAGGCGACGTTCCGATCGGTCCGTGGGCAGCGTGTCTGCTCCGTGGCGAGCTCGTGGACGACGGGCAGGTGCCAGACGGTCTCCAAGGTCAGTGACCCGTTCTGTGGAACTGGGGCGTACAGACGCTCGTCGTGCTGGACGAGGGACACAAAATTCGTCCGGCCTGGGAGTCTGTGCAGTGCTGGCTGCTCGATGAATCCTGAGGTACAGGTTCATGGTTCTGGCGTCCACTGGCCGAGATCCGCCATGTTGTTTAACGTTGGCTCGTGCTCGCGGGGTTGTCAGCGGTCTTGGCCGTCTGGCCTTCAGCCAGCCTGCCCTGACTGGCGAAGACCACAAGGACAGCGTCGGCGTCCTTGATGCTGATCCGACGGAGCGGTTCTCGAACTCATGCGGATCCTGCGTCGTGACATCATGGAAACTACGTGGATGACATCCCCACGGATGTCTCGACGCCATGACCTAACGCCGAGCTGATGGAGTTGGGGCTGCTGGCCGCAGCGCGGCCATGCGTCGTCAAGGTGGTCTCGGCTCTGCTTCTGGTCAACGTCATCACGCTGGTGCTGTGCGTTTTCGATGTCGTGCCGTGGTGGGCGGCCGGCTTTGCCGAGCGGGCTGATCGCCTTCCTCGTATCGGCGAGTTGGGGTGACCGCTGATGCTAAAAGCGCTTCGATGAGCGCGCCGCGCATGTCAGGGATGGCTATGCGGAGGCGGACTGCACCTCTGTGATCAAGATGCCGAAGAAAGACCGTCGAAGGAAGATCTCAGTTGACCTGTCGGCGCCTGGGGACGACAGATTGCCCTGTGGGGAGCCGATTCGGTGACGACCTACGTGTCAGAAGCCGCTGGTGCCACGCACGGTGCTGTTTGACCTGTCCGCGTGTTGACAGGTCGAGTTGTGCGACGGCGGACCGCCGCCAGCTCCCCGGCGGGCGGTACCTCCCTCCGCGGGGAGGACGAGGTGCTTGCGTTCCCCAGGGCGGTGGGGGTAGTAGCGGTTGGCGTATGAGCGGCGCTGGTGCTCTTATCGTCGCCGTACCTGAACTTATGGCGCAGTTGGTGGCTCTCGTTCTGATAGGAAGGTCAGGGGTTCGAATCCCCTTGGCTCCTACAAGCGACTTACACGAAACATCGCCCAAATAGAATGTAGGTGTCTCGCCCTCGGGAGTTCCTCCTGGAGGGTTTTTGATTGCCAGAGCTGGATGGTGGCGGTGTCGCGAGAGGTTGCGGTGGCGCTTGCTCGGTCAGGGATGGCGGGTGATGTCAGCGGCGCTGCTGCGGGTGGTGGTTGCGGCGACGGGACTCCTCGCGGCGGTACTGGCGGCCGCCCGGTCAGGTCAGGCGCCGTCACTGCTGACGTGGGTGCTGTTGTTGCCTTGGCTGCCGTGCCCGTTCCGACTTCTGCCCTCGTTGCCGTCAAGGCTCCGGCTGTCATGTCTTGGTCGCTGCTGCTCTGGGCGTTGCTGCTGTCGTCATTGCCTTGGCCCCTGCTGCCATTCAGCGGGCGCCGTCGCTACCATCCCTGTTCTCTTCTGAGTCTGGTATGCCGGCGTCGTGTCGCAGGGTTGGGTTGGTGAGTTGGTCGAAGGGTGGTCTAGGTGTGGGGGTGGATGGGGCGTTGTGGGGTGCCGGTTGGGGTATCTGGGAGTGTTGTCTCCTGGGTTGATGAGGATTTCAGTGAGAAGATGGTGTTGAGGAGTTTCTTGAGGCTGGGTGGGGTGTCTGGGTGGGTACTAGAGGTGGTGGCAGTGTTCGAGGAGGGCAGAGTGCTTCGGTGAGGTGTTGTTCGACGCGTTCGCGGTCGGCGGTGAGGGTGGCGAGTTCTCAGGGTGATCTGGTCGAGTTCGCAGGGTGAGGCAGGCTTGTTCGGTTTTTGAGGAGGTCGAGGGGGATGAGCGTCGGCGTAGTGGGCTTCGAGGAGTTTGGCTTGTTGGGTTTTGAGTTTGCGAGCTTGGGTGGTGAGTTGTTGGGTGTGGGTGTGTTGGCAGGCGTAGATGTGGTCGAGTTCGAGGCGGAGGTATTTCTCGATGGCCTGCCGGTCTTCGGGGGTGATGTGGATGTGGTGGTAGAGGTCGGCGATTGCTATGTCGACTTCGTCGATGAGGACAGCTTTGAAGGAGCATTCGGTGCGGTGGCGTTGGCGGTAGGAGCAGACGAAGTATGGATAAATTTGGCCGTTTCTGGCTTTGGCGTGGTGGATGATGAGCCGGCCGCCACATTGGCCGCAGCGGATGGTGGTTTTGAGGTGGTGGTTGTGGATGCGTTGGCGTTCGCCGTGGCGGTGTTGGTTGAGGATGGTTTGGACGCGCTGCCAGGTGGCGTCGTCGATGAGGGGTTGGTGTTTGCCGGGGTATTGGACGCCTTGGTAGGTGACGATGCCGCGGTAATAGGGGGTTGCGGAGGATGGCGAGGAGTTTGTTGTGGCCGAGGGGATGGGACGGCCTGCTGGGCGTGGGACGGTGGTCAGGCCTTGGGCGGTGAGGGATGGTTGGTGAGGGTGGATAGTGTCCAGCGGTCGGTGGCGTATTCGGTGAAGAGCTTGGGTGATGAGTGGACCGCGGACAGGGGTCGATGTCGACCCAGCAGGCTTCCCTGCCTAGGTTGTCGCGGCCTTGTTTGTTGAGGTAGCCGAGTGGGGCGCGGCCGATGGTGCCGCCGGCGCGGGCTTTTTGGCTGAGGCCTTTGACGACTTCGCTGGCGAGGTTGCGGGAGTAGAACTCGGCGATGGAGCTCATGATGCCGTGGAGGAGGATGCCGCCGGGGGTTTGGTCGATGTTCTCGGTGGTGGAGATGAGGCGGGTGCTGGTTTGGTCGAGGATGCGGTTGATGTCGACGTCGTCGGCACGGTTGCGGGCGAGGCGGTCGGGTTGTGGACGATGACGTAGTCGATGTCGCCGGCGTCTTGGAGGTAGTGGAGCATCTTTTGTAGTTCGGGGCGGTTGGCGCTGCGGGCGGATTCGCCGCGGTCGACGAACTCTTTGACGATGAGAGCGCCCAGGGCCATGGCCTTCTTCTTGTTGGCCTCGCGCTGGGCGGGGATGGAGAAGCCCTCGGTAGCGCCGCCGCGTTGGGCTTGTTCACGGGTGGAGACCCGCAGGTAGGAGACGGCCCGCTTTGGGGTGAGCGAGGCAGCCTGCGCGGCAAACGGATCGGTGGTCATGGCGACTCCGTGCCAGAGGCTTGTGGAGTTAGTGATGGTGTTGGTCATGAGTGCCCTCTCCTTTCTCACCCGCTACCCGCCTGCGTCCTCGGGGCCATGGCTATGGGGTGTTATGGCTTGTCAGGGCAGAAACCGGCGGCTCGTCCGAGACTGCCCTACTTCTATTGACGCTCAGATGGAACGAAAAGTCCAGAGGGTTGAGGGGTGATGGGTGAGAATGCGTCCTGGACAAGCCCTCGCGGGCCATCGCCGAGGCGACTGACAGCGGCAACGTTGGTGCTTCTGGGGCTGCCTGCTCGGGCGTAACTTCTGGCCCCTTCCCGGACAAACCTCCACCCTTCTCGTACTGAGGGCTGCTTGTCAATATATGTTCTGTTTAGCACTCAGTCATGACGACTGCAGTTGATTCTTATTTCTATACAAGACTCCCGCAGAAAAGCGGGCCATGTTTCGTATGTATGCCCACATAGTGATGAAAAGGTGTTTGTGCTAAACATTTCTGTTCATGTAACGAAAGGATAACGTTTTCCAGCGCAGCTGACAACGCCCATGCTAAGTCAATGTTACGAGTTCGTATAAGTCATCAGATCATCGTTCTCATCGAAGGCGAAAGGATGGATGATGTTTTGCCAGTGCGACGTCTTTCAGCTTGTCACGCTGCTCATGGTGCTTGCACTGCTGACCGTATTGCTGCCACAGTGCCGAAGAAGCAAATGCCGATCCTCTCTTGCCCTATCTTGTTACCATCTGGTCTGATACGCGCCCCGCAATGAGCCTTGCAGGATCGACGCACGTTATCGCATGTGCGCTTCAGTAACGCTGGCGAGCAGGAGGAAATCATCAGCTTCCGCATAAAAAGCTGGTGCTAGTCTGAAGCGAGGAAAGATGGATTTCAACACCGAATGGAGGAGCATCAAGATCCCGCGAGGAGAAGCCCGCCATGACCAAGTGGCCTAAGACTCATGAGACCTCTCTCAAGGGAGTGCCAGCCAGGTGTAGTCCACCGATGTCATTCAGTGAAAGCAGCTAACGTATACAGTTTCACTCTGTTGCTTTTGAGATGGGTAAGAGTACAATTGAGGAGTCGCTATCGGGGGCTCGAGTCGCTGTCACATATATATCTACGGCCCATATACCGGCGACTGGTATCGCTACAATTTGCTTGCAAAGCACCTACCCGACGACAACTGAGAGTATCAAGCGCATCACATGCTTCCTCAGAAGTATGAAGCAAAATTCCAAGCTAGCATCAACATCCATAACCCTGGCTTCCTAGGTGGTGGTGTTCAACCAAGGGTAGTCACAAATCACCAAAGCCAGGCATACGCCTACAATCAGCTGTGGGAAAACTATTTTGCGAGTAATCCGCGCGCTAACTGGATGCAGATTATATTTTTTATGTATCGCATCCAGAAGCAATTCACCTACACCTGCTAGAGATGGGTCTATGCCCTACGAGGTAGTTGCTAAATCCGACGAACCAAATGCCTGGCTGCTTCCAGCAAACCCCGGTCTTCCAGAGATTGGGCCATTCAAATTGGATGACGGGCGAGATATCTATCAGCTTATTGCTGACGGCGATATCGCAGATCTCGAATTCACTCCAACATTCCGCCACACTCAAGGGTCGCATTTTGGCGATCTACTCTGGACAACTTGTGAAATGAAGGTAGCCTCAAGTAGATTCATCAAAGCGCTTTCAGGTTTCTCAGGGTGGCGCTCCTTTGATATCCACCTCTTGGGGCGTGAAGGTGAAACTATAGATGGGTATAAAGGTTTTGCTGTGGTTGACGGATCTATTGATGTTCTTCTGCAGCCAAGTTTCAATTTGGAGCTTTGTGCGAGTGATGACGTTATGGGCAGCACTGCGCGCTCATTCAGCTGATGATCTTGAGATCGAAAAGTTTCATGAGTGAATCGGTGCGACTAATGCTCATTGAACGCCTACGAGCACGGAGTTCGCAAATATGCTCCGTGCTCGCAGTTCATGGAATCACCCAGCCCCGAATTAGTAATCGGGTAAGCAACCACTGGGTACATCCAACGGTCATCCCGGTTGAACTATTTGTAGATATTGCTGGCGCACACGACTGGACTACTACCGATCTTATTCCTCTTGAGAAAGAGTTGAGTCAGCTCGTCGGCCACCTATCCTTCTGGTTCCCGCGTCACATGCTGGATGGCTCATGGGTGAAACGGAGCAGGTAGTAAAATTAGAAGGATGATTAATTAGAGGCTATTCACGGTCATTTTAAGCACGCTTTGGCTAGGAGCTTCGTTGGTCGGGGTGGCGCTCGTGAATAAGTCTTTTTAGGAAAGGTAATCTTCGCTCCCTCTCACTCAACCCGCCCCATTACCCATACATCCCGCCAGCCGCCGTTTGAGCGCAGCGCTGGTTCAGGGTTGCCTGTGGTAAAGCCGAGGGTTTCGAACAGTCGTCGTGAGGCGGTGTTGCCTGCCAGGATCCAGGCTTCCAAGCGGTGGAGGTCGAGGTGGTCTATTGCCCAGTTGATGATGAACCGAACACCGGCGCGGCCGTAGCCGTGGTGGCGGTCGGTCGGACGCCAGATGCAGATGCCGATCTGGGCGTGGCGGTTGCGCCAGTCGATGGTATGGAGGGAGCATTCACCGACCAAGCGGCCGATGGGTAAACCGGTGGATCACTTTGCTGCGTTGTCAAACCCTACATCCTCCGCTGCGATGACGAAGTGTATTCGGTGGCTGGTTGTGGCGCGAGAACGATCTTTACGCCGGAGCTCGGCGCTGCTGCGTGGCGCCAGTACGGCGGGCCGAACTGGGCCAGGTCTTGCCAGTCGCTACAAAGCAGCCAAGACGGCAGGAATGTGGGATTCAGCAAGGGCGTGGAGGGTGGGAGCCATTCGGCGCTCTCCTTTCTGGGCTGCTTTCCTCCGGCGGTGATGGCGGCCTTTCCGCCTTGTTCTGGTGCGCCGCCGACTCTCGATGCTACGCATAAGTCTACTAAGTGATGTCCAGAGTTCGGTTCCGATCAGCTCGCCCCGCTCCTCCGCCCTCCCCAAAACCCACACCAGCCGGCGTACGCTCGATGCTCAGGTCTCAGGCCATGGTGGCCGTCGCCGATGTAGATCCATTCGTCGGGGTCGTCTGGGTACTGGTAGCGGGTGATGGCGAGCTCTGTCGCGACGGCGTGGCGGGCGATGCTATTTGGCGTTTCCCCCGGTGAGCGTTCGAGGGTGATGGCCCCGAGTAGCCGCGTGCGGCCTTCGTGAAGCTGGTCGGCGGGGTCTTGGTCAGCGTGGTCGCGGACGCACCACGATGGACAGAGTGGCACTCCGCTGTGAGCGCTGGGATGACTGCTGCTCGTGGCGGCTGGGTCGGCGGGAGCGGGATCCATGCTTGCCTCCTGATCGGCTCAAGCAGTCAGGAAAGCTCGGGTGATGGGACGAAGTCCAGTGCTTGGGGTGACCAGGGACGGAACTGCTCGGAGAGAACGAGCAGACCGGCCGGGAGGCTTATCCATAGGCGGCGGGTCAGCCAGTGAGCCTCGGCCAGAGTGCGCTCGGGGATGGCGGTGAGTGAGGCTTCTGAGGAGCCCAAGGGCAGCACCTACGGCGTCAACAGGTCGAGTGGGTCGAGGCCGATTGCTTCGGCGTAGCGTTCGACGGTGGCCAGGGTGAGGTTGCGCTCGCCGCGTTCGACGCCGCCGATGTAGGTGCGGTGCATGCCGACCAGCTCGGCGAAAGCTTCTTGGGAGAGCCCCTTGGCTTGGCGGTGAGGCGCGGAGATTCTTGCCGACGATGCGCTGAAGATCTCCGATTGCCACGTCCCCAAGGCTCACGGGATGCTACTTGAGAATCTACAGACTTATAAGTAGCATCGGGGTACGTCGAGCGAAGAGGAGGTAGCCATGAGCGGCGGTGACTGAGCCCTAGCCCCTACTGATCAAGCTGCCTTGGGACTTTTGGCGTCACGAGGCAGCTCTTCTTCGAGCACCCAGACGAAGGAAAATCCAGATTTTGGCAGCAGCCAGCCTGGCGCGTCAACGTGTAGCTCTCGACCGGTCGTCCCGGCCGGAGAATGAGACACGACAGCATGGGCCGCGATGGTATCGGTGACATTGACGGAAGCGATACTGGTGTTGGTGTAATCCAGCGTTAGCGACAGGCCACGAGCTGGCTGCGGTAGCTCAAAGAACACACGATGACCCCATGTCGGCGTAACCACCCGCGTCGTTTGACGAATACGCACTGGCGTACCGGTGAGTGATGATGCATCGAGGGTGACGCTGTAGGTCTGTCCGGTCTTGCGCGTGAAACGACGAATGGTCTGCGGACGCCCGTCAACCGTTAGTTCAAGCAGCTCATAGCAGTCGCGACTGCTGGCGTCTAGGCCGGGGCGCGGCGTCATAAACCAACTAGACGTAGCTGGAACATCGCCGCGCAGCTCGTTTGTACTCTGCCTGTCAGATACGCAAGCAAACCGCCGCACCGGCCAGCCGGCACCGTGGTGTATTCCCATTCCACCGTAAGGTCGAACAGAGGAGTACCAACGGTACTCCTCTCCAGTGCACTGGAGAGCCGAATGCGCACCTCGACATCGTGCCAACGCTCGACGGCTCGGATGGCTTGGTCGCGGATATCCGCGTAAAACTCGCGGGCGAACTGCTCATCGCCGAGGCGCAGCGCCATGACATTGGCAGCGATGGCGTCCAACAGCTCAGGGTTAGCCACCCGTTTCAAGTCCTCAGGGCGAATCGCAAACCCTTCGATCACTGCATCGCATGGCCCGGCGCCTCATCGTGAATGATCTGGCGAAACTGGCGGGTGGTGGCGGCTTCTTGGTCTTTCGGAAGGAATGCTCAAACAGCGTGCAGAAGCCCGGCGACCAAGGCGTGCCACCCAGCTCACCGAGCGGCAGCGCGTGTAGCCACGACCAGTCACCGAGGTTGAGGCCAGAAAGCCAGCCGTTCAGCATGATGAGGAGGATGCCAGCCAGCGTCAGGGCTGCCGCCAGAAAGGCCGCCTTGGTCTTGCGGAGACGATGAGATAAGGCATCAGCTTTGATGGTATCGCGCGAACGAGTCATATGCTACGTTTTAATTGTAACAAAAATAAGCATAGAGGACTAGAGGGTTTGCGTTGTCAAAATCAAATAGCTTTGTTGCAGTGAATAACGAAGAGGCGTCGCCACCGTGGTTCTGCGGAGGCCACGCCTCTTCTTTTTGGAATCTCACCTCCATGGGTTTATATCACTATTCATAGGCAGCTCTCCGCGTTTCCGCTATTGCTCAAGGTGGCTATTTCACGGTAAAATAGATAGTATAGTAGAAAGGGCGAATATATACGATGCAAGAGGTTTACAAGAAATAAAGGAACTTGTCACGAGGGTAGGTTCGCTTCGCGAGAGATCAAGGCCGTAAGACTGATCTCAAAGCGGAGATCGCCGACGTGAAGAGCGAGCTCAAGGCGAAAGTGGCGACGATGCCGGGCTGAGCTCAAGGCAGAGATCAGCGATGTACAGGGGCGAGCTCAAAGCGGAGATCAGTAGTGTGAAGAGCAGAGCTCAAAAGCAGACATCGGCGCCGTCAAGCTTGAGCTGCGGGAAAGCGGCAAAACACACGAGCGGCTGGACAAGATGGACGAGCGGTTCGAAGACATCGATGAACAGCTCGAGACGCCTGCCTCCAGTCAACGCGACGCAAGAAACGGTTCTGCGGACGCGTGAGCATATGGATAATCGCTTCGAACGGGTGGAAGCGCGGATGGATCACGCCATCGCAGACCTGAAGGTGGCGCGCTCCGACATCAGTGCTCTGCGCCGACCTTCAGATGGAAGAAGAAAGCCGGGGCTTTCTGACGCAACCCTGTTTGTGAGCCAGCGAGAAACTAACCAAAACCTAGAGAAGCGAGTCGCCGCCCTTGAAGCCCAGTTCTCGGCGCTGCGGGAGCGAGCGGCGTAGTCAGGGGGGGAGGCTCGGGCTACGCCGCGCAAACGCTGCCCGCCTACTCTTCCAGGCGCAGCGCCTCTTGTAACTGCTCCACCCGGATAGGTGGCATACCCGCTCATCTGCGAAGAGCCGGCATACCCGGCAACGCCCGATCATCCCACGCGAGCTAGGCGACTCTTTTGCCACGCCTTGACATGTGGAGCAATTTTGAAGGCAGCAGCGCCAAGTGCAGCACCACTACTAACCAACACGAGGAGACGCGACAGGTCGAACTCCGTATCGTCATCAGTGATGGATTGGATCGTCGCGTGACCTATGAGAGAAGCAATCTCATCTCCTAGTTAAGATCCAAAGGATAGCTCCACAGCATCTCACTGGATGATATGCTGGCATAGTGCAAAATGAAGTATGGAGCCCGGTAGTCCCTACGGGAAGAAGAGAGGCCCTGGTAGAGGAATTTCCCAGGTACTTGCACGAAGCTATCTTTCAGTGGATGCATGATTCACTTGAGTCAAGCTCAGGATTTGTCTCGACGGAGTTTCTCATAAATTTCCAAAATGCGTCTCGCGTAGATATCGGGTTTCAGTCGAACGGGTACCTTAATTGGAATGATCAACTTCTCCCATATTTACGAGAAATTGACGACGCAATTTTCGCCAATCTTCTTGACTGCACGGCCAGTAGTACTCCTTTTCAACCTGGAACGGAGCACCCGCTCGAATATATTCTCAGTGAAGGTGGTTCGGCTTGGACAATCATCCGGTGGAATGATACTTACGCGCGCTTAACTAGACGGGTTCCTGAAGGCGTAACTGAAGCGTTCCATAATGTCTTGAACGCAACAGATGTAGCGTCCCGAAAGCTTCAAGAAGCGTGGCTGGACGCTTATGGCCCTGACCCGCGTGCTTCGGTAGCTTATAGCAATGCGGTTGTTGCCGTTGAGACCGCCGCACTGACGGTTATTCCGGTAAACAAGCAAGATGCTACTCTTGCGAATCTCTTCTCTATCCTTGAAGCAGAGAGACCCAAGTGGCAACTTGTGCTCCGCGATAGCGGTAAATCCCCCGGCGCAAAGAGCTTGGCAGTAATGCTGAAGACTCTTTGGCGAGGTCATCAAAGTAGACACGGACGCCCAGATTACACCGATGCGACATTGGAAGAAGCTCGCGCCGCCGTGGTTCTCGCAGCTACTCTTGTGCAATGGTTTACTTCTGGTGTGATTAAGCCAGCTTAGAGACAGAGACAGGAGTGAGGTAGCATGCCAGATATAAATTGGGAAGTGCTCATAAAGATTGCATCGGCAGCAACGCCAATCATCACCGCAGTAATTGGTTATCTAAAGAGTGAGGGGGCTCCGGTTAATCTCATCAAAAGAAGCGAAATTATTGGCACAGTGCGAGTCTTCCAACGCGCGCGCGAAGCTTGACGAATTATTAACCAAGCATATTGAGGTCCTTGCCGAGCAGGATGGCTACAAGCGCAATATCCCTATGTTTGTTGTAGCATTAGCCGGAACCCCAGCAATGATCCTATTAACGATACACATCGCTTCTTTGGGAGGCTGGTGGTGGATTCTCACAACTACAACCAGGTTCCTGCTACTAGCCTTCCCTGTATGGAATATTTGATTCTATTCAGCTCGCTCCGCGAAATAGAAATGGAAGGCGAAAGAGATAAGAATGCTTATTCATGGTTATCTTCAAGTGTGGTCTGGCTAGGGGTTCACTGGCCTACACGCCGTCTGCGAATAAGTCTCGACTGAGTGGCGACTGGTCAAATGAGGTGCGGGGGATTATTTGCAGCATCGAAAGCCGAGTTTTGTTATGATCCTCTTTAATAATGGCTTGTGAATCGCTGCCATAATAGTTCTTACTCTAAATAGCAGCAGCCACTATCAGCCTCAGCACATCGCGGGCAAAGAGTTGCGTGGAACGCGTGAGATGCGCCATACAGCGTCAGCCAGGTAAACACGACATGCAAAATTAACAGCAGTAACACCAGTGAAAAGAACCATCCATTGGGGTATTGCCACTGAAGGTCAAATCAGCCTGCAAGGTAATAGAACAGGTCCAAGTAAAATAGCCACCATTTGACACCATCTTTTCCGATAAAGATGCCTATTGGAAGAAGCGCCAAGCAGACACAAGGCAACAAGAGAAGTAGCGTAGCATCAGAAGAACCAACTGCCAGGTATTCAATATTCTTCGGCTGAACAGAGCTCTCGATAGATTGATAATGTAATTAGTATTCCCATGCTTGCTGCAAGCCAAAGCAAGAAAAAGCAGTTCCATAAAACTGGCAATTCGCGTAGCTCCTTGCAAAACTGCATTCTTGTTTGGTAGTATTTAGGATTCCCTTGAGCGGTGGCGTCTATAAACACTGTGAGCACAAGTAGTGAGCTACAAAACCCAATGCCGGCAAATAACAACGAACGTGATTTATCGAGAGAGGCTACAGCTGTTGTTGCGATCTGGATAAGTAAAGCTGAGAGTAGCCAGTTTCGATAGACGGTCAGGTAACGAACAATAAGAGCGTGTCGTGAGATTGATATATACGTGGCTGCGCCGACTGGCAAAGCGATAGTTACCGCAGATACTATCGGGTTTGCTACAACATCTCACGGTTGTGTCGTTCCCGTCGCTATGTGAAGTAGGATATAGAGCTGCGACAAGAATCCTAAGATAGACATTACTAAACCGGGAAATATTAAAGGAGCGCGTCGAGCAACAATATCAACTGCGGCTGATCTGAATTCCGTCATAGACCCCTTATGCTCACTTGGAAGCTTTTTGTATGCCCATGCGCCACTTGGGTGTACTTGTAGAACGTTGGGGTTCTTATCCTTCTTTGCTGGATCCTCTAGTAAGACAGTTGGAGCGAAGTATGCCTGGTTAGGAGGGATGCATTTTAGCATATCAACATCAGTCGGGTAACGAACCGTCATCTTATGACGAATGGTCATATTTATAAAGTCGACTGGACCCCACAAAGCATTAGATTTTGAATTGCGGATATCCGCAAAGGGGTCTTCTTCGCTGACTTCGATATTTTGATAATCACAACTGGATGTGATGGCCTAGGGACAATTACTGATCGGATATATCGCTCGGCGAAAGTCTCAAGTAATGCCATGTGGGAAGGATTTTCAATGGCGGTTCGCCATGCCGAAAGGCCTTGGCAGTTCTTCGTGCCGCATATTTCCTCGTGTCGCTCCTCCGTAGCAAAACTATTAAGCCAAGATCGCACCGAGCGATGCTCTTCCTTTAAGTGGAGTAAGTCGCGAGGGGTCGCGCTCACTAGTTTATGATTAATTGTGTAAAAACAACGCGGGACTGGAGCATCGGGCGGAAATAAACATGCCAGCAAGGGCAGCAAAGTCATTAAGCCAATCGTTTGGTTGGCGCTTCGACGAAGAACGTGGGTAAAATTGCCATCCACAGATGCATCCATTGAGATAACATATGTTTTTTTGGGCATCTCAATAGGGACAATCAGAAAATCTAACTTTCTAGACTGTCCTATGAGGCGACGCGCTTCAGACCAATCCATATCTACTGTGGTTCGCACCTCGTACTCCTGAGGTAATAGCTTGGAAAAATCTATCATCATATTCTTTCGAAGTATCCAATTAGGTGCTGCCCAAAGCGTGGATGCAAACGCTAAAAAATTTCCGTACTGCGCCGACAAAGAGTCATGCTCACCCGCCGGAGAGTTCTCTAATTCTCCTGTCATTCTAGTGAATTATCTATGATCCATTACCATAGAGCGCATCATGGAGACCGTTAAGTATCCAGTGCATTCTGGCAACCATAAATTCGCCGTCTTTGCCGCGCATGCCGTCTCGCAGTCTCTTTTCGGGAGTATTTTGTGACCAAAACCTTGTTTCTGTCGGAATCGCTAACGGTTGCTTCAGGTCTAGCAATGGGTCATCCCGCATATCGGAGCGGGGTGTGTTTCCCGGTCATTTCCCTTGCTATCTTCCTTGCTACTTTCCCAAGTTCTTTATCGTGCGCACGGGAATATGACCGTCCACATTCCCCGCACACTGTTTCCTTGCGAGATATTTCCTCCGGGGCTGCATCTACGCCAGGCGCAGCCTCTGACTGCTGATCTGCCGGCCATTCTGGTTCCGGTTGTTGGGGTGATGAACGCCATTGTTCCTTCATGCTGCTTTTAAATATGGCACAGGCGTTCGAGTGGTGAATGTGAGCTCAGCCGCTGAGCGGTGTGGCGTGCGCCATCGCGTCGTATCCACGTCACCGTGACCATGAGGGTATGAGGGCTCCTCGTGCATCTCTCTGGGACGAGTCCCTACCCGGCTGTCGCTCAGGGGCTCGCGCCGGGCTTTCCGACGGTGAGAGATGAGTCGAGGGTAGCACCTGAGAAAATCCATATATTAGTCACCTCCGGCGGATCAGAACCTTTCACTTGCGTTAGGGTGACTCAATCACTCGTTAGGAACGGGGTTAACTCGGACAGATGGCCTCAAGGCTGGCTTCTGCGGCTGCGTCAGCCATCAGTGCGTAATCCCCCTTTCACTACTCCGCGACACCCTGTAGCGCCGCCTGTCGCGAGTGCCGTAGAAGCCCGCGGTGATGGCGTTATGGGCTGTCAACAGCCAGTTGCCGCCCCGATCAACTACACAACCTCTGCGTCTGGAGCGGCTGTGCTACTGGTCAGGGGTAGTCCAGCGCCGGGGGGCTCGGCGCGCATCAGGAGCTTAGTCAGGTTGCTCCTCGTCCATCGTATCCACCACCGTCACCGCACAAGCTGCCCCTAGTGTTTGGCTCTTGATCATGTCAGCGTGGATGTTGCCGGTGAGGACGACGGTGAACTTGGGCCCAGGTTTCGCCACGCCAGACCGGGCGGATGGTGGTCTTGCCTTGGAGCTGGACGATGGCTGGCTCACGCAGTTCTTGTTCCTGCCACAAGGCCTCTGGCTGGGAGTGGTTGTCCAGGTCGGGCTCAGGGGTGTGGGCTGGGGTTCAGTTGCCCTGCACACAGGCTGAGCTTGGGTGGGTGCATGTGGATGTGGCGTTGGTAGCGGAGCTGGACGGTGAAACCGACGTGGGTCTCGTCCAAACCAATGAGGATGAGCGTGGCTTCGGGAACGGTCTGGGTCGTCCAGTGAGTGGAGATCAGCCGGGCCAGCTGGTGTAAGCCGCGGTCGCTGTAGCGGCGGGCTTGGCGTTGGTCGAGGAAGTGTTTGGCCCCGAACTCCTCGAGCCGAGCCAGGTGGGTATCGGCATCGGTACACAGCCCAAGGGAGTAACTAGCCGCCTCCACCGCCGTGATGTCGTCGTCAGAGTCGATCAGTTCCATGATCTTGTGGTTCAGCTCCACCAGGGCGACTTCCGGTCACCGTTGCCGAGTAGGTCGCACTGACCGGGCACTGGGCCATGGCCTGTGGCGACAGGCCGCCGGGGCGTTTACGGGCAGCGCGGAGTTCCTGGTGGATGGCGTCTTCGGCGGACCGGCCACTCCCTTCAGGGCTGTCGCTGCTGCTCATTCGGGCAGCCTGGTCCGGCACACCGGGGGCTGTTCTCTGGGCGGGAGAAGGGGCGTGCTGGTTCTTCCGAGGTTGTTGGGGTCTTCAGGTGTGCGGGCTCTTGATGTCTCAGGCCGTTCCAGGGGGATGTCACTTTCATGTCACGACAGGCCCCTGGGTTGTGGGATTGGACTTGGGGTGTGAAGTCAAACCGGCTACAAACAGGTGACACCCGGATCCGCTGCTTGGTGGCGGCGGGTGGTGGAAGGAGTTCTCATGTCGGATCTCATCCCTACATCTGGGTTTGGTACTGGATCGGCTCGGGCGGCTGGGTCTGGGTTGGCCTCGTCGGTGACCGGGTCGGGTGGGCAGCCGCGGGGTTGGCTCGAGGCGGTGCAGCGTGAGGGTGGGTGGACGGCTGGTCGGGGTGATGTGGTCAGGGCGGTTGGTTCGGCTCGGGCGGAGCTGACAGAATCAGGCGATGGGCAATGTCGGCAATCTGGTGATGACTGGTCAGGCGTTGGTGCAGGTTGCGCCAGTGCGCCATGTTGGAGGCGTTGTTGGGTGCGTATGCCACTGGTGCGGCGCAGGCTATTGCGAGGTTCCAGTGACCGGCCTGCAGAGTCCTCGGGGCTGGTTGGTGTGGTGGTCGCGGATGGTGGTTTGGGGCTGGTGGGGGGGTGGGTGGAGGGCGCGGGACGAGCGGCGGCTGGCCAAGGAGCGAGGCTCAGGCGGAGCGGCGGAGTGAGCAGGAGGCCAGCCTGGTGGCTGGGCGGCTCAGGCAGCAGGCGTTCCGGGTTCAGGGGAGATGATGCGGCGGGTGGTTGAGAGTTGCGGCGCCGATCGTGATGGTTGAGAGCGTGGCATCCGGCTGCTTGTGGGGGTGTGGTTGGGTGGCTGGGTGTTGCGTTTTTCTACAACGACGGTTTTCGTGTCCCTTAATTGCTGAATATGCCCGCTATTTCTGTGGTGGGGCTGGGTGGTCAGGGGTGTCCGATCGGTGGGAATTGTGTCCGATTGGATGGTTGTTTTCTCGGGTTGAGTGAGTCGTAATACAAGTAGCGCCCCGGGCGGATGCCGTCTTCCGGAGGTGCCGGGTTGGGACGAGGTATATCCGGGGCGCTTATACCAACCAATTGTAGATGAAGGAGGAGGTTTTATGCAGTATGCAGGTTGTGACAAGCAGTTCCGAACGGTGTTGGCGGATCCGCCGTGGCCGGGTCAGTTCAGTGGGCAGCACTATCCGGTGATGAGCCTGGAGCGGATCAGGCGGTTGCCGGTGGCGAGTTTGGTGGGAGCGGATGCGCATTTGTGGTTGTGGACGACGAATGGCCTGCTCCGGGAGGCTTATGGGGTGGCGGAGGCGTGGGGGTTCACGGTGCGCTCGCCGCTGACGTGGGTCAAGTTCCGGCTGGGGCTAGGCGGGCGGTATTCCTTGCGTAATGCTACGGGCAGTTGTTGTTTTGTACGCGTGGTCGAGAGTCGGTGAATTTCCGGTCGCAGCCGACGTGGTTCACCGCGCCGGTGCGGGAGCATTCCCGTAAACCGGCTGAGCAGTTTGCGGTTATTGAGCGGGTGTCGCGGGGGCCGTATCTGGAATTGTTTGCGCGCCGGCGGGCGGTGACTCGGGCGGATTGGTCGGTGTGGGGTAACCGGGTTGATGCCGATATCCAGATTCGGGGTATCCGGTGCCCAGTGATACCGGCCGCAACCAGAGCGAAACGAAACAGCTGAGCGAGGTGCAGCGATGAAACGGATACGAGGAGGAAGAGATGTCTGGTGGTGGGACGAACAACCGATCTACGAGGCTACTCGTCGGCGCGCTGTCGCTGCTGGTAAGCGCCGTATGCGTCGAGATGACGTTGTGCGTTCTGGGCAGGATTTGGCTGCCCGTGATGCTGGTTGCCGGCGGCATCGGGCTCGTCGTCGCCGGGGCGTGGGGGCTGATGTGGTGGTGGCGAAACCGGTTCTGGTGGTGAAACGACGAGGAGGCAGGCATGGCACGGCGTGGACGTAAACGAGAGGTCGGCCGCGGTACGTCCCGGTCATCACAGGTGCGGGTGGTGCCGCTGTGGCAAACCCCGATCTCGCGGCGTGAACTGGCCAAGGCCTTGGCGATGTACCTGCTGTGGCGGATTGAACAAACCCCAGAAGCAACCACCGAAACTGACGGGATCGCCGGACCCGATGAGGCCGATGGAGTCAGTGCCCTGCCCCGGATGATGGAGGCGCATCGTGAGTGGCAAGCGGCGATGGTGCTGGCGTGAGTTGTATTGGCCGCGGCCGCTGAAATGGACGGTGGTGCAGCAGCTGATGCATCGGCTGGTGGCTGATCCTGGTCTGGGGCCGCTGGTCATTGAAACCCGGGCGACGAACGAGACGATCCGCTTTCAGATCGCAGCTGACGTCAGGTGTGTCCGCGTGGTGGAGTCGCTGCTGGGTGAGCTGGTTCCCGGTATGCAGACGGTGGCGGCCGGGGTGCGGCGGGCGGTGACTCGGGCGGCACGCCTCAAGGTGACGCATCCGTTGCTGGCGTTGGATACCAGCCGGATTGAAGCGGTGACTCGGGCGCTGCTGGCTGGTTTGTCAGGGCTCCGAAGGGGTGAGCAGCTGGTGTTGCAGCTGTTCATCGGTGGGCAGGTGGCGCCGATGCTGTCGCGTCCACCCCTCGAGCGCGGCAGTCGTGGTGGAGTCTGCTCAGCACGGGCCCGAGCTGCCAGCGGTGATGAACTCGCCCGGGTATCGCGAACGCCGCCGGCACGCAGCGGCGCACTGGTGAGCGTGCGGCGGCGCCGAGGCAGCCACACCCAAAAAGGCCTGGGCACTGATCCAGCAGCTGTTCGGGGCGCTGTGCACCTATTGAGGGCGGCCGGTGACGCGGTGCGGTTGTAGCCCAGGATCGGTCAACTCAATCAGGTACGGCGGCCGTGGGGCTACGGAATGCAGCTGAGCAGCGCACGAGATCGCCTGCCCTTACCGGCTGGCCGGTCGGCGAGGAGACCTGCCCCGGCCTGCCACCGGTATCGCCTCGGCAGATCGCGCCACCGAACGGCTGGCCGGCAGTGCGCCAACGACTGGCGGGGCGAGTATTCGCTCGCGCTAAGCGCCGGCAGGTCGGTCGCGTTGGGGATTCCTCCCGGGACGCGCTGCTCCACAGTTCTGCTCGGCCCGACCGGGGCTGGTAAATCGACGGCGCTGGAGCATCTGGCATTGGCTGACATCACGGCCGGGCGTGGCGTGGTGGTCGTGACCCCAAAAGCGACCTGGTCACCGAGCTGCTGGAGCGGATCCCAGTAGGCGTGTGGATGATGTCGTGGTGCTGGATCCCACCGACCCCAGCGGTTGGCTTGAATCCGCTGGCAGCCGCCGGACGGTATCGGGACTGACCGTTGATGCGCTCCTGGCGACCTGCAAGGCCGTGTTTGCCGACTCGTGGGGTATCCGCACCGAGGAAATTCTGCCGCCGCGCTGTTGACCCTCGCCAAGGTAGGCGGCCCGGCAGCCACCCTCGTGATGATCCCCACACTTCTGACTAACCCCGCCTTCCGGCATGGTCACCGCCAGCTTCACGCACGCTCGGCGCATCAGCGTTCTGGGCGAAATTCGACGCTAAAAAGCCCAGAGCAGCAAGCCGAGATAGCGCCAGTCCTCAGCAAGCTCCAACAATTCGTCATCCGTCCCAAATGCGCGCCGTGCTCCAGACAAACCCAGCCACGCTTTCCAACTCGAAGGTATTCCCAATCGACCATCCTGCAGTGCCTGCCTCAAAGGGGTTATCGGCAGCGGGGCCGCCCGACTCCTCGGCTCGCTACTCATCGGGCAACTCTGGCCACTCATCTTGTCCCGCGCCGCGCTGCCGCCAGAACGCTGCCACTGCTGGTCAGCATCTACGTCGACAGAGTCCACGACTTCCTCCACGGCATCCCGGCGACTTGGCAGACGCCCTGGCACAATGCCCGCTCACTCGGCGTGGCCTGGCACCTGGCGCACCAGTACCGCAGCCAACTCACCCCAGCAATGCGCGCGGCCATCGACGCCAATGCCCGCAACAAAATCTGTTTCGGTCTGGCCGCTCCTGATGCCCGCGACATGGCCGCCATGACATCTGGCCTTGAACCACTCGACTTCATCCGCCTGCCGCGTGCGCCACTTACTCGACCGCGCGTGGGTTGACGGCGCAGAAACCGGCTGGATCTCCGGCATCACCTGCCGCCACACCCGAGCCGACGCCCGCTATCGAGCCCGCACGCGCCGCCAGCCGTCACCGCTACGGCGTCCCTGCTGAGGAAACCGAAACCGCGCTAACCCAACTCGCCAGCCAACCCATCCCCACAGCACCGGCCAGCGAAACGACCTCACCACCGGCGCCACCATCACCGGGTGAATTCGGGCCGTCGTGCCCGAGCTAACAAACGCCGCCAGAAGTGACTCGAACTCCTGACCAGTGCGTCACTGGACCAACCAGCTTTCACCCGCCAGCGGCCTCAACCACCAATTACGGGACACGACTGTCTACCTCTTCACGAGCAGCCCACACCGCACCGGCACCCGCCAACTGCCCAGACCAGCCTCTCGCTAACCACATCGTGAAAGGAGGACCCGCGGGTTCGTATCTCCGGCACCAACTTCACCACCCTCATGGCACGTCTCAGCACGCGCCATAACGTCCTACGATTCCTCGCCCAGCAGCGCTTCGCCCACCATCCACCTCGCCCTGGCTGCTCAGACCCCACCACGCCAGCCCGCCTCAGTCTCGCCAAACCAGCCGCCTGACAAAACACCTGGCCACGCTTCACCTCATCCGCGCCCTCACCAGACGCACGGCGGCATCGGCGCCGGCTCTGGGGCTACCATCTGGCACCTGACCGAACCCGGCCACCGCACTCATCACCCGCCACGACGCCGACACCGGCACCTCAACCCGAACACGCTGGCACGAACCATCCTCAGCTTCCCTCACCCACACCCCTCGCCATCACGAAACACGTATCACCATCGAAGAAACCGCCCGCCACAGCCCAATCATCATCCGCCACATCGAGCCAGAACCCACCTGCTGGCGCAGCCACCTCGGCTCTCAGCCCAACCCGAATGGGTCAAACCCGACCTCAGCCCTCATCACCGAAACCGACGGCTACCAAGACCACTGGTGGTGCGAAATCGACCTCGCCGACCGAAAACCCCGCCCGCATCACCACCAAAGCCCGCGCTACCACCGCCAGCTACCAGGCCGGCACCAGAACGAGCCACCCGCGGCATCTTCCCCCGCGTGCTCTGGATCACCCACACACACACGCCTGGCAACAACTCCACCGCATCCTGACCAGCGACACCACACTACCGGCGAGCCGCACGACGCCATACATCTTTGGAGGAGATAAAAGACGTGCTGACCAACTAACCAGAAAGGAGAAGACCCTATGAACTACCAGCAGAGAACACCCAAACCGGCAATCACCAGCCATGACAACACACTGAGTACCCACCACACAACTACCAGCGAGGCGCCATCGCCGCCTGGCAGAAATCAACTCACCGGACAACCACCACACCAGCTCCTCTACGGCAGACTGGCACCACAGCTTCATCCAACTGCTGCCACGGCAGCTGGCCAAACCGCAGTGCCTACGTCGAAACCCTCGTCGAAGACCCCTCTTCGCCAACAACTCAGAAACCATCCACCAACACCATCGGCAGCAACCAACTTCATCCGCTGGAACGCAAGCCATCTGGGAGGCCGCCACACCTGCTGCTTCGACTTGTCTGTCGAAAGAAACGAGGGATGGGGTGCACGACATGTATTTGAGCGGTGGGGCCTTCGCCTCCAACATGTTACTGGAGTCCCTGATGCTATCCGCGAAATACGCAAAAGAGGAACTGCTGCTTTTATGGCTCTGGGAGGATTCAGAAATGGAGGATGGGGAGGAAGAGAGCTCTAATTTAGACAGCTCGTGCTGCGCCACTACGCCCATTTCCTCCTTCCGCATCCTCACCCCGCCTGCAACAGGCAGCAGACGCCGACGCCGGTGCTGAAATGTACAGAGCGATATGGTCAGGGGACTTGCCCGAGGCGGCCATCACTTCGGCCTCGTCTGCCTTGCGGCTCGTGAGACCGCGCTCGCTGGGGAACGCCAGCCTGCTTGCGAAGGCGGATGACCGTGTTCTTCGTGATGTTAAAGCGCGCGCGCAGATGTCCGGTACCGACACGCCGATCGCTGAGACAGGCGACCTCAGCGCGCTGAGCCACGGAGAGCAGGGTGAACTTGACCCTATGGGGCAGACGCGACGGGGCTGTTCCCCGATCGTAGGTGGTAAGGTCGTGCGGCAAGCAACGTAACCAGCTCGAAGCGGCTGCCATTGTTTCGGAGGGTGTCGGTGAGGGCCACCAAAAGTGTCGTGGCAGAACCTCCGGCCAGTGGTCGGAGGTTTTTGATATTTGTCAGGGGTGGCGGTGTCCCGCTGCTTCTGGCTTCGCCTCTCCAGGACTGCTGGGAGGTTGCTGTCGAGCAGGTAGTGGTAGACGGCTTTTGTGGTGGCTGTTGGTGATCTCGTCGTCGTCGAGGTAGATCTTGTCGAAGACAGCTTGGTTGAGGTCGCGGCGTGAGTTGTCGGTGGCTGCGAGGTATTGCTGTTATCCGTTGTGGAGGACCGAGAGGCATTGGTCGAGGGGGCGGTGTGGAGTTTGTCTCCGGGAGGTTTGTAGGTGGCGGAGTTGGCGTTCGGCTGTTGCTTTTATCAGGTTCGTAGGCAGTCTTGTTCTTTGCGGAGTAGTTCTGTGTCGATGGCTCCGGCGTAGTAGGCCTGCATAAGGGCGTTCGCTGCGTAGACGGTGGCCTCGGCGAGGTGGTTTCTGCTTGAGTGTGCGTGGTTGTGTTCTTTGTGAGGATGGTGTCGAGGTGGGAGATGTACCGTCCTGGGTTTCTGAGGCTCCTGGTGCTTGAACGAGGATGGAGTTATGCCAGAAGGGAAATGGTGATTGGGGAAGCCGACGGCAGCTGTCGCTACGATGTGAGGAGAGGCCGCTGCGGTGCGGATGCGGAGACGCTGTGAGCTTGCTCCGGTGTGACACGGGGGATGGTGAAGTGCGTCGTGACGCAGCTGGGTTACAGGGGTTGAGTTCGGTGCGGGCGTGGGTGAAACAGGCTGACATCGATGATGGTGTCACTGCGGGTGTGCGAGGTCGGCACGCAGCGCAGCGGTGAGGAACCCGAGCAAGAGGGTCCGAGTTGCGGCGGGCCAACGAGGTGTTGAAACAGGCGGCGTCTTCGGGGCGGAAGCTCAGCCGCGCCTACCGGAAAGTAGTCCCGTTCATCGACGCGAACAAGGACGACCTGGTTGAAGGCCGCCGGCTCGAGTCAGGCTCATCTCAGACTGTTGCGGGTGGCTCCGAGCAGTTACTACGCCGCCAAGGGCCCGCAGGCCGTCTACTCGTGCCCGGCGGGACGGGGCGCTGATCCCGCAGTTGATCGAACTCTGGAGGCCAACTACCGCGTCTGGGGTTCGTAAGCTCTGGAAGGCGGCGCGCCGAGCGCGGATCGTGATCGGTCGCGATCAGACGGCGCGATCGGTACGTGCCGCCGGTATCGAGGCGCACGGTGTTCGAAGCAGTGAAGACCACAAGGTCGCAGCCAGCGTCGGCGCGGCATCTGATCTGGTGCGGCGGGAGTTCACCGCGACCGCTCGAACCGACTCTGGGTGACCAGTGGACGTTCGTGCCACCTGGGTGGAGTGTCGTCTGCGTGTGTTTCATCGTCGACGCGTTCTCCCAGGATGATCGTGGGCTGGCGGGTCGCGTCGCCTTATGCGCACCGAGATGACCCTTGGCACGGTGCGAGATGGCCCGCGGGTCGCGCCGCCATGATGATCTGGTGTCCATGGCGACGGGATCTCAGTTCCTCGATTATCCGCTGGCGAACGTCTGGTGAGATCGGTGCGGCACCTTGGTCAGCGATTCGGTCGCGGCGATTCGTATGACACGCGCTCTGGCCGAGACGGTGAACCTTGGGTACTCGGGGCCGAACTCGTCACGCGGACCCGCCCGATCCGGACCATGGAAGGGTCGAGACGCAACTCCGCGACAACGGGTGGGTGCACGTCCGCGCAACACGCAGCGCCTCCACGGTTATCTCGACGACGTCCCGCCCGTCGAGGTTCGAGAACCACGTTCTATCGCTGCTGCAAGACGACCACAGCCTGCCGGTCGGAATCAAATAGGAAAGCCTCCATCAAACCGTGCGGTCCATCGCTCCTTCAAGCTCAGGGTTGAGTGGATGGGTGTCAGATCGTAGCTGGCGTTTCAGAAGAAGTTGAGTCAGTGCGACCGCGGCACCGCAGATGATTGCCGCGCACGACGCAGCTTACGCCGACCTTGCCGAAGTCAGCCGGGTGTGGGTTGGAGGAGTTTGTGCGAGGACACACGATCGCTGAGATGATCAGCGCTAGCGCAACCAGACCGGATGATCATACTTCCATTGCCGTACGATGTTTGCGCAGCTGCTGCGATTCCCAGCGGTCCGTCGTCGACCAGGCGTGATGATTTCACATCCATCGGCAGATCGGGCCAGAACAGAAGTCATCAGGTCAAACGGCAAGCTCCTTCACAGCAGACAGCCGACCCGGCGATGCGGGTAGACGCTAGGGTGTCTCCTGCCTGTCGGGTGTGCTGGCGGAAACTAGAAACACATGTGCCAGTGCCCGACGAATGGCTGGTCGGATGCACGGACTAATTTGTGTTGATACGCTCATTCCCGGCTGTTGCTCTGTGGATGCCATAGTGGCTGCACGAAGCACCACTCCTGAAAGCGGACATCCCGCTGGTTCAAGTTTTGCCGGCCACCGCCGACAGCCGCCGGGCGGTTCGGTGGACCGCTCTCCAGACACGCGGCAGCACCGGCGAGTTCTCGATCAGCTACGCATCGACCATCTGGAACTCGCCGAGCGGTCACTGATGGCTGCTGACGGCAATCTTCATGCACGCCGGCGATCATGCTGCACGCTCCAGCAGAACTACAGTGGAGGCGCGCTCATCGACGCAGTGGCACGTACAACATTCACGTTGCTGCACCTTTGCTACGCGTCAGCTCGACTACGTTGTTTCCAGGCGCATTACATCACTTCAGCGGGTCCGATGTCAACGATATCGCGGGCGCTCCTGCGAGGCGAGGAGTTTCGCGAGATCAAGGACCCCGACGGCGAAGCCTTTGAACGACTATCGACTCAAGGAGCTGGCGGGCCAGGAGTCATGCTTGGGCGCTGCCTGTCTATGACAAGGAGCATCGGGCTGGGTTCGTTCTCACCGCAAACCACGCCGTGCGACGGTGCAAGTCGTGGACACTGGAGGCTTCCAGATGGGAGTGCCGCTGCGAGCAGGCGTGTATCCCCAGTCTCTCTGGCATGAAATCTGCGGGGCGGCCATTCAAGCGACAAGGAACTGATGCATACGCGGCTCAGTGACTGGGCGACCTGGAAAGAGATGCTCCCTGGGACGAGCGTGAACGCTCGTGATGTCTAGGCGCACGAGGGCGCAGTCCTCCTGAAAGTGACGACATGTCGAGAAACGCGCTGGGACTCGCATCGGCATAGCTGGTCGCCGAGGTTGATGGGCCGAGTCGATCCAGGTGACTCTGGCGCCGGCGCTTGAGGGCGGCGGCTCCGAGGAGTGGCCGATTAACGATGTAAGTGGTGTCTCTCACTCCGGTGGGTGCTGGCTGCGGAGCATGCGGTCGGTGAAAGTTTCAGGATGCACTTCAATGCCATGCAGCGCAGTCTGTCCGGTGCCGCCAAATTTGCTAGCGATCTCACGGTCCAAGTGGGACGTCTTCAACGCGCGCCTGCTCGTTCGGGAAGTGACCGCGGGCTGGCACGCACTGCGACACGAGCATTTAGAACTCTCGATCGCTTTCGTAGCGCACAGGACCTTGCGGATCTCGGGTAGTACGTGGTCCAGGGTACGGCACGAACTCAGGGTCAGACGTTTGCCAGAGCCGGATCAATCGCCGACGTAGGCCTTGCTTCTCGGTGAACTCTCTCGAAACGCAGCCTCGGCGGCCTCCGCAGCCGGTGGAGTTCGTAGACCAGATTTCAGTTTCGCGATCCAGGCCGACTGCCTTCTTGGACGTGGTGAACGTACGCAACAGGTGATGAAATAAGTTTGGACCTTCGCTTGGCTGAACACCTTCACGATGCCGTCCGGCAGTAGCAGGCCCGTCGCAGACCGAAGAACACATCCTGTTGCCGCGTTCTTCGGCTCGCTCAGGCAGACCGAACCCAGAACTTCGCCGATTCCTTGGCCGTCAGATCGACACCGATCGCGGCATGTGGGCTAGTTGCGGACCTGCGCACCTTTGATGACGATGCGTCGACCGGGGTGCCGCAGACGCACTCGGCAGTGGGCGGCAGTCTCACCAGTCGTCAGCCTTTCCGTGAACAGGCTGAGGACCATCTGTCATGTCAACAAGCGGCGTTGACGTTTCTTGACCAGCAAGCAAGTTATCGCGGTCCCTGGACACCGCGATCTGGATGGTGCCCACGTTTGTCGAGGTGATCACCGTCGTAGCCCAGGTACTCATTAAGTTCCTCACCCAGGCGGCTCCGACGATCTGCGCCGTCAACGCGCCAGTAGACCATCAGGACCGGTCAGAGCAGCCTGCCGGCGTCCTCGGCGGTACCATCTGCGCGATCACCTCGCTGGGCCTCGCTCCTGCCAACCCCTCCACCGGCGGTGGTGGGGTTGGACCTAACCCAGCCGGGCCGGCTCCACCGCCGACAGACTGCCACTGGGCGGTTGTCACGGTCATATTAACTCCTCCTGCCCTGGCGAACGTATGGAGCCACCCGCCATTTCTAGGACGGTCCCACACCTCAGGGCGGGGTCGTCCAACCAGACTGATTGGACGCGACCTGACAACAACTGCTCATCCACACCAATTTCGCGAGCGGCCTGCGCGACCATACGACCGTGTCGATCACCAGACGGGGATATAACCCGCTCCCTCTTCGCACCGCGGGCGCGTCCTCTCCTATCAGCACATGGCTGATCAAGATGCCCACCGTTGAGGATTAACTGAGCCCGGTAGGCGGGTTGGGGGGGAACACCTGATATGATTACCACAGTTTTGTCGGGGCGGATTACTTATGACAACGACAGCTACACTCCGGCGTTGAGGGTGAGGATTTTTATGGCCAGAACAAGGACCCAAGCGATGGTGAGTAAGCGCAGCCGGCATTCACGCGGAACATCTCCTGATCGCGGAAGGTTAAGCTCATCTTCTGGCCGTCATCAGGCGCCAGAGAAACCGGGCGGAACAAGCCGACGATTACCTTAACGCAGCTGCGGACTCAGACCTTCTTGACCGTCTTGCTTTCTACAGAATCAGGGCAGGCGTATCAATGGGGTCAAGCTGCTCTCATGGAGGAGCGCTCAGTCGCAGGCTTTCCCGCTTGGAGTACCCGCCATTTTCAAATGGCCCGGAAGCCATGGGACATGACGCCCGAAGAGAAATATATCCGATCAGAAAACATATGGGTGAAGGCGTTAAAACATTAACGAGTTGCGCGCTGAAGTGATGGGCCTCCTTAGCTGAGTTCTCGCTGAAGCAACAATAGCACCGTTTTGACACCTGGGAACAGACACCACCCAGTCATGATCGACTGGCTCAGCAACCCAGCACTTAAGCGTGGGCATGGTCAACGAACCTCACTTTGTTCCTAGGTTACCATGAATCAGCCCAGAACAGGCGCGATTTCTTGAACAGAGTCATGGCATTTATGAAGCGCGTCCGGGCCAACAGATCCTTAAATTCGCCCACGTTTCGATCCTGGGCAAACCCCCGCCAGCGCTGGCCCTCCGGACTCCTATAAAGGACGGCCAGACCTCAATTCAAGCTTCTGAACATCACGTCTTCATTTCGGGACTTGAGGGAGCTGGCACGCTCGGACCTGTCCTGTTGGTTAATGACAGGGTGGGGTTTGGCAGCTCAGTTGGCCGTGGAGGATCTTACGTAATATCATCGACGACAAAGAAGCGGGTTGCCGATGAGATCTTCTCTTCGTCTGTGCAAATCCAAAGTGTAGATTCCCAGTTCCTCGTGATCTCGACGAATTATGCCGGCAACGTGATGAATCCGTCGAGTCTTGAACCCCGCAGCAGTGGAGTGGAACAACAGAACTACTATGCTGCAAAGTGTCCTGAGTATGAGGGGAGTATGGAATCGATAGGCGTGTCCATATTCCTTGCAGCCCTTCTCCCCCGAAACCAGCCTGAGGTTTTCGCGAAGGTTGGATCGGTCATCTGGGTAGGAATTACTTAGAGAGTCTCGTGCAGCGAGGGCAAGATCAGACCGTCAGTCTCTTGATGAGTCAGATCTCAGGAACCCTGATCAACCAAGTTTTAGATTGTGGCGCGGGGTTGGGTGCTAGCTCCTTCGCTCATGTCGAGCGTTTCAGGTCAATGGTTGATGCATGACCATCTCGCCGGAGCAAAGAAATTCATCTCGGAAGCGTCAAGGGCAGGAGCTTGAAAGAAAAGCGTAACGCCCATCATCGCAGATGTCTTTGACGAGTTGGATTCCTGTGTCTATAAAGTATGATTGCGTATAGGCATCGATTCGTTCTGCCAGATGGGGTTCTATGGCACACTCTTCAAAATTCTTACGTCTACCCAGGTGCCTGGAGAGGTTGCTTGCTATCAGCAACTTCTTCTCGACTAACTTTGGGAAAATCTCTCGCTCGCTATTTCAACGATTGGGTAGCCGCATCAGTCCACTTGATGATATGCTGACAGCCGGTGTGCAGGCTATGAAATATCGGCATTGGAAGATACCTCCTCCCAACAGCTACCCCTACTGGAATATGGGCATAGCGTTGAATGCTCTGGAGCTGCCTGGATGTCTGCCTCTAGAAGGTCCGGTCTTCCGCCTTTCCATCGCGCGATGGCGGCAACCGCAGAGGGCGATATAAAGTACTACCAAATATTGATCGCACGAAGGGCATGACGAGTTCTTAATCGCCCTTCCCATCTCGCTCGCTGTCTCGGTCGCTCCACTCTCAATCGATGCCGCGCTCGGGGTGGGGAAATCGACCGAAGGGTGCATCTCAACCAGACAGAGCGCTCAGTCATGTGCATTGATGGTCACGGCACTCACTTTTATCCCTCTGATTGTCGCTGATCAGACGGCTCGTCAGGATTCCCCATGAACGCTCTTCGTGCCTGGTAGAGCCGGTCGTAGTCCTGAATATCTAGTACAGTGCCCCACAGCCAGAGCACTGCTGCCTCGAGCTTGGCGTGATGACCGAGCGACAACAGGTCCGCCTCAGGGCGTTATTTCGCCGGCATTGACCATGTGGTCGAGACCACCTGGCATCTGCAGCAGATGATCGCCGCCTACCACGAGTCCGACCCACCGCGATAGGGCCGGATGGTCAGCAGTCGCCAAACTCACCCATGCTGTCGGCCTGCCCGGCCGAGGTCGCTACCCTCGGACGGACCCTGAAAGCGGGCCGCCGACATCCCTCGCGTTCTTCGACCACCCGGCACCAATGGCCCCTGAAACGATCAACGGCCGCCTAGAACACCTCGAGGCTCCGCACTCGGCTTCCTGTCTCACCCACCATCGCCCGGAGCGCACTTCTCGAGACCGGCGGCTTCAGACCCAGCCCTACACCTTCGATTGTGAGAGCCTCTAATCAGCTGTGGAGCGCAAACGGCCTACTGGATCGTGCTCTTGGGTTTCTTGAGCGCCCCCAGAGTCATCCTCAACAGACCGGCGGTTCATCAATTAACAAGTCTCAACTTTTGGATAGGGGACTGATTGCCGCGCCTCGGGCGGGGGAAAGATCAGTCCTTCTGAGATCACGTTCACGCAGTCGAATGGGATAAGGCGCTTGCCAATGCTTGAGCTCTTTTGGTGCTGGATGTGATTTGAGGGTGGGTGGTAACCTTTCGTTGGAGCGTTCGGTACCCAGTGTATTCGATTCTCTTTAGAGTCTTCTCGCTTTTGTTTGAAGTTGCCTGTTTATTTGGCTAAGAGGTGAACTTGAAATCGACAAAGACTCCTAGTGAGACTGCGCCAACCACCGCGAGGCACCAAGTCCCCACAAGTGTGAGAAGCGCCACAATTGCGTGACATTAGCGATTGGTTGTCCCGCTGGATAACAATAGCAGTAGTAGGGTGGTGATGATAATCGTCCCTAGTGGCGGTGGGTCTCCGTCTTTCATCTCCATGAAAGCTCGATATGGATGCTCGGGAGAAACTCCTTTCCAGTATGTGATTAGGAAAAGCTCTCTTCCTCTACTTAGGCGGCGATCAAGATACTCTGCCCAAAGTCGTTCTCAATACGCGGATATACCTGGGTATGGGTTCACGCGACCTGCTTTGTATCGGGCGGAGGATGACAAAGCCGTTCACCCAGGGTAGCGTGATGACTTTCGAGAGATCGATGAAGTCTGATTTCCCTTTCTCGCGAAACTCATTGATGCGAGTCGCAGAGACATGAGTTCCAGCGCCACGCTGCCAGCCGGGGCGGTTAGGTTCGTGTGTGGTCACCCTGAATTCGGACATAGAGCCGAGTTTCTGCTGAAGACGTCACGGGCTCAGTTGAGAGTATCCATGGGGCCTTACCAATGTCCCGCGCTGGGGCCTTCTTGCTGAACGGAAAACAGGTCGGTCAGGGAGGAGGGCCGGCTATCGTCGCTCACCCACGTACCGAGAGTTTGTTCCGATTCATGTTGAGGTTGCTGTTTCCGAAGATGAGAGAGCGCAGCCCATCGTTGTCTCGCATGCGTGGCGCAAATCCTCCACGTCACATCACGTCATCTGGGAAAGGTACTCGCAGTTCGAGTTTGACAGGTTTGACTTGAGTAGTTTGCATTTTACAGCAAACTCTCCGATATCGTAGTGACCTGTCTTCTAAGAGCGATAAGCAGTACCCAAACATTCAAGTCGACACGTTCAATATCCAATGGGCGCTGAGCCGCCGACGTAACAGGCAAACTTGACATGCGATCGGTCAACAGCTATATGAGGCTAGCAGAGTGAGGCGGTGGGTGTTGTTGAGGCAGGCTCGGCGGTCCATTTCCAGCACAACCTCGTTTGCCCTCCCTCCGTGTTGTCTAGATCCGTAACGATCACGAGAATCGCGCGGATGAAGAATCTTTTCGAGCTGGGGGCGCGTTCCTCTCGTACTGTAACGCTACCACTGTCAAAATCGGCCGTACCAACTCTTGAATTCGATGATCAGGCTGGCCCCCACGCCGATACGCGGGAAACGTGGATCGACCCAGAAGGTGCTCAGCTTGACACGGCGGCGGCGCTGGAGTTTCCGACGCTGATCGGATGACCCCCGAACCTGAAGTGACATATACGGCGGAATATCCGTTAAGGGCATCTTCAAGACGTGAGTAACTTTCGTACCTTTAGGGTGAAGAGTCCACAAGTGGACAGTGGTATAAGCACGCTGATCATCCCGTTAGCAGGGGCAGATACCCACCCTTGAGCTAGGCAACACCGTCCCTAAGCGTGTCGCCATGGGGCAGCAGCATCGCGTATGTGACGCTCTCTCAAAGAGCAACCTTACCGCTCCCGGACCCCATCGCTGTGGCACCACTGGGCCTTGGTGCGGGCCTTGCATCGGCAGGTGTGACGGTCGCCATCCCTAGCTGCCCGGTCTTGAGCTGTCGTCATTTCAGACCTGAGCTGTTGTACTGGCCGGGGAAGTTGGTCCCAGCGTGTTAGCGCTGGCTGGGGCGATGAGTGATCGCAAAGGTGGTCTGGCTGGTGAGGGTGTCCGCGTCGTTGTTGTTCTGGTGTGGCGGCGGGCACAGAGCCCAACCGTTGTATAATCTTGCGGAATCGTTCGATCTTGCCGTTGGTCTGGGGCTACAGTGAAGACGGGTCTTCTTCGGCGTGACGAGCTTTTGGTTTGATGCCAGAGGTGGGACTTGTAGGCTGAGTCGTTGTCGGGCAGGACCCGACTGACGGCGTCTACGTTTGAACCAAGCGACAACTTTGGTCAACACGGCGGTCGTAATAAGTGCGGTCCATTCGTGGACCTCAGCGTGAGCAGGCGGGGGCGAACAGCGTGGACGAAGGCGTGTCCCAGCAGCGACTGGCGGTGTTCTTCCCCGTGAGGTGACTTGACGGTTCGATCACCTTGCGCTGACCGCCGACGCCAGCGCCAGCCCGCCAATGGGGATGTTGCAGAAACTCTTGACATCAGCAACGTAGATCAGGCTGCCAGGGCGGTCGTGCTCGTAACGACACCGATTCCCGGTCGCTCGATCGACGTACGACAGCCGGTTCAGCCGAGTCGCGGAAAGATCCGGGTAGGACCGTCGACGGCTCCAAGCGGACCGGGTCTTCCCAGCAACAAGCCGACGACTCTGGCGGCGGTCTTCTTCAGTCCCTGCTTCGGTGAGGCTGAGGACGTGGTCTAAATAAGCTCGCTGGCTCGATACCGGTCGTGGCGACGTTTCACCGTCGGCCAGAGACACTGGAATCTACGACGACCTCGGAGACTGGAACTGCCTGGTCGACAACCAGCTGCACCCGGCCTTCAAACGGGCGCACAGGGTCAAAGGCTGCTTTGGTGCTGTGAGACTCGGGAGGGTCTTCTGGTGGTGGATACTTTCCCGGGGTCCCTCAATCAGCAAGGCCCTCCCTCGTGTTCACATTTTTGGATTGTAACACCCAGCAACCCCTTGGTCAGTACGGCTGGGGGCAGGGCCAGTAATGGGCAGGAGTCTTGGGATCCATCCTCCAGGAAAGCGTCAAATAGCCTGGCATACACGGACGCCCATTCACTGCGAATCGGTCCGTTCTGGGCGACAAGATCTATGGCGGTAGACTCCATTGACCACGAGCAGGCTGGGTATCACCAACCTTCCTCCGCAGAATGTCCGGCGGATGGTGGCCTCGAAATCGCGCGGTGGATACGTGACCTTCGCCTGAACGAGAGGGCCAGAACATGATTTCGCAAAGACCAGCCCGTCACCTTCTGGGGTGCGATCGCTCATGTTCTGGCTCCTCGTCGCCGCCATCATCGTTTCCACCGTCCCCATGATGGTAGGGGTCGCGATCATCGCTCTCGCAGTTCCGCCGGTCGAGCTCAGAGTCTCAACCCGTGGCTTCTTCTTCATTTCCTGTGGATGTATCCAGCCGTTTGGGGTCTCAGCTAGTCGTTGATCACTGTCCTGAATCTGCATCTCTTTGCTACGGGAAAGCCGTCAAAGAAGGTTGGGGAACTGCTCGGGAATCGCCCTTGCATGGCTCTTGATCGTCGTGGTTTTTACCGTCTTTTTCGCGCGATCCCTGGGAGCTGCTGGCCGGTCTGATATCAGCTGTCACTAGGCCCTTCGTGACCTGGGCTGGAGAAACACGCCCCGAAGGATGATGACGATCCCGGTGGTGATGGCGCCGGGAAGGAGGGGTGTCGGGTGATCGTGTCCGGGGAGTTGGTGATCGACTGTCGATGTGCCGAGCCGGCCATTGCACTGAACGTGTGATCGGAGGAATGGGGTCTAAGTGGCGTCGAAGGATCAGCCCGTCAGCTTCTGCGCGATCTGTCATGTTGTGGCTCCCTTGCAGCTATCAGCGCCGTTGCCGCCGTGCCGATGGCGGTGGGGTGAGTGAGCGTCGCCCTCATCCCGGGTGTTGGTGAGCTGCGGAGCCCGATCCATGGCTCTGGCTCAATCTCCTGTGGATGTTTCCTGCTTTTGTGGTCATCATCAGGTCATCGATAAGTTCTGATCGCTCTTCTCGTCATGGGATTTTCCGGAGAATCGATGACGTTTTGAGGACCTCCTCATGTGGTTCGCGGTCGCGTGGCTGTTCACAACCTTCTTCCAAGGTCTCCTCGCGGCGCTGATGGCCAGCCTGATCTCGCTCGGTCCTCATGGAAATTCCTGCTCGACTGGTTGGAGAAACATCCTCCGAGAGGAGCACGGAAAGAAATGGCGCGAGAAGCAGCCGCGGAAAGCGGTTTGTGACCGTCCGAGCCCCTGACGGAAACCTGCCAACAAGGTGTGACCGCTTCGCCACGGGGGTGTTCGTGGCTATTCGTAGATTCCTCGAGCGGCCCACTGCAGAACGTGCCCCTCAATCGCGCGTTTGAAGCCCGCCAGGCGGGGTTCTGGAGGAACGTCAGGCGCAGTCGAGCGCGTGAACGGTGAACCGATAGGTGTGTGTCATGCCCTGGGGAGGTTTCGCCACGGTAGTATCGTGCCACCCGTAGGCGGTTCTGGACGATCCCTGTCGAAGGATTGACGCGACCTGGCGGGATGGCAGCCGGTATTGAATCCCCAGGAGGGATGTTCCATGCGATCCAGTGGGCCATGGAGCCGAACAGGGGATGGGTCAGGTCCTCGAGCGTCACCGCCAGGGTGCGGGTGCTCGGGTCGAGGCCGTCGAGGCGCAGCGTGGGGAAATGTTCCTGCCCCGCCCGGTGAAGTCGGTTCGGAAACGTCCATCGGAATCGATGCAGTCCGACCTCACGGTGAGCGTGGTGGAGTCGTCGGAGATGCCCATGCCCCCATCCTAGGAAGCCTCCCAAACGGTTGATTTCGCACCTGTTGTTCCACGATCACGTGAAAGGTCGGGCGGCCTGCTTCGGCAAGCCGCCCGACCGCGGATTCGCAAACCTAGGGCGTGGGGGTCAGCCGAAGTCGTTGACGGTGAGCTGGACTCCTGACGGCAGCGTCGCGAATGCGACCGGGGTGAACAGCGTGCCCGGAGCCGTCGGCGTCGAAGAACAGCGTCCTCCCCTGCTGATACACCCGCGTGGTGGCGGTGACCGCGTCGGCGGTGAACCAGCTGCCGCTCAGGCCGCCAGCGTGCCACGGGCAGGCATGGATCTTGTCCCGTCCGGGAGTGAAATCCGTGATCGTGTCGACGTCACCGTTCAGTTGAACGTCCAGGACGAACCTGTCATGTCCTGCGCCACCGGTGAGGGTGTCCTTTCCCTGACCGCCTGCCAGGGAGTCGTCGCCGGCAGCACCGTCAATGACGTTGTCCGCGGAGTTGCCGTGCATCGTGCCCGACAGCTCGTTGCCCGTGGCCCGCAGTGGATCGCCGCCCAGCATCCGGAGATTTCCACCCCCGACGGCAGGGGCGAGTCGACGGGCGGCGTTGAGGGTGTCGCGCCCCCGGCGTCGGTCACGGTGTCGTCGGGGGAGTCGACGACGAGGTTGGTGTCCTGTCATCGCCCTGCTGTGTGCTGATCTGGGGAGCTGATCGCCGGATCGTCTGGTCGGTGTAGGTGACGTGGGGCCGTGCCGCACGCCGTCGAGGGTGCCCTCATGCTGAACCAAGGGTTTGTCGACGGTAGCCGGTACCCGCCAGCTGGTTTTCCGGACAGGTTCAGGCCCGTATTGTTGCCGATGAGACGCTCGGTGCCTTCCCGAGGCCCTGGCGACATCATTGTTCTCGACCTTCAAAGCCCTTGGAGACGTCGGCTGCCACGTAGACGGGGGTTCCGTGGCAGCATCACATTGCCAGTGATCGTGGTTCCCTGTGAGGTCCTTCGTCCCCGACATGGAGTCCACTTTCGATGGAGGTGCCCGGGTATCAGTTTGGTTCCTATGTACGAGTGTGGGTTTCCCGCTCACTCTGCCGGAGAATGAGGATTTCTTGTCCCAGATGGATTCCACTCGCGACGACCGACCTGCTGGCCTGTCCCTGAGAGGACGTTTCCGCTGAAAGGTGTTGTTGTCCGAGTGGTCCGACGTACAGCACATCCAAGGGCTGTTTCGGAGTTTTGACGAGTCTTTCTGGGTCTATCTTCCTCGCCAGGGTTGGGTGCCTCGAAAACCTGTACCGTCTTGTCCTCAAAGACTTCAACGGTGTTGTCGCGGAAGGCGTTGTCGTGACTGCCCTGGTAGGCCTGAAGTAGTCCCTGTCCCAAGGAGATGCCGGTGACGATCGTGTTGCGCTGGATCGTGTTGTCGTGCGACCTGTAGGCCAGGTGAATGGATGAGGAAATGCTGTAGTTGAAGTGGTTGTCCTCCACCGTGTTCCCATGGAGCTGTCCTGCATGGAGAGGTTGCGAGTGTTCATGTTGGAGAAGTTGTTGCTCACGACACTGCAGCCGACCCCGGAGAACTCGATACCGTAATACCCGCCCGTGACGCGGTTCCCGGAGACTGTGACCCTGGTCGCCCTGTGGTGAGTTTTCGGAACCTCGCCGGTTGTCAGCGAATCGGTCGTAGACCGGAGTGGAGTCCTTCGAGGGCCGGAGTAGACACCGATCGCAACCACCCTTCGGTGCGTTGAAACCGGGCCGTACCGTGACCTGGTTGTTCTCGATGCGGACGTTGTCAACATCGCCTTCGCGTCCCAGCACCGCGATACCGCGATACCGGGAATTGACGATGGTCAGACCGCTGATGGTCACATCGCTGATGTTCTCCCCATTTTTGCGTAGGCCAGCACCCCGCGAGTGAAGGTATCGGAACCCGTCATGCTCGATCGTGGTATTGGTCAGGGCCGCTCCGCTGGAACCGGGCGCGATTCGGAAAACGTTCTTCGGATCATTGCTGGTCCCGTCCCGTGATTGCGGTTGTGATGGTGGCGCCCGCGCCGTCGAAGTACGTCAGTCCCTTCGGAAGCTGAAGCTCGGCGGAGACGGTGTAGCTCTGCGACGGGCTCAGCCGGACCCCGACGCCACGCTGCGTGGCGAGCTCCAGGGGAGCCTTGAGGGTGGACGTCGCATCGGCGGGAATGTCCTGCGCCAGCAGGGGAACGAACCCTACTTTTCTGCCTTCCCTGAGCCTCTTCGAAGGTGGTGGCGTAGTCGTGTCATTGATGGTGACTCGCCGTCCCGGTGCCCTTCGCGTAGGTATGGAGGTGATGCCACCGGTTGAGACCGAAACCCGTCGAGTCCTTCGGGAGCTGCGCGCGCATCGGCCCGAGTGGAACTCCGGCAGGCCGGCACTCGGCCTGGGCAGCTGTCGATGTGGGTGCGGACGGGACGTTCCTGCCGAGGCTTCGAATGGGGCGACGTCAGGAACGGGTCCGGGACGGGTGCCCTCCGAAGACTGTGGTGCTGCGGGGCTGAGAGCGAATCGGCGGGACTCGCGCTTCCCGTGTCGTGGGGAGGCGCAGCCCGTGAGCGCGCGACGAGGGAGCAGACCAGCGTGGTCAGCAGCGGTCGCGATGGTGAGTTCAAGGAGACGGCTCCAGTTCGTGTGATGCTCCGATCGCGGAAGCGTTGACTCGTGCCGGACACAAGAATAGTCACAAGGCGAGGCGCGTTGCGGAAGGCGCGCCGAGGAGCCGCGGCTTTAACATCAGGGCGGGGTGGGGAATCCAGCCGGATCCGGAAGGTGGCTGAGTCGGGTGCGATGCGGCTACTGCCCGCGGAACTCGTTGCGAGATGTTTGCTGGCCGATGAGTTATTACCGCCGGACGGTGCCGGCGAGGTGGCGTAACGAGAACAACTGCACCACGATCTGTCTAGCACGGCGCTTCACACTGGCTGGTGGAAGGCCGTGAGTCAGCTCATGTGCCAGGTCAGTTCGACGTTCTTTTGTCGAAGAGGTGACCTCGATGCTCTCGTTCCGATGGTGGGCTGTTGACCGATGAGCAATGATAGGAGGAGGAATAGGGTGAAAGCAGTCGGGACCGGAAACCCGCAGGTCATCCGGTGACTCTCTCTGCGACATCCTCGAAGACTCCCGATCGATTCATGGAGAAGAAACGGATGAGGCGCAATTTTTCCCTCGTCGTCGTATTCGTTGCATGCATGGTGCTTCTCGGGTCGGGCATCTGGGAGGGTATCGGATGGACGACGATCCCTCGGGCCGTGGTCATGGCTCTGATGCTCTTCCTTGGCCTGGTCGGTGTCATCGCGTACAAAACATATGTGTCACGAAACAGCGAATACACCGTGCGTTCAGGATCGCCATCGCTGGTCCTGGTGGCCGGAATCCTTTATACCACAGTGGGAGACGGATACGTTGTGAACCCGCTGGTCGGAGCTTTTGTGGCTACTGTTGTCGTGGAGATTTCGCAGCGCGCCTCCCGCGCGCCCTGAAGAAAAGATCGATGATCGCGGAAAGAACGGTAGTACTGGCAAATCCGCGGCGATGGGGATTCCTATCCTTCCCGCCCGACAAGCGCGCTCCTGTCCGTGACCCGTGTCGGATTCCGCATCACCGGTCGTAGATCGGGCATCACTCATGAACTGGTTGGATGCGCGCTGGAGGGAAACATGCCGGTCGGATGCTAGCGTTCGCGTCGTGAACTCGAACCCAGAGCCGGATGAACCGACCGCATCCCCTCCGCTGATCCATGTGCGCGACCTGAGGAAGGTCTCTTCCAGCGGCCCGCGGAACCCTGAGGGACGGTTCGCGGGCGGTGCGTCGGCTCTTCATCCGCAGGAAGGTGGAGAAAGTCGCCGTTCGCGACGTGTCCTTCGACATCGCGGCGGGGAACCTCGCCGGTTACCTGGGGGCGAACGGGGCGGGAAATCCACCACCATCAAGATGCTCACCGGGATCCTCGTTCCCACCTCGGGCGTGGTCGCGAGTGGCGGGCCAGAATGCCGTAGCTTGTGGCAGGACCGTCGCGCCAACGCCGCCCACATCGGAGCGGTCTTCGGGCGGCGAAAGCCAGCTGTGGTACGACCTGCCGTTGCGCGACTCGTTCCGCTGATCCCGCGACCTCTACGGCATCGCCAGACGCGGACTACCGGCGGCGCCTCGGAATGTTCACCGAGCTGCTGGACATGGCCGATTTCCTCGACGCCCCGGTGCGATTCCTGTCCCTGGGGCAGCGGATGCGCGGAGACCTGGTGGCTGCGCTGCTGCACTCACCCGAGGTCGCCCTTCCTCGACGAACCCCACCGTCGGTCTCGACGTCGTCGCGAAACGCCGCATCCGGCGAGTTCGTCGCGAGCATCCAACGAACAGCTGGGCACCACGGTGATCCTCACCACCCACGACATGGACGACGTGGAGGCGTTGTGTCGGCGCATCGCCATCGCATGATGATCGACCGGGGAACGGTGCTGTTCGACGGCTCCCTTGAGGACCTGAAGCACCGCTACGTGCGGGAACGCACCCTGACCGTCACGGCTGCCGACGTCGACCCGGCGCTGATCCGGGTGGACGGCACCACCGCCACGGTGAGTGGACGGCAAAGGCCGTGCTCACCCGACGATCCGGAAACGGGTCGCGCTCCTGACCTGATAGCCGCCGTCACCGCACGCTGGCGGATCACCGACCTGGCGATGGCACGAGGCGAGTCTGGACGACGTGGTCGCTGAATCTACGACGAGAAGCCGCGTCCCGGTGAAACGCGTGGGTGGCTGTGCAGACGGCACGTCCGCAACTCGGTGAAAACCTCGTGGACCTATCGCCCTCGACGACGGTGATGGCGATCGCCGGGCTGTGGATCGAGGTCTGCTGCTCCGGCGTGGTGTGGAGGACCGTCTACGGCGGGTCGGCGTCGGCTCAGCGGCATCGACCCCAGACAGGCCGTCAGCTGCGCGCGCGGTGCTGGCCGCCTGCCCGCAGGTTGCGCGTTGCTGCCCTGGCATTTTCTCCGGTCTGGAAATGCGGGTACGCAAGACAGGTGGGGGTGGACATGACGCGACCCCTCGGACTGGGTCCACGGGTGCTGGCGCAGAATGTCGGCACCTTCCTGGCGCAACTGCCGATCGCGGTCGCAGGCCTGGCCTGGGCGGTGCTGACCGGGACGAAGCTGGGCCTGCCACCGTCCATTTCCAACGGTGCAATGGCTGCTGGCGACGCTGCTGGGGGAGGTCATCGTGCTGCTGATGAACCTGCTGATGTCGTTGACGTGTTTCTGGTCGCTGGAGACGGGCAGCAGGCAACATGTAATCGGCTCGGCTCGACCGCTCTCGGGGGCGTTGGTCCGTTGTGGTTCATGCCCGGCTGGTTCAGACGCAGTCCTCGACAGCTCGCCCTTCCGCGCCCAGATGTTCACGCGTGCTGTCAGATCTGCTTTGGGAAGCTCGACGGACTGCGGCATGGCTGGCGATCGCCGGTCGGGTGGTGTGGATCGCGTGCTTGCGGGACTGATTCACGTGGTGTGGCGCGCGCGAAGAACGCAGTGGTGGTCCTCGGTGGCTGCTGAACGACGACGCCGGCGCGCTTCGCGCCCTGAGTGGGTGCTGGAGAGAGCGTTCTGCGTGCTCCAAACGGTACCGAGGCAAATCTGTTCGTCGAGTCTGCATCGGCGGTCGACCTACCAGGGCATCAATAGTAAACGTCTTCTTGGCGCTGCTGTTACGGGCGGTTTCCGGGCTGATCGGCGGCAGCCTCTGCGGAGCCGCGCCTGCTGGTCGGGATCCGGCTGGCCGCCCACTCGTTCTACGTGATGCCTTCTTCGGTGGCTTGCTGGAGATCCACGCAGCTGGTGCGTGAGGGAGACTTCGACCTGCTGCTGCTCAACGAACCCGTCGACCGGTTCATCCAGATCATCACCCGGCGCTTCAACGCGTTCCTCACGGTAGGCATGACGGACTGCTGAGTTGGCGGCCCTGGTCGGGCTGCAGGATCCTCGCACCCGTCGAGGTGGACGTGGTGGAGGCTCGGCTACGTCGTGGCGGCGGTCGTTGGGGAGGGCTGGTGGAGACCGCCGTCCAGATGGTGATCGGGTCGCTGGCCTTCCGTGGCGGAGGCGCCAGGATCGCGTCAGATCCAGGCCGACCGGATCGTCACCACCTTCAGGAATCTATCCGCTGACCATCTTCGCGCGGAGGGTCTGCTGTTTCTCTGCTTTCGTCTTCCCTCTCGGGTTTGTCGCTCACCTGCCCCACAGCCGCCCTGCCGCGAGCAAAGGTCGGCGGGGGTGCCGCTTCCTGCGTGGCTGGTGTGGGCCCTCGCCGCTGATGGGCTGGTGCTGTTCTGTCGCTGAGAGCTGCCCCACCGCATGTCGCGGCACTACCAGAGTCCGCGTGACGCCGTCGCCCAGGTGCCCTACGAGACAGGTGCCCGTCCAGCCCTGTTGTTCGACCGCATCGGCGAGCGCCAGTGCGAAGTCGGTGCAGCCGATGGAGCGGTGGGTGAATTCCACGCTCGTCCTCGGACGGGCGCCGCACCTGGTAGCTGCACGGTGACTGACCCTCAGGGACGAAGGCAGGGGTGGAATCAGGCAGGGCAGTGTCCACCTGCAGTCCCCCGCCTCCAGGTGGTCGCGCGCAGCTCGAGCAGTGGGCACGGCCCCGTGGCGGTGTCCGGGTGAAGGCCGGCGACTGCCAGGACCTCCGCCCGCCGGGCGGTGCAGTGAACCTGCACCACCGACGGTCACGACCAGGGCGGGTGGGTGCTGGGGGCCGCATCGGGGATGAGGTGGAGGGCAACTGCGAGCCAGAGCCGTGGCGGGAATGTCCTCCGAGGTCGGATCGCGTTCACTACGACATTCATGCCGCGCATCGCCCGCCGCAGGGTTGCGATCGATGCCAGGTCGACCGGTGCAGTTCCGGCGATGCAGGCGTCCCCGGGGAGGCGGCTGCGATCAACTTCCGTGCGCAGCCCGGCGACGATCTCCACCCGGCCGGACAGGTGGGAGATCACGGCGGAACCGGAACGGCCCGTCGCGCCCAGCACGAGCACCCGCTCTCATGCGACAACCTCGTTCTTCCGGGAGCACCAGGTGCGCGGAAAAGGTCATGCAAGAGCGAGCAGCCATCCCCAAGAGCATCGCGGAGGCGGCGCGCAGGATCGAAACCGAGGCCAGCGGTCGCGAGGACCGGGCCGAGACTGGCGCCGATGAACAGGATGAAACCGTTGACCGCCATGCCGCTTCCCCGCCGAGGTGCCGCGGCCTGTCCGAACAGGTTGATCATGGCCGGTACCGCCAGTGCGATCCCGACGACGAAGAGGAGGCTGGCCGCTCCCAGCGAGCAGTGTTCCAGGGGTGAGCGCCTCCGTGATGAGTCCCGCGGCGGCGCGATCAGGAACCTGCCCGTGCCAGACCCGCATCGCCTCCAGAAGGCGCTGGCGGACCAGCCGCGCGCGGCCACGACATGCCTGGTAGGCCCGCCAGGCGGATCAGCAGCACGGGACCGTGTCCCGAAGGCCGTCAGGTGCAGAGCTGAGGCCGGTGCAGGTACATGGCGACGAACGACGACAACAGAAGCGTCAGGTGCGCACCACGCAGGCACAGCACGTCACTCCGGGACGAGGCCGGGCGATGGTGGGAGAACTGCTCTCCCGGGCCTCCGGCAACCCGGGTGTGCTGGTGCTCCGCGTGTCAGCCGGGCGACCGCCAGGGCGCAGATCGTGAGCAGACAGGTGCTGCCGAGGACACCCATGGCCAACCGAACTGTTGGGTGATGGCCTGCGCGCCGATCTGCCCAGTGATCCCCGCTACGAGGAAGGCGGTAGACATGGCCCCGATGGCCGTTGCCCGGTGTCGGGGAGTCACCGCCTCGCTCAGGTGAGGCCAGCGACTGGCGGCAGGCTGGCGGCCTACGAACCCCTGCGCCCCGCGAGCCAGAGCTGAGGCCGGAAGCGATGTGGCGAATCCACACGCAGGGTCGTGAACACCAGAAGGCACAAGCTGATGAGCACAGACCCGCCGGTGGCCGCATCGGCTGATCTGCAACTGGTCCCCACAGGAGGAACCCGACCGCGTAGCAGAGTCCGTAGCCGGTCGAGAGAGCGAAGGTCGCACTGCCGCCCAGCGCCTCTCCGACCGGCGTCAGCAGAGGAATTGCCGCGTAGAGCTGGGACGTGCCGCCAGGACCGTGATGACCAACACGGTCACCGTTCCGAGGCCTGCCGGGACCCGCTGGCGCCGCTGCGGTTTCCCGTGTCCTGCCGGGGTGCTGGTCGTGGCCGAGTACGTGTGTGACGATGATCTCAACCTACACGCTCAACGTTTGGAATTGAGCGCAGTACGGTTTCCCCGAAAGACCAGCACTGCGTTGGTGCGTGACACCGTGGTGGGAATGAGGCATGGCCTGGGACACAGAAGCGACGAAACGCCGCATCCTCGACGCGGCTGCTGCAGAATTCGCCGCCCACGGGCCGGATGGCACCACCATCGAGCGGATCGCGGGAGTGGCCGGGGTCAACAAGGAACGTATCTACAACTACTTCGGTGGTAAACGCGACCTGTTCACCCACGTGCTTCGCGACGAACTCTTCAAGGTCGCGCAGGCGGTGCCGGTGGAGTCATTCGCCACCGAGGACGTCGGGGAATACGCGGGACGGGTCTACGACTATCACCTGGAGCATCCAGAGCTTGAACGTCTGTTGCGCTGGGAAGGACTTGCCTTCGACGCGGGGAACCCCGACGACGAACAACGGATGGGGCGGTACAGGGACAAGACGGCCGCGGTCGAGGCAGGGCAGCGGGCAGGCAGCGTCACCGAGGAGATCGATGCGGATCACATGATCTTCCCCATCCGCAGTCGCTCGCCGGGCGTGGTCCTCCGTGCCACAGGTGGCTCAGCATGCTGACCGGTTCCGACACCGACGGAAAGCGTGCCCGGCGCAGGAATCAGTGGTGCGCGCGTGCCTGGATCGCCCGACCGGATTGATCCCGACGTCGTCGGACAAGCGGCCAAGTGCGTTTGACGGACGGGAACGGCAAGATGGTAGAGCATGTCCGGGCTTTCTTGATGACGAGCGCCGCCAGATCCTCGCGTTCTGGCGGTTGCTGGGCCGTTCAGCCCGCAGCAGATGCCCGACCCGATTGCTTTGACAGAAGGGCCGGGAACGAACAGGTGATCGACTGGACCCCCGTCTAATCCATTGCACTGGAGGCGCTGACCCCTTCATCGGGCGCGGGCGGGCGCGCGCGCCCGCGTGGCGTCATCTCTCGTCTTCCTGGGGTGTACTACCGCTTCAAAGCACGCGACTGAGCATCCGCAAGATCTCGGAGGATGACACCGAACATGCTGGACGTCCCGCAGGAAGGGGCGCCTGCGTGGGCCTAATGGTCCTGGATGAGGATGGGATGATCGTCCCGATTCCGCGGTGCTGTCATCAGCGCTCCTGGGCCGTCGGAAGAATCGCCCACGGTCAGGTCCCTGAGATCTGAATGGGTCGTGACGAATTCGGTGCCGCGCAGGCCTGATTGGAAGAGATCATCAACTCCTTCGAGGCGGGCGGACGTACGAAGCATCGAGGGAGACTGCCACCGCCCCACGATGCCGGTTCCTGGAGAACTGCTGCGCATCGTCCAGAAAACCTGGGGCATCGAGGGTGCCCGTGAACTGTCCATGGACCGGATCGTCGAGAAGCCAGTGGGTCGATCATCACCAGGCCGGGAAACCTCGGATCGATTTCCTGAACAGTAGCTTCCGCGCGGAGCTGGTTGGCAGCGATCGCTGCCCTGGAGACCGATGATGACCGGCTGGGCGCGGCGCTGAGCGCCTACCTGACGCGACGAGGAACTCGACAAGACCGGGCGGGTGAACATCACCGAGCCATCCCGACGCGGTCGATGCCCTGACCCTGCCGGAACGTATCCCCGCGGCCGACAGGGCGCGACCCGGACGCAGTCATCGACGCTGAGACGGCGGTTCGTGACCCAGACCTCGTCCTGGACGACCTGTGGCTCTCGGGCAGGGGGCCTCGCGAGCATCAACGCGAGATCCGACGCGGACGGGGCCAAAGTCGTGTTGCGCGACATCCTGGCGGGCAACATCGTGGGACGCGCCCGGCTGGCTGGCGTCTTCTGTCGCACCCGCGATGGAGTGCATTCACCGCCGAGGAGCACGGGCTGGAAGGACGCGAAGGGTTCCAACGTCGCTCGTCCCAGCTGCGTGAGGAGTTCTAGTGGATTCGAGACGGTGGTGATCGCCGACGGCGACGCAGGCCGCAGCGAAATGCGCCGAGGAACTCACGGGCCGGAGATGATCGGACGACCGTGGCGCGAATCGGCGGACTATTTTCGCCGACATCGCGACCGCGATTCGAGGGGCCGGAGGCCCGATGATGCCTAGGGACGTCGAAAGCGCCTGCAGAATGGTCGCGGCCTGGTTGAGAACAAAGCCGGGAGGCTTTCAGGTCCAGTACTGGTTCGACAAACCGGGTGCCGACGACGGGATGCCGGTTCCGCCAGGATGCTCCGGCAGGCTGAGGGATTGGCGTGATGGCAAGGCCTCCCACTCAGAGCTGGTGGCTGGCCAAGCACGACTTCCACCAGGCCGAAAGAAGGTGAAACGTCGACCCAGGCGATGATTGATGCCCGGGATGTGATGCTGAGCTATCAGGAGCTGGTGGAACGCGAACGTCTCCTGCTGAGGCGCGCCCGGAGGTCGAAAAAGAACTTGCCGTCGTCGAATCCGAGAAGACGGCCAAACAACGAGGCGGAGGGAGCAGGCGAAGCAGCGGGTCGCGGAAACTACCACTGAGCACTGCGGGACGCTCGCGTTCAAACCCAGCGCGACCGAATTCGTGTTCACCCTCGGCAACGCCGCCGAGAGCGGCGCAAACAGCATGAGCGTGGCGGCAGCCGAGCTCCATGAGGCGGAGCAGGAGCTCACCAGCGGATACTTGAACGCGGTGAGGAACTCCGGGACCGGTTCGAGAAACTGCGTATGGAGCAGGTCGAGATGGAACCGGAGCTGGAAAGCATCGGGGCCGAGCTGGACCAGCTGCGCCACGCGAGATCCTGAGGACCGGCGACGACTCGGCGAGAGCTACCCGATGAGCAGTGGGTGGGGCAGCGACGTGAACTCACCGCCCCGTGGCTGGAGGCCGAACTGGAGGCCGCCCGCTCCGAGCTCTTCCTGGCCGCGATGCGGCTCCACGAGACTTCTTGTCCGGCATGGCTGTCCGCATGGTCGGTGCGCTGGGCACCGCCGTCGACGTCGTGGCCGGGAGGATCCCGGATGATCCCGGAACCCGAGAAGATACGGGCCGCCTGGCGGCTCTTCTTCCTGGCGGTTCCGGTGATCGTCACCACCGGTGAGGGTTCGCGGAGATGTTCGGCGAGTTCGGTCGAGGGTCTCGGGTGGGCGATCGTCGACGGGGCAGAGCAGGTGGCCCCGCAGCGTACGCTGAAAGTCTTCCGAGCTGTACGGCGGATGATCACCATCGACTCGCTCGAGCGTCGGACGGTCACGCTCCCCGGACCGGGTGCTGGCCGGGATCGCCGATGCCTGCGGGGTTTCGGCCACCTGGGTGCCGCCCAGGGCGTCCGTTCAGAGCCTGTCGGATCGGGTCGCCAGGTTTGGCGTACTGCACTCGCGACGGCGAGGATGGGGAACCGACGTGGGTGAGCATTCCGCTCGACCATCGTGCCGCCGAGTCCCAGAATGACGGGAAGCGGGTTGGATCGCCTCACCGTTGGTCCGTTGGTTCAGGAGGACGCCATGACGTTTGTGAACATCACGCGCTGCGGATCCCCGAGGGCGCGGGACCAGAGATCGAGAAGCGGTTCGCGGCCCGCAGACGCTCGGTGGATGCGGCAGAGGGGTTTGAGGGCTTCGAGCTGCTGCGTCCCCAGTTCGGTGAGGACCGCTACTCGTCGTCACCGCTGGGACACCCGCGAACACTACGACGCCTGGGTGGCGCGTCGTGACACGAGCGCCCACGCCGGCGACGAACGCGCGGAATGTCCATCGAGCTGCTGAGTTCGAGGTCGTCCAGCGACGAGTAGAACGAACAGACCGCGCAGGATGCTCAGTCCATCTCGAAGGTCTCCCGGTGCGGGAAAGGGCGAGGCGGCGGCGGGCAGCAGACGTGATCGCGGGCGATGGACAACGAGTCGCAGTCGCCGTCGGTGATGATCAGCAGCGGACCGTCCTTCGGGAAGTCGGGGCATTTTCCAGCAGGTGAACGCCCGGCTGCAGGACCGTTCCACCGCGCCCCTGATCTGCACACGACCCGCGATGTCCCCGGGAGGCATGTCCCATGTCGGTGGGGTGGCATCAGCAGCACACCACCCGCACGGCTGGGACCTCCTTGGATTCGCATAGCTGGCGATGGCTCGAGCGCCTGGCCGGGGGCTGTGACGATCCATGGATCCTGATGTGTCGAGGACGACACCGAAGGTGCGACCGTCGCGTTGCCGTGGGTCGGGGACGATGTGCGGGCGGGGAATGTCGGGGGTGCTGGCGGCGGCGACTCAGCCGCGTCCACCCGACGGGTCTCGATCGGCGGAAAATGGTTTAGTCGAACCACCGGGCCAGCTTCACTTCCACAGGGATGGGTGGTTGCGGGACTGCATGATCTCCTCCAGCAACAGCCCGCAGGTATCAGGGCACTCTGTGTTGCTGCTGGTGCAGAACAGGCCCTTGCCGAGCTGCTCGGCAGAAATCGTCCAGGTCGGTGCAGGGGATCCCTTTCGGATTCAGCCGACGGGTCAGTATGTCACCCTGCCACCAGCGAAGGAACAGAACTCCGCAGCCTCCGGATGTCGTTGGCGATGCGATCGTGACCTCCTCCGCCGACATGCCCACAACGCCGGGTCGTACAGCAGACCAACGGTCGGGATCGTGCCGACCTGCATCTGATCAACCAATCGTTGATGACGAAATCGCAGGCGGCGTTCCACAGATCGTGGTCGCGTCCCGGGAACTGTGACCTGTGCCGCAGGGCGACATGTACAACACTCGTAGGCGAGCACAAAACGTTTCTCCTGCTCGTCCAGACCGGCGGCAGGATTCAGGTAGATGGTGCGCAGGTCCCTCATCGACGGCGGCGACGAAGATGCTCTCGCGATGGCAGACCTCCGCGTCCTCCACGATCTCGAACGTCGCCACCATGCTGCCGAGGAGGAAAACTGCTGATGAACCAGTCGCGTGCGCGTCGGGTCGTGGCGCTCAGCGAGTCCGGATGATCAACCGGTTTCGCATCGAATTCGTCCGCGCAGCCCAGCGGCCATCTCCATGGATTGCGTGACGGATTCGGCGATCCCGAGCGCGAACTGTTCCGGCCAGGACCAGTTCTGGTAGCGAGGCTCCGGACCCCCACCTGCCAGGGTTCTCCATCGTCTGGGCGACATGGTCCCGGCAGTCGCGGGCCATCGCCCATGAAGGAATTCCCTCCTCGCAGAACTGGCGGTACCAGCGTTCCTCGTTCCACTGTGGCAACCCGCCCGGAAGCGTCATCTCCACCGGAGGGCGACCCAACGCGAGGCTCTGCACAAAACGAGCGGTTGTCGTCACGGGCCGCGCTCCACGCGTCGTCGCCGTGGTCGCGTTTCCACAGCTCCATGGCGTACAGCAGCAGGGCGCGGGCCCTCACGTACACCCATTCCTCGGGCAGGGCGAGGCGTTTTCGGGTGGAGGTGAAACCAAGTCGTCACGAAACGCCACCGACCAGCCGTCGCTGGGGCAGTCGGAACGGTCGTCGTACACCCAGGACACATGTCCTGAGAGCCAACGGAACACGGGATGCCGTCGCAGCAGCTCGCCACCCTCCCAGTAGGCTGGCGGCTGGGTTCGGCCTTTGACTTCGCGCGGCTCACGATGTGCGACGTTCCACAGTCGGGGCGGATCACGGACCACCTCCACCATGTACCAAGCAGGCAGGGGTCTCTCCGTTCTCCTCCGCGACGACGATCTGCGCCATTTCCAGGCTGATCTGTGCCAGGCTCTTGAGCATCGCCTTCGAGGTGTGCACCAGGTGCTGGGTGTCACCGGTGCCGCGGTTCTTCTCCGGAGGCAGCTGTTTCAGCAGCCGCGCCCGGAAAGCCTGCGCCAGGAAGTAGCAGGTCGCGATCCGCGGGGTCGGCGGGCCAGCGGGCATCGCCCGCGGGATGGCGTCAGGCGGTGCCGGTCGGCGGCAGTTTCCCGAATGCTTTGAACTGTGCGGCATGCCGTGGGGTCCGGCAGCAACCACCGGCGATGGCCTCCACCGTGTGTGCTGGGACATCGCCGGGGAAGTTGTTCAATGCGTCGCTGGAGCATGTGCCATGACCGAGGGGTGGAGAACGGTTCTTCGTGGCGCGGTGGTTGGCTCCACAGATGATCAGGGGCGTTGTGTCAGGTGGTCATCTCAGCAGGTGCAGCCCGGCTTCGTGGCCCACGTCAGCCAGTTGGCTGGCAGGGGAGACCCGCATGTGGACGTGAATCATGCGGTTTTAGAAGCGCCGACGACATGGGTTTGACGATGGCTGAGTCCTGTGCCGGTTGCCGGCCCCGATGACGATGGATCCTCGGGTGGCTCGTACTCGCCGACACGACGGTCGTGGAATGAGGCCTGTAGAACGCCTTCTGGACGTCCTGTGAGCGGGCGTTGAGCTCATCCAGGAACGGGCAGTACGGTTTTCGCGGGCGATCATGGCGGTGGGCGGAACCGGGTGATGCCGTCGGTGATCTGTGGCACACCGATGAGGATCCTCAGGGGCCAGTTGACTGCCCAGCAGCGACACGCAATCCAGACCGACACTCGCCGCGAACTTCTCGACCAAGGCAGATTTACCAATACCCGGCGGCCCCCAGATGAACACGGGACGCACGGTTGCCACGTTGAGGAGGAAGTCGCTCAGTTCTTCAGGGTGAGGAGGGTCGCGGTCTGCATGGGGGGCTTTCTGGGGTTTGACGCCCAATACTGCTGCTGTCCCGGGCGTGCGATGGGGTGCAGGCTCCCATGAGCCACGCTCAGTGTCCACTTCAGGACTGCTGCCGGTCGCTGTGAATTCGCGGAACGTCACATTTCCGTAAGAGTCCTCCCTGTTCCGTGTCATCCCAATGGCAGCAGACTTCCAGGCGTGAAAAATACCTTCTACCCCTAGCCTAACAGCCGTCATTGCGCTCGGCGGTTGTTCTCAAACGAACTCGTCTCCCGATGCCATGTCCTCCGATGCCATGTCTCCTGCGCCGTCCCCCTCTGCGGCCATGTCGCACAGCGGAGGCGGCGTCACGGTCCTACATCACCTACGACCAGTACCAGGCCTCCAAGGACACCTACGCCGACCTCGAAGGTGAGTGCTGTTCTTCAACGCCGTGGTGCCCCCGACTGTCGGGCCATCAACGAGGCGCGTGACCTCCAATCCAGGAAGATCCCGGGCAGGGACCACCGTGGTGAGCGTCGACTACGACCAGCACGCTGATCTGCGGCAACGCCATACGGGGTGACGATGCGGCACGCTTCGTGCAGATCGACTCCAGTGGCGAGAGTGCGGCGATGGACCCGTACCTCGACGGACGGCCGCACCTCAAGGGAACTCCAGGGCTGAGTTCATGATCCGTCACCATTCTGCTCTCCTGATCGCAGGTGCTCTGACGCTGCGCAGCCGTGCGTGCACCCGCACGTTCCTGCCGGTTATCGTCGGCGGGGCCGGACGCGGTTCAGGCGCCGCCCCTACCTGACCAGCGGGCGCAGCTTGTCGCGTCGTTGCTGGTTTCACGCTGTTTGCTGACCGGCACCGCCCTCTCGGCGGTGATCCGCGCGTCTGGGCCATCGGGTCGGGTGTGCTGGTGATCCTGCTGTCGCGATGCGTATTTCCCCGGTCTGTGGGCGCGGATTGCCCGGTGGGTCAGGTTGGAGGCCGCTCATGGCCTCCTCCGGGAGGAAACCAACAACCATCGCGGCGAGGCCGCGGGGCTCTCTCTGACCAGGGAGCCGCCTCGGGCCGGTGTTCAGTGGCTGCTCACCAACCTGCGCGTGGGTCATCGCACCACGGTGCTGCCGCCAGCCCCATCGCGAGGCCTGAGTCTACCTGGGCATGTGCTGCGTGGGCATGGCGGGCACGCTGGCCTGACACAGCAGGCCGCCGGCTCATTGATCGGCTCAGCTGGGCCTCGAGATCCGCGCGGCTGGTTCCAGCGCGCCATCGCGGCACTATTCCATCATCGTGGGCCTGCTCGTGTCCACGGGTCTCGACAGGCGCTCAAACGTGGGCCGTCGACAAAACTTCCCGCGCTCACGGCCATCGAACAGGGACTCATCCCCAGAACAGCGCGATCCCCGGGGTGGCGGGCAACGCCGACCAACGGCAGCTCGGACAGGCCCCGGAGACTGGCCGGTATCACGCACTGGGTCAACAGCAACCCACCACCCTGGCCAGCCTCAGGGGCAGGTCGTGCTGGTCGATTTCTGGACCTACAGCTGCATCAACTGCATGCGCAGCCTACCTGAACGCCTGGTATGACCGTTACCACTGCCGCCGGACTGGAGATCATTGGTGTACGCGCCGAGTTCGTAACCTTTGAGAAGGTGCCGGAAAATGTCGAGAAAGCGGTGCGCGACGCGGGCATCATATACCCGGTCGCCCTCGACAACGACTTCGCCACCCTGGCATTCCTTTCACAACCGGTACTGGCCCGCAAGTACCTGATCGACAAGGAAGGCACGATTCGTTGGACGCACTTCGGTGAGGGCAGCTATGACGAAGCGGAGACCAGATCCGCGACCTGCTCGGTGAAACCGCCGGAGACAAAGCGGGGGTTGCCGGCGAGAACCTCACTTCAGCCCACTGCAGGGCGGTCAGAAACCTACCTCGGCACCCGACGCGCTTCCAGGCAACCCAGACGCGGTTGGAGGGTGGGGACCACGACCTACGGACAGATCCGCCCCGGCGACACCAATCGGTGGAGCCTGTCCGGAAGCTGGACGGTCGGAGATGATCGATCACCACGCCCAGGGGTCGGGGCACCTTTGAGCTATCGCTTCGCCGGACGTGAGATGTTCCTCGTGATGGACGGTCCGCGGGCGCGAAGGGTGCGTCTCAGATCGAGGGCGGCAGCCCGGCTGGTGGAGGTCGGTGTGCGAGGGCGAGGTCACGATCTCGGTGCCCGCCTGTACCGGTTGGTGCAGCTGTCGAGGGGCGACGGGGAACCACCGTCACCTGACCTTCGACGAGGCGTGATGCCAATGCGCTTCACACTCGGGATGAGCAACCCTACCCACAGGCCCATGGGAAACATCGCACGTTGACGACGACCCGACCGTGCGCGAGTGTGGTCTCCGACTATCTGCGCGCGGCCGGGCTACCCGCATCACCGAAGCATCCGACGGGATCAGCGCCCTGGAACTCCGCAGACGGCTGCGACCTGGTGATCCTGGACCTCATGTTGCGTATCGATGGTCTCGGGTGTTCGGCGGATCCGTTCCCATAGGGGTGGATGCCGGTGATCATGCTCACCGCCAAAGGATCGGAGGCAGATCGGGTGCTGGGCCTTGAACTCGGCGCTGACGGCTACCTGTCAAACCGTTCGGTCCCGCGAACTCGTGTTGAGGGGTCAACGCGGTGCTGCGTCACATCCCCGGCCCGAACGAAATCATCGACGGCGACCTCACCCTCGACCTCACCGCCGGAAGGGTCACCCTGGCGGGTGAAACTGACGCTCACGCTCCGCAATTTGGCCTGCTTGCCCACCTGGTAACCCACCCGAGAAGGTCTTTTTCCCGTGAAAGAATTGATGCGTGCGGTGTGGGGCTGGGAGGTCGGCGATGCATCCAGTGACGGTGCACGTGCGGCGGCTGCGCGGGAAGGTGGAGCCTGACCCGCAGCACCCACCAGCTGGTGACGGTGTGGGTGACCGACAGTGGGGAGTCCTCGTGACCGGGCAGCTGTTGATCGTGGCCGCCGTCACCCTGCTGGTGGTGTGGGCTGCATCGTCCTGACCCTGAGCGTGGCAAGACGTTCCGTTCGCTGGGCCGCCCTGCTGGGTCCATCACCGTCGTTGTGACTGTCGGGTCGGGATGCTGGTCGGGGTGCGACTCATGCTGATTGAATCGGTGGGGGTTCCGCGCTGCTGCTCGCCGCCATGTTCCGCGGCCTGGTGGCGGGCGCGCTGGTGGCGTGCGCAGCCGGCGGGTGATCGCCGAGGCCGCGGCGGCATGGAACAGGAACGTCGCAGACGCGAGGTGGAGCAGGGCAGGCGGGAACTCATCGCGTGGCTGTCTGCGACCTGCGCACCCGCTCGCCGGTATCAGAGCGATGGGCGAGGCGCTGGAGGACGGTATTGCCCGGACCCCGCCAGCTACCACCGCGCCATCGTCGCGGAAAGCAGACGCACCGCCGCCATGGTCGATGACGTCCTGGCGCTCGCCGGTCTACAGTCCGGCACCGCCGAACTGAACTCGAGACGGTGACCGTCAGCGATCTGGTCTCGACTCGTCAGGAACTCACCCCTCGCCCTGCGCACGGATGTGCGTCTCACGGGTTCCGTCACGGGGAGCGGGCGGTGACGTCTACAGGGGATGCGGGATTGCTGTCCAGGGCGCTGCAGAACATCATCGGCAACGCCATCGCCTATACCGTCCTGGAACCGGTGACGGTGGTCGTCGAGTGGCGATGACAGCGCCGATGCGGTGCAGAGGTCTGCCGACGGCTGTGGCGGTTTGAGTCCGGAAGCCCTGGAGAGATCGTTCACCGCCGGGTGGCGCAGCGATCAAGCCCGCACCCGGCGCGGGATCGAGAAACGGCCTCGGCCTACCGATCGTTCGCACCATCGTCGCGGCACATCAGGGGCACCGTCAACCTGCGGGACAGCCACCCGGCTGCGAGGTCACGATCGACCTGCCGAGGCGGCGGGAGAGGGTCGAAGCCCTCACCCGGCCAGATATTCGGCGACGTAGTCGACGTCCTTGTCGCCGCGACCCGACGGGTTCACGATCCAGCACCTTCTCAGGGCTCATCGTCGGCGCCAGCCAGCGGCGTGTGCAAGGCGTGCGACGACTCCAGGGCGAATGATGCCCTCGGTGCGGCACAGCAGCTGGAAGGCGGCGATGGTCTCGTCGTCGGATGCCGTGACGTACTCGACGCGGCCCTCATCCTCGGGAAGGCATGCGCGGGCCGACCCCGGAGTAGTCAACGGAGGCGATGGAGTGCACCTCTGCGGGTTTGCCGTTCTCGTCCTGCAGCAGCGAGTGTGCGCATGCCGTGCAGCGTCGGGTCACCGAGGGGTGATCGTCGCGGCGTGCTGGCCGGGCACACCGAGGTTGCGGCCCGCTGGTTCGACCCGAACATCTTCACCGGCTCGTCCTCCAGGAAAGCGGTGAACAACCCCAGGGCATTCGAGCCGCCGCCAACAGCGGCCACCAGAGCATCCGGCAGGCGTCCCTCCTTCTCCGCACCTGACGGCGTGCCTCGCGACCAACGATCGACTGGATCACGCGCACATCGACGGGTACGGGTCGGGCCGACACAGCTGAGCCGATGGCGAGTATCGGCATGGTCGGTGGCGAACACCGAAGGCCGAGTCGACGGCACTCTCCGCGAGTCTGCCACCCGGGTGACCGACACCACCTTCGCGCCAGCATCTCCATCCGCACCACGTTGGGATGCTGTTTGGCACATCGATGGCGCCCATGTGGATCTCGCACTCCAAGCCGAGCAGGGCCGCCGCCGTCGCCAACGCCACACCGTGCTGCCCCGCACCGGTTTCCGCGATCAGCTTCTTCTTGCCCATCCGCTTGGCCAACAGCCCCTCACCCAGCAATATGGTTGATCTTGTGGGCGCCCGTGTGATTGAGATCCTCGCGTTTGAGGTAGATCTTCGCCCGCCGAAATTGCCTGGTCAGCCGGCTGCCAGGAACTTTCGCGGCGATGGGCGACTTTCGACGTAATCGGCGAGAAGAGCCTCGTAGTCGACCTGGAAACCAGGATCCTAGCAGACTGCGCGTGAGCCTCCGCCATCGGCGATAGAGACTTCGAGCTGTGGGGGCGGGAAACGACCGCCGTGGTTCCCGAAAGCCCGGCCTCGTCAGCGTGGATCAGCGAAGTCATGTCACGAATGCTAGTCGCTGGTCGGTATGACGATTCTTCGTGGATGCAACATCGGGTGTATCGCCGGGTAGATCCCGGGCGCGTCGTAAATTAGCGATGCCCGTCGGCGGCCTTCCGGAGTTCGTGCGGGGCGATGGCGTGGGCGATGTGGTCAGACGGCCACGGTCCGTGGTGCCGAGCGCGATACCGCAGGGTGAAGCCTTCGGTGATCGGGAGTTTCACGTCGCCGATGCCGATGATGATGCCCGCGGCAGCCGGGATCAGGTTGATGGGATTGCCGAAGTCGACGTGGTTCTCCTTCCAGATCTTCGCGCCCAGCAGTCCCGATCATCCCGCACGCACTACGCAGATGCCGCCCCGCACCGCGCCGGGGTGGCGGAGATCACGGCGAACTCGGTGACAGGCCGAAAACAGATCGCCACCAGAGAAGCGACCCGCGACAGCCGTCGAGTGAGCGCGGGTTGCGGCCATCACGCCGATGTTCCTCCACGCCAGGTGGTGGTGGGCCCTGCAGGGTCGCGAGCATCGAACCGCCACCGTCGGCGGCGACGGCGCGACCCATCATCGGATCCAGGTTCTCACCCGTCATCTCCGCCACGGCCTTCACGTGACCGGCGTTCTCGGCGATCAGCGCGATCACCACCGGCGGGCGATGATGATGGCCCCAGCGAGAACTGCGGAAGGTGGAAACCGACGACATTGCCTGTGCCGCCAAACCGCCAGGTGGTCAGGTCGGTGACGGGGGCAGGCCAAAAACCAGTTGGCGGCCTCGACCGCGGACCAATCGACGCGCATTTTCTCGGTGACCGTACCGTCGACGGCGACGCGCGCATCGGTCAAAGCCAGGTCGAAGATCCAGCTCGGGACGTAGCCGATCACCAGCGACAGGGAAGATGGCGATGCGCCCAGAAACCGCGCAGCCCGCTGAGCGCGATCACAATAACCATGACGATGAACGCCAGCCACGGATCCTGCGGCCAGTGGGTGTTCGCGACCACCGGCGCCGGGTTGAAACCGATCAACATCACGACCGCGCCAGTCACCACGGGAGGAGGGTCTTGTGGATCACCGGGCGCCCGCGAAAGTGAATGATCAAACCGACCATGAACGAGGTCAACCCGACCACGAGCGCACCGAGGAGGGGTCGCTGGGTTGCCGCCGGTAGATAGCGGTCGCCACACCCACGAAAGGGCGACGCGCCCGAGATAGCTGGGCACTCGATGTTTCACGACGAACAGGAAGATCAGCGTCGCGATGCCGCTCATCTCCCGCGAGTTGTGGATTAAGCCCCATCGGCATTGAGGAATACGAATGATGGCGCCGAACATCGCCACGACGTGCGCTGGTGCCGAGGCCGATCGTGCGTCCCACGAGCCGTTCAGTCGGAGCCTACGCGCCCAGGAACGAAGTTCCGTTGTTGTGCACGCTTCCAGCCGAACATGGCCCAGTCCTTTCGTCGCGGGCATGCTACTGCCCTACTGGGTGGGGGGACAGATGACGCCACCATTCACTGAAAACTCGGAGGATTATCTCGGAAGCTGGGCGAGCCGTTCCTCATGGGTGTCCGCAGTGGGTCGTTTTCGAAAACCATGACGATCGTGTGCGGGGATCGGGGAGAAACCCTGAGCCCGGATGGGGTTGGAATCACGGTGTTGGACGTGGTTGTGATCAGGGGCCAGCGTGGCGGGGCTGACCGCGGCCCAACGCCTGGCCACAGAGGGTTTTCCGTGGCGGTCCTCGACCCTAACGGGGAATACGTGACCGCTGCCATCGGGCGTAGGGTGCGACCTGCGCACATGCCAGCACCGTGGCGAACATGGCCGGTGCCTACCGGTGACGAGGCGGCGCGGGAACGTCCGACGTAACCTGGCGGGGCTGGAAGAGATCCGTGAGGGTTGCGGCTGCGGGGCGGTGGAACTGGTCGAGACGGGCTGCACGACCATTCCCTGGGCGTCGCCTTGGACCGGGAACTGGGACGGGTGGTGGAGCTGGTCAGCGGGGGCGGAGCCGAACTCTCATTGCTGAAAGCCGGGGCGAGTACTCGGGCGGCGGCAGGTCTGTGTTCCCCCGCAGTGCTGGTTGATCCCACTGAGTACGCCACTGCGGAGGAGCAGGCAGATCCGCAGGGACCGAGATCCTTCATGATGTCACCGTCACCCGCATCAAACGTCTCGACAGACAGCAGGTGGCCTTCGGCGGAACCTGGCATGCGTCGCGCGACTGAGGTCCTCACCGCGCATGCCGCATCGATACCCTCGCGGTGAGCCCGTGGGGGGCGGTGGCGGGAGTGGGACAACCGCAGTACGTGCCGACTCTGCGGCTGCGGGGTGTTGAAGCACCCAAGGATGTGACGCTGCTGGCCGGCCCACCCACCTGGCTGATCCGGCCCATCGACGACGAGTGTTGCTACTCGGCGAAATGCGCCGCAACCAGGTGACCGACGCCGTGACGGCACTCGTGAACTGGGCGCGGTACCGAGTTCAGGGGCCCGCGACGCGACTCCGGGACAGCTCATCATCTGACCCAGCGACCACGGGACGCCCCGTCGCCGGGGCCTCGCGATACCGGGCGGTTTCTACACTCGTGGTAACGATGCGGAGCTGATGAATGGCACCGCGTCGGGTTGCTACCTGGCACTGTTGCTGGGGGTCGGTACGGCCCGTGGTGTGTGGCGTTGCCGTGAGCCTCGAAGCTGCAGGCCGGTGCGGGCCGGTTGCTGCATCGTCGTTGAGAACGCCACATCGCCTCTGCGACACCTCGACCGGTATGTGGCTGGTCGCCGGGCGACGTCACCCGCTCGATAGTGTCCTCAGCGGAATCAAGCGACCCGAGCTCATGAACCATCCTGCCATCAACGGGCAGCCTTTGACGCGGCGGTCGCTGTGGGCGATGGTGGTGGGATTCTTCACGATCCCTCGTCGACAACACCATCGTCACCGTCGCCACGACGATCATGCGGGGAGCTGGACGCGAAATGTCACCTCCGTGGTGTGGGTGACGAGCGCCTATCTCTGCGACCTACGCGGGATGCCGCTGTTGATCACCGGGCGCCTCGGTGACCGGTTCGGGCAAAAAGGGTATACCCTGATCGGGTTGGTGGTCTTCACCCTCGCGTCCCTGGGGTGCGGTCTGACCAGCACCGTCGAACTGCTCATCGCCGCTCGGGTGGTGCAGGGGGCTGGGGGCGGCGTTGACGACGCAAACCATGACGTCATCCTCGTGTCTTCCGCCGCACCAGCGCGGGATGGCGATAACCGTGTGGGGTGCCACGGCGGGGCTGGCGATGCTCATCGGTCCGATGCTGGGTGGTTTTGTTGATCAGGCTGCTCGGTTGGTGGATCTTCTTCATCAACATCCCCATCGGATGTGACGGGCTACGTCGCGGCGAAAACGGCTCGTCCCCGACCTGGAGCAACACTCCCACCGTTTCGACTGGCTTGGGGTGGTGCTCTCCGGCATCGGATTGTTCTGCGTCGTCTTCGGTTTGCAGGAGGCCAGCGCCCACAACTGAGGGGGTGATCGTGGGCCCCGTCTCCGTTGGATCGCTGCTGGTGGTCGGGGCGTGTTTTCCTCGTTGCCTTCGTGGTGTGCGGTGGTTCAACCCAACGAACCGCAGTGCCCGCCTGAAAGCTATTTGGGGACCGCAATCTCCGTCGCGAACCTCGCCATCGCCTGGTCAGGGGTGACCAGCGTCCGCCACCCGTACCCACTGATGATCTGGGCCCAGCGGCACGCGGCCTGAACCCACTGCTTGCCGCGCTGGGTGAGCGCCCGCCGCTGTGGTCACGCTGATCGTGGCGAAATGGAGCGGGCAACTGGTCAGCCGGTGCACCCGCTATCTGGCCATGACCGGAGGTCTGGTGTGAGCCTCCTCGCTGCTGGCGGCTGGGCATTTCCTCGACACGACAACGCCGGTGTGGGTGCCGATTGTCCTGTTGACCTTCACCGGTGTGGCCAGCAGCCTGGTGTTCGGGCCGTTGTCCACAGCGGCGACGGCGAATCTCCAGCGACCCACGCAGGTGCTGGGTCTGAGGGTCCCTAAGCCACCCGGCAGGTGGGTTCGGTGCTGGGCGGTGCTCTCGTTGCAACCGTGATGGGTACTCTGCTGGCGGCAACGAAGACCAACGACAACCAGACCCCAGACGGCACCGCCTCGGCCATGTCGCGACGACATTGTTGTTGCCCACCGTGTCGATTTTGCGGTGGCCGTCGCAGCCTGTTTCCTCGAACGCCCGAAGCACCAGCGACAGAACTGACCTCGAAGCCGCTCGCACCGCCCTGGTCGTCAGATCGAGGTGCCGAACCACATGCGCGACAGCCATTCGGGACGGGTCAGCAGGCCGTCGGTGAGGATCGGGTAGATGAGCGTGAAGTGCGGGATCACCACCGACCGCCAGCGACCCACCGGTATGGCGCGGATGGGGCGTTTCGCGTCATGCGCCGGGCCGAGGATCTTTCCTAGCGCCATTGCCAGCCCTGTCGCGTGAAGGGCAGCACGATGGCGTGAAGAAGACAGCAACAGGCGAGCAGCGAACTGGAACCACGGCAACCACACCAGCGCACACCAGGACGGGGAACAGCAAACCGCCAGTCGCGGCGCCCCAGCCACCACCAGATGCCGATGAGTGCGGCGAGGCCATCACCACAGCACCGGGGTACCAGGCCGGAGATCACCCGAAGACAGGTGGTGCCAACGGCCTCACACCCTGATCACCGGTTTGATGTCGTTTTGTGCATCAATGCCGATCGGACGAACCATTACCAACCAGCCCAGGGATGGGCCTCGTGAGGTGCTCGCGCGTTGACCATCATACCGTCGCCCGTATGTGGAACGAGCGAGGCGTGGTAATTCCACAACGCCCGGATCGGGGCCCGAGAACAGTTTTACGACAGGGATCGTCCGTTTTTGACAGTCGCAGCGAAAACGCCTCCGAGGTGGTCAACCAACCCGTCCACGATGCGACGGCATGGACGATTGCCAGCACCTGCCGTCGACAGGAAGGCCTTGGGGCGATCCCAGAATAGCGACCTCCCAGCCGGACGTGGGCGTAGGATCGGAGACGCACGCGACGGCACCGACCGGCAGGGCCGCCCTGCACGTAACCAATGCGGGAGCCGACGATGAGTGTGACACGCAGACCATGCACAACAACGCGCCGTGCAGGTGAACCGGTTACGACCAACGCGTCGCATCCACGCCCGGCGAGCCTGCAGGCGCACCGTGTCCCAGGCCTTACGGTCCGGGATCCCGATTTACCTGCGACCGCGTGGACGGGTTCACGCTTCACCCGCGCAGGCCGCCGACTGCATCACCCGGCGACGAGCCGCCATGCCGGAACAAGACCAGCGGCCCGAAAGGTCGCCGTCGAGAGGAATTTCAGATTGCTGTCGCGCGGATATTGCCGCAATCGCAACCGGAACCAATCGCGATCCGCGACCAGCGCGGCGACGACGGCAGCCAGCACGAAGACGGCCTGGAAGATGTCCGGCAGCGCGATCCGGCTCGCCCAGCTAGAGGCCAGCCATCGAGGGTGACCAACAGCCTTGACCCCGACAACGTGGAACGCGACGGGCGGCGCGCCGGCCGCACTGTCAACGCTGCTGTCGAAGACACAGGCGGATCCGCGAGTCATCCCGAAATGCTCTGATCACGATCAGCGCACTGTGACGGCGGATGCGTAGGCCGGGTTTTGGTGGTGGCTCAAGATCACCGGCGGCGATAGCATCGTCCGTGCTAGACTGCTGGCTGTCCGGCCGCCTCTCGTACCCGGAATGCAACAGCCCCCAGGCGTCCTTCGCGTATTAAGTCTCGTCGAACGATCTTCCCAGAATCCGGGTTGGGACGCGTATCAGGAAGGCGAGGCCGCGAGTCCCGCTGCCAGCAGCCAACCGGCCAGTCGATCTTGGAGCTGGCCGTCCTCCAAACTCGATAGTCCTCACCGCGGACAGTGGGGAGGGCAAACCTGAATCGACCTCTGGTGCTGCTGCCTGCGCCGGCCTGAAACCTTTGAGGCTGGCGGTATGGACCCACACGAGACTGGTGCTGGCGTACATTGGTTCTCACACTCCACGCCAGCCCGGCGCTGCAGAGGCTGGTGGCCGCCGACGTGATATGCAAAGGACACCGACGCCTGATCACCCTGCTGCGTCTGCATCGACGTGACCACCACTGCCAGATTGTCACTGCGCCGAGGGCAGCGAACTGCGCGCACCGACAGACAGCCGAGGCGGTGACCCAACGGGCAGGACGTGGTGCTGGTCACCGACTTCGCGGGCATCGCCATCGGTCAACGACCCCGGACCCGCCTCGTGACGGCCTGTGTCGAACGTCATCTGCCGGTTACAGCGGTTCCCGGGCCTTCGGCAGTGTTGACGGCGGTCAGCGGTCTCGGTCTGCCTGTGACCGGTTCTGTTTCGAAGGTTTCCTGCCCGCAAAGGTGGGGCGTGGCGCGGTCGGTTACAATGGGGTTGGTGACCGAGGGCACCATGATTTTCTTCGGGCTCACACCGGCTCCACAGATGGCTGCTCGACGCTGCTGATGTGTTCGCGCGAACCGACAGGTGATGAGATGCAGGAACGGCGAAACACGAGGAGATCGTCAGGGACGACCTGGCCGGGCTGGCCGACTGGGCTATACCGGCGGGGTGCGAGGCGGATCACTGTCGTCTCGTCGCGAGGCGGAACCCCTCCGGGCCAGGACGGACGACGCCCACGAACTGGTGGCCTCCCGGATCGCGGATGGTGAAACTGTCCCGGGCCGTGCGTTGTAATCGCCGACCTGCTCGGGTCCCGCGCAAGGAACTACACGAGGCCGCTGGCGTGGGAAGAAAGACAATGACCCGCTTCCGAGCATCTGCGGCTGCGCCTGACGTAGCTTCCTGCGCGTATCATCGACAATGCACCATCTGGGATCCACCGCCGGAAGTACTCCGGGCTCGGTGTCGAATTCGCTCACAGCTGCCGAGGCAGGTCGGGTGTGAAGGGTGGTCGATGTCGGCTGCGACCTGCCGTCCTCGCGCCTGCGGCCTGGCTGGCAGCAACCGATCGGGGTCGAGCCGCCGTCGCCATCCACCCCAACGACGCGCCCGACTCTTCCAGCGCGATGGCCTGGCGGCCCTCGACGCCGAACTTCGCGGGCGCTGCCACTCTGTGTGCGCTGCGGGGTGGTGGCGGTCGGTGAGGGCTCGGCCTGGATTATTACCACCCGCAGCTTGGGTAACAGGTGCAGGCCCTGACTTCAGTTCCATCAGAGCAGCCCGAACAAAACCTCACCCTCGTCATCCCGGTACGCGACGCCGGCACGGACGTCTTGGAAGTCCTCGATTCCGATGGAACATCCCGAGAGGTCGTGATGCACTACTTCTCCGGGACGCGGACTTCGCCCGTGAATGCGTGGATCGTGGTTTTCTGGTTGTCCACCTCGGTGTGGTGACCTTCGCGGGTCCAGCCGGGTCGCTGCGAGGGCGGCGCTGGTGACGCCACTGGAACGTATCATCGTCGGACCGCGCCCCCTACCTCCGCCGAAACACGGCGTGGCAAACCCAACGCCCCTGTCTGCTGCCCCACACCGTCGCACCACCAGCCGACCTGCTCTGGCGATGACTGGCGATTTTCTGTCGCCGTAGCGACGGCCAACGCAAGCCGCCTGCGACCCGCTGGGGCGTCAGTGCCTGAAATGCCGGCCTGCTTGATCCCGCATCCGGTGCGACCTCGCCGCCGACCTGGGCTCCGATCGCAAACGGGCCAGAACTTCGTCATCGACGCCAACACGTGCGGCGTATCGTCTCCTTTGTCCGGGGATTGGTCCCGACGACGTGGTGCTGAGATGGACCCGGGCTCAGGTCGTTGACCCTCGGTGTCTGCTGGAGGTGGCGAGCGAGGTGAGCGTCATCGGATCGACGAACGCGCCTCGCAGGAAGGCTCGGGACAGCAAATCGCGCAACGACGGCTGGGCCAGGACGCGGCACGCCTGGTGTGTTGACCGCCGACGCCATGACCGTCCACGGAACTTCCGGGCCGCTGCCGACCGCGACGTGCGATACCACCCTACAACGTCTCGGTACCGGTGCTGATGCATCTGCTGGAGAATTTCCGTCGTGGCGGCGGCAGGGCCGCAAGTGATGGTGCGGCTGGAGGTCGCCGGACCGCTCGCAGCGCAACCACCAAAGCTCGAATCTATGGAACTCCAGCGCGAAACTGGCGTGTTGGGCCTCGGCGAAACAAGGTCGGCACCGTGCCTCCGAGGTCTTCTGGCCCGTGCCGAACGTCGATTCGAAGACTGGGCAGGCTGGAACGCCGCGATCCGCCCGCGACCACCGCCACCGAGAACGGACCTTCGCCGTGACCGGCGGCGCATGCCGGCGCGGGCGGCTTTCAGGGTTTCACGGACCTGGGCGGGGCATCAGGTGGCGGGATGGTGCAGGCGAGGCGAGCTCTGGACGTCACGGACTTTGCCGACGACGGACGACTGGAAGGCGCGGGTTTGTGTTTGGCGCGGGCGTGGGACTGCACCGACAACGAGGCTATCACGCCCTGGGAACCCTGTTTCAGGCGGTGTCGCTGTTCGACAATCTGGGTGGCGCGACCGCCGGGCTGGAGTGTTCAGTAATAGCGGGCTTCCGGTGCAGGGCGCCTCGGCCCTGCTATCGGCGACACAGATCTCGTGGTCCGCGCGGCCAGCTGCTGGCCGGGGAACCTGCGGATGAAACCTCAGGAGGTGATCCGGATGCAAGCCATCCCCGTCGCGGGAGGCATGGCCGGGGATCGGCCGACGCCGCTGCCACCCTGGTCGCCTGCAACCAGTTGTAGGGGACAGATGGTCTGGATGCAGGGCGGCTTTCACGCCGTCGCCGGCCCGGCTCGGGGCCGTGTCCCTTCCGCACGGCGGCGGCACCGCCGTCGGCACCAGGCGAGGAAGCTGGGTCATGCCGGTGGTGGCAGCTTCCAGTGGGTGCTGCAGCTCACAGGCCATCATGAATCTGTCACCCAGCGGTGTTCAGGAGTTTGATCGCATCCAGCTCCCAGCCACCGACATCGATTCGGTCTGCTGGAGGCTACGGCCGATGAGCGATGCTGCCCGCCGTGTGGGTTCGCTGCTCGAAGCGACACGGCAGGCGGCGGCTAACCTCAGCCCGAGCTGGCGACGTCCTGTGATGGGACGCGGAGGGCGGGCGCGACCGGCGCCCTGGTGCCCCACCATCGCCTTCTAGCCGACACCAAGGCCATCGCCGATGCGATCTCCGACCGGCTGGTGCTGTCCTCCCGGGTCCGTGCCGTGCGCCGCGCCCACGGGCCGGTGCCGAACGCTGGTCGTGAACTGAAGGAGCACGGATGGACAGGGTCGACGAGGTGATGGCCGCGTGTGCTGGGGCGCCCGACCTCGCAACATCCCCATGGGGTGGTCGCGAATCCTGGCTGGCGTCCCTCTGAATGGGGAACGCAAACGCTGTTCGCCGAACACGGCCTGGAGGTCTGGGGTTCGGCGTCCTGGCAGCCCCTGCGGCGCGCCGGACGGCCCCTATCAGCTGTCCCCGGGCCAGCTGCTGCAGCAGACCCACGTCGTCGGGACCATGACCGGCCGGATCGACCGGCTCCGCGCCGGGGCTGGTCACCCGCCATGCCGACCGAGCGATGGTCGAAGCCGCCCTCATCGAGCTCACCGCCACCCGGCCGCCGGGCCGTCGGCGAAGACCCCCTAGGGCGCTGGTCGAACTGGAGGTCGCTGCTGGCAGGGTGGCCGGAGACGGAACACCACGCTCTGGCCGGGATGCTGCGGCGGCTCCTCACGGTCGCGCAGGATTGATGCGGCTCCGCCGAGTACCGTCTACTTTGGGGTTTGCCATGAATGGCGTATTGATCGGCGTAGCACCTGGTCAGGGCGTAGTCGAGGATGGTTGTCAGTGGGTTCCCTGGAGCAATCTCAGCAGCAACGCCGGCGCTAATCACGTGCCACCTGTCACGCACGGATGCCGTCCAATGGCCAAGGTATCGATGGTGCGACACCGATATCTCCAACGCGTATCGCTGGGGGTTACCATCGGGCCGCTGAAGCGGTCGCCTGATGAGAGGGGAATCAGTAGGGATGAAGAGGGTGCGCTACGGTCGCGAGCGCAGTGAAATAGCTGGGATTGCAATTCCGGCATTCGCCGTCACCGTTCCTGCTGGTGGAAGGAACTTGGGCATACAGTACGACTGGGAATAGCACCTCGGTCTACATTCGAACTACCATCCGTCGTGTTCCTGGCGGTACGTAACTTCTGGAGACGCAGTTGTTCCCAAACAGCGCACGCTACTGGGCGCTTTTGCTTCGCAGCGTCCCGAATCCTGACTGGAAATTCCTCCTCTGCTGGGGCAAGGGCAATGCTGGGTTAAGCGCGGTCTGAGTTCGGGTGAGAGTGCTGCGGAAGCTCCTGCGGCTCTGTTGGTCCTCGTGGAGCATCGCCTTCCTGCTGGCCTGCCAGTCGGTTGGGGCCGGTAGCGCGGTGTCACCGGCCGCTCGTGCTTGTCAGGTGACACGATGGGCGGGGGATGCTCGATGGATGAGCTACAGCGCGACCTCGAGAACTGGCCCGTGAGAGGAATCCTGATCGGACGGGTGGCGCCTTCCTGGAACACAATCGCACGGGCGGGACCATCTATCTGACGGAGCCGGCGCCGATGAGTTCGTGGCCTCGGATCCGGCCATGGTTCGGGTACGCCATGCGCGAACTCAAGCGATGCCGGAAATCGGGATGCGCGGCCCGGTCGGTGGTGGATCGTGCTGGAGGGCCGGCGGTGGTGCTGTGGCCGATGCCCTGGCGGCGAGCCCTGCTCGAGCCCGCAGGATATCCAGGCATCAAACTGGCTTCCGGGTCCAGTGATCATCTAGGTGACCGCGCTGCTCTGGCAGGCTTGCGACAGCCCTCCGTCGTGTCTGGACGCGGCGGTACGCCATCAGACGCCTGCACGGCGGGGAGGTGTGGGCCAGCTGGTTGAGCGAGATCAGGCCCCTGTTCCTGGGGTGGCTCCTGGGCGAGACGTGACGATGGCGGTGGGGGTTGGCTGGGCCATGTCTCGTTCGGGGAGTGAGGCCGGTGAGCTGGCGCAGACCAAATCCCCTGATGGCCGCCCTCCTGTTCTCCAGTGCTGGTTTTCGTTGTTGTTCTTCCTGTGGATCACGCACGGCACCGACATTCTCGGAGCCATCGAGGGAGATTCCCGGGCGGCCCGTGTTGAAGGTGAGTGGCGTATTTCCTGAGATGCGTCTCCGTCGCCCTGGCGCTTGGTCTACGGCAGCCGGTGTCGTGGCTCTCTCGGCGGACATGAGGCCGCGAGGCAACACGTCCCTGCTGGAGCCCCAGGCGATGCATCCGTGTGGTGGTTTCCAAACAACCGTCTACAACCACGAGGACGAGGATGGCTGGTGGAGATCATCAGATCTTGGCTGGCTTCCAAGGACAGGGCAGGGGACCTGCTGCTACAGCGAACGCCAGAGCGCTGGCGGAGATCGATGACAGATATCCGTTGGATCGCTCTGGGTCAATCACCGCTATCTCGGGGAACAGCAGGTGATGCTGTGCCGATGGAACGGGGCCACGGCGGGCACGCTTCTCGGTGACGGGATCGCGATCCTGATCGGCCCCGGGTTGTGGGATCTCTGCGTGACCGGGTGAGAAACAAGTGGAGGCCCTGTTCCAGAGAATGATCCAGCAGGACGCAGGCGATCTTCCGGTGAAGGTCGTTCCCGTCGAGCGGGCCGGGTGCTGAGCACCTTCTCATGCCACCGGGGTGGCAGAAGTCGTTGACGACGACGAGGTTCCTCGCTGCGAGCGATCCGGTCGTAGTAGTTGAACCACCAGTTTTCCGGGCCCTATGCCGGCTGTTTGCGGCGGGAGATGGGCAGCTGTTGGTTTTTCGGAACGGATGGGATCCGTGCCGATGTCATGGGCTAATCCAGCTCGGCCGTTTCGTGACGAGACGTCACGTCGTGGAAAGGGCCGGGACCATCATGGCGGACAAGAGGCGAGTTGAGGATTGCGGTCTTCGGTGCCCGCGACTGGCGAATGGTGGCAGTTCTACGCCCGGAGTGGCTGGTGGCGGGCCTACACCGGATTGCACGCCTCCGCATCGCTTGTCCAGCATCCTGCACGGCTGGAGCGTATGGTCGAACTACCGGGTTCTGATCGCGCTGGAGGGATCATCCTGTTGTTAGCGGTCACTGGCCTGGGCTCCCTATGCAGGGTGATGCGGAGACGAGCGGAATTCGAGGGCGCTTTTGCGGGCGACCCCACCCTGCGGGCGGCCTCAGGTCCTCGACATGCTCCCCGGCAGCCCTGCTGGTGTCGCTGGTCGCCACGGTGCAGGTTCGCTCTCACGCTCCTGATCGCGCACGGAACTGTCGTCAGAAATGGAATCAGTGAGCCCCTGGAGCATGGTGTTGGTCGTTTCCTCGCTTGAAGAAGTCCTTCGGGCCCCGGGTGCTGTGGGAGAACATCGATCTCCAGGGGCCGGAGCAGACACCTGGCGGCCTGATCCGGCGCCAGCCAGATCCGGCAAGTCAGCCCTGCTGAACTGCATCAGGTTGTTGGCGGCGACTGGCGGAAGGATCTCAGCCTTCGAAGGCGTCGAGACTCCTCGACATAGGATCCGCCAGGCCGCCGCAGCTCTTCCGGCGGCGGGACACACTGGGCTACCTGTTCCAGAACTACGCCCTGATGGAGGACGCGCGGTCGAGGAGAACTCGCGAGTGCGCGATGCGCGGGCAGGAAGGACACACGGCCGCAGCGCGGGAGCCCTGGAATCCGTCGGGCTTGCCGACCGGTTGAACACGGTCGCCACACGCTCTCCGGCGGTGTGACAGCAACGCGCTGCGTGGCCCGCATCATGGTGAAAGGCCGCCAAACCCAGTCCTCGCCGGCGCCGCGGCGCACTCATGACCACTGCTTTCGGAATCGTCATGGGGCACATCCGCGCCATCGCCGACCAAGAGGCCTGCGTCGCCAGTCGCGACCACGATCCCTTCGTCTCATGGACGGCTGCGATCAGCTCCCTCCAGCCTTGACGAAGCGCGTAGGCACTTTATCGGGGTATTCAGAAGTTCTAGCCAGCTCGCTAGTAGCTCGCTTCGAGTATCTCGGGTGCAGGATTTGTTTTCGGATGTTTCCTTGATCGGTGGACTTGACCGGTTAGTAGTGGCGTAGTGAGCGGCGATTATCTCCCAGTACTCTCTTTTGTTTGAACGGCACTTGGAAATAGTGATGAAAGATGGGGTCGGCGGTATGTGATGATCGAGGCCGGAATAGCTCGTGCAGTGAGGTTTAGTATTTTCTATGAGGAAAATCATTTCCGAAGCTTTGAGATAGCCGTGAAACGTCAGTTCCCTGTGGGCGATCGCGACAGTTTGCTGATGCTGTTTCTACTGCAGTCAACCTTGGGAGAAGATATTGGCCTTGGGTCTTCGATTTGGCAAACACGTGGTTCTACAGGGTTCTGCAGAACAAAATGGGTGATCAAATGAGGTTGGCGAGATATCGCTTTTGTTGTGATCCGACACTTGTACGGTTCAGCCGTCCTGATCCTGCTGCTGCTGTGGGTGTCCGAAAGTGCCTACGAGCTGTTTGGAGAGCTCCGTGTAGAACATGCTCAAGTATTATGGCTTGTGCATATTCAAGATATGACGTCGGTGGATGCGGCATCGGTGTAGTCCTGCTGGCGCACCGCAGCGGCTGGAGCGTGCCCAGGCTGCATTTCTACTGAGCTTTTGTGATGTGCGTGAGGGTTGGCTGCTCCTGAGCTCCTCTGAGACCTTCTTGGGGTCCGCGGACTGGTTCGCAGCCTTCATAAAAACAGTCTCTGGGTCAGAGTTTGTTGGCCTTCCTGGTACAAATGCCAGGCTTGAGATTTGTTCAAGATTTCCCAAGGCGTGTGCTGACTTGTTGGGGGGTTGGTTGACATGCTGCCTGTGAATAAGCCTCAAGGTTTCGTTTCGGCAGGGTGTTTCACCATGCCAGAGGCCCTACCCGGGTATTGCACCCGCCGATGGTCTCGGGTGGAAGCCCTGCACCCCAGTACAGCAGCGACTCCCGAGGCTGCCGTGGATGCCGTCATCGATGAAGCTCTGCAAGTCTTTGCGGACCTGTTCGTAATAATTGTGGCCCTGGTACAGGCTGGAAAGGTCGTCATACGCTTATCCTGTTGCGCCTTGCCGTTCGGCCTGTATCTATGGCGCTCAATCGCCGATGCCGCTGGGAAGCTGATTCGGACCGACACTTTCTACGAGGAGCTCTGGATGTGATCTCCGTACTCGTGGAAAATACATGAAGCAGTCCAGCTCTGCTTGCCTTTGTCCTTCAACAGCTTGGTGCTGAAGTACGGGGAGGCTGCCGCCGTTGGCGGAACAGTACATGGCAGACACCATGCTTCCACACGGCAGGTGTGCCGTGTCGCCCTCAGAAAATAGTAAACAGGCGCGAATGGGTGGAATACCCGAGTCGTTCCCGACACCGGCTCGGGCTTTCCTTGCCTCAATTCCTGCCTCCTGCCACTTGCCATCTCATACAGGTCGGCATGGGATTAACAGGGCAGCCAGTCAGATCAGGCCAGCATGAGGGTTGTAGATCAGGGGCCTGCTAGACTGTCTTCAGGCTGGGTCGTTGGAATCTACAGGGTGGGGATCGAGTTTCTCGTTCAGGATCTATCACCTCGCCAGGGTTTGGGTTCAGGGTCAAGTGGGAGTGGGGTGGGTGTAGGTACTGGTGACTGGGTCTGCCGGGACGTCAGTGGTGGTGAAGACTTCTGTGTTCTTCTGGAAGTCATCGGTTGGCTCAGAAGTGGCCGATGAGTTGCTGCCGGGACTGGTGGGGTCTCGCGCGGCACCGTCACCGTGGGTTCTGGGAGCGGAGGTGCCTGCGAGCAACGCCGAAAAGGACACCTGAAGTCGCCCAGGCACGATGCCGAGAGCCAGCGTTGCCGCCCCGCGGCTCCGGGTGGGAGCGTACTTTGGTGATGAGGCGTACTGGAAACCGGAAACTTTGTGAGCCCCTGGGGGCGGTCATGGGGTTCCAGTGAGGTTCGTGGACATGGAGTCCGCTGTCGGGGTTCGCTGAGGTCCCAGGCGGGTTGCGGATCCGCTTGCCACTGCCCACCGGGCAGAAACGCTCATCACGTCTGCGCCTGTTCCTTCAGTCCGTTACGACGGCATCAACAAAATGTTCGCATCTTCCAGGATCATCCATTATCGGAAGGCCGCGGCGGCAGCCTGCCGGGTGTCTCGGCTGACTCATCGCGATCTGTCATGAATTCAACGAAGCCAGCGGTGGCTTCGTTGACATTCCGTTCCGAACTGGGTTGATCAGGTGCCGGGCCACCACCAGCCGTTCCGGCTCGCGGTCGTCCAGCCACCGCTGGCCTGTCATGGCCACCAACCCCACCAGGGCCTGGGCGTACAGGTGCGCGTATCGCGGGTCGTGACCCAGGCGGGCGAACTCGGCGCCCAGGATCTCCTCCACCTGGATGGCGATCTCGCTGAGGATGGAGGCGAAGGAGCCGGTGGGGATTCGCCAGCGACGAGTCCGCGGGAGGATGGAAACCGTCCGGGCAGCGGTCGATGTAATCGAGGAAGGCGCCGTGGCGCCGCGCTCAAGGGTTTCCCGGGGGCCGCGCGGGTTGTTCAGGGCAGCCCGGATCTCCGCGTGCAACGTGGTGGTCTCCTGCTCCACCACCGCCTGATAGGCGCCGTCCTTGCCCCCGAAGTGCTCGTAGACAACGGGTTTCGATACCCCGGCCCGGGCGGCGATCTCCTCCACGGATGTGCCCTCGAAACCCCGCTCCGCGAACACCTCCCGGGAGATGGTGAGCAACTGCTCGCGCCGTTCCGCCGAACTCAGGCGCACTCGCGAACGACGAGCGCGGGTACTGGCGGGCGTTGGCATGATTCCAGTCTCCCGCATCCGCGGGGCGATACCCAAACAAGGAAGCTCCCGGGACAACTGGTGTTCATGCTCCGTCTCACGTACCCAGCACGATGCGAGGTGATCGTTGACCAACCCGATGGCCTGCATGGTGGAACAGCGTCACCGGACGACGAAACGAAACCCCGTGTTCTTCAACCGGTGGCTGAGGGCCTCGCTTCCCGGGGGTCCGGGCGGGTATCTCGTCGCGGCTCCCAGGCGGGGTCACGCGAGGGAGGGGCGTGTTCAGCGAGATGTCGCCAAACGCCCGCCCGCATGACATGCAGGGCGACCAGTGGCCTGGCGTTGCGATGGCCGCCCGGATCTTCATCTCGTTGCGGATGATCCCGGAGTCCGCCATCAGGCGGGCGACATCCTCCTCACCGAAACCCGCCACCGTTTCCGGGTCGAAACCCGCGAAGGCCACCTGGAACGCTCGCGTTTGCGCAGGATCATGATCCAGTTCAACCCCGACTGGAACCCCTCCAGCACCAACCGCTCGAGCAGCAGCGACTCCTCCGGGTCATCGGGGAGAGGGGCGTCCCCACTCGTGTCGTGGTAGTGCTCGTACAGCGGATCCCCCGTCCGAAACAACGCTCCATGGTCCCTCCTCGGATCGATCCTTCAACAGCATCATGGATGCCCCGGCCGGATCCTCTGGAGACGCGACGCCGACGCGGAATTGTGGAAAACCCAGCGAACGGTTCTTTCCGTTAGACTTATCAACCGGCCCGGGTTACGGGTCGTTCCCCGGTTGGTCTTCCGGCAGGGCCCGCCTGACTTTGAATCCGGACTAGCGAAGTAGGTTCGACTCCTACCCGGGGAGCCTCAGGAGCCTCGGTCAGGATCATAGTAGGCCAGGAGAATGGCGAACGCGATGAAAGCCGAGATGTTCACCCCGCGCCGCAGCCGTTTGCCCTGCGGGGCGACCTGAACGGGGGTTCCCGGCCCGTAGCCGGCGTTCCCGGCAGCCCCGGCCAGCGCACGTGAATCGCTGTAGCGGCCGACCACTGGGGTGAGTGAACCCAGTACGCCGTTCGCGATGGTCTCCAGCAGGCGCCAGTGGCGCGTTCGTCGGTCCTGCTGGGATTGCGTGTAGCAGAACAGCCAGTCGTCGACCATTTCGATGTCGTGAGACGGCGGGTGCGTTCAGCAGCGCCTCCATGACGTTGGTGGCAGCAGCTGGAAGGCGTCGCGGCCGTAGCCTTCGGGGGCGTAGAGCTGGTAGTGGCTGTCGAAGGGTTCCCCCAGACTGATGCGCTGCGAGGACGCGAAGGTTTCCGGCAGGTTTGTTCCCCACACGCCGTTGTTCGCCTTGGCGTCGAGCACCAGGTGCGGGACGGGATGCGGCAGCCGGAACGCGGCGAAGCACCAGCGGTGGGTGGTGCTGTCGTCGCCCGAACCTGTGGTGTATTCGTAGCCGCCGGCATCGGCCAGCACCCCGGTCGGGGAGAACAGGTGGTGGGTGGAGGCCCGGGAACGCCCCTTGCCAAACAGCAGTCCCGGATAGTTGGGATTGGCTGAGCGGATTCCGAGCCGCATCCCGTTGGCATCGGCGAAACGTGCCAGTAGGGCCCAGTCCTTCCTGCGCCGGCGGGATCTCAGGAGGGCGGCGGCGGAAATGAAGACGACCACGACGGGGACGGCGTAGAAGGCGAGCTTGAAGTGTAGGAGACGCCCCGAGGTGTCGGTGAAGTGCAAGTTGCTGGTGGTGATCAGGAAGCTGGCGGCGACCGCGACGGAGATGACCACGAAGATGAGCACGGGAAGCCACGCAAGCGACCCGCGGGATCCGAACTCGCCGCGTCTGCGGCGCTGTTTCAGGATCCGCAATTCCTGTGGAGTGAGGGGCGTCGTCAGGGAGTTCGTGTTGAATCTCACCATGAACCTCAGACTAATCAGCTGAAGGCTCACGTGATAAGGGCGGCTCCGGCCCGAGCCGGACCCGCCGCTACCTGGCGAGCATGTAGGTCATCTGGACGAACAGGAAAAACCCGATGAGCCCGATCAACCCGATGACCAGGAGGATCACCCCCAGGCTCGCCCCGCTCCGTGAGGCGCCTGCCCAGCGGTGCCACCGGCGCCGGGGTTCCCGGGCCGTACGCGGCGGGTGCGGCCTCCTGCCCCGGCAGGCGTGAGTCGGAGTAGCGGTTGACGACCGGGGTGAGTGAACCCAGTACGCCGTTCGCGATGGTCTCCAGCAGGCGCCAGGTGGCCGGGTTCGTCAGGTCCTGCTGGGATTGGGTGTAGCAGAACAGCCAGTCGTCGACCATTTCGATGTCGTAGACGGCGGGTGCGTTCAGCAGCGCCTCCATGACGTTGGGTGGCAGCAGCTGGAAGGCGTCGCGGCCGTCAGCGCTTCGGGGGCGTAGAGCTGGTAGTGGCTGTCGAAGGGTTCCCCCAGACTGATGCGCTGCGAGGACGCGAAGGCCTTGGGGAGGTTGGTCAGCTTCCACATGTTGTTCGCTTTGGCGTCGAGCAGCAGGTGCGGGACGGGATGCGGCAGCCGGAACGCGGCGAAACGCCAGTGATGGGTGGTCCTGTTCCTGCCGCTGCCGGTGACGTACTCGTAGCCGCCGACGTCGGCCAGCACCCCGGTCGGGGAAAACAGGTGGAGGGTCGAGGCCCTGGAACGCCCTTCGTTGAAGAGCAGCCCGGGGTACTGGGGCTCCGCCGAGCGAATCCCGAGCCGCATCCCGTTGGCGTCGGCGAAACGGGCGAGCAACAACCAGAATCGCCGCTGTCGTAGGGTACGCCCAGAGCCCTAGGAGGAGAACGGCAAAGATGACGGCAAGATGGGCAACAGCCACAGAGCCACATCAGGTTTTCGTGCGAATCCATGTTCACCAGGGCCTCCCAGATTTTTAGGGCCGTGAGTCCCGAACATGAGCACGAACACGATGACACCTCCCACCTTGACCCAGGGAGATGCCGGGGAACCGAAATCGCCGCGTCTGCGGCGCTGCTTCAGGGTTTTGATTTCCTGAGGGGTGAGTGGCGATACCAAGGGTGCCGTGTCGAATCTCACCATGAACCTCAGGATATCGACGCAGCAGGTCAGCGGACCTGACCGTTTCGGCGGATCGGGTCGGCGTAGTGGTGAGCCAGCAGGGCCCGCGGCTGGTAGTTTCATACCGTGAGTCCGGGGAGGCCCCGGCGAACCAAGGGAAGGAAACCGCCTTGACCATCCCTGACAGCGATCTGGCTCCCGTCGCAGCGGTCATCGTCTTGGCCGCCGGCGGTGGGACACGAATGAAATCGCGTCGCTCCAAACTGCTGCACGAGCGTGTGGCAAGTCGATGCTCAGTTACGCCGTCTCGGCGGCCGCTGCACTCAACCCGCATCACCTCGTGGTCGTGGTGGGGCACCAGCGCGTCGAGGTCCTGGAACATCTCGAGTCGCTCAGCCAGAACGTGACCACTGCGGTTCAGGAACAGCAATTGGGAACCGGTCATGCGGTCGCCTGCGGGCTGGGGCAGCTGCCGGACCTCGAGGGGGAGGTGGTCGTCACCTACGGTGATGTGCCACTGCTCACGGGCAAGACCCTCCGCAAGCTCGTCTCCATCCACCGGGCCGAGAGCAACGCCGTCACGGTGCTGACCGCGGAGGTGGAGGATCCAGCGGGCTACGGCCGGATCGTGCGCACCGGCGGAAAGGTCACCGGAATCGTCGAGCACCGGGACGCATCCGACGAGCAGCTTCTGATCCGCGAGATCAACTCCGGCATCTATGTCTTCGATGCTGCGGTCCTGCGTGACGGCCTGGCGCAGCTGAGCACCGACAACGCGCAGGGTGGAGCAGTACCCTCACCGACATCCTCCGCTACGCACGACCTCGATCGTCCCGTCGGTGCGCTGATCACCGAGGACGTGTGGCAGACCGAGGGCGTCAACGACCGCGTCCAGCTGGCCCGGATGAGTCAGGAACTGAACCGCCGCATCCTGGAACGCTGGATGCGGGAGGGTGTGACCGTCATCGACCCGCGAAACACGTGGGTCGATGTCGATGTCGACCTCAGCCAGGACGTCACCCTGATGCCCGGTGTGATCCTTCAGGGTGCGACCACCATCGCACCCGGGGCGGTCATCGGCCCGGACACCACCCTCCAGGACGTCGAGGTGGGGGAGAACGCCACTGTGATCCGTTCCCACGGGTCCTTTGCGATCATCGGCGACGGGGCCAACGTGGGGTCCGTTCTCCTACCTGCGTCCGGAACCCAGCTCGGCCCCTGGCGGGAAGATCAGTGCCTTCGTCGAGACCAAGAACGCGCGGTCATCGGGGAGGATCGAAGGTTCCCGCACCTCAGCTACGTCGGTGATGCGATCATCGGCGATGGGGCAAACATCGGGGCGGGCACGATCTTCGCAACTACGACGGCGTGAACAAGTCCACCACCCGATGTGGGAACTCGGCTCATCGGGTCGAATTCCCGTGCTGGTGGCTCCCGTTGACATCTCCGACGGGGCCTTCGTGGCAGCCGGGTCGGCGGTCACCGACGACGTCCTCGCAGGTGGGCTCGCCGCTGCCGGGGGCGGCAGCGCAACGTCGACGATCTGGGCTGGTCAGGCGCCGGCCGGATCGAGGCCGCGCGGGCCGCGGCCGAAAGCGACGGAGACGTCCATCCGCAGTCGCCGAGTCGAGGGCCAAGAAGAGGAATGAAGCGACTCCGCATGAGGACGAGACTGCGAACAACAAGCACATCTGATGCTCTTCTCGGGCGGGCCTTCCCGGAGCTGGCCGAGGAGATCGCGGCCACGCTCGCGACGAATCTGTTCACCCGCGCCTCGCCTACGCCGAGACTCGGAGATCTACGTCCGTCGGGGAGTCAGTGCGCCGGCAGCCGACGCCGCTTCGTGATCACAGTCCCACACACGCACCCGCCCAGACGAGGTGGATCAACCGGGCAGAAGATCATGGTCGACGCCCTGAGCGAGGCCTCCGCGAAACGCTTATCACCGTGGTCGCGCCCTGCTACCCGTATCGCGCGCCAGGACAAGAAACACTCCGGCAGGGAACCCATCTCGGCCCGGCTGATTTGTGGCCGACCTCTGCAAAGGCCGCCGGGCTCAGATCAGAGCCATGTATCAGTTGGATCTCACCGCCTCGCAGATTCAAGGGTTCTTCGACGGCCTGGTCGATCACCTGAGGACTGCCGGTGCTGAGCGAGCTACGTCCGGGAGCACTATCACGACACTCGAGATGTGCGTCGTCTCGCCCGACGCGGGACGGGTCCGGCTGGCCGGACATGTGGACCGACGAAGCTCGGATGTGCCGCTCGCGATCATCCACAAGCGCCGCGGCCCATGAAGACGGCCAACACGGTCGCAGTGCACAGTGGTCGGCGGTGATGTGCGAGGCAAGGGCCGCATTCTCGTCGACGACATGATCACACCGCCGGAACCATTACCCAGGCGGCGCTCGCGCTGCAGGAGCAAGAGCCAGCAAGGGTTACTGCGCCGCCACCCACGCCGTGTTCTCCGTGGCCCGCTGTGCTGGAGCGGCTGAACGCGTCAGCATGGCGGAGATAGTCGTGACGAACACGCTGCCGATCCGGACCGCCGAACGCCCGACAATCTCGACGGCGCTGTCGGTAGCCGCTGATCGCGACGCCATCAACGCCGTTTTCCGCGACGGATCGGTGACATCTCCGTTTCGGAGTGACAGGCATACAAACGAGGCGTTCGTGGGCCGACAAGCCGTCAATCATCGCGCCGAGACACGGTGCGGGTCCTCGCTGGCTACGCCAGCCTGATCCGAGGGTTGCCCGGCACAGTCGCGCAAACGACATCAATGCACGGCGAAGGTGCGGGCCGAGGCTCTGACCCGCCACGGCAGCCAGTTCATGCCGCAGAGCGAGGTCGAGGATCGGAGGATCCAGAGAGTCGCGCTCCCGACGTGATAAACGCGATCACCGCGGGCGCAGAAACAGAAACCGTGGAAACCAGATGGATCTCGCGGCTTCCACCGCGAACCTGATGAAGAAGGGTGATTCCGCCGCTGGTGGAGCGTTCCCGAGGCGATTTTCCCTCATGGTGACCAACCCGCGGACGTCTCACCACACCTACGCGGCGCTGAAGATCATGGCCCGCCTCGCACAGCCAGCTGTTCGGTTCCGGCACGGTGCTGGATTCCTCCCGGCTGCGGTATCCTCGTCGTCGAGCCTGCGAGGTCGCGGTGGTGGTGAACGTGCACGCCTACATCGCGGGTGACACAGCGACCCAGATCCCACTGTGACGCCGCCACAATTGGCGGTGTCCCCTGCTCGACTGAGACGACAAACCGAAAACTGACGAATCCACCCGCGACCCGATAGCGGACCGCGGTGAATCAGCATATGTGTGATCGACGAAAGGGCCACCAACTACGCCAAACTGCGGCTACCCAGTTGGCTGAATCGGTACTGCGACGTTTGCAAATTTTCGTTCGAGCCTTGTGGAGGACTGGTACGGCATCAGGACGTCTGTCTCTCGATTTTCTCGTTGATCCGTCAAGGTGCTGGACGCTCCTCAGGCAACCACTGACTGATGGTGAGCTGAACCGCCGATCGGCGGCAAACGATCAAACACACGCTGAAGTCATTAAGTTCACAACAACTCGAACAGGAATTCATCGTCCTCGTCGGTGTCGTGCCGATGGGGAGACATCAAAGTCCATCGAGCGGTGTCTCCTGCGATGAAGGGGCAGAGAATATCTCGCATGACTGTTCCCCGAAATGACACAGTTCGACCAGCAGGGTTGGAAGGACTGAGATACTGGGCCACTTCACTTTGAGCACCTCCGCGCCATAATGAGGATATTCTGCAGGAAGCGGTGGCGCTCCTCGGTGCTCATGGTCAGAACTGTTTTCATGATGCGTGTGATGAGCCACGGACTGGCAGGTCGCGACGACTACGAAGCGATACCATTCGGTGGTTTCCCCAGCGCAGAGGCGGATCGGGTTCGAGACGATGGAGTTTTCCTTCGCCGCTCCCGCGTTTGTGTGAGAGCGCGGGGATTCAAGACCTGACCAGTTCGTGGGGAGCTCAGTGATTCCGCTGAGCTCGTGAGGGATCCGTACTGAGAGATGTCTCCCTTTCACACGGGTAGCTGGCGACGCGTAGGATTTCTCCTTGATGGTGACCATGGACGTGATGGTTCCGCTCAGCACCAGCCACATCGCTGGGGACAGCTCCCGTTAGGCACTGGTTGACCGGAATCCGGTCTCTACTGATGACGCAGGATGCGCACCGGGACTGCACCCAGCATGGGGCGGCCGACGACGATCTTCTCGACGGTCCGCCTCGCGACGTCTGCTCCAGCGGGTGCCTACGAGATGTGAGCTTCAGATGTGATCAGTGCCCCAGTTAACTAGTGCCTTCTCCGATAGTTAACTGTATCCCAGGGGCAAAACGCATAAAACCTTGACGATTCAAGATGATTGGTGGTTTGCTGTCATATGAACGAACTGGGCGGGTTTCCTCACGGGCTGGTTGGGGATTTGACGATCGTTCGCTGGCTCGCGCATTTGATCTGAAAAACGTCTGTCTCAACCCGGGCCCGAATTGGTCAGGAGAACACCACTGCAACTTTCTGCATGTCCGTGATTCTTCGAGGGGCGTGTGGTGGTGCTCATCATCCGAGCCGGGTGATTGATTGTCGGGATTATCGAAGATGCAGCTTCGATGATGTCAGGGATGCCTCATCGCCACCCCTCAGAGCGTACCCTAAAAGGGCTCCGGGGGTGAGGCACCACGGTCTGGAAAGCGACGGCGACAATGTTCTCAAGGCGATGTTTCGCCCGCTGGGCGACGGTAGTTTAGGATCGCCAGTTCAGGGTAGGAAGGTACCGAACGTCATGCTCCTGCCCACCCCCAGCTCCCGCATGCGGCGCCCAGAACTGACTGAAAGGTGTTTCCGAGGGCGGCGACCCGTCGTCGCCGTCAACAACGTGACCCTTGCACGTCGAGGCCGGTGGATCGTTCACGGCCATCATGGGGCCGTCCGGCTCCGGAAAAATCGACGTTTGATGCGCTCGCATGGCCGAGGACTGGACCGTGCCACCCAGCGGATCGGCCTGGGTGGGACGATCAGACTCGTCCCGGCTGCGCTGAGCGGCAGGTCACCAAAATCCGGCGGGACAAGATCGGCTTCGTGCTCCAGTCCTTCAACCCGCTTCCCACCACTCGCGGAGCAGAACGTCGCGCTCCCCGCTCGAGCTGGCGCGGGCCGCAAAGCCAGACAGCGCGAGAGCTCGGGGAGATCGCGGACTCCTTGGGCCTCGCGAACGACACGTCGCCCACCGCCCGTCAGCTCAGCGAACAGCGCAGCGGGTCGCGTCGCGCAAGCGGGCGCTGGTTGCACGCGCCCGCAGTGATATTCGCCGCTGACAGACCGACAGCGCCCCTCGGCCTCCCGCACGGGCACCGCCCTCCTGCAATACCCGCAGCGACTTTCTTGCGCTCCCGTTCGCGAGGCCACCATCTAATCGATGGTCACCCACGACCCGAAGGCCGCGGATGCGCCACGGACCGGGCATGGCGCTCCGCCCGGACAGGAGCATCGTCGACGACGTGGCCCGCCCCTCCGCCGAGATCGCGCCCGCCAGCCTCGGGTCGTCTGCGTGATGCTGCGCGACGCCATGAACGACGATCCGGCTGCACATCCGCCGACCAGTCGCGACGCGCACGCCGTCACGCGACCAGCGTCGGATTTTCTATCTCGGCGATCGCGATCGTGCGCACCGGGGAGAACTCGATGACGCGTTCCGTGATCGCGGTCTCTCGGGAAGTCCGATGTGGTGGTCAACGCGGGTGGAGGAGCCAGCTGATCCGGGCGACGTGTGCTCACGCCATCCAGCGCCGTGACGAGGCGGGCTCTCTCTCTCGGGGACCCTTCCCTGAAGCACGACTTCTCGATCTCCAGCAGAGAGTCGCGTGCGCCGTCGTCCGAATTCCGCTGGGCCCTCACCTGCTGGTTGCAATGGCCGTCCGCGGAAAGCGAGATCGTCCGCGAAAAGGAGGCAGAAAAGCTCCACGTGGCGTCGAACGAGATCACAGCCGCTTCGCGGGATGAGCAGAGCGCCAGCTATCCGGGTTGTCGGGTCTCGCGTAATGACGCTCCCTCGCTCTCACACCGAGGAATTTCCTACATCACCACATTTCGGGGCGACCCGGCAGCCCAGCATCGTGGATCGTCAAGTCCTCGTGATCCCGCGGGCTAAGTCGTCAAAGTCGATCCAGCAGGCCCTCCACAGTGCGCAGAGCCGACACAATAACAGGTCAGCACCACGGATGGCTCACCGTGTCGATCAAGATGAAACGCTCACGGGCGGGTTCGACGTCTTCACGCATGACGCCTCCTGCTGGGGATTCGCCGCGATCTCCGCGGTCGTCGGCGCGATCATCATCGCCAACACCTTCACGATCCTCGTCACCCAGCGCCGCCGCCAGATCGGTTCGTTGCGGCTGTTGGCGCGTCGACGGGCAGGGTCGCAGAAGGCTCGCGAGGCCGTCTGCGGGCTCGTCGGTCAGCTGCTCGGCGTGGGCATCGGGGCCGGTGTCGCAGCAGTGGCGGGCATCTGGACGGGTAGCCATCAGCGCCGTTTCGTGTCTGCTCGGTGAGACTGGGGATCGCCGTCCCTCGCCGGTGTGCTGATAACCGTGTTCGCTGATGCACCGGCCCGTCGCTGGCGGCCACCCGGCCAGCCCTCGAGGCCCTGCAGGTGCTGCCCAGCGCGCCGCGTCAAACGGTTGGAGCCTCACCCGTGTTCGCTGCCTGTTCCTGTCTGGGGTGGTTGGTCTTCCAGGCCTTCGCAGTCCCAGCCAGCGGGGTTGCTCTGGGCCATCTGGCGGCGGCGGTTTCTCTCCCCGGCGATCCTGCTGGCGGCGCCGTTCTACGTGCCGGTGCTGCTGCGTCGTTCGGTGGCTCCGGACCATGGGTTCCACGGCCTGCTCGGCCACCAGCTCCTAAGCTCGTCTCGAATCACGAGGCCTCGGGCCACTGCGGTGGCCCTGATGTTTCGCGGTGGGACCTCGTGGTCACGCTCCAGGTGGCCGTTTCCAATGTACGCACCTCGGCCCTTTCCGAGATCAAACCAGCGCTACCCGGTGGATGTCAGTGCTGCGGGATTCGACGGTCCCCTCAAAATCCGGTGGTGGAGGAACCTCAGAAACGATGGTCAGCGAAGGTGGTGAGGATCTCCAGCAAACAGGTCGAACTTTGACGCAGGAAGTTCTCCGTCCGGCAACGTGAACGCGCCCGCCGAGCTTGGTCTCCCGGACCGATGAACGCCCCGGACGTGATCCCGGCAGCCGGAAACGCGACGGCATGCTGCACCCGGGTGGACCTGCTGGGCGTGGGACAGGTGAGGTGCGCTTCCTGAAGTCGGTTCCCCACGAGCGCGGCGGTGGTCTCGAGCGACCTTCGAGAAAATGCGGGCAGAGCGAGATCCGGGAGGCCTGGGCCAAGCGAGCGGACAGACCTCCACCACCGCTCTGAACCAGGTGATGAAGGTGATTTCTCCCCTGGCTCTGAGGCCGAAATCGGTGCGTAGCGCCACCATGGCGGGATGCTGGAGCAGACCGTGAACGTGCTCCTCTCACGAGTGCTGACCGCGCTGCTCGGTGTCGCGCCGTGGTGATCGCCCCGCTCGGGTGTCAGGCAACACCTGGTACGTCGGTGCTCGAGCGTACCCACGAGTCGCACGCTGCTGCGGGCCTCGGCATGCAGCGCAGGTCGCTCCGGCTGGTGCCGGCCGAGGCGATGCTGCTGCTGGCCGCTGGTGGGCATCGTGACGGGTGTCGCGGCCGGGTTCGTTCTTCGGCGCTGGCTGGGCGTCAGGTCACAGCACTCGGGCATGATGGACCGAAACCCGGCCGACCTGGTGCGCGTCGATCATGCTGCTCATACCACGAGGTCTGATCGCAACGGGTGGCCGTGGTCGCGGCGGCTCTCGCCTCAGGGTGCTGCCTGGCAGGCGCGCGGCGAACGCCACCCGACGCGGAGGCCCTCGCGGCCGAGTAGCGTCTACAGGCCGGGAAGATCAACAATTGCCGACCCCCGTAAGTCGGCACCAACCACTCGCTAACCTGAACGGTTGGTGGGTTTCGTGAGGGTTGCGAAACACAGCGGCTCTTACCTGGCGTTCTGTTAGCATTTCAGGCGCGGCGACGGTGGCGCAAGGAGCTTCCACGGTGAGCTCGCGCGAATAGCAATACATGGCGA